>Ga0105163_1000010_pt1 | contig 158557 bp, 161 predicted proteins | sample JNZ110809AmetaG_FD_81531 | JGI IMG/M metagenome (GOLD analysis project Ga0105163, IMG submission 81531) | Hot spring microbial communities from Jinze hot spring, China to study Microbial Dark Matter (Phase II) - JNZ 110809A | ecosystem: Environmental > Aquatic > Thermal springs > Hot (42-90C)... | reverse complement strand
GATCTATTACGTGCTTTATGCCAACGCCTGCAAGCAAAGACTTAATGCCATCGGTTATGTCTTCAGCCAAGAGTCTGCGCCTATGAGTGATTATTTCATAGTATGGCTTTTTATCGAAAAGTCCTTTGTTGACTTGCTTGATGGCCTTATCACAAGTCGATAACGGATATGCCCAGCTTCCTACGAAGAAAAGTTCTCTGGCACAGATCTCGTGGGGGTCTATAGTGAACTTGCCGGCCGTGAATGCCGTGAACGCACCAACTTCGTCAAGTACACCCATGGGTCTTAGAATTTCGATAGCCTCTGGAATTACTACGTCAGCATTCTTCCCAGTGCAGTCTATTACAGCATCTACACCCCATCTGTCACCGAGTCTGGGTCTATCCATGCTTGTCGCAATCTCCTTGACGAACTTTATCCTCTCCTCTTTCGTAGTTTCTTTGACGTTAAGGACATAATCAGCACCTAACTTCTTAGCCATTTCCAGCCTGTGCTTATTGGGGTCAACTACAATCGCGATAGAGTTTGGAGCCGAGGTCTTAAGGGCAGTAAGTGCTGCGTTTCCAATGGCGCCTGCACCATATATCACAAATAGGTCGGCATCGGGGTTAGCCTCTTTCTCGGAGATGGACAACAACGTCAGCACTTTATCAACGGCCCTCAGGCCTACGATATAAGGTTCTACGACGACACCTTTTTCTGGTGTTATGTGCTTTGCAAGTTTCCAAATATGGGTACCGGGCTCGATGATGACATAACGACTCCATGCACCGTGGAACGGAACTTCGTCAAATCCATAGAAGAATGCACCGAGACACCACTGCTGCCACCCGTACATCGTCTCCCAGTCACACACGTAACAGTAGTGGTCCACGCCCCACCAGATTCTGTCGCCCTCTTGCGGCACCTCAGTGTGGTAAAACATTTTCTTGTCGGCTTCTTTGCCCTTCTTCTCTACCACGCCTACATACTCGTGTCCAAGGTATAGTGGATAACCTACCTTACCGGATATCCTATGCGGTCCGAAGCCTTTCTCGAAAACGTGGGCGTCCGTTCCGCAGATGCCAGTTAGCTCAACCCTGACAAGTATCTGGTCGTCCTTGAGTGTTGGCATAGAATGTTCAAGAATTTCAACCTTACCTGGCCATGTTCCAGCCATCTTAACTTTTTCTGGCATGAATACTCACACGATTTATTAAAAAACAGATGCTTGTATTTAACTTTTTCAACTTCACTTAGTATCGTAAACTTTCAACAACTATCTTCTTCAAAACATCTCTTTCAGGAGTAATAGGACTTAGCGATAGAAGCCGCTTATTCATGAGTGCGGCATCAACTAAAGTGTCTATGTCCCTTTCAGTTATACCTAATTCATGAAGCCCACTCGGGAGTCCTAAGGTTTTAATAAACTCCGACATGGCTTTATGAGCACAAGGATTTGCCCCTCCGCTCAAATAGTTTGCTATTATCGAGCACCTTTCTGGATAGAATGGTTCTAAAACCTTTAGCATGCCCGGTCCAAAAACTCCCGCTGCCACGCCATGTGGCAATTTCACGCCTTTGTCCATTACAATCGTAGAAAGAGAAAGTGCAAGAGCATGAGCCAAGTGTACGCCGGCGTTGCCAAAAGCGACGCCGGCTATAAACGCTGCAAGATGCATATTTGACCTAGCCTCTATGTCAAGACCGTTCGCATAAGCTTTCGGGAGATACTCTCCAATCAACAGAATTGCTTTTTCAGCGAGAAAGTCGGTTATAGACATGGAACCTTGATACACAGGTCTAGTTGATGGGGACTGTGGTTTCTCTCTCGTGTTATATGGCTTCGCCAAGTATGCTTCTATTGCATGCATAAGCGCATCTATGCCCGTGCTGGCCGTTAGTTTTGGCGGCATGGACATAGTTAAGAGAGGATCTAGGATTGCTATCTTAGGTATCAAGCACTCATGCGTTATACCAAACTTTGACTTTTTTTCCACGAACGTTACTACAGCCGTTCCTGTAGTTTCGCTACCGGTCCCTGAAGTTGTGGGCACCGCTATCAAGAATTTTATGGGACCTGGAATCTGTAGCCCTTTACCGATCGGCGGTGCAAAGTAGTCAGTCAGTTCGGCAGGATGTGTAGTGTAAAGATCGATTAGCTTAGCAGTGTCTATAGAACTACCACCGCCGATGGCCACGAAGCTGTCATATCCGCCTTTCTTGGCAAATTCTATCCCTTCCTGTATTGAAGTATCTGAAGGCTCGGGCTCAACATCATCCCAAACATCAGCCTCGATACCGTTTTGCTTAAACGATGAAACGGCGCGCTCAATATAATCTGTCTTTTTGCTTATGTAGTCGTCCGTTACGATTAGAGTCTTCTTTAGTTTTAGCTTGGAAAGGTCATAGCCCAGCTCATAAAGCGCACCAATACCGAACTTCACGTAGGGCATACGGAGCTCGAAAACAAGCTCCGTTATGTTAAACCCATTCATCACAACTTTTCTCATACAAATGTCCTTTTAAGTTTTTATCGTACGTATGGGTTAGGCATAAAGTGAGCAAATGGCGCTAAAGGTCTACGCAGAGGTCTATGGTTGTGCTGCTAACCAAGCTGACGGTGAAATAATTCTCGGCCTGCTAGAGGGAGCAGGCTTTAGAATAGTCAGCAATCCTGATGAAGCCGACTTAAACGTTCTCGTTACCTGTGCGATTAAAAAACCAACTTCCGACAGAATGCTCGAAAGAGCAAAGAAATTCCACGAAAGCGGAAAACCGCTCTTGATAGCAGGATGCATGGTTACAGCAGAATGGAAAGCGATAAGAAAGATAGCCCCTTCTGCTGTTTTTATTGGTCCGCGTGATATTTACAAGGTGGTTGAGGTTATCAGTAGCCGCATGAATTTGGAATGCTGTCGCACAGCTCTGAACATCAATAGCAAGTTGGGTTTGCGTAGATATAGAAGAAACAGAGTCGTAGGAATAGTGCCTGTGTCTGAAGGCTGTAGATGGGCAAGATGTACTTTCTGCATCGTCCCAATAGCAAGAGGGCCATTCTTCAGCTATCCAATGAGCGAAGTGGTGGATGAAGCCCGAAAGATGCTTGAGGATGGTTGCCGAGAAATATGGCTGACGAGTCAGGACATGGGTAGCTATGGTCTCGACTTTGGGAAGAACATGCTGCCTGACCTGATAAACGAAGTGGCGAGGCTACAGGGTACGTTCTTCATTAGGGTAGGCATGATGAATCCAATATACTTAAGCCCCATATTAGACGATTTAATCGCATCCTACCTAAATCCAAAAGTCTTCAAGTTCCTTCACCTGCCGTTGCAATCCGGCTCCGATAAGGTTCTAAGAGACATGGGCAGAGGATATACGCCCCAGCTTTTCAAGAAAATAGTAGAGAAGTTTAAAACATTGATTCCTGAGCTTACATTGGCAACGGATATAATCGTCGGGTACCCAACAGAGAGCGAAGAGGATTTCGAGATGAGTATAAAGGTGCTCAATGAGATAAAGCCCGATATAGTCAACATATCTAAATTCTATCCTAGACCCGGAACACCTGCAAATAAACTTCCACGACTCCCTTCAAGACTCGTTGATGAGAGAAGCAAGGTTATGACAGAAATCTGCAAGGAGTTATCAACAAAATCTAATGAAAGATGGATTGGCTGGTACGGTTTAGCCTTAGTCGATGAGGTAGGGAAATATGGTGAGATGGTATGTAGGAACGCGTCCTATAAGCCAATAGTGCTGGATACGAAACGAGATTTGCTTGGTAAGTTTGTTGAGGTTAGCGTTGTTGATGCCACTGCATATTGTCTATTTGGAAAACTCGAGAGTACTCTAAGTTAGGCTTAATAGTCTCGACATAATGGTTGTTCTTAGAACTTGTACGATGTTGCTTTAGTTCATTACGGCGAGATAGGAACGAAAGGTGCCAATAGACCTATCTTCGAGAATGTGCTAGTCGAAAATATAAAATGGGCATTGAAAAACAAGACGAATGATGTTTTACGTCTAAGAGGAAGGATACTAGCTAAGCTGGAGCCGGATGTAGATTCAGAAGAAATAAAGCAAGCCTTGGGAAAGGTTTTCGGAATAGCATGGTTTGCGCTAGCATACGAGAGCGAGCAGGACATCAATATAATGGTCAAAGATATTCTCAAAAGGCTTACGGAACATGGTATAAAGGCAAAAAGCTTCATGGTTCAGACGAAAAGGGCGGATAAGAGCTTTCCATACACGTCTCTTGAAGTCAACAAGATAATCGGCGCAAGAATACTCGAAAACACAGGGATGAGCGTCAACCTCGAAAATCCGGACGTCACAGTATTCATAGAACTTGCCAACGGGAAAGCTTACCTATATTTTGAAAAGGTAAAGGGACTCGGAGGTTTACCAGTTGGTGTGAGCGGAAGGGTCTTGAGTCTTCTATCAGGAGGGTTGGACTCGCCGGTTGCAGCTTGGTTGATGATGAAAAGAGGATGTCATGTTGACTTCCTCCATCTACATGCGCTAAGGGATGCGCAGGAAGTTCGAGGATCTAAGGTGTTCGAAATCTTTAGGTATTTGTCTTCTTTTTGTAAAGACTCAAAATTATTCGTTGCGCCTTTCTACAAATTCTTAGAGAGAGCTTTGAACGTGCCTACGAAGCTTGAGCTAGTTTTGTTCAGAAAGTTTATGCTTAAGCTAGCGGAGGCTTTAGCAAAACGTGAAGGTTATTTAGGCATAGTAACAGGCGATAGCATAGGGCAGGTCGCATCCCAGACACTTCGAAACATATGGTCCGCCCAAAGAGGGGTGGATTTACCAGTTTACAGACCTCTTTTGACCTACGATAAAGAAGAGATAATAAGGTTAGCTAAGCATATCGGCACTTATGAGTTATCCTTGAAGGAGTACAAAGATTGCTGTTCGATAATTACTAGACATCCTGAAACGTCATCTAAACCCGAAATCGTTCAAGAAATTTGGGATAAAGTTGGGTTAGAGAATGCAGTCATGGAAACGCTTAACCTTATCGAATCGTTAGAATAACGCTATGTTTTTAGAGGAGTACGAAGCAAATTTTAAAGGGCGGTATAGGGTGAAGGTAGCGCTTCTAGGAGGTACTGCTGGTCAAGGTTTTGGTCTTGCACTAAGGTTCTGCAAAGCGGGCATGGATGTTATCATAGGCTCTAGAAGCACGGAAAGGGCTTTGGAGACCGCAAAGAACATCAGAGCTGCGCTAGGCAACAACGTAAAAGTTGAAGGAATGTTGAATGAAGAAGCAGTAAAGGTAGCAGACGTTGTATTTCTTACTGTCCCGCTAGTAGGTCTGATACCGATTCTCAAATCTATTGCAAACGACGTGAACGGAAAAGTCGTGGTGTCCGCGGTTGTTCCGCTTGAGGCAGAGATAGGCGGAGCACTTAGACCCATACGTCTATGGTCGGGATCGGTCGCTGAGCTTGTTGCTGAAAGGTTAAAGAATTCTAAGATTGTAGCGGCATTTCACAATATTTCAGCCGATGCCTTAAACGACCTCGAAAAACCTGTTGAATGCGACGTCGTTGTCTGCAGCGACCACGAAGACGCTAAGCAGTTAGTTATGCAACTTGCGCAGAAGATAGAAGGTGTGAGAGCCATTGACGGCGGACCTTTGAGAAACTCGAGGTATGTTGAGGAGCTTACTGCGCTGCTAATCTTTTTAGACAAAAGATATTCTGTCAAATTCTCGGGCTTGCGCTTTACTGGGATTAAAATATAGAGCAACATATTTCAACAAGCAATGCAATCAGAACGGATATGGTTGATCCAAACATTTTCAGGGCATACGACATAAGAGGCGTTTTTGGCAAGGACATAAACGAAGAAGTTGCGACGTTATTGGGGAAGGTTTTTGGAACTTACATTGGCAACAAAGGCGAGACCCTCGCTGGTAGGGATGTCCGGCTTAGTGGAGAAGCATTGTGTAAGGCATTCAGCGAGGGGATGATGGATGCTGGATGTAATGTTTACGATGCTGGTATGATACCAACACCTGTCGCATACTTTGGGGTTGTAGCATTAAAGATGGATGGGGGTTTCCAAGTTACCGCATCACATAACCCGCCGGAGTGGAATGGTTTCAAGCTCATTCTCAATACTGGCGATACTGTGTCAGAAGGGTTTGGTATGGAAAAGATAAAAGATATGGCAACGAAAAATGAATTCAGGTTAGCAGAAAAGAAGGGTTGCTTGAAGAAAATTGACGTCCTACCAGTTTACGAGAACTTCTTGTTAGGAAGGTTTAAGCCAGAAAGAAAGGTAACCATAGCGCTTGATCTATCAAACGGTGCCGGATGCAATTTTGTTCCAAAACTTCTATCCAAAGCAGGTTGTAAAACGATTGCTATAAATGACGTGCCGGATGGAAATTTTCCGGGACACTTACCCGAGCCTACACAAGAAACATTGCAACACCTTTCGCATCTAGTTATCAGCTCCAAAGCTGACTTTGGTGTTGGTTTGGATGGTGATGCAGATAGGGCGGTCTTCGTTGATGACTTAGGTAGGATATTGCCAGGCGATGTTGCGCTTGCAGTATTTGTTACTAACTTGGATAAAAAGGGCAAGGTAGTTTACGATGTCAGCTGCTCATCCTTCCTAAAGAAGGTCATAGAGGATGCTGGTTGTGAGCCTATCGAGAGTAGGGTTGGTAGAGCTTTTGTGATGAGAAAGGTCAGAGAGACTGGTGCGGTAATCGGCGGAGAAAAGAGTAACCATATATACTTCTCGGATGTTTATGGTTTTGACGATGCGATATTTGCAATTTGTAAAATGGCCGAGATAATCTCGAAAAGCGAAACTAAACTCTCGGAAATTGTTGATAAATTTCCGAGACTTCCATCCATACCTATAATATCATTCGACTGTCCAGATGAATACAAATCTATGGTCGTTAAGGAACTTGCAAAGTTTTTTGAATCCAAAGGATTCATCATTAACACAATTGATGGTATGAAGGCAACTTCTGAGGATGGTTGGGTTCTTATCAGGCCCTCAAACACTATGCCTCAGATAAAGATGACTGCCGAGGCTAAAACGGAAGAGAAGTTAAAAGAACTAGTTAAGCTGGCACAGGAAGTTATCAAGAAGAAAATAGAGGAGCTTTCAGGGAGATAAGTTTGATTTGAGTATTTTGGAAAGCTTCTACGAACTTATTGAGCTTCTTATCTCGTATGGTTATTTCGGCTCTTTTATCATATCCTTCATAGGGAGTCTCATACCTTTCTTACCTTTGCCTTATCTCTTCCCTATAGTGCTGTTGAGTATGAAGCTCGATCCATTCCTCGTAGGTGCATTATCGGGGCTAGGAGGTTCCTTAGGCAAAGTTACGTCATATATTATAGGGAGGTTTTGGAGAAGGTTTGCATCACAAAGTAGTAAGAAAAATCTCGATTTTTTCAGGTCCATCATCGGCAAGTACGGTGCGCTTACCGTCTTCCTATTCGCATTAACCCCATTACCTGACGACATAATTTACATACCTATGGGCATCATACATTATGGTTTTTTGAAGTTCATGCTAGCAAACTGCGCAGGTAAAGTCATCCTCGCAGTATTCGTTGCATACGTCGGTAGATACTATAAAGAGTTAATGGACGTATTCCTCGGCGAGTCTATGAACGCGTTATCGATATCCATTGCCGTAGTGATCATGATAGTCTTTTCTATCGTTTTGTTTAGAATGGATTGGCAGGAGTTCATAACGGTCTTCAGGCAGAAAGGATTAAGAGGTGTTTTGGTAAAACTACCGAGATTAATTGGCTTACGTAGAGAAGAAAACGTTTAAGCCCTCCTTAAATAATGTCGTGGATGGTATGGATACCATAACATCAGAGGAGATGGCAGTTGCGGACGAGAATAGCGAGTACCTTGGTATACCAAGAATCCTTTTGATGGAGAATGCAGGCAAGGCCGTTGCTGACCACCTGAAAGAGCATTTTAAAGACTTGAAAGGCAAATTCGTAACAATCTTTTGCGGAACTGGCAACAACGGCGGGGATGGAATGGTTGCGGCCAGACACTTGGCAGGCTATGGATGCAGAGTCCTTGTAATATTCTTAGGAAATCCGGATAAAATAAGAACATATGAAGCGAGCAAGAACTTTGCAGCGATTAGTTCCATGAAAACAACGATAGAGATGATTATTGTGAAAGACGTTACAACCTTAGAATTGTTAACCGATAGGATAGCAAATTCTGATGCTATCGTCGATGGTATATTTGGCACAGGTATTAAGGGAGAAGTCAGAGACCCTTGGTTGACTGCAATAAAGCAAATCAATGCGTTGGGCAAGTATATCGTGGCGATAGATGTACCTTCAGGTCTTGACCCGGATACGGGTGCCGTTGCGGGTACAGCGGTCAAGGCAAACACAACGATAACTTTCCACAGAATAAAACCAGGGCTTTTAACAGAGCGGGGTAAGATGCTGTCAGGTGAACTGATAGTCTCATCGATAGGCATGCCGCCGGAGGCCGAGTTAGTCGCAGGACCCGGTGACCTGAGGGCTGCGACGGCCTATGTAGGCAGAGATAGAGGAAAGCTCGGTGTTGCACTTGATGATGTATCAAACGATAACGTAATTCTTTTGCATGTATGTAGCCTGATGTGTAAGGAGGTCATAGTATTAGGTCAAGGCGTGCCTTATGAGCCCTACAAACGCAACGTAAGGCACGTGAACATGGAAGAGTTTATAGATTCTGCCAAAACATTCTCCACGGTCTTTCTTGAGGGAAAGGTTGGAAGAAATATTTTAACAAAGTTTGTCGGTTCAGGTGTTGAGGCCAGAATTTTCACGAATTCGTACGAACTTGCAAAATCGGCTAGAGAGCACTTTAAGACTGTGTTGGCTCTTCCATCAGAAGACGTCGTATCTTCAGGTCTATCCACACCGGATAAATTCAAAGATATAAAATCGATTATGGATGTTACAAAAGACCTAAGCAAAAAGCTCAGCATGCCGGTAGGCATAATGGCAGAAGTTGATGGCATAGCGGACGGAGACGTTGTGAAGGTCAATTGGCTTCTAGAGCCAATCCGTGAGCCAGTGTACAGGTACTTCTACTTTGCGATAACCTCGGCATTCCTGTCGTGGGGAGCGAGCGCTTTGAGGTCCCTTTCGGCAGCCAGCTTTGCCACAAGGAGTGTAATTGCTAAGTTATTGCAAGCAGGAGATATAGTAACCCCTGAGAATGTGTTCACAACCTTCAGAGCTCTTTTGAATGAAATGAAATTGTTGGGCGTTTTCCAAAATAATCCCTAGACCTCTACGTAGTAAGCCTAATCTTCTAACACAGTATCGTATGCCTTCAATATCTGCGGTATTTCATCTAATAGGTCGGTCGCGACTATATGGTAACCGAACTTGACGGTAGCCCTCTCGCCGGCTAAGCCATTTACTCTGGCGGCGGCCACAGCAGCCTCGATAGGTTTGGCACCCTTTGATAGGAAACCCGCCACGAGTCCAGAAAGCACGTCACCAGTTCCTCCAACCGTCATGGCAGATGTGCCCGTTCGGTTAAGCACTACTTCATTACCATCCGAGATTACGTCCACAGGTCCTTTTAGAAGTATTGTCAAGGAATACTCCGAGGCTTTCTCCTTAACGTGGACAGCCCGCTCCTCTACGCTTTTTGTAAGTTCAATACCAAAAAGCCTTTTGAACTCTCCTGCATGTGGTGTGAGGACTGCCCTTTTTTCCTTTACAACAGTGAGCACGTCCGGTATTAATGCCGCTGCATCCAGCACAACCGCTACGTCCCTTTCTAAGAGCTCCTTTAAAAGGTACGTCAGAGCATCAGCATCCTTCGGCACGAGTCCAGGACCCACTACAGCTGCATCAACTTCAGGGATAATCTTCTCAAGCCTTCTTATAGAGCCCTTCGTTAGTTTTAGATCTGGCAATGGTAGGACTATGAAGTTTGGTGATAGGGCTCTTATGGCTGTCGCTATCTTCTCTGGCACAGCAACGTACACCAGGTCTATACCGCACCTAAAAGACGCCATGGCTGCAAGGGCCGGAGCACCATGGTAGAGCCAACTTCCACCCACGACGAGTACTATGCCGTTCTCACCCTTCCTCGAATGCGTCCTCCTAGGCTTCATCGCGTTTTTGATATCCTCGTCTGACGATTCTCTGACTCGATCCAAACATTAACCTCCAAGATCTACAACATTACGGATAAATACATAGAAACATAAAAAGATTCGCGCCGAGGTGTCAAAGAACTCGGCGCATTATAGGGGGTCTTTGGACTATATGCTCACTTGCTCTTCTTAGCTGGCTGCTCTGGAACGCTGACGAGTATCTCGATAGTACTGACGTTCCTCGGCTTACCGTCAGCACCTACCCTGCCTTCTTCTGTACCAATGTTGACTTTTTCTATGACGGCGTTTTGAACGAACCTTCTCCTAACGACCTCTACGATGTCAACGGCCTTACTTATAGCCCGTCCTCTTGCCTTCAGTAGTACCTTTTTGCCTTCAGCAAGTGGCAGCGTGGTAGCGAGCACATAGTTCATCGTAGGTTTCTTTCCTACGAGAACGACGGCTTCCGTGCTACTCATACTCTCCACCTTCCTTACGTGGTTATCTGTGTAATTTTTCGGTAAATAAGCTTTTTTCTAAGACTCTAAGGTGTTTCGGAAGTGTTTTGACTCATCCATTCCTCGAAAGCTAACACAAGAAGGGGCAGGGCTACGGACATATCTAGGCAGACGTTCGCTATCATACCTTTTACCTTAACCTTTCCCCAAGATTTGGCCTCCTCCAGTCTCGCACCACTAAGTCCGCCGTGCTCTTCTCTATCAGTGGTTATTTGTATAGCATAGCTCAGCGGCCTGTCAGCCGCATTGACTGCCATCATCGTAAAGTGCTTTGGGGTACCGCCGCCAAGGAAGATAGCCCCTGTACGTTTCGAGGTCCATACTCTATCTACCAGCTTGCTTATATCTGAGAGTGTGTCTAGCTTCACCTTACCACCGGTCCTAAACCTAATCTGGCTTCCGATTATCGAGTCTGCTAAGGCCGGACTGAATACTTCGACCCCTGATTCGTAGGATGCTCTTAAGAAAGATTTTTCATCCTCAATCCTTGAAGCCAGCATTTTAATTATGTCGGAGCTGGAGAAAGTGCCGTTTACATCTCTAAAAGTTTCATCTATGAATTTTTCTAACATAATGTAGGACTCTTTCATAATTCCTATGTTGTATATTCTATAAATCCCCATTTTTGCTAGCTTAACGTCGTCCATCTCTTCGCGTTCAAGCACGAAGTGTTTGCCACCTATCGCCTCTATAACATCATGCGTTATATTCGCACCAGTCGTTACTACAGTATTGACAAAGCCAAACCTTATCAGCTTCGTTATAAGAGGTCTCAAACCGGATGCAACAGCAGCACCAGCAACTCCAAGCAATGTGTGGCACTCGTTATCCAGAAACATATTCATCATTATCGAGAACGCTCTACCCAATTCCCTCGCTACCATACCAATTTCAGAGAATCTCTTTAAGAGCTCACAATATCCGATACTACAATCAGCATCAAATTGTTTAAGCACTTTCACATTGATCACTCAACCTGCTCTTTTAATGAAAAAGGCTTACCCTCTCTTAGAACCTTTTCGGGTATTTTCTCCTTCCACTTTCTCAGAAATTCGACATCTTCGTTAGGTTTCCTGAGCTCGTCGGGTAACAACCTAGGTATCTCCTCCTCTATCGGATACCATCTTCCACAACCACCGCATATTAGCATTCCGGACGATATTTCTTTCGTATAACATGATGCACAATCAGGATTCTGTATCTCAGATAGGTTGTTGTTGTGGTAGGCGCAATAAAGCTCGCATTTCCTTATGCTCTTCGGAGGTTGAAGACTTAGCTCGGTAAATACTAAAAGCGAGAGCGGAAACTTCTTACAAATTGGACACGCTAACAAGTCCATCAATCTGTATTTCAAAAATACTTCACCTGCCAGTCGGCAGAGCATTATAATTTTGAGGTTGGAACAAAAGGTTTTACGTTAAACAACCTAGAATACTCCTTCATTATACACCTGTCCCAGATAACTGTTATGCCAGCCTTTCGTAACTTCTCAGCTGCCTCCTTGTTGTATATGCCCTCCTGCATCCAGAATACCTTCACACCCTTTTTTATAGCATCCTCGGCTACTGGTGGTACATCCTCAGAGCGTCTGAATACGTCAACTATATCAACATCTTCCTGAATCTCGAGAAGGCTCCTATAAGACTTCAATACTTGGTTTCCAACATTGATCTCGTCCACATTAGGGTTGACTGGTATTATCTTGTATCCATGTTTCATGAGGAACTTTGGAACATAATGACCCGGCTTACTTGGGTCCCTGCTCATACCAACTACGGCTACGACCTTATGTTTGGAAAGTATGCCCCTTATCTCCTCATCAGAAAGGCCGTCCTTTTCTTCAATCATATGAGTAAAAAAGTTAACCTTTGTCTTAAACTTTCTCTACACATAAAATCAAGTCGGGCTGTCAATGGTATGGCTTTTCATAACCATCTGGTTCACCTCTAGTACGCCGTAACGGACTTTACCGTCGGAACGTTCAATATCTTTCGGATAGCATCGCCTGAAGGATGTTTCTCGAGGACGAGAATCAGTCTAGGTTCAGGGAATAGATCAGGGTCCTCGGCGGAAGCCTGCCTTATCACTATGCCCTCCTCGGATAATATTGTGGCAATTTTTGCAAGTACGCCGACAGCAGAGGGGTCTGCCCTGATTTCAAGAACGGAATAACCTAGGATCTTTGCGATTGGCGATAATAAGGCTCCTGCAGGCCTCAGACCTGTAAAGATCTTTTTTAGAGTCTCGTCTGATAATAGGTATTCGACGGTCTTCCTTACAACCCTTCTATCAACACCAGCAGCTTTTGCAAGGGCAAGGTCTGCTATTTCTACAGGTCCCACGACTAAACTTCCTCGCTCTGTTATACCAATTCCGTGCTCTATCATGAGCCTGACTACCTTTATACGTGCAGGATATTCCTTAAGCTGTTCTAGAATGCTTTTCCACATCTCTCAATGACAATTTTTGTGCATAAAGGCCCCTTGTTTATAAGCTTTTAATTAAAAAGAGAAGTTTACGATATGATCAAGATGCAACTCTATGATAGGGCTCATGATATAGCAGCTTGCTGTCAACTTGCACTCCTCTTGGAGGTAAGTGCTTATCCTAAGCCAGGTCTCGTGCACAGAACTAGGGAATTCTATGAGACCAGTTTTGAGCACTTCCTGTCTTCAGCATCCTCTTTGTACTGGCCATTCTTCGAGGCTGCCATGATGGGCATAAGGCGAAAGGGCTCAGTTGGAGGTTTGGTAAAGCTTGCGGTGAGACGGATGCTGAGCTGGCAGCACGGCGGCAACACACACTTAGGCGCTCTTTTGTTGGTCATACCGATGGCGACTGCGGCTGGTATGGCTGACGATTTTCCCATTAGGCCGAGTAGGCTTAGGAAGGAGCTGAGAAACATTCTAAAAATGATGGGCCCCAAAGATACCGAGAAGATATTCCAGTCCATAGCTTATGTGATGCCAGGAGGTCTTGGGAAGGTTCCTTATCTGGATGTGAAGGATCAGAAAACCTATGAGGAGATTAGACGTAAAAAGATCACACCCATAATGGCGTTGAAGCGCTACGTAGATAGGGATATAGTAGCACATGAATGGGTGACAGGCTACAGTCTGACGTTCGGATTGGGGTACAAGGAGCTGAAGAATCAGATAACAAAGACAAAGAATTTGAACGAAGCCATTACTAACACGTTTTTGAAGATACTTGCCCAAAAACCAGACACGCTCATCATGAGGAGGGCCGGAATCCAAGTTGCTAGACTCGTATCAGCCATGGCGGCAAAAGCTATCAAGCTAGGAGGCATAAGTTCTGCAAAGGGAAGGAAGGAGGTCGAGAAAATGGATGAGCAGTTTAGAAAGAGTAGGTCCATGAGGCCCGGTGCAACAGCAGACCTTTTATGCTCGTCTTTAGCGGTCCTCTTGATGGAGGGCTTTAGACCTTAAAGTTCTTTTTCATGTATCTGAGAGCGTGATGATTATGTCCGAAACGTATACCGAGGGAGACCTTAAAAAGTTTATGGAAGCGAACCACGTAATCCCTCGTGTAGTCTACGAATGCATACTGACCACGAAAGCGGGTGATGAGGCTAACGCAGCACCTATGGGCGTCGTCTTTGAGGACGATGCTATGTTATTGAGACCATTCAAAAATACAAAAAGCTATAGATTATTGACACGTGCGCCATATGGTGTTATCAATTTTACTGACGATGTTGAAATATTTTACATAACTACTTTTGATACAAAAATCGGTTTTAACGAGCTCTTTACCTCATCTATTTCCGTTCCTGTACCATCGTTGACAAATGCTTATGCCAGACTAGAATTCGTCGTGGAGGGTTTAGTAAGCGAAGATGATGAGAGAGCGGTCTTCAGATGCAAAGTGCTCAAGGCTTTATGGAAAAGAAGAGAAGCAAAACCATATACAAGAGCTGAGTACGCAATCATCGAATCGCTTATCCATGCGACGAGGATAAAGTTCTTCTTAGAACGTGGTATGACGCAAGAGGCCATCCAGCTTGCACTATTTATCAAACATTACGACGCATTGATATCTAGGATAGCACCTAACACGATCTACTCATCCATAATGAATAAGCTAAAAGTATTAATTTCCAGCTGGAGTCCGTTCAACCTTCCTCCGAATTTTTTTGAATTCCAAGAAGATTAAGAGAACATTAACAATGATGAGAAGCACGAGGGTTATGCGACCATAAGGAGGGAATATCTCACCCTTCACGAAAAGTGATAGGTAGCCTAAGCCTGTCCAGTATGGTATCTTCATTCCAGTCCATTTCCCTACGATACAGCTTGGTGGAACAGGGCTCCAGGGATCTGACATAGAGTTTGCATCACCTTTGGTGATGAAACCTTCTTCCGTGACCCCTATGGCTCTATGCACTATAAGGTAACGTAGGTCATCGCAGTATGGGGGTTTAAAGAACACTATCACGTCCCCGTCCTTTGGGTCAGCCTTTATCTCGGAAGGCTGGACCGGTATGGTGATTATTATGTCTCCAACATGTATAACAGGCTCCATGCTTCCGCTTTTCACGACTAAGAATGGAAACGAGGAGCCAATGGTGCTCTGGGCTGCAGAGAATATACTAAGAGTTATCAGGAAAATTAAGAATGCGTAGAGGAAGTATTGGAATATGTGTTTTATGATTTTAAGTTGAACCATGCAGCTCACCTATAATCTTGGTAAACGCCCTCTTCGAACCCCTGCTCCTTCACTATCACGAACCTTTGGTCTACGCAACGTCTGTCTTCGTAGAATACTCCGCCCCTTGATAAATTTTTTCACATAAAAGAAGCTGACTAAAGCGATGAGACCTAAAGTTACACCGAGCACGATATAGGGTTCCACAATCTTCGGCATAAGATGTAGTATAACGACTTCGTTGTTAGCGTTGGCCTTGTAAGTTGAGTTGAGCACATAATCACCCATCCTGATTTGACAATTGTATGCGCCCTTAGCAAGGTATGTGGAGAACGTTCCGTCTGGGTTAGTGATTCCATATATGGGAGCGCTCCCCTCTTTTGATAACGTTATTTCAGCACCCTCAATTGGTTCGCCCTTTATGTTCTTCAACTTGAGAACCGTTAAGTAGACTTCCGCGTCTAAAAGCATGTTGACCCTGTCATAAATTGAAAGATCTTTTCTGGAAACCTCAGTATCTTGGTAATAGGCGACGAAAGTGTAGTCCCCTCTTGGTAACCTTTTCGATATTTTGCCAGCCTTGTCCAATTCGAGTACCATCAACTCTTTCCCTCCGAGGTATACCTTAACGTAGCCGGAGGACATGGGCTCACCGTCCGCCATCCTATAGCTTAGTGTAACGGTGTAAACGTTTGACAGGAGTTCCACACGTTGTTCGTCGTATTGTAGCGCTGTACTGACCTCACCTGCAACAACGCCGTAAAGATAATGCTTGACCAAAAGCTGTGATGCTGGTATGTTTTCAATCCTTGCGGTACCTTCGGTTGTCAGGTTGGCTTTTAACTCATGGCTTCCAAATACAACAGAAACAACACCTTCATCTAGCGACACCTTATCGGCATCAAAGACTTTGATGATTACATCGTATACGCGCGTCTTCGATACCGTGCGCAAAACGCTAGATGTTACAGTAAAGGAATCGCTATAGATCTCAACACCGTATAGCTCGATTGATAAGCTACAAACCGTCTGAGGTATGTTTTTTATGATAACGATGCCCGAAGAGTTTGTTGCCCCCCTTAATATAGTATCACCAACTTTGACGGACACTTCTGCACCGTTGACAGGCGCTATGCCATCATAATCTAAAACTTCAAGCTTGAGGTTGTGAACATTGGTCTTGATAGTCATCTCACGGTCGTTATCAATCACCAAATCTTCGACAGTAGCCACATCAAAGCCCATGTACTTTACATGAAGGAAGTATCTTATCGGTATGAGTCCCGTCACAACGGCCAAACCTTTATCGTCAGAAGTTACATCACCTAGCAATTTTCCATCATAAGTTTTGATCGTAACAGTCGCTGGGACTCTGTCACCTTCAGAATTTACGAACGTCAAATTCAGTCTGTAGGTCTTTAACTTCATGCTGACCGTTTCTCTGTCAGAGCTAAAGCTAATCTCTCCTTTACCCACTGAGTATATCTCATAATGTATTTCGTATTTGTAAGTGGCGGGAGGTACGTCCCTGATAGTTGCCAGGCCCTGCTCCGTCATGGCCGTGACGGTGAAAACGTCACTTAGGCTGAGCGTTACCTTGACGTTATCCTTCAGCTTTTTACTGAAAAGTCCTTCTTCGCTAACCTGAACGAAAACGTCGTAGAATTTTGCGTTTATATTAAACGTGGCTGTCTGCTCATTTATGCTACAGTTCCCTTCATATACTTTGATGCCTGCAAAGCTCACAACCAAATTGTAATTTCTTGGATAGTATACATGACCCAGCCTTAGAATACCGTCTTTTGTGGTCACAACATCGCTATATGGTGTACCATCACGAAATAGCTGACCCTTAAGCTCGTAACTTTCGCCTTTAATAATCCTGTTACCTTTAGAATTGTAAACGGTTACGTTAACCATCTGGAGATGTGTATTCATGGTATGCGTTTTATCTCCCGTGACGCTTACTGTGTCGTTAGCCAGTATATCACCTTTATAGGTCGAAAGGACGATATAGTTTTCTGGAACCAAGAATTTCAGGAATGCTCTGCCATCAGAGCCGCTAGTCGCGCTAGCATAAACAGGATATGCTTTAGAACCGTTCCAAATCTTTACTTCAACGCCCTGGACTGGTTTTCCGTTCTTATCGTTTATCCTTACCGTTAGGTTATAGAGCATAGCCCTTACTTCAATACTTCTCGTATCATTGCCAAGGGGTTTTATCTCGTTGAAGACTTCTCTACCAGCATAAATCACTTTAACCCTATAATCCTGTCTCCATGGTAGGTTTTTGAACGTCACGACACCGTCGTTGCCTGTCTTGCTCTCGTTTCTCAGCGTGTCAACTTCTACTCTTACTATGGCGTTTGGGACGGGATTCTTACCGGAGTTATCGTACACTTTTATCCTCCAGTTCGATACGTCTACAGTAAACGTAACCGATCCTGAGCCTGACGCATTAAAATCAGTAACCCTATAAACAGAAAAGCCAAGATAAGCTATGTCTACCGTTTGTTTCGCATAAAGGTTGACGTTGGTAAACGATACCAGACCGTTAACATTAGTGGTGCCAGAAAATGTTCCGTTTATTGTTACTATCGCATTAGGAAGCGGGTTTCCGTCTTTAGTCTTGACAGTAATGCTTAATGTCCCATAGGAGGCGGATGCTGAAGGAAAATACAATAGTGTAACAACCAACAAAAGCGAAAGAACGACCAAGGATAGAAGCCAGGTACTGTACCTCATTTTACAAATTTTATAAGAAGAATACGCCTTTAAGCTTTTTTGAACTAAAGATATATGCGGGAGTATTAAGGGAATCTTGTGGTGCGTAAAATGGCTGTTTGGTCGTGTGAACTTTCTATAAAAACTAAGGGTGAGGGCGACGTAGTTGATATAACGGATATGGTAAGCTCAGCAGTAAGAGGTTCTGGAATATTGGATGGTATAGTGAACGTATTTGTTGTAGGCTCGACCGCGGCCGTGACAACGATAGAATATGAACCAGGCTTGGTCCGCGACGTATCGGACATCCTAGAGAAAATTGCGCCCAAAAATCATCCATACAAGCACCATGAAAGGTGGGGCGACTACAACGGTCACTCTCATGTAAGAGCGGCCTTGATAGGCCCGAGTATATCCGTTCCGCTGAGGGATGGAAAGCTAGTGCTAGGAACTTGGCAACAATTGGTCTTCTTAGAGTTGGACATCAGGCCTAGGGAGAGAAAGATCGTAGTGACGGTCGTGGGTGCGTAGAGCTATCTTTGGGATGAGGATATCGTGTCCAAGGCCCATCTTATAGAGCTTATGACCTCCCTCAGCCTTGTCTCGTCCCGATAATTTCTTACTATTATCTCCCTGACCTCGTCACCTTCATAAACTATGTCGTAGCTCAACTCCCTGCCAGGTTCTAATTTACCTGCGTCAATATTCTCCTTGTCAACCTTGACCATCGCATCTAAAACCTTCTTTATCAAGAAAGATGAGAAGGGTTTCATATCCGACGTTATACGTAATTCTGGATTAACCGTCAACCTAATCTCATCCGGTGTTACCGTTAGCATACCAAGCAGATTTCCAGATTTACCGCGAAGATTTCTTACCGCGCCCAACTCTTTTGGTTTTTCCTCTTTTTTCACAACTTCTACAACCTTCGGTTTCTCTTCCTTCTTGATGGTTTCTACAGTTTTGAAACTCTTCGTAGTCAGCTGTTCATCTACTATAGATACAAGCAGCCTTAGGCTCTCGATCTCATCTGAGAGTTCGCCGATCCTCCTTTCTAGGTAGCTTTTGACCATCGCCAGCTTCTTTAATTTTTCTTCGTCATCGAGCATACGGTCAAACACCTTCTACAGGTTTTTCAACTACCTTCTTCAATTGTCTCTCGTACATGGACATTATCTCCAAAGAGGTTGTTGCATCTTCTGGAGATTTGTCCAGCCTGAACCTGCCCGTGAAGCGTGGAAACCTGATAGCAAGACCAGCATCCTTCTTCAGTAGACCCCAGCAACAAGTATGAATGGGGCTGAGCGTGATCTCGTCACCTATTATCTCTAGAACCACAGCAGGCTTAAGCCATACGTCTGGTTGCATATTGGAATTGACCCTTGGAGGCTTATCTTTTGATATATAGGGCGACAACATCTCCGGTAACTTGGCTAAATCTTCATCCGTAAAGCCCGAGCCCACCTTACATACAGACTCAAAAACATCTTCCCTAGGGTTGTACGCCGCCATGAGCAACGCGCCGAATTTTCCCCTCCTTTTTCCTCTTCCATAGAAAGCTCCGACAACGACGAGGTCAACCGTATCACTCATCTTAGAAACGTAGGAACGCTTGTATTTAATCCAGAGCCAGCCTCTTGCACCTGCTTTATAGACGGACTCTGGGGATACAGATTTAACTATAGCACCTTCGCATCCATTCTCCACAGCTCTTAAGAAGAAAGCTTCTAGCTCCTCGGGATTTTCGACCAACTTGCTCTCAGTCAGCATGACCCCTTCATTAACCTCTATTATGCTTTCAAGTACCTTCCTTCTTTCTAGAAGCGGTTTAGACGTCAAATCCTGTCCGTCCACGTAAAGTACATCAAAGAAGAAGAGACTGACTGGATAATTCTCTATAGCCTTCTCAATATCGTACTTCCTCCTTCTATGCATCAGCTCTTGGAAGGGAAGCATGTCGCCTGTTTCTGGATCTATTGCGACGGCCTCGCATTCGACTATGGCCTCTTTCGCCTTTATACAACTCCTCGCGTAATTGACAACGTCAGGGTATTGTGAGGTTATGTTCTCCTGTCGCCTTGAGAAGATTATTATCTCGTCGCCCCGTTTGTGTATCTGCATCCTTTCACCATCGTATTTAAACTCCGCCAATCCCTTGCCATCCAGCTTCTCCAAAATTTCCTCAGCGGTTGAGAGCCTCTCCGCCAACATAGGCCTTATCGGGTTTCCAACTCTTATCTTAAACTCTTCTATAGCTTTCAACCCACCTTCCGCCGCCACCTTCGCAACAAGACCTATGTCGGAGCTTATGTTGTAAGCTCTTTCGAAAGCCTCCCTAACTTCCTTACTACCTCCATATGCTACAGCAAGCGCGTCCAGTATGGTCATATCTGCAATGCCTAACCTCATCGTGCCCGTTACCATCCTCATGATGTACTTTGCCTCTTTTGGTTGGGCAGAGCCAAGAATTCCAACAAGTATTTGGAGCTTCGTCTCTATAGCACCTTCTCCTGTCGTCTTCGCTATTTTTTCTAGTGATGAGTACACACGTTCGACAGTCAACGGTTCTGTGAACAAAGTTACTTGGGTCTTCGATGTAAGAAGTTTCTCAGCCGTTAACCCTATGTCACCCAGCTTTCCATAAAGCTCTTGTATCTTCTTCTCGGATGTACCGGTAACTGCTTTGAGTGCCCTGAGTGCTAACTTTTCTGCAACCCCAAGCTCTATGCCTACAAACGGTGGATAAATCTCACCTAAAGTCATGTAGACAACTTTGTCTATTATCTTGGTGTCTGTTTTCTTGAAGAGCTCTACAAGTATGTCTGTCATCTCCAACCTCTTCGTCGTGGCCTCAATCCTTTCGTAGAACTCGACAAGCTCCGAGAAGAGCATCCCACGCCATCATGTTTGATACTTAGACTCATAGATAAACCATTACCAAACCACTCCACGTTTTAGGTCGCAGAGCATTCTAAGATACTACGTCTAAATTCTTCGTATAATTGCACCAGAATTTGAGGCCTTTGTAACTAGTACGATCCCCTTATCCGCAAGAACATCCCTTAATGCGGATGCGACCCTTTCTGCGGTCTTTATGGAATCAGTGAAACCGTATGCTGTGGGCCCCCATGAACTCTGACCCAAGCCAGCGGCACCGTTCTCTAGCATAGTTTTAATACAAAGATGCGTTAATTCGCTTGAGAATATACCTCCCTGAACGCTCGAGAAGTATGTACCAACAAGCTTTTGTATCTCGTTCAATGCCTCTCCAAATTCCCATACGTCCTCCTCCAATATGCCTGGAATTAACTTCATCAACACAAGTCTAGATATCCTATCAGCTATCCACTCAGGTTGTCTTCCGAGGTTCTTGAATGCTGTCTCTTCCTCTTCCTCGCTCAGCCCCCTGATACCAGAGGGTATTGCAAGCACTATGGGCCACTTCTCTGGGAAGTCTATCCTTGTAATAATCGGCGGAATTATTTTCCTGTCAGGGTTTATGCCGCCATCGAGAATAAAGCCGCCATGCTTAAAGACTGCCGTTCCGATACCGGAACGAGTACCTCTTCCAAGCTTGATTGCTAATTCATCGACCGAAATTTTAATATCCAGAAGGTTTGCCAGCCCTGCCGCTATGCCCAGTAGCGTCTGGGTTCCAGAACCCAAGCCAACATGCCTTGGTATCTTCTCCATAACCTTTACGGCGAACCCATTTACCGTGCCTAATACCGACCTGGACCTTTCGGCGGCTTCTTTTAGGAATGCATCATATGGTTCGATCATAACATCAGGGAGTCCAAGCTCGAGGGTTGCTTCGAAGGACGGTTTTGAAATGGCGAGACCTATAGAACCATAGAGTCTGCCAAGGCTACCGCTAAGGTCTATCATGCCGAGATGAAGCCTAGAAGGCGTTTTTACGTAAACTCTCATTCCATGCTCACCGTTAAATCCCAGCTAAGTCTCCCTACTAAACGTCGAGTGGAGAAATGTACACCCCAGATATAAAGGACGAGCAGCCCGATGTGAGGTTGCATATACGGTTAGTCGGGATAGATGGTGTAAGAATACCTGCCGGCCAGGTAATGTTGGGAAATTTGAGGGTGATCATGACTGTGAGGTTCGGTGCATTCATAGATCTTCCGCCTGACCGTCGCGGCATACATGCATCTAGGAATTATGAGCCCATAGCGGAGGTAATAAAAGAATACGAGGGTAAGGTCTTCAAGTTAGAAGATATGGTGGCGGATATAGCTGTTTCTCTACTGAAGAAGCACGAGTATTCTAGAAGATCGTATGTGAAGGCAGACGCGACAGCATTCTACGAGACGAAAATGCCCCCAGAACATACCTCCTATGAGTCGTTTACCATACATGCCAAGAGCTATGCTACAAGGGAAGGAAGAGTTTTTTCGGTAAAAAAGATGGTGGGTGTAACAGTCATGGGCATGACTGCCTGTCCGTGCGCATTAGAATCGATCAAGGAAATATGCAAGGAGGAATTAGTGAATTTTTGTAAGGGAGATTTCGGTCAAATTGTAGATAAACTACCAATAGCAACCCATACGCAAAGATGTAGCGGCACGTTATTCATTGATGTGTCAGAAGACGAAGTTGACGTCATGGAGCTCGTCAGGATAGTTAATGAATCCATGAGTTCCACAACGCGTGAGCTACTAAAGAGGAATGATGAGGCTGATGTTGTTATGCGTGCTGTTAAGAGGGCACGGTTCATCGAAGATGTGGCAAGGTATATGGCAAGGGCAGCCTCAGAGTTAAAGATTGGAGACAGATGCACGATATTGGTGAGGGTAAGAAGTATGGAAAGCGTTCACGGGCACGATATGATGGCCTTCATTAAGACAACTGCTGGAGAAATTAGGAGAGCACTCGCTTCTCAAAAGCATAAATAGGTAACGCGCCAATCAAAATTACATGAAAAGATTCCATAATCCTTGGATAACTTTAGAGGAATGGTTAGAATGGTATCACAACATCGTTAAAGAGCTTCAATTCGATGAACTCGCAGACTTAGAGGCGTCTATGCTCCTTGATTCTATGCTAAAGGGGAAGGTTTTAGAGTTCACGCATATTGAGCAAATGCTTTCGGGCAAGATTTCCGTCGTATTCGGTGCTGGTCCTTCTGTTGAGGTTGACATTAAAAAGTTCGTCGAATTCCCCCAAAAAGATGATTTTGTAATCGTAGCTGCTGATGGTGCTACTACGGCACTACTCGAACATCATATAATTCCGGACATCATCGTTACAGACTTGGATGGGAATGTTGATGACTTGCTGAGGGCTCATGTGCAGGGCTCGATACTCGTGGTCCATGCACATGGTGATAACATTCCTCAGCTTAAAAACATCGTGCCACTATTACATGAGAGGGTTCTACCAACGACACAAATCGAACCTTTTGGTTGTTTATACAACTTCGGTGGCTTTACTGATGGTGATAGGGCAGTGTTTTTGAGCTCTTCTGTCAATGTCAAGGCCATCGTCCTGGCCGGAATGGATTTGGAAGGGGGAATAGGTTCTTTCTCAAAACCCCTCAGCATGCTAACGCATAAACAGTTGATAATGAAAAGAAAGAAACTAAAAATAGCAAAGGAGCTGCTCGAATGGTTGGCGACGAAAATACCGATACCGATGTACGACATAACGACCTATGGTGTGGGATTGCGGGGAATAATGAAGCTAGAGTCCTTTTATGAGCTTTCGTTGCATGAGCTGAGGTAGCCTGACCTAAAGGTATTTTTAGAACTTCACCAGTTATTCACCCGAAAAGAACATGGCTAGGATGCACTCAAGAAGGCGTGGAAAGTCGGATTCTGTGAGACCTATAAGTAAGCTTCCGCCAGCCTGGGTAAAGGCAACACCCGAAGAAGTTGAAAGTTTGGTCGTAGAGTACTATAAGCAGGGTTACAAGCCCAGCATGATAGGCGTCATATTAAGGGACAGCCATGGTATACCGCTCGTCAAGCAGATAACCGGGAAGACCATCAAGCAGATACTCAAGGAGAACAACCTCTACACCGGAATACCCGAGGATTTAGAGAATCTTTTGGCCAAAGTAGTTAGGATGAGAAAACACCTCGAGAGGTTCAAGTCGGACAGGGCAAACATCCATAGACTTCAGCTAATCGAGTCCAAAGTAAGAAGGTTGGTTAATTATTATAAGAGGATAGGAGAATTGCCTCCAGAATGGGTGCCGCCGATAGAGGAGGTATCCTAGCATAAAATGAGTGATGCATACGAGCGGTTGCTTTCTTCGGTGGCATCCACAGCCGAGTTCATAGAAGAACGCATTAAAGAGGATAACCTTCTGTTACTAGTCTGCCATAACGACGCGGACGCTTTGTCAGCTTGCGGCATAATGGTAGGCTCATTATGGAGGAGTGATGCAAGATTTCTGGCAAGGTCTGTCAATAGGGTTGATGAATTTTTTCAGCAATTGGATGAAGGTTCGGCAGAGGCTGATTGCATAATATTCCTTGACCTAGGTAGCGGGTACGTGAAGGAGATATACAATAAGGTTGGCGAGAAGAAGGTCGTTATTATCGATCATCATCAGCCGCAGAGCTTTGACATCCCTAAGTGCTACGTCCATTTAAACCCCCATTTTGAAGGATTAGAAGGTGCTACGCATATAAGCGCCTCAGGCCTAGCTTACTTAGTCTCGAAGGCGCTTAGCGAAGATAACTATGTCTATTCTCCAATTGCCGTTGTAGGCGCTCTCGGCGACTTACAGGATAAAGATAGTCAGAGGAGGCTGGGAAGTGTTAACGCAAAGATAGTCGAGGAAGGTGTTGAGAAGGGCCTCATACAGGTTACAGAGGATTTAATACTCTTCGGCAGGAGTTTTAGGCCAATCCATGCAGCGCTTGCCAGCACCTCGAGCCCGTTCTTGCCAGGGCTAACCGGCAGGGAAGATGTATGTTATAGCTTAGTCACGTCGCTAGGTATAAAAGTAAAAGACGGCGATAGGTGGCGCGTGCTTGCCGACCTGACAGAAGAAGAGAAGTCGAAGCTTTACAACGGCATAATATCGTTCCTTACATCAAAAGGGCTACCGGCCAGCAACATCGCCAAGGAGTTAATCGGCGCAGTCTACGAACTGACGGAGGAGGACAGGTGGACGTATCTAAGGGATGCTAGGGAGTTTGCATGGCTCTTGAACGCTTGTGGTAAGACTGGCAATGCTTGGGTGGGGATAGCGATAGCTGCAGGTGTTAGGGGAAACCTGCTGGAAGAAGCACAAAAACTCTTAGAGGATTACAGGACTCAAATGGCAAAGAACATGGAGCTCCTCACCAGACCTGAGGCTATAACAAGCATGGAGTATACCTTGGTCTTCAACGGCGGAGATTTGATAGACGAAAGGCAGGTTAGCTCTCTAGCATCGCTCATCTCGTCTTCGGGAATGATACCACAAGACAAAGTCTTGATAGCTTGGGCAAGACACGGAGACAGGGTTAAAGTATCAGCCAGGGCTAACAGGTCGCTGGTTGAAAGGGGCATCAATTTAGGAGGCATACTTTCAGATGTAGCTAATGCTGTAGGTGGCAGGGGTGGAGGCCATAACGTAGCCGCTGGAGCCGATTTGCCTGCAACTGCACTCGAGCAATTCCTGAAGGAGGTGGACAAGAGGATTGGGTCTCAGCTCGGATCTTGAACCTATCAAAGCAAAGTTGGAGGTTATCTACGATTCTGAAGAGGAGGCAAACATTGTCCTATCTGCACTATTGCCAGATAACGTGCCGCTTCCTGAAGGTCTAAGACTCTCGATGTATGTCGAGGGGTGTAAGCTCGTTTCGGAGATTGAATGCAAAAGACCCATATCGTCACTTTTGAACACACTCGACGACATCCTATCTATGGCATCCCTTATAAAAAGGACTATCTTGGAAAGTAAGCGACTACAAAGCAAAGATTAATAAGTAAACCTTTCAGGGACAACGGACAGAGTGCGTATACAGAGGAGAGCCTAGTTGTCCAAAAAAGCAGGAGAAAAGACCAAGTATCTGGTAACGGTGTATGCACCGTCGTACTTCGGGGGACAGGAGATAGGCACGATACTCGCGACAGAAGACCCTAACCGAGTGATCGGTAGGGTAATAAGGACAGACCTGTATCAACTCACAGGCGATCCGTCCAAACATTATCTGCTATTATACTTCAAAATAATTGGCGTCAAGGATTCCTCCGCTTCGACAATATTTTACGGTCATGAGTACGGAAGGGAATTCTTAAGAAGCTTGGTCAGAAGGGGTAGCACAAAGATAGACGGCATTTTTGACGTCAAGACTAAAGACGGTTTCCACCTTAGGCTGACAGTTACGGCTTTCTCGGTGAATAGAATAAGGCGCGGTAAGGATAGGACTATAAGGCGCATAATGAAGGAAGTTGTGACCAAGGCTGGGGAGAGTTTAACGCTGGACCAACTTTCACAAGAGATGGTTTTGGGAAAGACAGCATCAGATATATTCAACCTGGCGAAGAAGATCACAGTATTGAGACATGTCGGCGTTGTCAAGTCTAAAGTCCTTAAGATTCCGGATTGGGTTTATTCCGGAGAAAAAGCGGAGGAGTTAAAGCAGGAGGTTTAAAAGCGCCATCTAAAATGTTAAATTTAATGATGAATGCTTTTTTCTTGAAGGCTTGCCTTGATTAGGAAGCCCTTAGATAGAAGAGAAGGTAGATTGATGGTAGCTAGACAAGCGGCCATGCTGTTGTATGAAGGCGTTGCATCTGAATACAAAGAGGCAAAGGAGGTCGCCGCTGAGAACCTTGGGATAAATACCATGCCAAGTAATTACGAAGTAGCGATGGAACTAAGAAAATATGCAGAGGAGGTCGAGGGAGCGGCATTCGCCGAGAGGCTTAGGTCGATGAGAGAAGATGCTTTAGAGGTTATGAAGGCCCTGTCAGCATTCGCTCCAAGGCTTGTGGGTAGCGTTTGGCGGGGCGTGCTTACCCCAAGGAGCGACATAGACATAGAAGTTTACACAGAGGATTTGAACACGGTAATCTCAAAGTTGGAGGGTGTTGTAAGCAAAGTGTTGAGTTGGGAAGAGATAAACCTCCCAGAGCAGACGAGGCTCGGATCGCTTTATAGGATCAGGGCAAAATCAAAAAGAGGCTATGATTTAGAGATATTAGTTAAGGAGCCAGGAATGCTTAAAAAGCCCGCTAGATGTGAAATATTTGGAGACCTAAAGAAGGGCCTAAACATTAATGAGTTGGAGGAGCTACTCATGAAAGAGCCGGAAGGTCTCAGGGTTCCAAAGGGCAGGGTGAGAACAGGATAATGGGCGAGTTTGATATCGAAGAGTTTAAGAAAATGTTCCCAAACCTTTACAGGGAAATCATCCAGAAGAAGATGTGTGTAAGGATAGATGCTCAAAGAGATTCTGAGAAGAGGGCGGAGGAAGCGATGAATGTGTTGCATGGTGGCCTTCCAGGACCCGTTGACTACATAAGGCGTTGCGATACCGATGAGGAGGCCATAAAACTCGTTGACTACCTAGAGTCAAGGGGAGAAGTCACAAAAGAGGAGGCAGATAGGTTGAAGAGGCAAATAACGGAAATGGGCGTTAGGAGTTTTGGACCAAAGAAAGAACTGGGCTACTACTCAAAATTCATCCGTTAACCACGCTTCGTTGTTGCCACGATTGAAACGACATCCCTGCCCTTAAGCTGATATTTTTCTCCAAGCCTTAGTTTCGTCCTTACGTCTATTGCGTAGAGAAATCCTTTGCCGAGTTCGCTATGAATTTTGTAAGCTAGATCTCTTACAGTCGATCCCTTCGGCAGGAGGTATACATCGGGTAACACATTCCCATTCTTGTCGGAAAGCCTTTCAGCATCTTCAACGGGGTAGACGGGTATGTAACCGAGAACATCAAAGTAGGCCGTGTTGATGAGTTGCTGGACACCAGTGTTTCCCCACCGTGCTAATACGTGAGTCTCTATCATATCTAGTGCCTTCTTCTGCTGCGGCGTCAACCTTGAAGGGTCTAAGATTTTGAACGTTGCATCACCAGCCATGTAGTGCACAAGACCTCTTTCTGCGGCAATCCTTAGTATCCTCTCAGCTTCTGCGCTACAGGGTATAACTCTGTAACCAGCAGATCTCAACCTTTCAACACCTTTCTCGGCACCTTCTATGTCTATCTTGTTCGCGGCTACGATTATTGGTTTTGAAAGCGCTCGTAGCTCGCTTGCCAACTTGAATATGTCTTGTCTGTTAAACTTAGATGGTGCATAAGGATTAAGTCCCAAAGATTGTAGCGTCTGTTCAATATGGCTAGGCATGATGCCCAATCCTGAGAGCTTATTGGATAGCTCCTCGACCAGCGTGGACTGTTTGTTCTCGACCACCCTGCATATCCTGCTCCAATCCTTCTCTATTATTCCAGCAATCCAAAAGGACAGCTCCTCCTCAACTATTTTGACATCTTCTACAGGGTCGTGCGTTCCGGGCTCGACAGGCCTGCCATCTATATCCGTCGCACCGGCCGCATCGCATACCACTATAAGGGCGCTTGCCTGCCTTATATCATCCAAGAATTGTAGGCCCAATCCCTTTCCGATATGAGCGTCCTTTACTATTCCCGGACAGTCGATTACCTGGATCGGTATAAACCTCACACCGTTGATGCATAACGAGTTTTTTGGATTGTCCTTTACACCAAATTCTTTACAAACACATTCTATCCTGAGGTGTGTTATGCCGACGTTTGGCTTAGTTGTCGTGAATGGGTAATTGGCTATCTGCACAGGTACTAAGGTCATTGCGGAGAAGAGCGTGCTTTTGCCAGTGTTTGGCTTACCGACAATGCCCGCTAGCTCCAAACTTCACACCCTTTCAGAATCGAATACATTTAACGGTTATCCATGTTACTTTAAAACATTACTACATCATGCATTAGAGCCCTAGGACTGCGGATATTGTCATAAGCTCCGGACCCGTGGTCCTAGAACCCACAACAGCACCTAACGACGTGGCCACTATACCGCTTCTTACGAATGGTACACCGTCGTTTACAGTACATGGTTTACATGGAACCTTTAGTACGCTTCTTACGAGTTCTTCATCTTCTTCAGTGCATTCTATATGGATCACCGCACCAATGTTAGTAGCTACGGATATTGAACCGACATACGGTCTTCCTGCAAGCCTTGCTTGCACAACTTCTACATCCAACACGTCTCTAATTTTCGCAACCTCCTCCTTCGTGAATTCCGGGCTCACTATTGCGCCCTTGTCGTTTGCTAGTATCAAATTCCCGACCGCCGTCAACTTGCTGTTCAAAATGTCCACCCGTATGTTATCCAGTTCTTTTTTAATAGTATCGACTTCTTCATCAAACGCTATGGATGAAACGAGCATGCCGTTAGAGTTGCCGGTGAGAAGGGCACCTATCAAGTAGGTACCGCCTATTGTTGTGGGGATGACCTTTACGTTTAAAACCCTCGATATTGTCGCAATCTTCTTCTTCGTCAATTGAACAGGAACGATTGCATATTTATCAGATGCGAAAGAGAGGACGCCGACCTCGGCCGTCCCGAAGAAGTCCTCCATTATTATAGCCATTTCTGCCTCATTCCGTCCCCTCTTCCTTGGGCAGGGATATTGTCACGACACCATCCTCGTCCTTTTCCATGAGAACCCTTATCCTTCTCGGAGGTTTTTGTATGCTCCTTTCCCATATAAGCTCGTTTACCTCACCCGAAATCTTCACCTTATCTGACTTCATATGTCTTGCTGCAAAGTTCTTAAGCAAATTTATCGCCCTTTCCGCCCTCTTCTTTCTAGAGGTTTTCCATGCTTCCCTTAAGGGTACCGTGTATATTCTCGAGACGACGGCCTTGGCCATAGTAGAACACCGTTCTCTGCTATGAAAGGTTTTGAAGGGTGCCTATATTTAGGCTTAAAAATTAACAAGAGCCTATGGTTTTATCCTTGAAGCTCTCCAGTGCCTCCTTCTCGCATGCGTCCTAACTTTGCGTGCCGTTCTTAGCATAACCCACGAAGGCACTGGCCAGCTTCTCTTCATGGCCCTTGCCAACCTTTTCTTGAGGGGTAATGTCCTCGCCATGTCAGGTCAATCTTTGAACGACCCTCCATTATTTGTGCGTTGCGTCTATATCCTTTCTATCTTTGTTTCCCTCTTCTTCGGCAAAACCCTTTCCAGTATCGCCTTTACATCCTCGTCCGTGATAGGCGTTCTTACCCTACCTTCATTTACGAGCCTTATCAATAACTCTTCTACGGCACCGACCACTTCTGGCCTCACGAGCTTGAGATTAGCCAGTCTTTGGCGCGCCTCCGGTGTTAGTATCAACCTCATGGCAGCAGCCCTTTCTGCCTCCCTTTGCCTTCTTGCCTGCTCTTCCGCTATCTTTGCTTGGAGCTCTGCCATCTTTTGCTGCCTTATTCGTTCGAGCTCTTCGTCGTACGACATGGTTTTCACCCTCTAGACTTCTGAATAAAATTTTCAGACGAGATAACTTAAACGTTGCTTTAAAATTTAGAATATCAAAAGCACCTCTAACCCTTTAGGAGAACCCTTGTCGCCTCTTCGAGCAACTCCCTGCCCTTAGCGGTCACTACCCTGCCTTTCTTCCCTTCTTTCGTTATAAGGCCAGCCGCCTCCAACTGTTGAAGGGCCTTTCTGATAATACTGCCGCTGCCTTTCGCGAACGCCGGAGGTCTGTACCCCCTTCTATGCCTGCCACCGTACATAGTCCTAAGTCTGGAAACTCCTATCGGTCCTTTTAGGTAAATCTTTCGTAAGATTGCAGCACACCTGACGTACCACCAGTCTGGGTCGGATGGTGGCCTTTCCTTATGTACGCCGGTCTTAACGAAGGCGGCCCATGGAGGTGGCTTTACGAGTTGTGCCTCCTTCAAGTATGCGGCCACTTTCTTTATGAGCTTCTCTGGATTCACAGCCAATACCTGCAACATATCATACACCTTTCTCTTAAACTTTCACTAAGGCTTTTGAACGGCCGACCTTATGTGTTTTTCTTTGAAAGCAGGGTATCTTCTCATCCATCCGCATTTCAGACACCTCACAACGACATGCGTGCTCCTTCTGTCCCTAATCCTGACGGAGAACGAGCATGGTTCTAGAAACAGGTTACCACATTTTCTACAGAACATCAGTTTATATGGTTTTGGAATTCTCAGCCTAGCCCTTTGGGCTATCCTTCTGGCGATGGACACGGCCTCCCTTGCAGCTTCCGGGTCTGACTTTACGTAGGCTTTTGCGAACTCGAACAACCTTTCCACCCTATCACGCGCTATCGATTTGAGCAAACGGTTCTTCATGAACGCATCTTTACACCATTTGTTTTCTTTAATTAAAGTTATTGCCCTTCGTGAACAAAGGAACAAAAAGTTTTTCAGACATTCGAATAGATTATAGCATACCGGTTGGAAGGTCGTGGATTTTGTAAAACTAATCTTGGTTTTCGTGGAAACGGCCCTCGAACTCGTCCCAAAAGAATGCTGGAACCATAGGGCAGTAATATCTGATGCGAGAAGAAGGAATAAAAGACCAGATCAGCTGTTACTTGATAGGTCGTATCATCATGCAGCAATGAAGAACTTAGTTGATGCGCATAAACGGGGAAGGCCTGACATAGTGCATTTTTGCCTACTGACATCCTTGGGCTCTGTTCTTTCCAAGATGGGTCTTTTAGAAGTTTACGTACACACAAGAGACGATAAGCTGATTTGGGTAAATCCTGAGACGAGGTTGCCTAGGGTTTACGAAAGGTTTAAAGGCCTTATTGAGGCTTTATACGAACAGTGCATCATAGAGTCGAACGGTAAGAAATTGCTCGAACTTAAGGACGGTACTTTAACAGATTTGCTGTCCACTTTAAGGCCTGACAAGGTGGTTCTCATGAGCGAAAAAGGCAATAGGCTGACAATGAAAGAACTCGGCATGTTGTTGACCTCTTACAAGAGACCCGCAGTTCTCGTAGGAGCTTTTCCAAGAGGCGAGTTTGAGGAACGGACGGTTAAGGTAGCCAACGCGATTGTACGTATTTATGACGAGTCTTTGGAAGCATGGACTGTTACATCTTATGTAATTTGTTCTTTGGAGCATATGCTTGGCTGCTGACAGTATGGGTTTATTTCCTAGAAGCCCAATGTAGTTTTATGATTAGCAGGAAAAGGCTGGCGGAACTAATAGACCACACAGACGTAAGGCCAACAGCCACGGACGCCGACATAAGGAGGCTCTGCGATGAAGCTATTAAGTATGGTTTTCGTGCAATATGTGTTCAGCCGTGCTTTGTGAAGTTAGCATCCAGATTGCTCGCCAACGACAGCAGAGTTAAGGTTTGTACCGTCGTAGGCTTTCCTTTTGGAACGAACGTCACAGATGTGAAGGTGTTCGAGGCGAAAAAGGCAATAGATGATGGCGCAGAAGAGCTAGATGTTGTAATGAACATAAGCATGGTAAAGTCTGGAAACTACGCTTACGTTGAGGAGGAATTGAATAGGCTCATGGATGTTGCGGCAGGCACCGTCATCAAGCTAATAATCGAGACAGGGTACCTGACAGTCGAAGAGATGGGCAAGATATGTGACATCGCCGTAAGGGCTGGAGTGGATTATGTGAAGACATGTACGGGCTTTGGACCTAGGGGCGTATCTTTAGAGGATGTGGAATTGATAAAAAAGCTCACAAAGGGTAAAGTGGGCATAAAGGCCTCAGGAGGTATAAGAACCTACGAGCAGGCGATTTCGTTGATTAACGCAGGTGCCACGATTCTTGGAACGAGCCATAGCTTGAAAGTACTGGAGGGTGCACCATTAGAGTAATGCAAGTTGGTTGCGGCGGCCGGGATTCGAACCCGGGATTTCAGGCTTGGAAGGCTTACGCCGAATGCTCGACTGCGTCCTAGTCCAGACTAGACCACCGCCGCAGTTAATACAAAACCCATATTACCCTTCATCATTTAAAAATTTCATGAGACGTTAATAAAGGCTTAAACACCGAACTGATTAGAAAACATTTAGCCAGTATTAAAGTCTTAAATATCCCTGCTACCTCAGTTATCCAATAAAGGAAGGGGAAGTGTGCATTTTTGAAAGTTAGTTCGGCTGTTTCCAAAACCGTCTCTATTTTGATAGCGGTTGTAATTGTAATCCTCGTGATAGCAGGCATAGCTTACTACATGGCTGCACCCGTTACAACCCCCACGCCTTCACCCACCACCATAACTACACCCACAAGCCCTGTTACGGTCACAACCGAAACCATGACGACACCAACGCAAACTATGACGACGCAGACACAAATTACAACAACAGAGGCTACGCAAACTCGGACTGAAGCGACTACTACAACGACACTTACAAGTCCTACCATGACCACAGTTACGACGACACAGACACAAACCCGAACCGAAACGACGACAACCGTTACCACGCCGAGTATCAGCCCGATAGTCAACCTAAGAACAGGATCTTATGCAAAGTACCTTCAGAAGGCTTACACGGAAGAGGGGGTACTTGAAGCGGAGGCGTACATAACGTTCCGTGTTGAGGGGGAGGAGACATACAATAACGTGAACTGCTTGCTTCTATCAACAACTGTAGAAACCCAAAAGGACAACGTTATGATGAAAAGTATCATCACGTGGTGGTTATCTAAACAAGATCTAAAGATGGTACATGGCAAGATGCAGATTTATTATAACAATATGCTAGTGTATGAAAGTGAGTTCTCACCTTTAGAGGTAACAGAAGAGACTGGTAAACCTCCAGAGCCTATAGATGTGAACTACTTTGTTGGTTACGAGACTATAACGGTTCCAGCAGGTACATTTATAAACTGTATAAAAGTTGAATTCTTCAAAGAGGAATATCTTATGAAGACCTGGGCGCACCAAAATGTTCCCATCTTCGGCATAGTAAAATCTGAGACATATAAAGCAGGAAAGTTGATGATGCTTATGGAGCTAATATCTTACGGCGGTTAGAACCTTTGAACAATTAATCAAAGCTACATTTAAAAAATAGACCAAACTTAAATCCTACTCTTTTTTTAAAGAAATTAACTTAAGGGGGCACGTATCTTGTCGTCGCAGCAAAAAACTTACTTTGCCCTGGATGCTGAAATGTTCGGTAATATCATTGATGTTCTAAAAGATCTTGGTTATACAGTTTACGGACCAACGGAGAGGGATGGTGCAATCGTTTATGATGTGCTAGATTCTGCTGAGCAGATAGCAAGGGGTTTATATGATGAGCAATCTCCTGGGAGGTATAAATTAGTTAAGAAAAATGACAAAAGGTACTTTGGTTACGTTGTAGGTCCACAATCTCCGAAATACGTATTATATCCACCGCAGCACTTGCTCTTTAAAGTAAGGAAGGATGGAAAGACATTCATTCCACAATCAGACGGTAAAAAGATAGCAATCGTTGGGCTTAGGCCATGCGATTTAAAGGCGATCGAGATACTTGATAATGTTCTCCTTAAGGGACCGTATAAGGAAAGTGTGTACGAGGCGCTTAGAAAGGATGCAGTATTTATAGCGGTCAACTGCGTTGAGCCAGGTAATAACTGCTTCTGCACATCCATGAACACCGGTCCGTTTGCACAGTCAGGCTATGATATCTGCATCACCGAGTTCTTAACGGACAGAAGCCACGTCTTTATCTTGGACGTCATGACGAATAGGGGTGCAGAGGTCGTGAATAGGCTCGGATGTAGGAACGCAACGGCAGAAGAATTAGATGCCGTGTCAAGATTGATGGAGGAGGCAAAAAACAAGGTGAGGAAGAGGTTAAACACCGAAAATCTAAAGGACGATCTTTACAAGAACATTGAACATCCGAATTGGAATGAGGTCGGTAACAGATGTTTGGCATGCGGGAACTGCACGCTCGTCTGCCCGACGTGTTTCTGCTCTTCCGTATTCGATAAGTCGTCATTGTCAATGGACGTGGCGGAGAGGTGGGGTTTATGGGATTCTTGCTTCAGCATAGATTACTCGTACATTCATGGCGGGTCAATAAGACAGTCGATCATGAGCCGTTATAGGCAGTGGTTGATGCATAAACTCGCTACGTGGGTTGACCAATTTGGAACGTTTGGATGTGTTGGTTGTGGAAGGTGTATAACATGGTGCCCCGTCGGTATAGATATTACAGAGGAGGCTAATAGGGTAAGAGGTTGAGTTTATGAAGGCAAAGGTTACGTTAGAAAATACTCAGACATTAGAAGTTGAAGTAATGAGAAAGTGTTCAGTTGAAGAGGTCATCAAGGAGACACCTGATACGTACACACTAATGTTAAAGCCATTGGATAAGAAAGAGTATAACTTTGTTCCAGGCCAGTTTAACATGTTATATGCATTCGGCGTTGGAGAGGTGCCGATCTCGTTAAGTGGTGACCCAGACGAGAAGCGTCTGATAGCCCATACAGTCAGAATTGTTGGTGCTGTGACGAACGCTTTGGTGAACACAAGGAAGCCCGGGTTCATCGGTCTCAGGGGTCCGTTCGGAAACGGGTGGCCTTTGGAGAAGGCAAAAGGAAAAGATGTAATAATCGTGGCCGGAGGCATAGGTCTAGCGCCACTTAGACCCGCAATATACTACGTTCTGAAACATAGAAAGGAATACGGAAAGTTCTTCTTCCTTTATGGTGCTAGGACGCCCAACGATCTGTTGTACAAGAAAGAACTGAAAGAATGGAAGAGCAGGTTTGATATGGATACCTTCATAACTGTTGATGCGGGCGACGAAAAGTGGACGGGTAACGTCGGCGTCGTAACAACGCTCTTCAAGCGTATAAGGTTAGACCCAGATAACACGTATGCTTTTGTCTGCGGACCAGAGATAATGATGAAGTTTACTGTACTCGAGCTCAGGAATCAAGGCTTAACCGACGATAAGATATACATATCAATGGAGAGGAATATGAAGTGTGGTATGGGATTATGCGGACATTGTCAATTCGGACCTTACTTCGTATGCAAAGATGGTCCTGTATTTTCGATGGATCAGATAAACAGGTTTTTCGGGAGGCGTGAAGTCTGATGGCAAGGAAAATACCCAAGATAGCAGTATACAAGTTTGCATCCTGCGATGGTTGTCAGCTGAGCATAGTAGACTTAGAGGACGAGCTCCTGGAGATAGGTCAGAGGTTTGAAATAGCGTACTTCATGGAGGTAACGAGGGCGGTGAAGAAAGGCCCCTACGATGTCGGACTCGTTGAAGGAAGCATATCTACACCGCATGATGTTGAGCTGATAAAGTCGATAAGGAAGGACTGTAAGAAGCTCGTGGCTATAGGCGCATGTGCAACCGCAGGCGGAATCCAGGCTCTCAGGAACTGGGCAAGTGTTGAGGAATTCTCAAAGTATGTTTATGCGAAACCAGAATACATACAGACGCTCGAAAAGTCTTCTCCAATCTCAGAATATGTTCAGGTTGACCTCGAACTCAGAGGATGTCCAGTTAACAAGTACCAGCTTCTTGAGGTTCTATCAGCATTGCTTGCTGGAAGGAAGCCGAACACACCCACATACAGCGTATGCATGGAATGTAAAAGAAAGGGTAACGTTTGTGTAACGGTCGCCAAGGGCATACCTTGTCTCGGGCCTGTCGTGCAGGCAGGATGCGGTGCGCTATGTCCGACGTATTCTAGAGGGTGCTACGGATGCTTCGGTCCGATGGAGAGCCCGAATGTGAAGAGTCTAGCAAGCAAGTTCATCGAGCTCGGAATGGATAAGAAAGACATAGTCCTTATGTTTAGAGAGTTTACAGGTTGGTCAAAGGAGTTTAGGGAGGTGGATAGGTTAATTGAAGAATAGGGTGAAGACGGTAAAGGTAGATTACCTCGCAAGGGTTGAAGGCGAAGGTGCTCTTTACATAAAGGTAAAGGGTAATGAGGTCCTGGATGTAAAGTTCAAGATATTCGAGGCGCCTAGGTTCTTCGAAGCCTTCCTTAGGGGGAGAAAGTACTATGAGGTACCGGACATAACCGCGAGGATATGCGGTATATGTCCAATAGCGTACCAAATGAGCTCCGTCCATGCATTCGAGGACGTGTTTGGAGCGAAGGTAGACGGCCCTCTAAGAGAGCTCAGGAGGTTTATCTACTGCGGAGAGTGGATAGAGAGTCATGCACTTCATGCATTCCTTCTACATGCGCCCGACTTTCTTGGTTACGATGACGCGATAAGGATGGCAAAGGACCATCCAGACATCGTTAAGAAAGCGCTAATCGTTAAGAAGATAGGCAACGATATCATGGCAAGGCTTGGCGGAAGGGAGATACATCCAGTATCCGTCTGCGTCGGAGGATTCTACAAGGTTCCGACGAAGAGACAGATGGAAGCGCTGAGGGAAGACCTAAAGAAGGGCATGGATCTCAGTGTTGAGCTACTCAGGTGGGTCGCAGACCTCAAGTTCCCCGACTTCGAGCAGGACTACGAATTCGTATCGCTTAGGCATCCAGATGAATATCCGTTCAATGAGGGAAGAATAGTATCCAACAAGGGTCTAGATATACAGATAAGGGAGTACGAGGACAATTTCGTGGAAGAACACATTCCGTACACGAACGCTCTCCACTCGTACATAAAGGGCAGGGGTTCTTACATGGTAGGTCCTTTGGCAAGAATAAACCTGAATTACGACAAGCTCTGGGACTTGACGAAGGATACGCTAAAGTCCGTAGGCTTCAAAGTTCCATGCAGGAACCCATTCAAGAGCATAATAGCGAGATGCGCCGAGATGTTGTATTCTTTTGAAGAGGCGCTGAGGATCATCAATGAATACAAAGAACCTAACGGGCCAAGGATCGATTACGAAATAAAGGCAGGAAGAGGTTTCGGTTGCACCGAGGCGCCAAGAGGCGCTCTATATCATAGATACGATGTGGCTGCTGACGGGACGGTACTCTCGGCGAAGATAGTGCCTCCAACCGCACAGAACCAGAAGCGGATGGAAGACGACCTGAGAGCGATGGCACCGTCCGTCATGAAGCTACCTTATGAGAAGGCCGTCTGGAGGTTCGAGCAAGCCGTGAGAAACTACGACCCGTGCATATCCTGCGCCACGCACTTCCTGAAGTTAGAGGTCGAGCACTCATAGCTGCTGAGAAATACGCGGATCAATTGGCTTAAAAAGTCTCAAATTATTGTTAAAATTTTTATTTTAGAAGCCGAAGCAGATAAAGTTGGGCGGCCGTGGTCTAGCCTGGATAAGACACCAGCCTGCCACGCTGGGATTCCCGGGTTCAAATCCCGGCGGCCGCATATTATTTAATAGCTGAATGGAATCGACATGCCTACGTTCTTTGCGACAATAGTCACAGGGCTAGAAGATGTTGCGGCAAAAGAGGTTGAGTCCATATTAGGCTGTAAAGCTAAGCCTGACGTCGGAAAGGTGTTCTTCGAATGCGATATCCGTGATGCTGTATTGTTAAACTTTACCTCCCGTTGCTTGCATAAGATTTTCCTATTGCTGGAGCGCGGTACGGTCTCTTCGTTGGAAGATGTCGCTCGTCTCGCATGCAACGTAGACTATAGTGAGTTGATATTGCCATCACAGTCGTTCGCCGTTAGGGTCGAGAAGCATGGTGAGCACGCGCTTAGAAGCCTCGATATTGCCGCAGTCGTAGGCAGGAGCGTTATAGAATCATACCTTGCATCTAGGAATGTTAGGCTTGCGGTTAATCTGGATAACCCAGACGTCGAGCTGTACGCTTTGCTAAGGGATAATGAGCTGCTACTCGGCCTGAACACCACCGGGCAGTCGCTCCACAGAAGGTTCTACAAGGTTTTCCATCATAGGGCATCCCTCATGCCGACGATAGCTTGCTCTATGATTTTGCTGAGTGGCTGGGAACCAAACGAGAGTTTGCTAGACCCGATGTGTGGAAGCGGAACCATACTGGTAGAGGCAGCGCTAGTAGCAAGACGGATAGCGCCTGGTTTAAGAAGGAGTGACCTGGCCTTAGAGAAGCTCTGCTTCATCAATAAAGAGGTTATTGAAGAGGTCCGCCAAAGGCTCCTCTCAAATGAGACGAAGGTTATGGTTGAGATACATGGTATCGATGCTTCGCCCAAGAGTGTCGATGGTGCGCTCGCAAACGCAACCAAGGCTGGTGTGGTGGATACTGTGTCAATAAGGGTGGGCGATGCCTTGAATCTGGTTAATTATATACGCGAGCCGCCGAGCCACATCATAACAAACCCTCCATATGGCATAAGGATGGGTATCAGAAACATAGAGAGGTTCTACGAAAGGTTCCTAACTTCGGTCAAGCAGGCAGCTCCGCACGCAACCGTAACCGTTATAACCAGCAAACCTGGCCTCATTAGAAGAATAGCAGAAGCGCTTGGCATGCAGGTAGTCGAGACCAGGCAACTGCTCTACGGAAGAATTCAGGCGAATATAATCAAGCTAGTGCAATAAAATTAGCTCTTTATTTGTAAAAGTTCATCCAGCCTTCCATCTTCTCCCATGACCAGCTGTAACTTGCCGGCACGGCATAACCGTAAACTATGCAGCCACGCCAGACTGAGTACTGCGGCTCCGATGCCATCGTAACCTCTACGTTCTCTATGCCCTTTTCCGCCATCATGCGCTTGATTTTCATCGCGGAATCCACACAGACATTCTTCAACTTCTCTGGAACTTTCCAAGAGAAGTTCCCGCCGGATAGGAGTATCTGGCTGTAGAGCAGAGGCTGGAGCTCGACAGGACACTTCTCTACGGCGGTCGTTATTGCTTCAGCCATGTCGAGCATTCCATAAAAGACGACGTCTCCGACCTTCGTGTCCCTTGGCCTCGGCATTCCCCTCCTGAAGTAGCTCTGGAATATTTCGTGGTTCGGGTTGAAGACGTATTCACCTACTAGGAACCTTGCCCAAGAGTTCTCGGCGAGGTCTATCTTGAGCCTCGTTCCAGGAACAGCGTAAACGGCCCTGACAGCATCCGGGTTGTTCTTAGCGAATGTTATGGCCGAGTTCAAATCGGCGGGCAATAAGCCCAAGCTCTCCTTAACCTTCCTAACTAAAGTCTCCTCGGCAACTAAGTCACCGTAGCCAGCATCTTTGAGTATCTCAGCCATGATAGCATTCGCATCGCTACCTCCCCTATTCAACGCTATGACCGCACCTCTGATAGGCGCTCTGGAGATCGGTGCGAATTGTGTGTTCCCGTGCCCGCTCTCCACAACGACGCAAGAGGTCTTCTTGTGGGCTATGGCGACAGCCAAGGGTTGCGGGATTATCGTCGCCGAATGCACGAGGCCTGCATCTTTAGCCATGCTATCAAACATATCAAAGAACATTTCATACATGTACCTCGGTGCGACCGCCGAGAGGGCCGCCACGACATAGAAGCCGTTGAAGCCCCAACCTTTTGGTTTGAATTCCTCTAACGCATAGCGAGTTAACTCCTTTACTACCTTCCACGCTTTCGCATCGTCCTTTGCGATGATGCCCTCCCTCATCGGGTAGACTAGTCGGGTAGCAAGCTCCGCACCGCTTTCCAAAAAGAGCGTCACATCCTTGCCGACGACAACTTCACGATCAACTCCCATTATCTGGGAGAGAACGGATTTTTCTGGGAAGTAGCCCCTGTTCTCTACGGCTAAAGGTCTTTCGCCTTGCGTTATCGGTCCGTACTTAAACTCGCTTGTACCGTAATCTGCCCCAAATACATAGCGCTTCTTGTAATCTTCGTCGTACATCTCAACCAACAAGGTCCAGTTATGGGTATGGATTTAAACGTTAAGCTAACCCTTGCCCGCCAGTATGTCAAGCCACGGGTTGTCTTTCATGAATGACGGTAGCTCAATTTCAGAGCCTGGGTTATTGCTCTTGCTAGGTATGTCAAGTACTGTGGTCTTGATGTGTAACGGACGTGCACCCTCAAGGGCCAATAACTTGTTAGAAATCTCTCCATACAACACTTCGAGTCTCTCTAACCTCGATACTAACGCATCTACCTCGTTCATCTTATGGATCAGTCTCTCTAACCTCTCTATCCTTTCTAGCATGTGTAGGATGCTATCATGTTCTACGGAAACCTTGCTTCCATCTTCCTTCTTATCACCCCGCATATGCTTTACGATCGGTGGCAACTCCTCTATCTCATGTGACCCATACAACAAGAGGCCTATGCCATGCAACCTAATAGCCATGAGCTCGTCCATAGAAGCCATGCTTTTCGGGACTAAGATGTACGGCCTCTCACCCTTGACCGCCCAGAACGCTGATTGTAAAGCGGCAGAGATCAGCTCCGGCTTACCATCGGTCTCGTCCAGCATCTTAACGACGTAGGTTGAACCGTCCCCGACGAATCTTAACGTACCTTCTTCCACATTACTGCCTTCGAACTTCAGGCCTTGTTTTGACATGTGGTTGATAACTTTCCTTTCGAGGATGGCTCGCGGTATCAAAATCTGTCAAACCTAAGGACGGAACGTTTCGTTAAAAGGTTATTTATGCAGAGTGCTGGGAGGGTTTGCCGAAAGTGAAGATGGAGCCTTAGCAAGTCCTAGCAGATACAAGCTCCTCGCTGATGAGTTTAGGAGCCCTCGGCCCTCTGAACAGCATGACCGTCATTATCTGGACGGTGTTCGCGCCAGCCTTCAATGCATCCAGCACATCCATTCCTGTCATTATGCCACCGACCGCGTTTATTTCGAACCCTTCGCCCAGCTCCCTTCTAATCCTACTCACGGTCTCCAGCATGATCGGTTTTAATGGTCTGCCGCTTAAACCGCCCCTTCCGAGCGCGAGCTCCGGCGCATTGACCGGCAGCGTGTTAACGGCGGTCACACCATCCATACCGCAATCCATCCATATCCTTAGCAGTTTACACATACCGTACATCTCATCTGAAGTTACAGGCGGTGGAATCTTGATGTATGTGGGCTTTGATTTTATCTCCTTTAACCTCTCGGCCAGTTCGCGCAGAGTTCCAGGTTCCTTCATGCTTACGCTAGCCTCGTGCGTAGGACACGATATGTTGACCTCGATAGCGTCAACAACATTCTGCACTACAGCAAAGCACTCAACAAACTCATCCACACTGTCGCCCGTTATGCTAGCTACGACCTTGCAACCCTCAACCCCTTTGAAGTTCCTCGCAAACTCCATTATGCCAGGGTTCGGCAGACCCATAGCGTTCACGACCGCATGTTCTGCATCCCTGTAGGCTATCCTCGGTTTGGGGTGTCCCTTCCTCGGCTTTAGCGTGAAGCTACCTACTACGACATAACCAAAGCCGAGCTTGTAGAGAGCTCCGACGTACTTCCCGCTCTTATCGTAACCTGCTGCGAGGCCTAGCGGGCTCCTCAGCCTTCCCATTTTTGTCTCGACCTCTAAGCCCCGTGGAGGGTCAAAACCTAGCGGCAAGTACTTCAGGAGCCTAAGCCAAGCGTTGTGCAGGAGCTCTGGCCCCAGTATGCGTGCTAAGAGCTTTACTGCAGGATTTATCCTAATCGACAAGCGCTGCCCCCCTCGTATACTTAAACCACCATATTATCCTTTACGGGACTCTCCCGGTCCTATCATTGGCCAAAGCTCGTGAGTTCCTTATATACAGGGATGAGGATTTTTTGTAAGGGTCATTATTGTGGAAGTTTAGGGATGTCATATCCATACTAGACTACACTAGGGATGAGCTTGAGCACCTTTTCTCCGTGACCGATGTTATACTCGAGCGCTCTCTGGACGTCGGAAAACCGTTGGATGGAAAGATAGTAGCTACGGCGTTCATCGAGCCGAGCACTAGGACGAGGTTGAGCTTCGAGACTGCTGCCAAGAGGCTCGGCGCAGAGGTCATAAACCTTGAGCCCCACCTGTCTTCGATGACTAAAGGCGAGAGCCTGACAGACACGCTCAGGATGCTGGACGATTATGCCAACCTAATAGTGATAAGGAGCCCTTACGAAGGCTCGGCGAAGCACGCTGCTGACGTCTGCGAACATCCTGTGATAAATGGCGGCGACGGGACGCAGCACCATCCCACGCAGGCAATGATAGACCTGTACACCATAAGGAAGCTGAAGGGCAGGATAGACGGGCTAGAGGTCGGCGTGCTCGGTGACCTGAAGTACGGCAGGGCTGCTGCGTCCTTCATATATGGTCTAACAAAGTTTAACGTTAAGAGGATATGGCTGATATCGCCTGAGCCCCTTTCGCCAAGGCCCGAGCTCATGGATAGGTTGAAGAGGATGAACGTGGATTTCGTGAAGACGGAGAACCTGGAGGAAGCTGTGGAGGACCTCGATATATTGTATGTAACGAGGATACAGAAGGAGAGGTTTCCCGATCCTGCCGAGTACGAGAAGCTCAGGGGCAGCTACGTGATAACGAAGAAGCTCCTATCGAGGGCGAGCGAGGACCTAAAGGTTTTACATCCGCTTCCAAGGGTTGATGAGCTCTCCAACGACGTAGACGACACACCATACCAGGCATACTTCATCCAAGCTAAGCTTGGAGTTCCTGTGAGGATGGCCCTGATAGGCTTAGTTTTAGGAGTGTTTTAGGTGGTTTGTATGGATGAGCAGGAAACTTTACGGGTGAGCAAGATAAAGAATGGAACGGTTATAGATCACATACCTGCAGGCAGAGCCTTAGCGGTCCTAAGGTTGCTAGGAATAACTGGAAGCGAAGGGCACGTCGTAACAGTCACGATGAACGTCAGGAGTGGAAAGCTAGGCAGGAAGGACCTCGTGAAGGTCGAGGATTTAGAGCTTGTGACCGAGCAGGTTAACAAGCTGACGCTGATAGCGCCTACTGCCACGATAAACATAATACGGAATTACGAGGTTGTTGAAAAAAGAGCGGTCAAGCTACCGGATAGGATAGTCGGCATCCTTAGGTGTACAAACCCGGGTTGCATAACGAGACAGCCGATGGAGCACGTGAACTCCAAATTTGTCGTAGTCTCAAAGAGTCCTCTAAGGCTCGAGTGCGAGTACTGCGGTAGATACCTTGAAGAGGAAGAAGTGCTAAAGCAACTGACGCAATAGTGAAAGTTATGGCAGACCTAAGGATAGTCGGCAGAGCAGTTGTAGATGGTAGGCTCCTAGACGAAGTTACCGTCGAGATAGACGGCGAGTTCGTATCTTCTGTGAGTATCGGTGAGAACGGCTCAGGACCTAAGCTGCTACTTGGCAAAGGTCAACTACTTCTACCATCCGCCACGGACCTTCACGTCCATCTCAGGGATTGGAACCAAGCTTACAAGGAAGACGTCTTCACGGGAACGTCCGCGGCTGCCGCTGGCGGTGTCACGACGGTTGCGGAGATGCCCAACACTTCACCACCGATAAGGAGTCCCGAGGCTCTTAAAGAAAGGCTCAGGCTACTGGCGGCACGCGCCATTGTGGACTACTCGGTTCATGTAGGACCGCTCGAAAAGGTTGAGGATGCCAATAGGGCGTTGGAATTAGGAGCATGTGGTATGAAACTCTACCCTGCAGACTTGGAAAAAATCGAAGATTATCTCAAAGTCTCAAGGGAGAGTGGTATGAGACTCGTCGTCCATGCGGAGTTGAAAGGGGGCGACGAGGTGGAGGCAGTAAGGATGCTATTGTCGCACATAAAAGTTGGCGATGTTGTAAGGTTCGCACATATCTCAAGGGCCGAGTCTCTGAAAATGATAGAACTCGCGAGGAAAGAACTCGATGCGAGGATAACAGTAGAAGCAACACCTCACCACCTCCTCTTATCTTATGATGAACTTGACGAGAATGCAAGAAAAATATCGGCGGTGAGACCACCGCTCGCCTCCATTGCCGATAAACAGTACATCTTTTCAGGCTTAGAGAGGTGTTCAGTGGATTTCATAGCATCCGACCATGCTCCGCATGCTTTGGAGGAGAAGTTGTCCGAACAGCCAGCACCAGGCTTTCCTGGACTAGAGATAACGTACCCTCTGATGTTGACCGAATGTCTTGAGGGTAGGCTCGGCATATCAACACTCATCAAAAAGCTCTGCAAATCTCCGGCAGAGTACCTAGGCATACCTAAAGGAGACATCAGGAGAGGCTTCTATGCGGACCTCGTCGTCTTTGACACGAATGTGCGATGGAGTGTGAGCGCCAAGAGTTTCTTAAGTAAGGCGAAGTACACACCGTTTGAGGGTAGAAGGTTCTCCGTAAGGGTTGCATCGGTCTTCAGGAGGGGTGAGCTGATATACGATGGCGAACTCCTAGTGAAAGGTGGTGGAGCACATGTCCGCGATCTGAGACAAAAGCGCGGATAAAGCTTTATCCGTGACCTTGCTTGAAGATTCTGACGGCTATGATGAAGCCCTAATGGTTGAGCTGTGATATCCTCTGGGGTATCTGAGCCAATCGATGGAAGAGAATTAAAGGCAAGGAAGCCTTATAAATCGTGCATGCATTTAGGAATTTCGGCGATGATGAGAGAACGTCGCGGCTTATTGCATGTTTGCTAGGAGCGGGGTCTGAGCCGCATTGATGTTTTTGTAAATTTACATTAATACCTTAGGGTTTACTTAACAATAATGGCACTAAGCTTAAAGTCATATTCAGCGGAAATGAAAATACAAAAATACTCTTTGCACCTATTCGATTTCTATATTATATGGGCCTATTATCAGCTTGTGCCATCTAGTGTCTATTTCTGCGAGATCAAAATGAGCAATCCTTATGTATCTCTCGATTCCATTTGGCCCATCAACGATTTTATACTCTACTATGCCGTCGAATATCGACCTAAGGTAGTTTTCCAACCTTTTGTTAATTATCCCTTGGTCTAGAGCGAATGCACCTACGCACGTATCTCTTATCCTAGGCACTGTTATGTTGAGAAACTTCATAGCATTCTTATATCCATAAGTTATGAATAGGTCGGATAGGCTGTCCAAGTAAATGAACTCTATGGGCTTTGCCCTGAGCTCGTTGAGCATAACGCTGAACTCCACAGGGTCTAGGTTCTTCAACTTTAGTATCTTGGACTCATACTCGCTATATGTTGGTGGAGTGCCTGTTTTTAGAGAGTAGTAATCGACAAGTATAAGATGGCCGTTTTTGAGATAGGGCTCGACGTCCGTGTTCCTTTTCTTCATCAACCACATAAACATCTTCGGCGAGTGCTTAACACAAACATAGACACATGTAAAACCATCTTTCAACCTTTCGTATAACAGATGTTTTAGGAAAATAGTCTTTCCGCTACCCACCGGGCCTATATGGAGGAAAGCAGCGTTTGGGTAGTCTTCAAGTATGAGCTTCTTGACGATGTCAAGTCTTTTATGTAACGTCAACTAAACCCCCACTTAATCTTTAGGTTTAATATATTGCTATTTTACACCATAATTTAAACATACGGAACCCAATATGCCTAGAATTGACTAAAAAATTACAAAAAAAGCAAGGTATGCCGCAACGTTGACGAGCGTTATAAGGAGACCGACCCTTAAAAACTCGAAGAAAGATATCGTTGCGTTCATCCTAGACTCCAGCGCCTCTATGATGATTATGTTCGATGCTGCACCAAGTATTGTTAGGTTACCAGCAACCGTTGAGAACGCTGCTAATGCGAGCCATACATTAACATCCGCTCCGGTATAGCCAAGATTTTGCATATGCATTATGAAGAGCTTAGTGAAGGGGACGTTGCTGATCAATTGACTCATAGCGACGGATATCATCGCAATAACCAGATAAGCCATGGCGCCTTCTTGCTTAGAATTCATGATGAACTCTAAAGGTGTCAGTACGCCGCTCCTCCAAATGCCCTCCGTAGTTATGAACATTGCAATGAAGAAGATTATCGTTCCCCAATCAACGTTCGAGATCAACTTCCTTGGGTTTCTCGAGAACGCGTATGTTCCTGCTGCTATTATGAATGGGATGAACCCCTCCTAGTTACATGGGGAAGCCCACTCAGCTCAAACAAGTCATTCACTGTAAGCACAACTATCGATGTTGTTAAACCTAGGGCAGCTAAAAGGGCATCCCTCCTGTCTTTTATCGTTTCCTGCGGAATTAGTCCAACCTCGATTTTTTCATTCTTAACCTTAAAGATTTTAAGAAGTATTAGCGGCACGATGATTAGGTTTAACAGCGTCGGTGCGGATAACTTAAAGACAAAAGTTATGAATGGCGCCTGTATACCAGAGTTCTCCGCCACCAGCATGTTTTGAGGGTTTCCGATTGGTGTCATGACGGAGCCTATTGTTATCGAGAATGCCAGAAGTAAGAACATCATGTTTGGGCTTGCCCTTGCGATCTTCGATATCGTATACGCTATGGGCGGGCCTATCAGGGCTACAGTGTCGTTCATGGCAAACGCTGCCAAGAGGCCAAAAAGTATGGAAGACGCTAAAACTAGATCACGGCTCCTTTTGAACCTCGATATGAACCATACAGAGACCATCTCCAGTAAACCGGAGGATTCTGCCAGCCCGACTAAGCTGAACATTCCTATCAAAAACAGCACAACGTCGATATCTATCACGTATCCCATCTCTTCCAGTCCAACGAGGCCTGACATCACGGTTACGAATGCAGCAAGCGCCATTCGTAACCGTCCAGCATGTCCATCGCATTCTTCGCAGCTGCCGAACATTTCTGAAATTTTTATACCTTGATTCGATTTTTACATAACAATGAAGAAAACCCCATATGCATCAAAACTTAAATCCAGCAAAAATTCAACGAAAGCCGTGAAGACCAAAAGCGACACAGTACTCGTGATAGGGCTTGGTGAAGTTGGAAGGCCGCTTTACGAGATACTGTCCGAGAAGTTCTCAAACGTATACGGCTACGACCTAGACAGCAACAAGACCATCAACAGCATAGACGATGTTAAGCCTCCAGTCGACATACTCCACATAGCTTACCCGTTCAAGGAGCTCAATCAGTTCTTAGATACCGCGTTAAGCTACATTACCATGCTAAACCCATCCCTGGTGATAATCCACTCAACGGTTGCGCTCGGAACGACCAGAGCATTGCAGTCGAGAACAAGTTCGAAAGTTGCCTACTCGCCGGTAAGGGGCAAGCACCCTCTGATGAAAGACCACATGGCTTTCTGGACGAAGTGGGTCGCTGCGGTTAATCATGCCGCCTTAAACCATGCAAAGGAGCACCTAGAGCGTGCAGGGTTTAGGGTGAGGGTATCGCAGGAGCCAGAGTCTCTTGAGCTGGCGAAATTGTGGGAGACGGTGTATAGGGCCATCATGATAGCGTCATGGCATGAAGCGCACCGCATAGCGATGAGGTTCGGAGCGGACTTAGACACCGTTGCAGAGTTTGTGTCCGAGGTGCATGAAGTTCTGAAGGATAGGCCGATATATTACCCGGACGTGATCGGCGGCCACTGCCTGATCCAGAATACGGAGATACTCTTCAAGCAGACGGGCTCGAGGTTGCTGGAGCTTGTTCTGGAATCCAACAGAAAAAGGGCTGAAGAGATAAAGGATGAGAGGGTACTCGGGGACATAGAGAAGCTTAAGAGGATATGGTTAAGGCATGCCCCGAAGTCCTACTACAGGCTATAGTTTGGGGTCAGAACTTAAGACCCATCTCATCCGTTCGTATTTCCCGAGCTCATCATCCCCGCGGCTAATTAGTTCAGCACCACAGGAAAAATTTTTCCAGCATGCTGAACTAATTGGCGGTGTACAAGCGTACCATGGGCCGATGGGTGCATTAACCCTTTGAGCCGCTTAGGCTCTCCAGCTCGCCCTCCCACATCTTTTCGAAGATCCTTTTTGCATCCTCATAATTGACCTCGCGGGGGTTATTGACGAGCAGACGCTGATACTTCGATACAAGGATGTCCGCCAACTTCGGTATAGCATCCTTGGGAATGCCTACCTCCCTTAAGCTGAGCGGAAGCTCGACCTCCCTCATTAGGTCCACTACGGCCCTGACAGCCATCCTTGCGGCCTTTACATCATCAAGACCTCCGACGTTTATCCCGAGATAAAACGCGATATCCTTCAACTCCTCAACACGCTCCTGCAGGTTATACTCCATTACGTAAGGTAGGGCGATGCTACAACCGAGGCCATGCGGTACATGGAAGAGTGTGCTGAGCGCATACGATAATCCATGACCTAGGATGACGCTAGAGTTTGCAAAGGATGCTCCGGCAAGTGTCGCGGCTATTGCCATCCTGTACCTTGCGTTTACATCCCTGCCGTTCCTGTATGCGGCCTCGAGACCTTCGGATATCAGCTTTACGCTGCCCTTGGCAAGTGTCGAGGATATGATGTTCGACCTCTTCGAAAGTGTGCTCTCGATCGCGTGGCTCAGCGCGTCCATGCCCGTAATCGCCGTGAGCTTGGGAGGCATCGTTAAGGTCATCATCGGGTCCACGATCGCCACCTCCGCTATCATCCATCTACTGAAGATCACTTTCTTGACGTCGCTCACAGATATAACCGACCCCTTTGTAGCCTCGCTACCAGAACCCGAAGTCGTAGGTATCAATATCAGAGGAAGGCCGGGCCGCTTGACGAGCTCATCTCCAAAATACTCTTCGACGTCACCATCGTTTGTGGCCATGACAGTAGCAACCTTCGCCATGTCTAGACAGCTACCACCGCCTACGCCGACCACTACATCATAGCTCCTCTCCCTTGACGCTTTTGCTACAGACCTTGCGTTCTCTAGGTCAGGTTCCATTTTTACACCGTTGAATACATAAAACTCCACACCCTCAGCGAGCAGGACGTCCGTTACTTTGCTAACTAAACCTGCTTTCTGGACACCCTCATCCGTTACTATAAGCACCCTGTTACCGAATTTTTTTACTTCCTTACCAATTTGCTTTACGGAGTCGGGTCCGAAGACCAGCTTTCTTGGCATCGAAACGTATTCGTGCACACCCTCAAAGTACGAAGGAATCTTTCTTTCCATGAGAATGAGAATTTTCTACTCCATATAAAAAGCTTGTCACTCTGCACACCATGAATTCTGTTAGGTGCCTCACCCCTCCCTGTAGTAGGGTTTTGCTAGCGCGGCCGGAGCGCTTATCCTTTTCCTGAAGCTCTCGACGGAGAGTAAGCTTAGAGTAATCACGGCTATCGCGTATGGGAGCATCAAAACGAACTGGGGAGATGTCGCACCCAATCCAAAGAGCTGCAACCTATACTGGAGAACTTCTATTCCACCAAAGAGCAGAGAGCCGAATATTGCCCTCAACGGGCTCCAAGTAGACAGTATGATCAAGGACAGCGTTATGAAGCCCCTACCGCCAGTCATACCTTCTATCCAGAATGGTTGGAATCCGAGCATGAAGTATGCGCCAGCGAGCGCTGAGAACATGCCCGACAAAATACATGTAAGATACCTTATCCTGAAGACGTTGATTCCGAGAGCGTCCGCCATTCCTGGGTTCTCACCGACGCTCCTAATCTTCAGACCTGCACTCGTCCTGAATAACAAAAACCACATCAAGGGTGCCAGTATGAGCGTTATGTAGACGACGACGTTGTGGTTGAAGAACATCGGACCGACTATCGGTATTTCTTTAAGGAGCGGTATAGGAACGGACGGCAACATGGAAACGCTCTGGGTTTCAAGAACGGCGCCCGGAAGTTCTGGATTCAGCGTCTGGAGTATTATCTTCCTAGTGGTCGGGAACGTTATGAAACCGCTTAGGCCCAAGCCCAGCATCGTGATGGCCAGACCCACGGTTATCTGGTTTAACCTAAGCGACACCGCGAAGAAGGCAAGCAGCAATCCCATCAGTATGCCAAAAATGCCGGCTACCAAGAAGGCAAGCGCATGTCCCCATGCTATCGTGATTATGAACGATATGGCTGCACCAATAGCCATGATGCCTTCTAAGCCTAAGTTGAGTATTCCAGACCTTTCTGCGTATATTTCGCCGAGTGAGCCGAGCAAGTATACGACGCCAATGCTTGTTGTACTTGCAAGCACTGGTTCGATCCATTCGATGCTCATGCTTTCACCTCTTCAGCACTACTTTGTACCTCATGAAGAACTCTGCCAGCACTATGCAGAGAAAGATCACGGACTGAAAGACTGTGATGGTTGATGCTGGCAACCTCAATAAGGATTGGAGCGCATCGCCGGCTGTAAGCAAACCCCCGAAGAATATGCCGGCAGGCAGGATGAGCCAAGGGTTAAGCTGAGCGAGCATAGCCACTATTATGGCAGTGTAACCGTAACCGGGCGATGCCCTCGGTCTTAGTCTTCCTATCATCCCTGACACGACGTAAAAACCTCCCAAGCCAGCTATGCCGCCGCTGATTAGGGAACCCAATAACGTAGCGCGTCCGACTGACATTCCAGCGTACTTAGCAACTTCGCTACTCTTTCCAAGAACACTGAGCACGAAACCTAGCTTCGTGTACTTGAATAACACGTACACTAAAGCAGCAACCGCAACGGATATTGTGATGCCGGCAACGGAAGGATGTCCGCCAAACGTGAGCGTTGCATAATCAGGAAATGGTATGGAAAGGGCAAAACCCCAACCTTCTGGGTCCCTCCATGGACCATAGACTAAATAATCAACAAACAGCATGGCTATGTAGTTCAGCATCAAAGTTGTCAGAACCTCATTAACGCCTAGCTTTGCCTTCAGGGACGCTGCTATGAGACACCATGCTCCACCAGCCAAGAATGAAGCAACACCCATGGCTATGAGCATTAGAGATACAGGTATAGCGTCATAGAAAACGTGCAGGATAACTATACCGGTCGCGGCCACCATTCCAAGATATATCTGCCCCTCGGCACCTATGTTCCAGAAACCCATTCTAAAAGCAACGACTAAACCCAAGGATGACAAGATTATCGGTATGCTCCTGAAAACAGCTTGGAGAAAAAGGACTGGTGTGATGAAGACGTTACCTATGATCGAATAAAATTGGACGACGTTCACGCCCAAAAAGTAGAATATGAGGCCTGTCACGAAAAAAGCAAGCAAAAACGATAAGAAGATAACAAGACCGGATGTCTTCCGGCTCGGATATACGCGCCTCTCCAACTTAAACAACAATTACCACCTAAGCTGCGCTGCCCTTCACCATCATCATACCAACTTCTTCTATAGTTTTTTCCGTTGGTAAGAACTCGCCCGCTATCCTTCCCCTGGACATGACGACTACCCTGTCGCTCAGCATCATTATCTCCTCTAGGTCCTCGGATAGGAAGATTATGGCCGAGCCTAACGACCTATACTTTAACAGCAGGCTTTGAACAAACTCTGTTGCCGCAACGTCAAGGCCCTTAGTTGGATAGGCTGCAAGTATGAGCTTAGGCACTTTACCATCCCGAGTTGTCGATAGTTCTCTGGCTAGTACGACCTTCTGCAAGTTTCCACCAGAAAGTGCGCTGGCCAGAATCGAGGGGCTGTGTGCCGCTATATCGTATTCCTCTACGAGCTTCTTCGAAAACTCGAAAAGTTTTCGCCAATTGATCGTGAACTTGCTCGAAAAATCCTTGCTTCTGTATAACTTTAGCGCAACGTTTTCCACGAGCCTCATCTCGCGAACGAGAGCCCATCTGGTGCTTTCGGGCGGTATGTATACAACGCCTTTCTCTATCAGGTACTTTACACCTTTATTCGTCACATCCTCACCATCTATAAACACCCTACCGCCATGAGCCTTTCTCATACCCGCAAGAACCTCTACCAACTCCTCTTGACCGTTTCCAGCTATCCCTGCTATACCCAAAATCTCGCCGGAATGGACGCGAAGATTAACATCATCTAGAGCTAGAACGCCCCTATCACCCATGGCCTTAAGACCGATCGCTTCCAATACCACGTTTCCTTTTTTTACCTCAGGCTTCTCAAGCTTAAACAGCACCGGCCTACCTATCATCAGGTTTGCAAGCTCTTCCGCAGTTACCTCGTTTGTAGGTTTTGTTGCGACAACCTTTCCTTTCCTCATGACCGTGACCCTATCGCCTACCTCGAACACCTCCTCAAGTTTGTGGGTGATGAGGATTATGCCCTTACCCTTTTCCGCCATAATTCTAAGGGCTTTAAAGAGGTTCTTAGTCTCCTGGGGTGTAAGGACAGAAGTTGGCTCATCTAATATCAAGATGTCGACGTTCCTTATTAAGAGCTTCAAAAGCTCAACTTGTTGCTTCTCACCAACCGAAAGTTGCCAGACCTTTGCATTTGGGTCGATATTCCAACCATATTCTTCACAAACCTTCTTCACGGTTTCCGCAAGCTTTTTCTTGTTGAGAATAAAACCAGCCTCTTTGAGGCCGAGCACGACATTTTCCCAAACCGTGTGGACTGGTATAAGCCTGAAGCTCTGATGCACCATGCCTATCCCTAGCTTTATCGAGTCTGCTGGTGACCTAATCTTCACCTTCTTTCCCTTTACGTATATTTCTCCCTCATCTGGATGGTAAAGTCCGTACAGTATGTTCATCAACGTCGTTTTTCCAGCAGCATTTTCGCCCAAGAGAGCATGAACCTCGCCGGGCATGAGTGAAAAGTCTACATGGTCGTTGGCTACGACATTAGGAAACTTCTTCACTATACCCCTTAGCTCAACTAAGGGCGTAACAGACAAACCGTAACCCTCCAACTAAAAAATAAGAGAGGTTTAAAATCATCACTTAGGTAGCGGCTCTTCTATGTACTCTACCAACCAGTCCATCGACCACAACGCGTTGCGGTCAGCCCTTTCGCCAGGACCTATTCTGACGTTTCCATTCTGGTCCCTAATCGGCTCCTTCCCCTCGGGGTCGTGTCCCTCAACAGTAAATGGCTCGAAGAGGAGCTCCTTCATCTCCTCATACCTTTGTTTGATTAAGCTGACGTACTCTTCAGGAATTGCTGGATTTATCGGTGCCAAGTAAACCGTCCCCTCTTCCTTTCCCGCAGTGCTCTTCTCGATAGGCTGCCTCCATCTCCAAGGCATGTAGTCTCCGACCCTTGCCCATATGTCCACAGATCGCCACGTCTTGGTCGCAACCATCCTGTAAAAATCTAGGTATATCGGTCCCCAGTTGGCTACTGGTCCTGTTAGGTGAGCTGTAGGACCATACTCCCTCATATCGCTGTAGTGGCTGAAGCTCCATACCTTCTTGCCCTTCTTCTGGTATTCTTCAGCAACCATCAGCACCGCTGGCGTATCCTCTGTGTAGTTAAGCACGTCACAATTCTTGTCGTCGATTAGAGCAGAGGCCGCGAGCCTTGCTTGCTCCGGCGCAACCCACTCAAAGAGCCACGTTACATGCGCTTTGATGTTCTTTCCAGTTCTCTTCTTGTAAGCGTACTGAGCGCCGAGTACGTATGCGTTTATATGCCTGACGACCTCCGGTATCGGATATGCACCAACGTATCCTATGACCCCGGTTTGCGTTAGCGCACCCGCAGCGAGACCGCATAAGTAGTATAGCTGGTAGAACTCCGCGAACGCAGAACTCATGTTTTGTGGCGCGTTCCCTGCTGCACCGCTTCTATAGCCCGATATGTGGACGAAGTATTTGTCAGGGTACTTGCTGGCAGCCTCAGCCGTTCCATCCATGAAACCAAAGCTAGTCGTTATTATCAGCTCACAATCTTTCGCAACTAGGTTTTCGATGGCCGATGTGACTTCAGGCTCCGGAACGCTCTCAATATAGTAGCTTTCGACGTTCCTGAACCTCTCGTCAGCCCATTTCCTGCCCCTATCGTGTCCGTAACTCCAACCGTAATCGCCGACTGGACCGACGTACACATACCCTACCTTAATCGGCATCTGCTTCAGTGGCGGCGTATACGTGACAGTTTTTGTAACTTCCTTGACCTCCGGCATCTTGGCGAGGTAACCTGCCGCACCGCCTACGATGCCTGCAGCGATTATGCCGCCGATTGCCGCGGCCTTCGTGACGCCAAGAAATTCCCTTCTGGAAAACTTTCTTCCGCTTAGGGCGCTTTTATCCATGTCCGATGCATGTTTGAACATATATTTAAGAATGTTTTTACACAAACGTGTCAAAATGATCTTTTTGGAACACCGCTCGCGTATGGTAAAAAGCTCACATATCAAACGGCGGCAGGCCCGAGGGCCGTATGATGCATGACCGCTGCGAGCCTCGAGACAATCGAGGCCATTTCACAGTAAAATATTAAGACAAACACGGTATTCGCTTGGTGAGGTTACACGGCGAAGGTCAAGCTCATCATGACGAGTACGCTGGCAATGTACCTCAAAAGCGATCAGGAGCTTCACTTGGAGGTCTCGAGCATACGGGACCTGCTCAACCAGCTCTCCGAAAAGTTCGGCGATGCTTTCAGGCAGAGGGTTTTGGACGAGAGAGGGAACCTGAGAAGCTTCGTGGTCCTGTACGTCAACGGAAAGAACATACAGCTCACAGAGGGGCTCGATACGAGGCTTGAAGACGGTGATGAGGTGATGATGCTTCCGGCGATAGGCGGAGGTACTATCCTGCACACGCTCTAGAAACTTACAATTCGACGTAGCGTTTCTCCACTTCTATCTTTTTTTATGTCCTGAGCGACCTCCAAAGTTCCTAGATATTTACCTTCTTTGTCCCTTACTTCGATGTATATTATGTACATCAGACGTCCGTCGATGTTCATCCAGAAATCGACCACATCTTTCTCACCCCTTTTTGAAAACCTCCAGAATCTTGTTCATCATGCCGATGCTCTTTTCTGAATGGCATGACTGAACTTTTCTGCCCAGCATGTCCTTGGCTCTCTTGATGGTCCGCTTTTCAGCTCTGTTGAAGTACTTGTAGGTGTTCATCCTTGTCCACGAAGTCTATGTCCAAAATAGCTTCAACCTCTTTCTCGATTCTAGGCTTTCCTATTGGTTCGACCCCTTACCGAAAAGCTTATATTCTTTCGCTGGAGTTTATAAAGTACCCAGCAAAAGGGGCACCAGCGAGAGGTTGGAAGAATAAAGTGGCCTAATTCCCGGAAAAACCGGGGAATTAGGCTCGGAATCTCAAAAAGAGAATTGAAAGTTAACAATTCAATTGTGGGTGTGCCACTTATGATGCTTATGAATCTCAAAAAGAGAATTGAAAGGCATTCGAAAATGGGCTTCAAGTGATGGCTCAGGTGAAAAAGATAAGAATCTCAAAAAGAGAATTGAAAGTCCACAGCTATGGAAAAAGTCCACTTCTCTGACCCTTGGGAATCTCAAAAAGAGAATTGAAAGGTTAGAAGGGTGAAGGTGGGCTCCACCCTGGGCGTCTTGCCGAATCTCAAAAAGAGAATTGAAAGGCAACGTCTTTCTGAGTCAGAATATGTATGTAGTCCAACAGAATCTCAAAAAGAGAATTGAAAGATTTCGCATAATAGGGGCATCCATAAACTATGTCTGTCACATGGAATCTCAAAAAGAGAATTGAAAGCAGCCGGTGATTCGTCCGGGGCCCGATCACCGTCACGGGCGCGAATCTCAAAAAGAGAATTGAAAGGACAGAACTGTTGTCTGCAACACTCTAGCCCTAGCGCCCTTCAAGAGAATCTCAAAAAGAGAATTGAAAGTTTCTGAAAATCAGCCGTAGCGGCAGCGAAAAGTTATTTGCTCGAATCTCAAAAAGAGAATTGAAAGTACGTATCGACGAGCCATGCGTTCCACGAATGGCCGGGAGATGAATCTCAAAAAGAGAATTGAAAGTCTTTATCAGTGCCTTCGCCTTTCTTCGTCTCGTCTAAGTCTTTGAATCTCAAAAAAGAGAATTAAAAGAGGCGCGTTATGTTTGAATGGGTGATATGAATCAGGAGAAAGTATGGGATGCAGTAGTCTTCTTCAATATAATTCGTCCTAAACGCAAAAAGCGTAAACGCACCTCGGATAAGATCGTAGAATTTCGGAAAGAGGTCAGACCAGCAGATTAAAACTTAAAATCCAATTTAGACTTTATGGACTTCCTAAGAATGCACAGTTCTTGGAGAAATGTTGCCAAAGCTGACATAGAAGCAATCAAAGAGATGATCGATCGTTAACGGAGATGTATTGCGGCTCAGAGCTCAAGATCCATATCATCCTCTCATCCTGGTCAGACTCATCATCGCTATGACACGTCTTCGCCGTTGGAGGATTTAACGTTTTTGTTACCATCAAGCCTGCGTTATGCGTAAATGCATGTCTACGTGCCCGCAGTTCTCGCATATCCAAATATCTAAGAAGTTATACTTCTTAAGTTCGGTCGGAAGCAGACTCTTCACCGATATACCTAAAGCGAAAGACTTCGTTAGTGAAGCAACATGCTTCTTCATCCGCCCTCCGCAGTCTGGACATGTTTCCGGCATGCCGTATCGTCTTCTTGATTTTAGATGACATGATAAGAGTTTTCACAAACGCAACGTTTGGGGGCTTCAGTGGTACTCCCGCATCATCACAGCTCAGAAGGCGGTGCTCATCAGCGCCCCGTCCTTAAATGGGGATAAGATGTTAAAAAAGTTTACCGGACTCTAAGCGCGACGTTCAGCCAAGGTTCAACTTTATATCGTTCACCCGCTATAAATTATGGTGAGGTGAAGCCCCTTTATCATAAGGTTTAGGTTTCACGGAAGGGGCGGACAAGGTATCAAGACAGCCGGCCGCATACTCAGCAAGGCCGCCTTCTTTGAAGGACTGTTCTCCCAGGACTTTGCGATATATGGTGCTGAGAGGCGCGGAGCACCCATAACCGCCTTCGTGAGGTTATCCGACGCTCCGATACTGGAGCGCGGTCACATTTTTAATCCAAGTTACGTGCTTGTCACAGCACCTTCACTATTATTTGACCCAACCGTCAAACCGCTAGAGGGTATGGCTGATGGTTCTGTCCTTTTCGTCAACTCGTCGAAAGAAGTACAGATTGTGCAGCCGAAGAAAGTACATACGATCTACAGGGACATAACCGAGCTCGCGCTGAAGCATATAGGAAGGGACATCCTGAGCGCCGCCATGGGTGCCGTAGCCTGTAAGCTCTCCGGGTTGATAAGCCTTCAATCGTTGGTTGACTCCGTGGAGGAGGAGCTTGCGGAGCTTGGACTTGCGGCCGACCTGATAGAAAAGAACGTCCAATTGGCCAAAGAATGCTATTCGAGCGTGGAGTCCATAAGTTTGCGCGGGCTAGACTATAAGCCGTCGCATAAAGTAGTGGAAGTCCAGTACATGGGCGAAAGGGGAATCCCAGACCTGCTCTCGATGGGGAACACTATACTCAGGAAAACGGGTAGTTGGAGAGTATTCACGCCGATCGTGGACAAGAATCTTTGCACGGCATGCGGCATCTGTTACATCTATTGCCCCGAGGCATGCATCTCTTTGGACGAGCAGGGTTACCCAGTCATAAACTACAACAATTGCAAGGGTTGCCTAGTGTGCACGGTAGAGTGTCCGAGAAGAGCGATAAAAACGGAGAGGGAGACCATATGGTCCTGAAGATGCTTACGGGCTCGCAAGCAGTTGCGTGGGCAGCGAGGCTTGCAAGGGCCGAATACATCCCGGCCTATCCGATCACGCCCCAAACCGAGATCATAGAGATACTGAGCGAGTGGGTAAGGAAGGGAGAGATGGAGGCAATATTTGTGCAGATGGAGTCCGAGCACTCCTTGTTGACGGCAGCAGGTACTGCTGCCGCGACCGGTGCTAGGGTATTCACGGCAACGTCAAGCCAAGGTCTCCTGTATGGCTTTGAGATGCTGTACAGCATAGCCGGCTGGAGAGCACCATTAGTGCTGGTCAACGTCGCAAGGGCGCTGGCGGCTCCGATAACGCTCGAGCCCGACCATAATGACGTGCTCGCAGCAAGAGATTCTGGATTCCTCCAGTTCCATGCAGAAAGTGTGCAGGAAGCATTAGACTTCGTACTCCTTGCGTATAGGGTGGCTGAAGACAACAGGGTTTTGCTACCTGCTATTGTTAACATCGATGGCTTCCACCTCTCCTTCACGAGAGAGCGTGTCGACCTACCTGAACAGAGCACGGTAGATGAGTTCCTTCCAGAGTACAAACCCGTCAACCCGATCAGAGCCTCAGAGCCCGTCGCGAAAGGTATACCGGTCCTCATACCGCCCCTGTATTCGTTCTTCAAGTATCAAATGCATATGGCCTCACGCAATGCTCTTAACGTGTTCAGGGAAGCGGCAAAGGATTTTGAAAAAATGTTTTCCAGAAGTTATGCAACAGTCGAGGAATACATGTTAGACGATGCTGACACAGTCATCGTCATGTCCAACTCTTTCGCAGCCGTTGGCAAACAAGCTGTGAATGCTATGAGGGAAGAGGGGCGTAAAGTAGGGCTGCTTAGGATTAGGTTGTTCAGACCGTTCCCGACGGATGACATCGTCAAAAGCCTTAGGGGTAAGAAATGCGTGGTGGTCGTCGATCAGAACATATCTATTGGCAAGGGCGGAATAATCTGTCCAGAAATCGCTGAGGCGCTCTACCACCTAGAAGACAGGCCCAAGGTCATCCTACCGGTCATCGCAGGTCTGGGCGGTAAGTCCATAAGCTTGGAAGAGTTCAGGCACGCCGTAAGGGTTGCTGAGAGGCTGGCGTCGCTCAAGGCAGGACCGGATGGGCCCTTGCTGTTATTCCGTGAGGACGAGGCGATGCTTGTTGATTCCTTGTTGAAGATAGCCTCTGGAGGTTAGCAAGATGAGCATCACGAAGTATAGAACACTAAAGGACGTACCTAAGGAAGAGTTCCTCGTAGCAGGAACACCACTCTGTGCTGGATGTGGAGCTCTACTCGTCATAAGGCTTTTCCACAAAGCGCTAGGCGGTAATGTGGTTTGGGTAAACGCGGCCGGTTGCGTGACTTTAATGGCAACTTTTCCGTACACGCCGCTAAGGTCTTCGTGGTTTTACACGGCAATGTCATCCGCACCGGCTGGTGCACAGGGCATAAGGGACGCGCTAGACATACTCATCAAAAAGGGCAAGCTGGACCCCGCAGAGAACCTCAAGGTTGTAGTCATAACAGGAGACGGTGCCGCCTCGGACATAGGCCTGCAGTCGGCATCAGGGGCTATACATAGGGGCCTGGACTTCTTCTATCTATGCGTTGACAACGAAGCATACGGTAACACAGGTTTTCAAGCCTCTTCATTATCGCCAATAGGTAGCGGAACTGCGACGACAAAACCCACGCACCTATATCCTGCAGGGAACGTCCTCCCCAAGAAGGACCTCTTCGAGATATGGCGAAGCCACAGACCGCCGTACGTCGCAACGATATCGCCGTCGCATGTGGTTGACATGCTTAGAAAGGTCGAGAAGGCGCTTAGCTTCAAAGGGCCGAAACTCTTCTTAGCGCTCTGCCCATGTCCTACGGGCTGGGGCATTGAACCTTCGGAATCCGTGCAATTAGCTAGGCTCGCTGTCGAGACTGGGATTTGGCCGTTGAAGGAAGCGGTTTACGGTGAGGTAACGCATACGCACATTCCCTCAAAAAGAAGACCGGTTGAAGATTACTTGAAAGTCCAAAGAAGGTTCGCCCATTTGTTTAAGCCAATAAAGAACGAGGCTGTTATCGCAGAGATACAGAAGCAGGTCGACGAATACTGGAGTAAGGTGGAGCGTTAAATTAGGTTCGTTCATTTATTTTTTTATATTGTGCATGGCCCTAAGGTCCTTTTCGAATGCCTTGAGCTTTCTTGGTATATCGCATTCTATCGGTTCCTTCAGTGATAGGCCCAGGCTCTTTTTCTTTGCCCAAACGCTAGAGTTAAACTCAATGATGGGCTCAGTAAACTTCCTGTATACAGCAGACCATACAGCCTTCGGGAAGGTCTCTAAATGTATGCTGCGTTTGCCATACAGCTGCCTCCACAACGCATCCGTTATGAAAGGTGTTATGGGTGCCAATAGTAAGAGGACGTTCTTGAGCACCGTGTGTAACGTAAACCAAGCAGCCCTCTGCTCGCTCTTCGTGAACCCTACACCGTAAGCCCTCGTCTTGACCATCTCCACGTAATGGTCGGCAAATATATTCCAGACAAAATCTCTAATCAATCTGGCAGGATAAAAGAAGTTAAAGTCCTTGTAGTGCTTTAAGGATTCGCGTATCAGGGCTGAGAGCTCCGCGAGTATCCATCTATCCGTCGGCATGAGCTTCGCCTTTCTCGGTATTGGGAAGGACGATACGAACCTCGATAGATTCCAGAGCTTCGTAAGGAACTTCGTGGCACCAGCAATCCTTGCCTCGGATATCCTGAAGTCGTAACCTAAGCTGGCCTCCTGCGCGTTCCAAAACCTAAACGCATCGGCACCGTACTTCTCCAGTATGGGAACGGGGTCTATGACGTTACCTTTACTTTTGCTCATCTTCTCTCCTTTTTCGTCAAGACCTAAGCCAGATATCCAGACGTGCTTGAAAGGCTCCTTTCCGGTGAGCTGGTAACATCTGAGAACGGTGTAGTAGAGCCAAGTCCTAACTATGTCCTTGCCTTGTGGTCTTATGCTGACAGGATAGATTGTCTTGTAGAATTTTGGATCGCTGTAGTGCTTTGTTATGAATAACGGCGATATGCTCGAATCCATCCACGTATCGAACGTCCTCTCCTCGCCGACGAATTCTGTGCCTCCGCATTTTTCACATCGTTCAAAAGGAGGTGGCTCACACCATGGCCTGTAGTACCTGTTAGGCGGCGGTACGTGGGGAGCGCCACAACTTTTGCAGTACCAGATCGGTATTTCGGTAGCATAGTACCTGCGCCTAGATATGGGATAGTCTATCTTAAGAGAATTTATCCAGTCTAGCAAGAGCTGCCTATGCATCTCTGGATGGAACTTCATCTTCCTTGCTATCCTGTCCAACTCTTTTACCGCATAAAGCTGTTTGAGGTAGTACTCCTTCATTGGGATGATTTCTATTGGTGTCTTACTCCTTTCACAGATTGGGGTTCTATGGGTTATATTCTCGACTTTTACGAGAATTCCCTCGCGCTCCATATCCTCGACGATCCTCTTCCTCGCCTCCTCAACCTTGAGACCTGCATACCTGCCTGCCTTTTCGGTCATCCTTCCATCTTCGCCTATTGCCACGACCTCTTCTAAGCCAAGCTCCCTGAATAGCTGGACGTCCGTGTAGTCGCCGTAACTGCAGACCATCATGACACCGGTACCGAACTCGGGCTTGGCTGCTGGATGGGGTATTATTGGTACCTCCGTCGAGTATATCGGAACTATTGCGTGTAGCCCATGAATATGCGTATACCTTTCGTCATTTGGGTTCACGATGACGGCCTTACAAGAACACAGAAGTTCTGGTCTAGTCGATGCGATTATCAAATCTTCATTCGTCTCCTTGACCTTGAACTTCATGTAAGCAAGTATTGTTGGAAGTTCTTCATACTCGACCTCGGCGTCGGCTATCGTCGTTCCACACTCCCAACAGTAGTTGTTCGGTCTTGTTGCTTCATAGATCAGGCCTTCGTTCCAGAGTTTGATGAAGGTCTTTTGTGTTAAGGCTCTGTACTCCGGAGAGTCTGTCCTGTAGTAATTCTTAAAGTCGGCGCTCAAACCCATCCTCCGCATTATTGATAACATCTCTGCCTCTAACTCATCTAAGGCCTTGCTGCAAAGCTCGATGAACTCTTTCCTTAGTACCGACCTCATCGAGACCTTATACGTTTTCTCGACATATAGCTCGACGGGTATACCATTTCTGTCTATACCTATGGGGAACAGCACCTCATAGCCCAGCATCCTCGCAGTCCTCGCTATCATGTCGATCTGGGAATACTGGGCAGCCGCCCCTATATGCCACGGCCTCCCTGATGGGTACGGTGGTGGTGTGTCTATGACAAATTTTTTCTTCTTGCTCCTTACGTTAAACGTGTAAAGGTTTTCCGACTCCCAAATTTCGAGCATTTTCTTCTCGATCGATGGGTCCCATGCCTTTTCCTGTATTCTCGGTACCAGCTCCATACGCCAGTTAACCCTCTAGGTGTTCGATAAAGCCTTTGCTTAAGCTTTCTTACAACATCTGAATGAAATTGTCATTAACTGATATGAAGCCTAACTCACTTGATGCCGAGCATCTTCTTGGCTTCTTCGCTCATCATCCTTGGATTCCATGGCGGGTCGAATACCAATTCCACGTCAACTCTCCGAACACCTTTCACGCCGTTCATTATTGCCTCCTTCACCTGCTCTACGAGAAAATAACCTATCGGACAACCTGGTGCGGTAAGGGTCATCTTAACGTACACGCTGGCATCGTCCCTCACCTGGACGTCATATATAAGCCCTAGGTCCACCACGTTTATTGGAATCTCTGGGTCGTAACAGTTCTTGAGTGCTTCAATGACCTCTTTTACGGTGGGCATATCTTTTTGCAAAAAGCCCTCCCTCAAGACTAAAATTAGTCCTTGTTCTATATAAGGGCTTAATAAGCACGTGCTAACCTTTTATATAGAAAACATCACATATTGAAGGTGGTGTTTAGTTTGAGCCTTTCGGGTAAAAGTGTCGCTATAATTGCCGGTCCTGACTACGAAGACCTAGAGCTTCACTATCCGTTGCTCAGGTTCAAAGAAGAAGGCGCTGACGTGAAGGTTGTGGCACCGACAAGGGACACGTACAGGGGCAAGCATGGTTTATCGATAGTTCCGGATCTAACTATAGATGAGGCCCTCATCAAGGACTTCGACATAATCATAATTCCCGGCGGCTGGGCTCCCGATAGGCTGAGGAGGGATAGCAGGGTTGTGGAGTTCGTTAGGAAGCATGGACAGAAGGGAGCGATAATAGGTGCTATATGCCATGGACCGCAGCTTCTGATATCTGCTAAGCTCTTGAGCGGAAAGAAAGCGACGTGTGTCAGCGGAATTAAGGATGATGTAATAAATGCAGGTGCGACGTTTATAGATGCTCCAGTGGTCGTGGATGGAAACATAATAACTTCTAGGGTTCCCGACGACCTCCCAAGCTTCTGTAAAGCGATAATAGAGGAGGCCTCTAAACTTCGGAGGAAGTAGCACGTGTTCTTGGTCGAGGAGAGGTACGACCTCGGAAGGCTTGTGACCTTCGTCCCGAATAAGAACGTACCAGTCCATAACTGGTTTTTTCTTTAAAGAAGGTTTCTCGAGGGATTTTGTCTGGTTAATGCTTAAGGAGTTCGACCTAGGTAGAGGAAACTGGGTGCTCGATCCTTTTCTCGGCTCCGGGACGACATCGCTTGCCTGCATGGAAGTTGGTGTAAACTCTTGTGGCGTAGATTCGTCACCTTTGGCCGTGTTCGTATCGCAAACCAAGACTACCAGATATGATGCAAATTTGTTAGAAAAGGCAGCAGCGTCGTTGTTCTCGATACCTTTCTCAAAACCCTCGTTGGACGAGCTCGACCCGCTCGTAAAGAAAGCATTCAGCAGACCAGTCCTTGAAGATGTCGTGTTCTTCAGGGATAAGATAGCCGATATGGACGGGGATGTCAAGGGCTTTTTCATGCTCGCTCTTATGAGGGCAGCTATGGAGGCCTCCTACGCCTATAAGGACGGCGGTGTGATAAAGATAGTGAAGAAACCGACGCCACCATTTAGGAAGTTCTTCAAAAGGATCGTCAAGAAGATGATCACGGACGTTAGGTCGATAAAGCTTGAGGATTGTGAGACCAGGATAATGCTCGGTGATGCTAGGGTGCTCCAGTTGCCCGACGACATGTTCGATGCGATAATAACGTCACCACCGTACTTGAACAAGATAGAGTACACGACGGTCTATAAAATAGAGTACGAGCTCTTCCTACCTGGTGTCAAGGTAGATGCTGTCCGCTCATACTTGGGCCTAAACCCGAAAAATGTCGAGGACCCATTTCCCGAGTTGAATCTACCTATAATCGCGAAGGCCTACTTCTCGGACATGAAGAAGGCTCTATCGGAAATGTTCAGGGTCTTGAAGCCCAAAGGCAAGGTAGCCCTAGTGGTTGCGGGCGGTGTCTTTCCTGATAGGGTGATTGAGTCCGATATCCTGATTGCGAGGCTGGCCGAGGATATGGGCTTTAAGGTAAACAAGATATGCGTAGTGAACAGAAGGGTTGCAACGACGAAGAGGGTTATAAAGATAGGCGAAGCGAGGGAGAGCATAGTTTACATGGAAAAACAGTAAACCGTACCACGAGGTCTGGTATGGAAGGGTGTAGCAAGGATAAATATATGTTCTTGAGGTTCAGATAGGGTGCTCGATTATGAGCAGCTATGATGTCATAGTTGTTGGTGCCGGGCCGGCCGGTGTCTCGGCGGCAAAAGCGGCAGCCCTAGCTGACGCTAAGACCTTGCTACTGGAGAAGTGCCCGACGATTATGGCAAACAAGCCATGCGGCGAAGCGACGAGTCAAACAACGTTCAAAACAGCTGGTGTGGAGCCGAAGCCCAGCATAGTTCTCAACAGGGCGTACGCAAGGGTTTATGCACCAAACATGAAGTTCGTGGAGATAAAGGACGTAGGTTTTTTGATAAACAAATCACTCTTCCTACAGGAAATAGCCGCTCAAGCCGCTGAGGCTGGTGCTGACATACACGTAAGGGAAGAAGTATTATCGGTCTGGAGAGATGGAGACATTATGAGGGTAAAGACGAACCGTAGCGAGTATTCAGCGAAGGTTGTCATAGGTGCTGACGGATACAATTCAACAGTAGCAAGGTGCCTTGGAATAAACGAGCGCTCGGAGCCCATACCGACCGTTCAGTACGTTATGGTTAATTGTAAGCTCGAATGCACGGACGTTGTAAGGTTCTTCCTCGGCAACGATATAGCTCCAGGCGGATACGCTTGGATCTTCCCCAAAAGCGAGAAGATCGCAGAGGTGGGCATAGGTGTGAGAGGTGCTCCAGCCAAACTTTACCTCGACAAATTCGTCAAGATGTTTGAGAAAGAACTTGGAAATGCTAAGATAATCGACTACAGAGGTGCGCCCGTACCCATCGGCGGAATGATAAAGGAGTACATAGTGGATGGTGGCATACTCATAGGAGATTCCGCTGGAATGGTTATACCCTTGACGGGTGCAGGCATACACTCATCGATAGCCGCGGGTCTTGCAGCAGGCGAGGTCGTTGCGAAGGCGTGTCATGAAGGCGACACCTCAAGGAAGAGGCTTTCAGAATTCAATGAGAAGTACGAACCTTGGATAATGAGGATAAACAAGAGCTTGAAGGTCATGCGCGCTTTGGAAAAGATGACGGATGAGGAGCTGAATCTTTTACAGACATTACTTGACGCGACGGATATACTTGACCTTGCAAACGGCCTTAACATTAAAAGGGTTGCGATGAAGTTACTTTCGCATCCAATCTTCGCGATAAAACTTGCAAAGGCACTTCTTTGAGAGATGGTGTTATTCATGGACTGGGATTATTTTGACTCAAAGGGCACTAGAAAGGCCGCGGTTGTGGGTATAGGAGGTGGTGGCGATGTGCTAGGAACGATACCGACGAGGAACTCTTTGAGGAGAAACAAATTCGAAGTATTGATAGGCTCCGTAGTATGGGAAAGGTTCGTCGTGGATCCAAAGCCTGGTCCGAGGTCTTTGGACGAGCTGGATAATGTGGAGGAATTTTTAAGCGAAACGGTATGCTTAGCGGGAAGTCGAACGAGAATAAAAGGAGGGGTCGTTCCACAAGCGTGCAGACTCTCAGCAAAACTGGACGAGAAGGTTCTGCTATTGGACCTGACTAAAGGTGCCAAAGGTCTTGCTAGAGGCATTCACAAGATGGTCGATAAACTCGGCATAAGCTTCATCGTCGGAATAGATGTTGGAGGCGACGTTTTAGCTACTGGAAAGGAAGAGGGTCTTAAATCTCCTCTATGCGATTCCTTAACACTTGCAGCCTTAGTTAACTCAGGTGTTAGGAGCATAGTGGGCGTAGTGGGATTAGGATGCGATGGTGAGCTTAAGTTGCAGGAACTAGAAGCAAGGTTATCCGAAATAGCATCGATGGGCGGTTTACTTGGTGCGTTGGGTATGACGCGAGATGATGTAAAGCTCATGGAGTTTTTGTCAGAAGGGCTGAATACGGAAGCGAGTAGGATGACTATCATGGCAGCAAAGGGCGTAAGGGGCGATGTACCGATAAGGGAGGGGACAAGAACGGCATACGTGTCTATCTTTTCAAGCATAACTTTTTTCCTTGATGCCCAGATACTTTATGAGGTAAGCGAGCTTGCAAAGGCTGTGGCAAACTCTGAGTCAATAGATGAAGCGAATGAGAGCATGCATAGCCTAGGAATAGAAACAGAGCTGGACTTCGAGAGGGCCGTCGAGAGGCTTGGCGTCACGTCTTACAGAGATTATGTTCTAAAGACGAAGAGATGAACAAATTGGCTAACTCTTTGGCCCTGCTTAGAAGTCTATACTTTGGTGAACGTATAAGGCCGACCATTCTTAATCCGCTCGGTTTCTCGATAAATAGCGCGTAAAAATTCGGCTCGGATGCTGTTAGAAGTTCATCTTTTATGTAATCTTCAAAAATCGTAAGCGTCAATACACGACCATCTTCTTTTTTGAGCACAAGCTCCCCGGTCTTAGCATCATAACTTAAAACGCTCACCAATACTGATTGTATGGAAGGCTCGTATTCATTTTGCGATAGATCGTCTACGACAAGTTTGACGCTATTCCCTTGCTGAACCCTTGAGATGTATGCGTTCACGGCAGAACCGTACCAGAGCCAACCCGGCAATTCTTCGATATTGTAAATCAACGTGTCAGGCAGGTCTGCAATCACAAGCTTAACAGCATACAGTAACTTACCCCACTTAATACTTGGCACGATGTCCACAACATAACCCAACATTTTGCCAAGGTTCTTGCGCTCCACCTTCAAAGCCGGACCACGTATGCGCTTCTAGACCCTTCTTCCCCTTCTTCCGCCCTTCTTCCTTATGCTGTCGTGAGGGAGAGGCGTAACGTCCTCTATCCTACCAATCTGAACGCCGGACCTAGCCACAGCTCTGATCGCTGCCTGCGCACCCGGGCCTGGTGTCCTCGCCTTCACACCACCAGGCGCCCTCACCCTAATATGGACAGCGGATATTCCTTTTTGCTTTGCAATCTCCATAACATAGTTAGCCGCCCTTGTGGCAGCATAAGGTGTTGGCTCTAGCCTTCCTGCATCAACGAACATCCCGCCGGAAGCTCTGGCAATCGTTTCGGCACCGCTCAGATCGGTTACATGGACTATTATGTTGTTGTAGCTGGAATAGATATGGACAATCCCCCATAGAGGTTTCTTTTGACTTTGCCTCTGTTCAACCTGTTGCTTAGCCTCGCTCATTGCCGTTGACTCAGCAACTTGATGGGAAATATTTAAGGCTTCAAATTAACGCACTGTTATTTGAAGGAAGGAAGCCTTATACCCCTCTGCCCTTGATATTTCCCTCTATAGGGTCTCTCCACGGGCGACGTGAGTTTAGCAAAGACCACATGTATGAACCTGTCATTCTCGTAGAGCTTAACCGGGAAATCTCCGCCGACCAGCTCTATCGTCAACTGACCCTCGAAGTTGGCATCTATTATCGTGGGAGGTATGCTTAGACCTACCCTTGCATAACTACTTCTGAGGTTAACGAAGCCCATCAGGTCAACCGGGAGTCTGATGTACTCCTTCGTGTGGAGAAGTACGTGCTCCTTAGGGTTTATGATGAAGCTGCTGCTTTGCTCGATCGTGTAAAACTCCTCGACGTCATCGCTCCTAGTGTCAAGGGGTCTTCCGATATTCTTCATCCTAGCCACAGCCCCACCAATCCTTAGATCTACGCCGTTTTCTCTGACCGTGCTCTCTTCGAAAGGTTCTATTAGCAACCTTCCGCTCCTGATGTAGTTTAATAAATCCAAGTCGCTCAATATAGCCAAGCAATCCCCTCCGGTCGGGTTTTCTAAACGTCTCTTTTTAAATGTTTGTTGCCAAGCGCTAGCAACTTCTACAAATAAATCTTATAAACGTCGTGCTGCATAAAGTTCTTTTATGACATACGAAATTCCTGAGATAATAAAAATTAAGGAGTACAAAAAGCCCGACGTAAGAGGAGGCATCGTTATAGATGGGTTTCCATCTTCAAGCCTCGTAACACCACTCGTGGCCAGCTATCTTGTGGCACACTTAAACATGGACCAAGTTGCCTTCATAGAGTCTGCTCATTTCCCTCCCGTCGCCTTCGTTTATGGAGGCAAGCCAAGATATCCCGCAAGGGTATACGTCGAGGAAGGGCTTAAGCTGGTTGCATTCGTATCGGAGTTCAACCTGCCGCTATGGCTTTCAAGAAGCGTGGCGAATACGATCATGGATTGGTCTTTGAAGAATGGTTGCGAGATGATAATCTCAACGTTAAGCGTTCCCAAAGAGTCTGGAGATACGAAAATTTACGGTGTAGGTAGCACCGGGAGGGCAAGGGAAATGCTATCGAACGCTGGGATAGAACAGCTGAGCATAGGCGTAGTTCCCGGCGTGCCTGGAGTCTTGCTTTGTGAAGGAAGGTGGAACAATTTTGATGTGGTAGTGTTATTGGCAGAAGCGATGGAGAATACGCCGCTTTTCGCCGTTGCTGCAATGTTACTAGAGGCTTTAACCAAGCTCGTGCCTAAGATAAAGATAGACCTAGAACCGCTCTACAGAGAGGCGAAGGTTGTGCAGGACAGGTTACACTCGTTGAGGGAGGTTGCGCAAGCAGCCGAGAGAAAACCAATGTACGCTTGATCAAATCTCATAGCTCTCCAAGTCCTTAGGTACGATAACGCTTCCATTGAACGCCTTGGTCAGTAAAATCTTGAGCTCATATTCTCTCCCTTCCCATGCTGGGTAGAGATGCACAGGTATCAAAAGCCTCGGCCTTACTTTAGCGGCAACTTCAGCCAACCCTTTCTCTGATGTGTGAAGCCCTAAGAGTTGCTCGTCCGGAAATGAGCACTCATGTATCAGGACGTCTGCATGCTTTGCAAATTCTATCAAATTTTCGTCTGGAACCGTATCCCCAGAGTAAACTAAGCTTTTACCCTCGGCATCAATCCTATATGCTACGCCGTCGTAGTGCTTGACCGGCGTGCACTTTATGCGTAATGTAGAAGTCTCCTCCACAAGGCCCTTTGTTACCTCCTTCAGCTCGATGTATTTGAAGCACGAAAGATTTTCTGAGATGTATCTGAATTGCGGTATTTCTTCGAAGAGATACCTTATTAGCGTATTTAGACCTAATGGACCGTAAACCCTAAGATGCAAGGGATTCTGGGAGGGGCCACCGGAGCGGTCGAAAGCCCTTAGCTTTACCATGGCTGGAAGGTCGAGTACATGATCTATGTGATAATGGGTTAAGAGTAATCTAGATATGGTGTTCGGGTCTACACCGACCCTCCTAAGCTTTTCTAAGGTCCCAGGACCACAGTCTAGAAGTAGCCTATCGTTCCCTATTTCAAGGAGTATCGCTGAAGAAAACCTGTTGGTTGTCGGTATTATCGAACCTGTACCAAGAAATGTAAGCCTCATACTCGATTAGCTCTTCACCATGTATATTATGTGAGGCAACTCATCAGCAAGGATTTCGATGGCTGTTCTGGCGGCATCGGGTGAGCCTGGTATGCAGACCACTAGCTTCTCCCTTGCTACGCCAGCCATGGCTCTAGAGAGCATTGCCGCAGAGCCTACCTTCTGGTAACTTATCATCCGGAAAATCTCAGCAAACCCATCCAGCCTTTTTTCTAAGTACGGTTCCACAGCCTCTATCGTAAGGTCGGACTTCGTTATACCCGTTCCACCACAAAACACTATCACATCCACATCGCTTCTGTTCAGTAAAGCGAGTAACGCCGATCTTACTTGTCCGATACCATCACCGATTAAATCACGATACACTACTTCATAACCTTTGGCAAGTATACCGTTCATCAATATATCGCCAGACTCGTCAGTATAATTCTCGCCTCTCATCTTCTGCTCGTACCTTGAAGTGCTTACTGTTACTATAGCTACGTTGACCTTTTTCGGTGCCTTTTTCCTATGGTGTTCATGGGACATCAAGGCGCTGCTTCACCTTACTAATAACCCTGATATCCGTTATCTCCGTGATAGGGTACTGACCGTTTTCATCTTTCTCATATGCTTTGAGCACATCCCAAATATTAAGGAGAGCAACTGTTAGTGCGGTAAGAGCCTCCATCTCTACGCCAGTTTTTTCTGTAGCTGTGACCTTTGCGGTCGCTTCCACAGCTGAATCGGTAAGCCTCAATTCTAACTCAACATGTTCTAGCTTGAGCTGATGACACAACGGCATAAGCAAGGGCGTGAGTTTAGCTGCCTGTATCCCGGCGAGCCTAGCTACCTGGAGCGGGTCGCCTTTTTCCACTTCACCCCTCCTTATACGCTCTATGGTTTCGGGCCTGAGCTTTATACGGCCTGCTGCTATCGCGATCCTTTTCTCTGGAACCTTCTCTGAGATATCAACTTGCTTTATTTTCATGGTTAATCGTTATGCTCGGAGCTAAATAAGCACATCCTTTATGAAACTCTGCTAAGCCTATGGCCCTCATGGAGTTTTGGGGGATCGAACATGTTGTACAATTTGCTAGGTAGCTCCCCCTCCGGCTCCACTTCCATTATAAAGCGCTTACAATCAAGGCAATAATAAATCACCTTTTTCTTCATAACTTTCCAAGATTATCAAAAAGGTAGACTTTATCCTTTTCTCCTGCAAAAATTCAGCAAAACATGCATGATACAGTATAACATTATGAATTTTTTGCCTATAAACAACGATTAAAGAGAAGCCGCACTCTATCTATAAGCACATATGGTGATAATTATTGAAAATGGTTGAAGTGCCAAGCATACCTGAGCCACAAAAGGTTAGTCTGGATGCAAAATCTTCCGCCCTTATAATCGTGGATATGCAGAACGACTTTGTGAATGAAAAAGGTAAGCTCTATGTAGGTGATGTTGCAAGGCGCACGATTCCAAATATAAAGCGGCTGTTAGAAAAGGCTAGGAAAAGCGGCGCCACAGTCGTGTTCACACAAGACTGGCACCTAGAAGATGACCCAGAGTTCCCGATATGGGGAAAACATTCGGTCGCTGGTACCTGGGGTTCTGAGATAATCGAAGAGTTAAAACCCATCGAGGGCGAAGTAATCATAAAGAAGCTAAGATACGATGCCTTCTTCGGAACACCGTTAGACCATGTGCTTAGGATAAAGGGCATAAAGAACGTGGTCATTACAGGGACCGTATCCAACATCTGCGTCCTGCATACGGCAGGTTCTGCTGCCTTGAACCTCTACAAAGTATACTTACCTATTGATTGCGTGTCTGCGCTTACGGAGTTCGACCAGCTGGCGACCTTCCGCCAGATCTCTTTTCTGTATAGGGGCATACTGACCAGTTCTGAGCTGCTAGACTTCACACCGTAAAGGTGACTAAGTTGCCTAAGCTCTACATAGCTCTGGAGTCTGATATAAAGGAAGGGAAGGTGACGGATGTATACTTTGAAAGAGCTACTGAGGTCATAAGGAAGTTTAAGCTAGATAATGTTTCAGTAGCCATGGAGGCGCACGCATACTCGTTACCTTCAGGTTATGAATGGGCAGCCTTAGGCGGCATAGAGGAAATGGCACATGTTCTAGAGGGAAAACCGGTTGACGTGTACGCCATGGAAGAGGGTACAATCTTCAGGATGATGGAGCCGATCGTAAGGCTGGAGGGGAATTATGCGTCCTTCGGTTACATGGAATCAACAATCCTTGGGATTTTGCGTCATAGTACGAGCATCGTAACCAAGGCGGCTAGATGTAGACTGGCGGCGGGCGAAAAGACGTTGTTGTTTTTCGGTATAAGGTGTGTTCATCCAGCAATAGCTCCCATGGTGGATAGGTCGGCGTTCATAGGTGGTTGTGACGCTGTCTCGGGCGTGCTTGGTGCAGAGATGATAAACGAAAAGCCCGTGGGAACGATGCCACACTCGCTCATAATCCTTTTCGGCGACCAAGTTAGAGCATGGAAGGCATTTGACGAGGTCATGCCAACAGAAGTTCCGAGGATTACGCTTTGCGATACGTGGTACGATGAAAGGGTGGAGGCAATGATGGCAGTTAATACCCTGGGTGAAAGGCTTTACGGGGTAAGGCTTGATACACCGGGTTCAAGAAGGGGGAACATGAGGAAGATAGCGCTGGAGACGAGGTGGGCTCTAGATATGGCTGGTTATAGGAACGTAAAACTGTTCGTCAGCGGAGGCATTGATGAAGTCGATATCATGAACCTCAGGGATGTAGTTGATGGGTTTGGCATAGGCACATGCATCGCCTTTCCACCCTCGGTCGATATTGCCCTTGATATAGTCGCGACAGGAGATAGGCCAATTTCAAAGAAGGGCAAGCTACCCGGTAAAAAACAGGTCTATAGGTGTAACGAGTTTCACGACATAGTTACATCCTATGATAGAGTGATTGATAGATGTCCATTATGCGGTGGGAGCGTAGAGCCACTACTGAAGCCGTTGATGCTCCAGGGAAGATTAGTTCGTGAGATACCTAGTGCTAAGGAATTGAGGAACAGGGTACTGGAGCAGCTCAAAAAAATTTCGACGATTAAGGATTTCCGCTCAGAGCCCTACTTCCTTTGCTGAGCGTTGTTTTTCGTAAAGAATCCGGGCATAGTCATCCTCTTGATGTCTAAGATCCTATCTATCTCATCCTCTCTCATCCCAAAATCCTCGGCTAGTATAGCCCTCAAGCTTTTCTTCTTTAACAGGGCCTTCTTAACCAGCTCTGTCGTCTTCTCATAACCTATGACGGGAGCCAAGGCCGTTAAGATTGCTGCAGAGGACTCGGCGTATGCCCTGCACCTCTCAGAATCTGCCTTTATGCCTTTTATGCACTTATTGCTTAGCGCTGAACAAGTATTCGTCATCAACTTTACAGACTGTATCAGCACGTAGGCTATCAATGGTAATCCCATGTTTAGCTCCAGCTCACCTAGCTGGGAAGCTATGGTTACGCATACGTCGTTTGCTATGACCTTGACTCCAGCCTGACATGCGGCCTCTAGGATGACTGGATTCACCTTACCCGGCATCATTGATGACCCTAACTGTAGAGCAGGTATCTCTATCTCACCAAAGCCTGTATTCGGTCCAGAAGAGAGCAGCCTTAAGTCGTTACATATTTTTACAATTGCGCACGCAAGGTTTTTTAAGGTTGAGGACAGGGCAACGAACGCGCCAGCACTTCCGATGGCCTCAAACCTGTTTTCAGCTTCCCTAACATTTAGGCCAGTAATTTCCCTTAAAGATTCAATAACAAGCCCTGGAAATTCTGGATGCGTATTGAACCCTGTCCCGACCGCTGTTCCGCCGATGGGCAACTCCTCAAGCACTTGCATCGTCTTCTCTATCTCCATCCTCGCCTTCTTTATCATCATAGCATAACCGCTGAATTCCTGTCCAAGCGTGACCGGTAGCGCATCCCTTAGGTGAGTCCTGCCAGCCTTTACCACATACTTAAACTCGTCAGATTTCCCGAGCAGCTCCTCGTATAGAGTATCGAGGCTGGGCAATAACTTCTTGTTTATTAACTCAAGGAGAGCGACGCGTATGGCTGTAGGGAAGACGTCATTCGTTGACTGTCCAAAGTTCACATGATCGTTGGGATGGATGGGTCCGGATGCGCTTCTCGGACCTCCCATAATTTCTGATGCCCTGGCAGCTATGACCTCGTTCACGTTCATGTGTATCGATGTTCCGCTTCCCGTCTGAAACACATCAACGGGGAATTCCTCATCGAAAAGACCTTCAGCAACTTCCATGGAGGCCTGCATGATGGGACCTGCGATCTTTTCATCCAGAATTTTTAACTTTAGGTTTGCATAGGCAGCAGCATATTTTATTAAGCCCAGTGCTCTAATGAGTTCCCTTGGAAAACGTAGATCGGAAAATTGAAAGTTCGTAAGAGCCCTATAGGTAAAGGCACCATAATATTTGGACTTCGGAACCAATACTTCTCCAAACGGGTCCCTTTCTATTCTTTTATCGTCTTCCATATAAACACCGTTAACTACGAAACGTATAAAGCTTAACGTAAGCTTAACATGTAGAAAGTCGGCAAATTGATGAGTTGGAAAACATAATAAATGAAATAGCTGAGCCATTATTCCATCCAATCTTCTTGCCTTGACGTCGCTTTGCAACATCATATGATATTAAAGTTGGTTATCTCATCTATGGAGCGGTATTTCAAATTGTAGCTTTTATGCACGATAAATATATACATAAGGAACTTTTAACATAAACTCGATAAGCCTTGGTTGGGACTAGCATGTCTCCCCAAGAATTTGGGGAGAAGATAAAGCAAGCTACGATTAAGCTCTTGATGATTGCCGCCGTATACCTTCCAAGGGATGTTAAGAGCGCACTGGAGGAGGCATACAACAGAGAGAAAGGTGAGCTGCAGAAGAAGATGCTCCGCGCGATCCTTGACAACCTCGAAATAGCTGAGAAGGAGAAGAGGCCATTATGTCAGGATACAGGTGCAATACTTTTCTACGTCAAGGTTGGCGAGAAGTTTCCATACATGGGTTCCCTACCGAGAATATTGCGCGAAGCTACTGCCGAAGCCACGGAGCTCATACCACTTAGGCCGAACGTCGTGGATGTCATAACGGGGAAGAATACCGGGAACAACGTAGGCAATTATCTACCTTGGATAGACTGGGAGGTCGTCCCAAATAGCGATGAAGCTGAGATAACCGTGATGCTTAAGGGCGGGGGCAGTGAAGCTGTGAGCATGATGAAAGTGCTTACGCCCGCTGAAGGCTTAGAAGGTGCATTAAAGGCCGTAGTGGACACTGCATTTGAAGCAGGTCCCAGAACCTGTCCACCAAACATCATAGCACTTGGCATAGGTGCCACGGGCGATATAGCCACCAAGATGGCTAAGAAGGGTTTACTTAGACCCGTAGGCGAAAGGCATCCCGATCCTAGAATCGCAGAGATCGAAAAGAAACTACTAGATGCTGTGAACTCATTAGGGTGGGGCGTTCATGGTACTGGCAGCGGGCCTACGGCGTTGGATGTGCATGTTGAGATAGCCGAGAGGCATCCTGCCACATATGCTATATCCATAATGGTTTTCTGCTGGGCTGCTAGAAGGGCGACCATGAAAATCACTGCAGACGGAAAGGTTACTTACCCAAGCCACAGCTTTCTTGAAAAGGAGGGATGAGTATGGCGGAATATAAGTTGAGAACACCGGTCAGTGAAGAGGAGGTTAGGAAGCTTTCGATCGGCGACGTAATATATCTCACCGGAACCATTTACACGCTGAGAGATGCGGGTCATAAGAGGGCGCTGGAGCTTATAGCGAAAGGAGAGAAACTGCCAGTGGATTTCAGAGGTATGGCTATATACCATATGGGCCCGATAGTCAAGAAAAAAGACGGTGAATGGGAAGTCGTCTCTGCAGGGCCTACAACGAGTACTAGGATAGAGGCATACGAGTATGACTTCATAGAGAAGTCTGGGGTGAGGATAATCATCGGAAAGGGCGGTATGGGAAAGCGTACGGCTGAGGCTTGCAAGAAGTTCGGCGCGGTTTATACGATATTCACCGGGGGCGCTGGTGCATTGGGTGCTAAAGGTATACAAAAGATTGCGGGCGTTCATTGGCTAGACTTAGGCGTTCCTGAGGCCATATGGGTCATGGAGGTAAAAGAATTCGGGCCGTTGTTTGTCATCATAGACTCTAATGGGAACAACTACTACGAGCAAGTAAAGGAAAAAGTAGGGCAGAACCTGAAGGAAGCCTACGCAAAGCTGAAACTTTAGCTGAGCTCGGCCTCCCTGAGCAGACGCCTTACGTCCGACTCAGTCAACCTTAGCTTATGGAGAATTGTGTACCTATCCGGCCTTATGTCTGGTGCCATGAGAACCGCCTTCACGAAGGTCTGCTCGTCAATCCCCAACTCCGATAAATTTGAAGGAGTACCTATCGAGGATAATGCAGATTTAACTCTTTTCCATGCAGCTTTATGTACAAATGCCGCGAATATCGTAGAAACCCCACACCTTTCACCGTGTAGCGGAGGGTCTTCCATTAAACGGCCTAACGCGTGACTTATCAAATGTTCAGAACCACTACATGGCCTACTACTCCCAGCTATGCCCATCGCCACGCCCGCGCTTATCAGGGCCTCAACAACCGTCCTGATACTGTCCTGTTTTCTCTTACCTATCTTTTTTGCATTCCTGAAGATTATCTCAGCGCCCATGTACGCGAGGCTTGCAGCGTAATCTCCAAAGTACTCACCGGTAACTTTATGGCTCAACTTCCAGTCCTTAATCGCTGTATATTTGGCTACAAGGTCTCCGCAACCGCTTGCTAGGTATCTGTGCGGAGCCTTTTCTATGACATCTATGTCCGCTACTATAGCAAACGGCATGTTCACCATTCTAGAATACGGCTGACTGCTGTCCATCGCAGAGACCATGGGGCTCGCTATGCCATCGTGAGATGCAACCGTCGGAACGCTTACGAACCTCAAGCTCGCCTCATGCGCCGATGCTTTAGATACATCTATTACCTTACCGCCACCTATCCCTATGACCGTACCAAACCTTTTTTTAGAAAGGATTGTATGGATAGTTTCTAACTCTTGAGAAATTTCTGCCTCGACCAGATGTACCTCGACATCAGTCCTTTCTCCTATTGCTTCGGAAATCGAGCGCCCGTATATGTTATAGGCGGTCTTTCCCGTAACGATAAGTACCGGCTCACCTCCTGATGCCGTAAGCGCAACCTCGACGACCTTGTCCTTCAAACCCCTTCCGATGACTATTATGTTGGGGAGCTGCATTATATGGGCCAAGGCACTTCAGCCTTTACAAAAGATATAGAACGGTCAGACAAATACGTTTGCTGTTCCTAAACGTAACAGAAGATTATAAATCGCCGTAACCAGCATAATATCAGGACGATATGTTTCCTCCGTGTGAGATAATGGTTCAGGATTTTTTACCAGCAATGAGGGGACTAGTCGCGCTTGAGCTCAGGAAGGGTGGGATGAGTCAATCAAGGATAGCCACCCTTCTTGGAATAACGCAAGCGGCCGTTAGCCTGTACCTATCAAAAGATGCCACCTATTATAAGAAGAGGCTTCAGTCTATTGGCATACCCCTAGACGAGGTTGATAAACTTGTGAAGCTCATCTCCAACGATGTGTTGGAGAGTGCAGGAAAAGCAAACGAGATATTTTATGCCTTCTGGAAAGAATTGCTCTCTAGGGGCTTACTCTGTAATTATCATAAAAGCATATATCCGTTGCTGAGTGAGTGCGATGTATGTCTCAAAGCTCCAATATACCAATCTGTTGAACATATGGAGGTACTAAGAGATTTAGAGCACGCGCTCTACATGCTGGAAGGTGCAAGTTATTTTGTAAAGCTGATACCTGAAGTGGCAGTTAACATCGCTGTGTCGTTAAGGGAGGCTAAATCTGAGTTGGACGTTGCTGCCGTACCAGGAAGGATCGTCGCTCTGAAGGACCGACCAAAACCTATGAGCAGACCTGAGTTTGGTGCCTCGAAGCATATGGCAAGGGTGCTCCTACGGGTTAGGACGGTCAAGAATGACATTAGAGCGGTCATGAATATGAAATACGATGAGAACGTAGAGCTCGTGGCCAGAAAATTGGGAATGAATGTAGCCTATACAGAAAAGGGAGATGTAGGTAATGAGGAAGCCGTGATAAACGCTGTCGCTGTAGCTTTCAAGAAGTATGGCGAGCTGGATGCTGTATTCGATAAAGGAGGTGTCGGTTTGGAACCTATGACGTACATCTTCGGTAAGTCGGCTACCGACGTCGTAAGGAAAGCGTTAAGGATAGCGAGAAGCTATATAGGCTAAATTATCTTGAATCGAAGGACAAAAACTAGCCATGTTTTGATGCGCTGAATATCTGGTCTGGTTTGATCACAGATATACCAGTTAGGCCGCCCAGAACTTCAACAAGAACAACCCAATCAGGTCTCTCTAGATTGACCTTCCTGTTGATCTTGGCAGCTACCGCCTCTATTATATCCTTACTCGAAAGTTGTGTATGCCTCTTTTCGACGGTGACTCTAAACGTATGGTCCTCGGGTATGATTTGGGCAAGTCTGGAGGCAACTTCGGCTATCTTTTCTAAGTTCGTCTCAACAACTTCTTCGACAGGTATGACCCTTTGTATGTTTCTGATAAGCCAAGGTTCCTTCTCTACCATGTTCTTTAACCTCTCAACAATCTCGACAGGGTTTAGAGAAGTCTTAGCAGTCAAAATCCCTGAAATCTTAGTCTGCTCGACCTTAGGGGACGGGTCGCCCATGCGGTTCAATATGTCTATAAACTCAGATGCCGATACCGGCTCCATCCCCCTTAACGTTGTAACGATCAGGTTAAACCTATCTGGACTCATTCGGAGCACTCTCCATCGTTGTTAGGTTGATGAGGGAATCAATCGACTCTTTACTACCTTTTATTATAAGAACATCGCCCGCTTCTATTTTGGTATCGCCCTTCGGATAATATTCCCACTTACCAGTGAGTGCCTTCCTTATTGTCACTATCTGAATGCCCATATCGGATTGAAGTCCGCATTCTGTAACCGTCAGACCGTCCAGCTTACTGTTTGGCTTAACTTCTATTTTGCTTATCACCTCATCGCTTTCTTCCATCGCCGACACAAATATTGGATGTAAAGAAACACCACTCAGGACGACGTTTGCCATTTCGACGCTAGCATCGGCTATAGTCTCTAACGCCCAAGCGAGCCTCAGCAATCCTCTTAGAAGCTTCACGTTATCGGTCACTTTTGCGAAGAGCAAAATCTCATGCTCTACAGCCTCCTGCATACGGTCCATCCTTTCCTCTACTTTTAACACCTCGTCGGCTATTTCTTTATTATAGAATATCGTTGAGGAATACGCAAGGTCCACAGAAAGTTGTGAAAGGTTCATCATCTCGACCAGCATCTCTCGTATCTTCCTTTGAGACTCGGGCTCCATTAATTCTGATATGCTTGGCATCATGACATGCTTGCCCATTATTAAAACCTCAAAATTGGAAAGAGCCTCGAACGGCCCCTTTGCTATCAACCTATCGCCTGCCTTCAAGGTTATTTTACCGTCAGGTTTTATCAACCATTGACCGTTCCTCTTCATCGTAATTATCTGCATGCCCGTCTCCTTCTCAATATAGTCCAGTCGCTTTCCGACAACAGTCGAATTCTCAGGCACGACTAATGACGTTATCGTCTCCTCGATGAGATGCATTGTCTTAAAGAATGCTTTTGGAAGGCCGATGTCCCTAAGTTCTATCGTTGCCATCTCAACAGCGGCGTTGCTGACCTTTTCGGCTGCCTGAATTATTTGAAGAATTGCTGATAAGCTCTCAACCTCTTTTATACCCTTTGACGCCAGCATGACAACTTCTCTTGCCTTGAAACACAACTCCGTCATCTTCTCCTCCAACTCAAGAACTTCTTCTGCAAAATAGTCCTCCTCGAAGAGTATCGTCGAGAAGGCAAGGTCCAGCATTAACTCTGACGTGTCTTTCATCTGGATTATTATATCCTTCAAATTTACAGGCTTTAGCTTTCGTTGTTTGGAGGTTTTAGACAACTGTACCTCCTAACCTCGTTATTTTCATTATGCAGGCTCGATATATAATTTAGCACAACCCTTTATAAATACTAAACTAACCCGAACATTTTTGCGATGAATAAAATGCTCGCGATGCTTAGAAAATCACCTATGAGCGTTATCATTGGCATTACTACTGTATCGGGATTATATCCTTTCTTAAAGCTTAACACAGACAAGAATATGCCGAATAATAATGTGAAGAACACGCCCATCATGCCAGCAAGCATAACTATGATCAGCACTGTGAACAACATGCCGTTCATGTCCAAAGTCACTGAGTAGATAGGAGAAAGAACAAAGCCTATGTAAAGTATGACGATCGTGCTAACTAACATAAGTGAGAGTAGATTCGTACGTAGTCCTCTATTCTTGCGCAATTTTGGTTCGATAGAACCAAGGTAGAAGGCTGTCGTGAGTCTTGCAACAATGATTGTGCCGAGGTCACCTGCCATATCGTTAAGCGGCGGAATTATGGCTAGCAATATAGGCAAGGATATGAGTGCTTCCAATCGTGCCTCCAGCAAGGCTCCTGAAAGCACACCGACCGCAGCAGCTAAAGTTAAAGGTATCTGACTTTCCTTTAAGATGTTCCAGAAAACTTTGCTCATATACCCCACACCTTAACTGAGGTTATGATTGTCAAAAGACCTATCGTATCACCAATCGTCGTTATGTACGGCCCGATGACATTGTCAGGGTCTATCCCGCGCTTGTAAAGCCATATGTCCGAAAAGAACGTTACAGTGATCATTATCACGTTAGAAAGAAATCCGGCAAAAACAAATATTCCTAACAGATAAGGTAGGGAAGGGCTAACACCCATACATAAGGATGCTAGATACGCGAATATGCCAATAAGTATTGATTGGGATATGCCTAACGTAAAGGATGCAAGTACCTCCTCAAGAGCAAGGCCCTTTAACTTATAATTGGGTTCCAGCTCGCCGATGTGAAGCCTTGTAGAGATCCTTGCACCAAACGAGGAAAATATGGCTCCCCTCATATTTAGGAAGGCAGGTATCGCCGCTAACATGCCAGGGACTCTTTCCAGAATGCCTGTCATCGAAGAAAGAATGATGCCTGCTATTATGCCACCGCTGACAGAGAGGAGCTCGGCAACCGTGGATTCCTTCACTATTTTCTTAACTTCACTCATGTCGGCGAGCACTTACTCAGCCCTTACGAGTAAGCGATAATAAAAGTTTGCTGTATCTTTTACGAAATCACTTTTTCTTTACTATCTTTTTTTCAAAATCCTCCAATATGGATTGAAGAGCTTGTCGGTCTGCAGCAGAAATACCTTTCCAGTCTATGACGGCCACACTGGGCTCTTCGACTGTCATCTCAAAGGCCTGCAATACTGCATCCCTAGTTACTGGGAACGCATATTTCGGTATCATATGGCCAAACGAATATTCACCGGAAAGTACAAGCTTTGTGAATAGCGGGGCATAATGTCCGCCTCCGAAGCCTACAGCAGGTTCCAAAAGCTTCGGCTTTTCGATCGCAGCAACAGTCGCGGCTGCCACAACCTCTGCCGCATTAACATTGTTTAACTCGTTCTCCGGACCTCCAAACTCCACAAATATTAAGGGCTTTGTGCTAAATGGGCCGTGATGCGTTACTTCGAGACCTACAGACCAGCCACGTAAAGAGCTTGACTCATCGTGTAGAGTTACTAGAGAAGTCGTGAGTGCGGCACAGGATGTTTTAGAGACCTTAAACGCTCTACCGCCTTGGCTCGTGTCTGGGCCCCAGTTTCCAGCAGGATGTGTAAGCAGCGCCTTTATGCCCTTCTCTGACACATGCCTCGAAGCAGCTACGATAAGGGATACGTCTAACATTTCGTCCATACCCTCTGCATGTATTAGAGGCACATCGAGTGTCAAGAGAACTATGTCGTTTTTCATAAAGACTGGACTACCGTTAAAGCACCAATCGGACTCCTTAAATCCAAAGCTTTCTATCAGAATGTTTCTCACAAGCATAGACGCTGTGTCCTTCGTGGAAGTCAGTATTGCGGCCTTCGCCTTTATCACGAGATTCTGCTTAAATAGACTGGGTTTTAACCGTTCTCTGATGAAGTTCGTCCCCGTTAATGAGCCATTACTTGTTGAACCGGTAGCGAAGGAATTGCTTGACGCTAAGAGGCGCGGTCTTTCCGAAGTCGCACTTTCTTTCGACCTTGCGCTCTCAAAAGAGTCGTGTAGGTTGACAGAGACAGGCGTAGAAGTTAGAGGGAGGTTTGTGGATTGGAAAGTAGTCGGAGAATCTGCAAAAAGACCGCGAGATGTGTACGTTTTAAGGGCCGGAGCCGTAGAACCTGCGGCAATAGTCAGCGAGCACTTTTACAAACTTGTAATGGTGAAGTGGGGAAAGCCACCAACACTGGAAATCGACGGCATACATATGCATAGGATAAAGGACGTTACGCCAGATGAGGATACGAGGCTTAAGCTTAGGAACGTGGGAAGCTTCCGCGGTAAGAGCGTCTTAGATACCTGTATGGGCCTAGGCTACACAGCTATAGGCGCCATCTTGAAGGGTGCGGCCTCCGTGGTCACCGTAGAGATTGACAAGAACGTGCTAGAACTTGCTAGGATAAACCCTTGGTCAAGAAAGCTGGCCGATGAAAATGTTGAAGTAATCCTTGGTGACGTATACGAAGTTGTGGACAGTTTTGGGAAAGAGTTTAACGTTATAATACACGACCCACCAAGATTTTCCCTCGCCGGCCACCTTTATAGCACAGAGTTTTATAAGAAACTCGCCACGGTCTTAAAGCCAGGGGGCATTTTAGTTCACTATGTCGGTCAGCCTGGAATAAAAAGGGGAATAAGGCTCTGGGTGGGCGTGATGAGGAGGCTTAGGGAGGCAGGCTTCTCTGTCCGCTTTGACGAAGCTTCTATGAGCGTGGTCGCCCGGCTTTCTAACTTTTGATGATTTGTCCATCCTAAGCTAAAACTTTTAAGGCTCGCTCCTCTATGGGGCTTTATCCGATGAAAACGAGCGAAATAATCGGAAAAGGAACGTGGCTAGACAAAGTAGCCAGTAAGATAATCGAGCGCGAATTATCGCTTGGAAGGGACACAAGCATGATAAGAACTGAAAGCGGTCTTGGTGCTTCAGGAATACCGCATGTTGGAAGCCTGTCGGATGCTGTTAGGGCCTACGGTGTAACGCTGGCTCTCAGGAACTTGGGCTACAATTCTGAAACCGTGGCCTTTGCGGACGACATGGATGGTTTGAGGAGGGTACCTTCTGACATGCCCTCTTGGCTCCAAGAACACTTGTTAAAGCCCGTGTCTCATATACCAGACCCGTTTGGTTGCCACAATTCTTATGGCGAGCACATGAGTAGCATGTTAAGGGATGCCCTTGACGCAATCGGTGTGGAATACAGATTCTTTTCAGCTAGGAAGGTTTACGAAGAGGGTATGCTGCTCAAAGAGATGGACACGATTCTAAGGAATTCGTCCACTATAGGCCAGATAATCTACGAGACAGTAGGGCAAGACAAATTCCTTAGGGTTCTCCCGTACTTCCCTATATGTAAAGGATGTGGTAGGATATACACGGCAAACGCATACGAGTATGATCAAAAAAGACTCATCGTGAAATACAGATGTGAAGGTGTCGAGATAAAGGGTAGGAAGATAGAAGGGTGTGGATACGAGGGCGAAGCAGACATAAGGAAAGGTGACGGAAAGCTGGCTTGGAAGGTAGAGTTTGCCGCCAGATGGGCTAGGCTTGACGTACGGTTCGAGGCTTACGGAAAGGACATAGCAGATTCTGTTAAGGTAAATGACCTGGTATCTGAACGCATTCTGGGCTTCATACCGCCTTATCACATCAGGTACGAGATGTTTCTGGATGAGCATGGAAGAAAGATATCCAAGTCTAAAGGCAACGTCTTCACGCCGCAGGAGTGGCTGAAATACGGGACGCCGGAGAGTTTGCTCCTTCTCGTGTATAAAAGATATGCCGGAACTAGGAGAATATCATATAAGAGCATACCTAAGTTGATGGACGAGGTCGACTACATAGAGGATGTTTACTTCGGTAAGCAAAAAGTGACAACAAAAACTGTTGAGATGCGCCTAAAAGGTCTGTATGAATATATTCATCACCTTAGGCCGCCAAGCAAGCCCAAGACGCATGTTCCCTATAACCTGCTCGTGGAGCTAGCCAGCTTTGCACCTCAAGGAAAGGTTGAGGAATTCGTGATCTCTAGACTCACGAAGTACGGTTACAAGGTTGATGATGAAGTGCTGAAAAGGGTCAGGCTGACGATAAACTATGCGCGTAAATTCGGTAGGCTGGAGAGGGGTTTGGTAGAGCTGAGCGAGAATGAGAAGGCGGCGGTCAGACAATTAGCATCAAAGATACGTGAGGTTAACAGTCCAGAGGAACTCCAGCACAGCATCTTCGAGCTCGCCCGCTCCAATGGAATAGAACCCTCACAATTCTTTAGGAAACTTTACGAGATATTCCTGGGCGTACCTAGGGGTCCAAGATTAGGTCCCTATTTGTTTGATATAGGCAAGGACGAAGTTCTCAAGTTACTCGAACCATACCTGCGCCCTGCTTGAACCAAATCTTAGTGCAGAATTACAAACACTTAAATATATCCCGCAAAACCTAATGACAAAAAAGCGTGGTAAAAGAGGTTGAGCGGGTTAGTAAAAATCAGTAACCTGAGCCCGTGGTCGCGCTCGGTAAACCTTCTTGCGAAGGTTGTAAAAAAAGGCGAGGAAAAGTTCGTAGCTTCGAAGTTTGACCAAAGGGAGCATAAGCTTAGTGAGACGTTGATTGCCGACGAGACCGGTGCCATAACGCTGGTTCTCTGGGATGAGAACATAGACAAGGTAAACGAAGGGGACGTAGTCATGATCACCAACGCTTTCGTAAAGCCGTTTAAGGGCTTCATGCAACTAAATCTTGGAAGGTACGGTTCAATAGAGATGGTTAACGAAGAAATTCCGAATGTAAACGTAGAGAATAACCTTTCAACAAAGGCCATACCTCGCGAAGAGGGTTATAGCGGACCACGAGGGAGAAGGTTCCAGACAGGAAGAAGAGGTAGGCAAAGGTAGAAAAAAGGACCAATAACGGCAGCCGTATCTAAGCTAAAACACTAATTAGCGAGCGCTATGACCTTTATGACTGATGATGAAAGCGGGTATTTCGGAGTTACTGCGTAACGATGAAGAATCCGAGCAGGAACTGATACTGAGGTATTAAGGCAGTCATCCAGTCTGTTCCCTACTAACAATATTTTTATATTCAAAGGTTAAATAGATTCGAGAGAAAAGCCCTTGACAGAGGAAGGAGTCTTTAGGGAAAGCGAATCGGTCCAGAAAGCAGAAGAACTACTGCGTCGATTGGATAAAGCCGGCATTTCGCTACAAAAGCTCGAAGATTTTCTTGATGCTGTCGAAAGTGCCGCAAAGGAACCCTCAAAGATTAGGTATTATGCCACCGCTATGACCAGACTAAGAAAGCTGGAAAAGGAGACCGGGAAGAGCATAGGCGCCCTGCTGAAAGAGTACGAGAAGAAGGCAAGGGAACTTGTAACGATAGAGTACGCAATAGACGACCTGAAAAAGAAGAGAACAAGACTTGAGGAAGACTTAGAGATCTATATGCAACAAAGAAAGCTTACCTTGGAGATAGTAAACAGGGTCAACTCCCTGCTCTCGGTTTTAGAACAATTTAAGCTAGGTTTAGAGGATGTTGAAAGGCTTGTTGCCGTATTGAACTCTATAAAAAACACACAGGGCAACCCGAACGAAGTGATTGAACAGGTAATCAAGGCTGGCGATTTAAGCAGGCAGATAACGGAGCTGGAGCGGAAGTTAAAAGAGGTTGAGGGGCTGGTAAATGAGGCCAGCATAAAGCGGGATTCCCTCCTTCGTGAGTGCGCTGAGCTTCTTAACGTCGAGTCGGAGGCTACCACGATAAAGTCTACTTTAGAGGAGTTAAGGGTTCAACGCGATAGCCTAAGACAAGAAGTCGAGGAGCTGAAGAGGTTACGTGAAACCCTTTACACAGAATACTCGTCGTTACTTGAGGTGAGAGGTACTGTAAAGGAATTGCTTTCGGCATTAGAGAGTAAAAAAGAGGAACTTAAAAAGTTGGACGAAGAGGTGTCAAAGAAACAGACAACCCTTAAGGAGCTGGAAGATGAGCTAAATGCCACTAGGTCCCTACTCACACTACTATCCGAGCCCCAAAATACCCAGCCCGAGGACATAGAGGCCATCATCCAACAACTGAACAACATACTGAAAATAAAGCGCGGCGAGCTCCCGATGCTAAAGCCGCTGGAGGGTCACCTTCTAGAGAAGGCGAGAAAAAGACTGGTGGAGCTTGTCATACCGGCCCTTTCCGGCGAGTTTGTTCCCAAGTGGGTCTTCGAAAGGTTGGAGAAACAATTCGAAAGTCTAGTAGAGAAAAGGGCAAAGTTGGAGGAGGAGCTACAGTCCCTAAAGAGTGCTCTCAAATCTATGCAAGCCGAGGTGTCTGCCGGAGCACCCGTTGGGGCACCAAAGGAGGCTGAACAAGTAACTTTCCTAGTAAAAACCACTACGGGAGAAAAGATTCCTAAGGCGCCGAGCGATAAGAAAGCAAAGATAATATGCAGATATTGTAGGACTGGAACCTCAGTCTGGCTCCCCACCACCGAGGAGCTAGTAGAACTGAAGAGCAAAGGAGAAACTATGAAGATGGTATGCCCTTCTTGTAATAGACCCAACATCATAGACCCAGACATAGTACTTAAGCTCTACCAGAGGTAGAGCAACACAATGAGTAAGCTTCACCCCATAGTCATGATGCTTAGTTGGAAAACAAGGTTGCTGAAACCAGAAGATGTGGAGGCAATTTTGGCCGCTGTAGCGAACATACGCGTTCAGCCCTTTACGTTAACGCAGATAGCTGAATTCCTACCACCAGAGATTACCAAAGATAGGAAGAAGAGGAGGAGTATATCGAACTTACTCCAGGCTCTCGTCCAGATAGGGTACCTTTCAAAACCTTCTGAGAGAAAATGGATCAAAAATTCGCCGTCACTCAGCCATTTTCTTAGCCCTTTGCTCATAGAGCTTGGTGAAGTTGAAAGGAAGGTCTTTAGTAGACCAGCCGAAGAAAGGGTAATAAAGCTTAACCATGCACCAGAAAGGGAACAATACAAGCAAGTGCAAACAAGAAAAGACACGTCAAGGGCTTAGGTCTTTAGGTCTTCGCTTTATCATAATTGGATGGTCTGTATCTTCCGAGATTTCGACGAACTCCCATCCATAGCCCATAAATCTGACCGCTAAGACAGGTCTTGCTGTAATTTCCCCTCCACAATGCGGGCATCTTAAGCGGAACATTCTACAAAACTCGAGGAGCCTCTTGACCTGCTCCTTGTATAGCACGACATAAGGTTTCCTGCTTGACTTAACCTCTATCGCATACAGCTCTCCATTCTCGACCGCTATGATATCTGGCTTTGCCATCTTTCCGCTTCCACTTCCAGGCGTCCTCACGGCATACCATCCCGGACGTCCTTTCCCGACCAATTTTTTGACTAGGGAGTACTCGCTCTCGTAACCGACCCTTGCCTTGTACCTTGGTGAGAGCACATCCTTAGGTTTCTTAGGCATTTATACGCACCGCTTTGACTTTACGAATTCTATACTCCTCCTATAAACCGCTTCTTTTTCCTATGCTGCCGGACATTCTTAGGGTAAAACGACTTTTTCTTCCTTATTCCAGCCTAGTCTGGTTTTTCAAGAAATCCAGCAACCAGCTTGCCCTTATCCACTTTTCAATAGGAAGCTTTAGCTTCGTTGATAAAAGCGACAAGGCCTCGTCCAGGCTACTTGCTCTGGTGGACCGCATACTGAGCGCTCTCCTGCTAATCTCTCTAAGTCTCCAAACACCAAGCGGCAACCATCCGGGGAAGACCTCAATAAACACGAGAGCCGCCGCTTGTCTCTTTCTAGCCGATAAATGTTCCAGCACTGGGAGTCTTACTGCATGGTAGGCACCGCCAATATTTTCAGGGTACCTATCCGGGAAGCCGGGGAATTCGTGGTCCGAGTAAGGAAGCCTGCTGGGCATGTTATGCCAGTATTCAAGAACCTCAAACATCCATCTTAACGGAAGCAGGAGGATGTAAACTCTATTATACAGGGCCTCAAACCCGTAAATCTCGTAGAGGTCTATTAATGGATTCTTCATAACTTCCTTTCTGAGCGACTTGCCAATTATCTCATCAACGGCCGTTATGCTCCACTCTGTAGGAACGACTTTCCTCTCATTCTTCGCACCAAGGAGGCCGATTGAGAGGAGTCGGGTTATATGCTCCTGCCTAATGCCGGAACGATACATCGTTATAATGGCATCCGCTGCCCTCAAATCTGTATCTGCTACTACTTTTTCGACAGTCCTTGGAACGCTAGGGTTCTCTACGAGTCTCACCTTTAGAAGTGGCGCTGAAGGACCTATAGGAGGTTCTCTTACGTAAAAGAGAGGCTTTAGTGATGGTTTGCTCTCAAACTCCATCTCGGCATCCACTGGTGTTGAGGACATAGCCAGCTCTTGAAAAGACTCGAGAAGCTTATTCGGTGTCCTTGCTGATGTAACGCCGACCTTTTTCTTACCATGAAGTAAGCTGAGTCTCATGAGCAAAAGCTCGTCCATGGAAAAATCCAACCATTTTTCATACATATCCAGCAACCCCACAAAGTCCTTTTCCATAGCGGAAACGGCAGGACCGACGTTTACTTTTGGATATCCCCACTCGCCCACTAACACTGTTGGTGGGCTTGCTCCAAACACCAGCCTATCCTGAAACCTTTCTATAGGTATCCAAGCAGACAACTTCTTAACGAAGGGACATATGGCGGGTCTGCATTCGGAAAGCTTGCCCCTACAGACTGGACAGAATTTCCTCCGCTCACCCTTTGCCTCAAGCTCACTAATCTCGTATTCGTGTAGCAAATCCGATAAATTTTGTTAAAAGGTTTTTAATTTCCTTATCTCATCGGGCACCTACATGGTGATGAAGAACATCTAGGACATCCATTACCGTACTTTTTTAAGACAGCTTCTTCAAGGTCTATGTCGAGCAGGTTACAAAAGCTGCAAAGCCACGCGAATACGTCAGCTACCTCTTCCTTCATGGCGCTCAAATCTTGCTTCAGATAAGCATCGCTCAGTTCGCCCAACTCCGATGCCAGCCAAAGCAGGGTCTTGTCAGAACCCCTACTCAGATCCCTAGATATGTAGAGTTCTCTGAATAGTTTCTGAAAACTTGCAAGGGATTTTAACGAACTATAACTCATGACACGTAGTAAAACAAAGTCATATAAACCTCTTCCCTTAAGCCTACGAAAGCTAAAAATAGGACAACAAATCCCTAAAGCCTGTAGGTATGGGAGATCCTAAAAGACACCGTAAGAAGTATGAAACGCCAAGGCATCCTTGGAGAGCTGATGTCTTAGCGGAAGAGCTGAAGCTCGTGGGCGAGTACGGGTTAAGGAATAAGAGGGAGCTTTGGAGGGCGGCAGCAACCCTAAGGAAGTATAGGGCGATAGCTAGGTCCCTCTTCGTTCTTAGCGGCGAAGAGCGGAAAGAAAAGGAAGGGATACTTATAGGAAAGCTAGCGAGGCTTGGCGTTCTGCCTTCCACGGCGACGCTAGACGATGTGCTAAGGCTTACGGTCAGAGACTTTTTAGAGAGAAGGTTACAAACGGTTGTTTACAAACTTGGAATGGCTACATCAATACACCATGCAAGGCAACTGATAGTTCATGGTCATGTATTCGTAGGAGATAAGAAAGTTAGGTCGCCGAGCTATCACGTCATGGCTGGTGAGGAGAGGCTTATCAGGGTCTTGCTACCTCAACTTGCTAAGTAACTTCTATCAATGTTTTGCGCTAAGCCACGCATAAGTCCCATCTTCGTAGACCTCTTTCTTGAAAAGCGCGGGTTCAGTCTTATATCTCCTAACAGCCTCCTCCAAAGCTGGAAAGACCTCCTCTCTACTTTTGCCCGCTATAACCACCAGTACAAGGGGCTCGCCGACCTTAAAACTGCCTTTTAGGTGCCATATACCAACGAATTCTAGGTTGAACTTCTCCTTCGTCTCTTCACATATCGCCTGTATCACGGGGTTTGCGTGTCTGTCGTATGCTTCTATCTCTAAATACTCAACCCTTTTGTCGTTGTTACCGATGGACTTAACGATGCCCAAGAAGCTGACGACGGCTCCAGAGCCACCGTCAGAGAACATGTCCTGCATACTTGGCAGCAGCTTCCATAAGTCGAGTTCTTCCTTTTTGTAAACTCCGGGCGAAGGTAATCCTTTTTTCTCGAACTGCACCCTCAGCTCCCCCCGCCCATTCCTTTCCTCTTGTAGGTTATAACTGAAACGCTACTTGCTATAGCGTAGGCTATCCTTCTGAACGCTTCCGTCGATTCGGATTTCGGTGCCGCAATTATAACCGGATTTCCGAGGTCACCATTGACCCTTATGTCTGGACTTAGTGGTACCTCGCCCAAAAACCTCGTTCCTAACCTCTCACAAGCGGCCTTGACGCCGCCTCTCCCAAATATCTCAGATATATGACCGCAGTTAGGGCAGACAAAGTAACTCATATTCTCGACTATGCCTATTATCTCAACGTTCAGTTTCCTAAACATATTCAGGGCCTTAGTGGCTATCCTCAGCGCAGCATCCTGAGGCGTGCTAACTATGACGACACCAGTAAGAGGAATGCTCTGTGCCAGTGTTAGCGAAGCATCACCGGTACCGGGCGGAAGGTCCACTATAAGGTAGTCAAGCTCACCCCACTCCACCTGCGTTAAGAACTGCCTGATAGCGTTTGTCACGAGCGGCCCCCGCCATATTACAGGCTCTTCATCTTGGAGGAGAAAACCTATGGACATTACCTTTATGCCGTTGTAGCTTATTGCTGGCACTATCTTATTACCAACGCTGGCAGGCCCTATTTTGATTCTCAAGATCTTGGGTATTGTCGGCCCATATATGTCTGCGTCGAGTATGCCTACGCTTGCACCGGTCTCGCTTAAGGCTAGGCCTACGTTCACGGCTACTGTGGATTTGCCGACGCCGCCCTTGCCGCTAGCGATTGCAATTATATTCTTTACACCTGGAAGAATACCATCCTCAGTTCTTGCAGGGGCCACGCGAGCAACCACGTCCACTTTTACCTCAGAGACTCCAGCCAATCTCTTTAAAACACTCTCGACGTTTCCCTTCAGTTGGCTACGAAACGGGCAGGCTGGTGTCGTCAACTCTAAAGTCACTTTGATTGTATCACCTTCCGTGCTGACGTCTTTTACCATTCCTAAGGAGACTATGTCAACACCGAGCTCCGGGTCAACAACACTCTTAAGGGCTTGAATAACGTCCTCTTTTGTTGGCAAAAGGGACGACCTACTTTAGTTAAGAAAGCCCATTTAAAAAACTTTAATGAAAGGTAGCCTCATTGGTTGGCTAGCCACCAATGTTATTAAGCGGATTCAGCCTATTTATGGCCAACCTTGCGAGTCGGCAGACGAGTTCGTTGTGCTCATTTTTTCTCTTGACGTTCAGTTGATGTGCAAATTTTGTTTTATTTTCAAACGATAGTGTTAAACAAATTAGCAATTTGTGATAACTCGCGAACATTTGCTGTCTGAAGATTAAACACGTGTGAGCGAGAGTTGTCAGACGTGTCCAACCTTACGTGTGCGGGTGAATATTTATAATTTAGTTTGTAGAGCAAATAGACAAAAAATGTTGAGTAACTATAAGTTGACCACCTTCGAGAAGGATGGGGACAACATAGTCGGCAAGCACGTTTATGGGAACCTTTACGGATGCGACGTCCGTCTGATAGCTAATGAGAGGTATCTAAGAAAGCTGGTAAGGGAGGCTGTCAAGATAGCGAACATGCACTTGGTTGAACTTAAGTCATGGAAGTTCTTCAGCAAAAAGGGCGGCGTATCGGTCATAGCCCTAGTTACGGAGAGTCATGTTGCTGTACATACATGGCCCGGTTACCAATACGCAACGGTTGACGTGTACACCTGCGGTCATGAAAGCCAGCCTGAGAAGGCCTTCGAGTACATAGTCAAAGGGCTAGCCCCGAAGGAGTACACAAAGCACTTTGCTGACAGGTCGTCCGTCGTGGTCAGGACCGAAGTGGTCCGAGAAGGTGTCTAAAACTTTTAAATTTTTTATTTTTTATCCGTACACGGTAAGGTCTAGCTTGGGTGCTGGGTTTGATTGGTGAGTCCCAGATAGCTGAGCTCATAAAGAGTTACGATACGCGAGCTTTAACTGTCAGCTGCATAGGTAGCCATTCAGCCTTAGAGGTTTTCGATGGTGCAAAGGACGAGGGGCTTTCGACGATAGCTGTATGTCAAAAGGACAGGATGAGGGCCTATACGCATTTTAGGAGAATAGTTGACAGGATAATTGTAGTTGACAGGTTCGCTGAGGTTCTAAGAGAAGACGTAATGAACGAGCTAAGGATGTCAAACTCCATCTTCGTTCCCAACAGGTCCTTTACAACCTACGTACCCTACGAGGGTATAGAGAACGAGTTCTTAGTGCCAATATTCGGCAATAGAGCCTTATTGAAGGCAGAGGAGAGGTGGGCAGAAAAGAACCAATACTACCTCCTTTCAAAGGCCGGTATAAGGACGCCCATGAGGTTCAGCTCGCCTGATGAAATAGACAGGCCTGCGATAGTGAAGGTGCAGGAGGCTAAGAGGAAGGCGGAAAGAGCCTTCTTTGTTGTATCCTCACCATCAGAATATAGGCGGAAGGTTCGGGAAAGGATCGAGGCGGGTCTGATATCCGAGGAGGAGGTATCCAAGGCCGTAATAGAGGAATTTATTATAGGTACGCTCTTCAACTTCAATTACTTTTATTCACCCATCGATGGTAGGCTCGAGTTTCTTGGTGCGGATAGAAGGCTTCAAACAAACCTCTACGACTTTGTTAACCTCCCTGCTAGGGAGCAGCTGGAGGTGAATATCCTACTCCAGAACATAGAGGTAGGTCATCAACCAGCGTCGGTAAGGGAGTCGCTGCTGGAGAAAGTCTTAGAAGTTGGCGAAAGGTTCGTAGAGGCCGTAAGGGAGGAGTATCCGCCGGGCATAATAGGGCCGTTCGCTCTTCAGGGCGCAATAAACAAGGATTTAGAGTTCGTGGTCTTTGACGTCTCGCTGAGAGTCCCAGGAAGCCCTATGCTAACCACGACTAGCCCTTATTCAAAATATTACCACGGGTTTGTTTTAGGCGTCGGCAGGAGGATAGCGATGGAGCTCAAAAGGGCAGCGGAGCAGAATAGGCTAAAGGAGGTGGTTACATGAACACATCCGTCGCTACTTATGGCTCACACTCAGCCCTTCAGATACTAAAAGGCGCCAAGGATGAAGGGCTTGGGGCTGTACTTCTATGCCCTAGGAATCGCCGTAAGTTTTACGAGAGGTTCAGACTGGCGGATAAGTTGCTCTTGGTAGACTCTGTGGAAGACCTACTAAGGAAGGATATACAGGATAGTCTAATGGGTATGGGAAGCATACTCGTACCGCATGGAACGATAATATCGGACGTTGAGATTAGCAGGTTTGTCAAGGACTTCAAGGTTCCGATCTTTGGGAACAGAGAGCTCCTCGTTTGGGAATCGGACAGAGAACTCAAAGAAAAGCTCCTTAAAGAAGCAAGTATAGAGGTGCCGAGGGCCTTCAGCTCACCAGACGAGGTGGACTGCCCAGTCATAGTTAAGCTGCCCGGCGCAGAGGGAGGGAGAGGTTACTTCTTAGCGAGCGGAAGAGAAGATCTGATAAAAAAACTGACGAAAATGGGCGCAGGAACGAGCTGTGAGCTTTACATACAAGAGTACGTGATAGGCGTAACGGTATACCCCCACTTCTTCTACTCACCTCTTAAAGAGGAGGTGGAATTGCTTGGCGTTGACAGAAGGTATGAAACCAATGTCGACTCTTTGGGAAGGATACCGGCATCAGACCAGCTGAATCTTGACGTGCAACCAACCTATGAAGTTGTAGGCAACATACCTCTAGTCATAAGGGAATCCATGCTGGAAAAATTCTTCGATATCGCCGAGAGTTTTGTGGAAGCTACGAAAAGGCTCGTACCACCAGGAATTATAGGACCTTTCTGTATAGAGGCGATCTGTAGGTCACCCGACGACATCGTTGTTTTTGAATTCTCAGCTAGGATAGTCGCTGGCACAAACCTCTTCATAAGCGGTTCGCCCTACTCCTACTTACTGCATGGCGAGGGGATGAGTATGGGCAGAAGGATAGCCAAGGAGATAAGGCTTGCATGCGAAACTTCCGACCTAAAGAAACTCGTGACCTAGTTAATCTTTAAATTCAGCCGTCAAATCAATGGGCTAAGGGATTAAGTGGTCGTAAAGGAAATAGAGAAAGGTTTAACCTTCGACGACGTTCTTCTTGTGCCTCAGAAATTCTCTCTACATTCAAGAAAGGAGGTTTCAACGGAAACTTTCTTCACGAAAAAGATACGTCTGAATATACCAATAGTCTCTTCGGCGATGGATACCGTTACGGAATCGGAGATGGCAATTACAATGGCAAGACACGGAGGGATAGGTGTTATCCATAGATTCATGTCTATCGAGCGCCAAGTCCAAGAGGTTCAACGTGTCAAGAGAGCCGAAAACATCATAATAGAAAAACCGTACGTGTTGCCCCTAAAAAGCACGGTCGGAAAAGCGAAAGAACTCATGGAAAACTATGGTGTAGGAGGGCTTTTAGTTGTTGATGAGGAGGGAAAGCTCAAAGGTCTGGTTACGAAGCGCGACATACTCTTCGAAGAAGACTATGAGAAGCCTATAACAGAGGTTATGACGCCTAAAGAAAGACTCGTGGTCTCGACCCGTAAGATAACGCTTGAGGAGGCAAAAGAGATATTTAAAAAGTACAAAGTTGAGAAACTACCGCTCGTTGATGAAGAAGACAAAGTAGTCGGCCTTGTAACGGCAAAAGACATTATGATCAAAAGCATGTATCCGAATGCTGCGAGAGACCAGAAGGGCAGACTTCTGGTCGCTGCTGCAATAGGAATAAAGGAAGGTTATCTAGATAGGGCAAAAGCACTCTTGGATGCTGGTGCGGATGCTTTAGTCATAGACGTTGCCCACGGTCACACGGACGAAGTCATAAGGGCTGTGAGGAAGCTTAAAGAAACTTTTGGCGACATTCAGTTAGTTGCTGGTAACGTAGCTACGCCTGATGGGTTTGAGGACCTTGCCTCTGCTGGTGCGGATGCCGTCAAAGTCGGGATAGGTCCGGGAGCCGTGTGCACCACGAGGATTGTGACTGGTGTCGGCGTACCGCAGCTTACCGCAATACTCAACTGCGCTGAAAAGTCCATCGAGATGGATGTGCCGATGATAGCTGACGGGGGTATACGTAATAGCGGGGACCTCGTCAAAGCGATTGCTGCAGGAGCATCAACCGTAATGATAGGCAGCCTCCTTGCCGGTACGGATGAGAGCCCCGGTGCAACAATATCCAGAGGTGGCAGGAAGTATAAGGTCTATAGGGGTATGGCATCATTCTATGCCATGCTAGCCAGAGACTTAAAAGAAGGCAAGCAGATAGATTTTGACTTGGACGCTATAGTGGATTATGCTTATACCTCCGAAGGGGTCGAGGCATATGTACCATATAGAGGGAGTGCTTCGGAGCTCCTTAGACAGCTCGTATCGGCTCTAAGAGCTGGCATGAGCTACTGTGGCGCAAGAAACATCAGAGAACTCTGGAGCAATGCTAAGTTTATCAGCCTATCCGAGGCTGGTATAAAGGAAAGCTATCCGCATGACGTGGAGGTAATAGAGTGAACGATGCCGGCCATAATAATCATTGGTCTCCAATGGGGCGATGAAGGCAAAGGCAAGATCGTAGACTTCATATCAGAAAACGCGGATTTAGCGGTAAGATACCAAGGTGGTGCCAACGCGGGCCATACTGTCGTCCTTAATGGGAAGACCTACAGGTTTCATCATTTACCAGTAGCCGCACTTAGGGGTAAGCACGTCTGTCTTGCTTCGGGCATGGTAATAGACCCTGTAAAGCTCCTTGAGGAGCTTGGGTTATTGAACAAGGAAGGCATACGACCGAAGCTAACGATAGACGGCAAGGCGCACATAGTGCTGGACGTCCATAAAATGCTGGATGAGGCAGAAGAATCATCTGGTAAGGGTGTTGGAACGACTAGAAGAGGCATAGGCCCTGCCTATACCTATAAGGCTGCAAGGGTTGGCATAAGGTTCTCTGATTTGGCTGAGATAGAATCCGTCAAGCCCAGGCTTAAGAAGGCCGTAGACATGACAAGAGCCCTCCTATCCGATGTCTACAACATGGATGTAGAGTTGAACGTTGAACATGTAAGCCAGTTTCTTTATGATGTTGCCTCAAAGTTAGGAAAATACGTTGGGGACGTGTCGCTTCTTGTCAACGAGACGTTAGATCGGGGAGGAGTTGTTATACTGGAAGGAGCTCAGGGAACGCTATTGGACATAGACCACGGAACCTATCCTTTCGTTACCTCTTCTAACACGACAGCAGGAGCTGCATGCAATAGCGTGGGCATAGGTCCGAAGAGGGTTGATGAGGTAATAGGCGTAACTAAAGCGTACACCACGAGGGTCGGTAAAGGCCCATTTCCGACTGAGATGGAAGAACCAATAGCCTCGATGGTAAGGGAGAAGGGTAAAGAATACGGAACAACGACCGGGAGACCTAGAAGGGTTGGCTGGTTTGATGCGGTAGCCGTAAAGTATTCTATAATGCTGAATGGTGCTACCTCTGTGGCTGTTACGAAAGTAGACTGCCTTTCTGGTATAGACCCAGTCAAGGTCTGTCTGGCTTATGAGTTCAACGGTCAAGAGCTTGAAAACTTCCCAAGCTCGCTACATGTCTTAGAGAAGTGTAAGCCTGTTTATGTCGAGCTGGAGGGGTGGAGGGACCTTTCAGAAAAGGAAAAGATCGAGGCCCTGAAAGGAAACTTCGATGTTCTTCCAAAGCAGCTGAGGAATTATATTGAATTTCTGGAAGAGCTTTTGGCTCGCCCAATTAAGTATGTATCGATAGGTGCAGAAAGACATGAAACTATTGTAAGGTAAACCTTTTACCTTTTTAGGTAAACCATAAACAAAGTTCATTGCACAAAAGAAACCTTTTTTGTTAATTCGCTCTGTAGCGGTTTATTTTTACAAGTATACGATTCTCCAACCGATTCGTATCCAAGGCCCTATTAAAAGGCGAAAAAGACGGGGTATCTAGGACCTCATAACGCTCCAGAAGATCGAAAGGGGGTCTTAATTCATTACGTATTGGATTAATTTATTTCACATTATTCATTAGCAACTGATTTGCAATAATTTTTGAATTGGCAAGGTTTACCATCTACGTTTGATGGTAAACCTTATAACTTTCAAATCTCTCTTAATCAAGACAGACATGAAGTCAACGAAGCAAACATCGTTAAAGAAAAAACAAGAGAAGCTAAACAAGAAATTCTTAGCTGAAGCAGTAAAGCTAGCCATGAAACAACCAAGGCTTACATTTTACTCACCACTTTCGGCCGCAGTTTTTAACTACAGGAAAAGCCTATTACCTCGCTACAGCATAAGCGATGAAATAGCCAAGATAATCGAGGCAGAAGTCCGAAGAAGATGGCCAGAACTTTCAAAAATTGTAGAACGACTATTAAAACGAAGGTGAGGATGAAATTTTATATCTAACTGAAACATTGAAACAAACATGAAACCAAGGGTATTCGTCACGAACAGGATACCAGAACCTGGCATAGAGGTTTTAAGAAAAGAGTGCGAAGTGATCTACAGGGAGAAAGACGAGCCGATACCACATGAAGAGTTTGTTAAAAGTGTAAAAGACGTTCAGGCTATACTCTGCCACCTAACAGCCAAAGTGAGTAAGGAGGTAATAGATGCTGCACCAGATCTTAGAGTCATAGGTACAATTACTGCAGGCGTTGACCATATAGACGTTGAATACGCTACATCCAAGGGCATATATGTTACAAATTCTCCGGCAGCATCCGAGCCTGTATCTGAAGTCGCTGTAGGTCTTATGCTCGCGATTGCTAGGAGAATAGTCGAAGGTGACAGATACATCAGAGAGGGGAAGTGGAAGATTCAATGGACGCCCTTCATGATGTTAGGAACAGAACTTAAGGGTAAGACATTGGGCATAATTGGACTTGGTAAGATAGGTTATGCAACGGCCGTAAGGGCAAAAGCATTCGGCATGAACCTAATCTACTATGATATTGTTAGGAATAAGAAGGCCGAAGAAGAGCTTGGAATAAAATTCGTTAGTCTTGAGGAACTCTTAAGAACGTCCGATTTCGTCTCCATACACGTATTCCTATCCAAAGACACATACCATCTGTTAAACGAAGATAGGCTTAGGATGATGAAGAAGACGGCATTCTTGATAAACACTTCAAGAGGGCCAGTTGTGGACGAGAAGGCGTTAATAAAGGCCTTAAAGGAGGGCTGGATAGCCGGCGCGGCACTTGATGTTTTTGAAGTTGAACCACTACCTATGGACAGTCCGTTGCTGAATCTTCCAAACGTAATCTTAACACCCCACATAGGTAACGCAACATACGAAGCAAGATATGCTATGGCGGAGACAGGTGCGTTAAACGTCGTCAAAGTCTTGAAGGGTGAGCAACCGATCTCATTATTCAATCCGGACGTCATGAAAATTAGACCTCTTGACAAAGTCAAAGTGATTTAGGAAAGAGACGCTGAATTGGAGTCGATAATAAAAAGGGCACTGGAGGCAGCTAAGGTAGCGATAGACAGCCTAGAAGACAAAGGACGTGAGCTGAACGTCGGCGCTTTTGGTGATATATCTACTGTGGCAGACGTCACCTCTGAGAAAGCTATAATCGACGTGCTAAAGAGCGCCATACCAAACATAACAATAATTAGTGAGGAGGCAGGACTCATCAGTGATGTAGAGAATTCTGAGTACTTGGCCGTCGTGGATCCTGTGGATGGAACGGTAAACCTAAAGCAAGACCTGCCTTTCTACTCTGCGGCCGTAGCGATATCTAGGGGAAGGGGGTTCTCAGACATACTAGCCGCCGGCATAATTAACCTGGTTAACGGCGAAGTTATAATAGCCAATGAAAGAGGCGTGTACCTTAACGACAAACCAGTCAAACCATCAAATACATGTTCATTAAATGAAGCTGTGGTTTCACTTGATCTAAAGGTATTCAAACATGATGCGAGATTATCGATGTTCGCTGAACGCGTAGTATCAAAGGCTCTTTATGCAAGGTTCATGGGTTCTGCGGCCCTCGAGACAGCATACGTGGGCTGTGGAAGATTAGATTGTTTCCTTGCATTAGACGGAGTGAGAGTAGTTGATATGGCGGCTGCGGCATATATAGTAATGCGAGCGGGCGGTGCTTTTAAATGTTTGGACATATCTCTGGAAAACTTAGACCTGTTCTATAAAGGAAATGTCAGGTACATTGCAACCGCTAACGATAAGTTGCTGAAGGAACTCATAGAAATTTTTCCGTAATTGACGGTCCATTCTCTTAAAGCCCATGTATAATTATTTAACCTACGCGGTACTTTTCTAACTTCTCCCAATTTAGCTCTATACCTAAGCCCGGATCCTTGGGCACTTCAGCATAACCGTCATCTATCCTTATCGGCTCCTTTAGCATATCTTTAAAGAGGGGTACATCCGAAATGTCTCTTTGAACTATCAAACAACCTTCGGTCGCTGCAACAAAGTGTAAGGTCGCCGCAAAGCCAACCTCGGAACCATAGAAATGCGGTGAGAAAGGTAGACCGCTCGAATTTATTAGCTTAGCTATCTTAATACCATCCGTTATGCCGCCAGTCTTACTGACGTCGGGCATGAGAACGTCAGCTGCCCTCTTTTTCACCATTCTTTCAAACTCAGCAAAACCATAAGCATTTTCTCCAGCACCAATCCATGTATCAAGCTCGGCCGCAAGCCTTGACATACTATCCAAGTCATCGCATATAATGGGCTCCTCGAGCCAAAAGAGCTCATATCTCTCCAATCTCCTTGCCATCTCCAATGCCTTTTCGTAATCCCAAGCCATGTTCGCATCAGCAATCAGTCTGACACTTTTGCCTACAGCTTCCCTCACATTCTTCACGAGCTCTATGTCCTTCTCAGGGTCGAACCCTATCCTGAGCTTTAGAGTATCGTATCCTTCAGACACCAACTTCTTTGCATGTCCAACTGGGTCGCTAACACTAAGTCCTGTTGCGTAAAGTTTTAACTTCTGCTTCGGGTTATCGGAAATAAGCTTACATATAGGTTGGTTTTTTACTTTTCCGAGTATATCCCAAAGAGCTATGTCTATTCCGCTAATCACTTGAATTATAGCACCTTTGCAGCCACCTTGAAGCCCCATCTTTACGAGTGGTGCATATATCTTTTTCCATATAGCTTCAATATTCGTGGGATCTTCGTCCAGAAGCAGTTTTTTCACATTCTCAAGCGTTACTTTCCTCTCCTCGACCGACCACGGTGGGAAATTCACAAAAGTTTCTCCGAGACCAACTATACCCTCATCTGTGTGAACTTCAATGAGTGCAAAAGGTCTCTTCTCGAGTGTACCGACGGACAATCTCATGGGTTCCTTAAGGGGCGAGTACAATGGCACAAGCTTCACGTCAGTTATCCTCACACCCTATGCACCAATTCTTATCTTCATCATTGCTCGTATAAATTTATCCTCCATCATTGTTAAGCATATATGCCACCAAGCCTATTGGTAAGTTTAGATGTCAGCGATCCCGATGTATAGACCATCCAGGGATGAAGTTAAAGCACTAGAAAAGTTTAAGAAAGCAGGATATAGGATAGTAGGCAGACATTCTGCTGTGAAGATCTGTCATTGGACGAAGACCGCGCTGAGAGGTGGGAAATTCTGTTACAAAAGGTGGTATGGTATAAGAAGTCACAGGTGCATCCAGATGACGCCGACACTTCAATACTGTAACATGATGTGTATATTCTGCTGGCGCTTTCATAGTATAAACAGGGTTAGTCCTTATGGCGGAGATTGGGATGAACCAAAGACAATACTCGATGGTTGCATAGCCGCACAAAAAGAGCTCCTTTCTGGTTTTAAGGGCAATCCCAGGGTTACTATTCAAAGGTTCAATGAGGCCATGGACCCAAAGCACATAGCTATATCGCTGGATGGTGAGCCAACGCTTTACCCTTATCTTTCCGACCTGATAAAGGAAGCTAAAGTAAGGGGTATGACGACGTTCCTCGTGACGAATGGAACGATGCCCGAAGTACTCAAAGAACTCGAGACACTGCCAACCAACCTGTACATAAGCCTATATGGACCTGACGAAGAAACGCATAAACAGATCACAAGACCGCTCATAACGGATAGTTGGCAGAGAACGATAAAGAGTTTGGAGCTTATGAGCTCACTTAACTGTAGGAAAGTCGTGAGGTTAACGTTGGTGAAAAATTACACGATGAAGGATGCCGAAAAGTATGCTGATTTAATAAAGCTAGCCATGCCTGAGTTTGTTGAATGTAAAGCTTACATGCATGTAGGAGAATCGCAGAAGAGGTTGCCGAGAGAAGCTATGCCGAATATGGAAGAGGTCTCAGCTTTTGCTAAAGAGCTCAAGGATTTTTTAGGTTATGTGTTAGTCACTGAGGATTCTGACAGCAGGGTGGTGCTCTTAGCAAGATCTGACGTGGAGTTATCAAAGATTGCATCCTTCTAAGTCCGCTCCTGAGGGGTGCTTTTGTTCTCATAAGGACGGTAACAACTCCTAGCGAGTTAAAATTATGATGTAAATTTATCAGAGATTACAACTTTCTAGCTTTGCAACAAGTTTAGGGAGATCTGTTATTTTAGCAATTACGTAATCGAAACTATTTCTCATGAGGTCAACATCAATTGTTGAAAATTCTGCAACCCCAACAGATAACATACCTACAGCTCTTGATGCAAGACCATCCTCAGGCATATCGCCAACGGAGATAACCTCCGACGGTGTCGTCCCAAGTCTCTTGAGCATTTCTTTAAACATCTCAACCTTTTTCATGCCTTCACCGCTACCTATTCTTCTTGCAATAACCGGACCTACAGGAAACCCGTACCTCTTCAGGAAATCTAATGCTAACTGCTCCTTAGGTCTACCCGTCACGTAACCTATCCTGTAGATCGATGCTAGAACGTTTAGGGTCTCGACAGTGCCTTCTATCGGTCTGTCCAATGCGTAAAGCACCTCATTCTCTAGAAAGTGTTCCTCAACTTTTTTAACAAGTTCGCTGTTGGGTTCGAAACCAAGCGCTTTTATGATTTGTGGGAATCCTTTTTTCCTCATGTGTAAGTAAAGCTCGTCAGGAATTGTTATGTTCATAGTTAGCTCTATCGCTCTCCTCTTCCTTTCCGTGTTGTCACATATTGTCGCATCGATGTCAAATATTATGGCCTTAAATTTTCCCATGTAGGAATCACTGACTAATGACTTACTTCTCTTTAAGGAAGTGGACTACAAGTTTATCATAAGTGTCGCTCAATAGCTCGGGCATCACTTTCACGTTACCCACGACAGTCATGAAGTTCGTATCACCAGACCATCGTGGAACAACGTGGAAATGGACGTGCCCCTCAACACCAGCGCCTGCGACCCTTCCCAGGTTTATGCCCACATTGAAACCATCAGGAGTTAAGGCTTTTTGTAGAACTGCTATGGACTTCACTATCAGCTCCATGAGTTCACTCCGCTCGTCCACATCCAGCTCCGTTAAGTTGCCCACATGCCTGTAGGGTGCCACCATGAGGTGGCCGGTGTTATACGGATAGAGGTTCATTAGTACGAAGCACTTCTTACCCTTGAAGAGAACTAGGTCTTCCTTTTCGTTCAATGATGCACCCTTCGTGCAGAAAACACAATTCTTAGGCCCGCCGGAGCTTATGTAAGCCATGCGCCAAGGAGCCCATAACCACTTCAAGGCCGCTTTTTATCTACGATTGAAAGGATATAAAGCCATTTACATGTTAATCTTTATGGGGGATGAGGCAGCCGTCCCAGACTGAAGTGTGATGTCGGAAGAGCCGAGCCGACCCCAATTCTCTGCTGCAGCCTTCTTCAATCGTCGTTTTTCGTGATCAATCTGTTTGAAGGATTTTGTAACTCTGGATTCTTAAGACTTCCAGTTGATTGTTTATTCAATTTCTTTTAAGATTTTCACCGAAGGTGTATTCATTTACAAAAATTAATAGAACTTGCAGTCAGTTCTTTTGAAAAACAAAAATTTCCAAATCGTCCAAAGCAACCAAACGTATCGCATTAAAAATATTTTCCAACCATCATGATATCTCTTTAGGACGTGTAGAAGTCTTTTCCTGTCATGTTTTAAGAATACGTAAACGCTGTGCTTCTCATTTAACCACCTTTTTCTTTCAGCCCCTTCTGTTGATGAATGGTGGATATATCCGCCTTCCACATATTTTATCCGTAATATCCCTGCATTCTCAAGTTTCTTTAGTGTGTAGTGCATCTCAATATCTTCTGACATGAACGGTATCCTTTCGTCAAATCCCCCAGTTAAGACGAAAAGATTTCTATCTATGCCAAAAATTAACGGCTGGGTGTTCCAAATCACGTTTTTTCTATCTTCTGATATTAATGCCAGCCATTTTCTAAAATGTTCTGGATCTATTTCCACATCGTCATCAATAAAGAACAATGTAGCTACATCTTTTTCTTTCTCAGCACCCTTATTCCTCGTCTTTGACACATTCTTGTATACATCGAGCATGTAAACAATATTTACTTGAAAATCCTTTAGAGACTCTCCTACATATTTTTGGGCTTTTGATACATCTAGGGTCGGCACTATTACGGAAACTTTCATAATCTTTTGCACGTTATTTTTCCATTCTTTTTAAATGTTTTGTCTTCTGTACACTTTTTATAAAAATAAAAAAATTCACTCTTAGAAAGTGTTCAACTTACAAAGAAAACAGGAATTTTGATGCCGAATGTTTCCAAAAAGCTCCCTATAAGTACGCCTGCTATCATGAGGAGGCCGAAGCGGAGCGTAAGTTGCGCCGTTAGCGGGTCCGCGGCATCAGGTATGCTATGCTTGAATGTTCTGACCAACCTTATCGCGTTAGGTATCGTTAGAATTACGAGAAGTGTCGTCGGAGGGAGCATGGTTATGGCTACCAGCACAAAGACTATCAGATAAGCAGACAGTAGCGAGTATTGGTAAAACTTGAGGGAACGCTCTTTTCCAAGGATTATCGGGAGGGTGGTGATGTTTACCGCCTTATCATAATCTACATCGCGTAAGTTGTTCGCAAAGAGAACTGCCATAACCAATACGCCTATGGGTAGGGATACGATTACTGGCAGAACGTCCACCTTACCAGTTAGGACGAAGTAGGTCCCGCCTACCATAAGAGGACCCCACGTCAATAGTACAGAGATTTCGCCTAAAGCCCTATGCTTCAACGGAACCGGATCAGCTGTGTAGAAATAGCTGAAAAACAGACCAGCCACGGTAAAGGCTAAAACGATAGGACCTCTCACAAACGAGAGATATGTTGCGATGCTTAGCACAATCGCGTACAAGAATACGACAACAGCTTGGAACGATCTAATTTCTATCTGACCAGATACTAGGGGATGTGGTCTGTATCTGGTAGTAGGCGCACCTTGTCTATCAACAGTATGCTTCACGTCGTAGTAGTCGTTCAGCATGTTGCTTGCTGCGTGAAATGCTATCAGACCAAAAAGCGTGAGCAGGAAGTGTAAAGGTTCAAAGGAGCCAGACCTCCAAGCAAGGGAGCCAGCTAATCCTACTGAGACGATCGTCATCACGAACGACCATGGTCTCGTAGCTAGGAACCACATTTTTAGACTCATGTTTAACCAACTTTGTGGAAGAAAAATCTTTAATAAATTTTTTACGTAAGTGGTAAAAATACGAAAACTAGCTCCGTCCATGTGATGTGCGATAGCACTATGCTTTGCAACGAGCTTGTCTTAAGGTAGGCGGCACCCCAGCAAAGGCCCATGATTAAAGCTATGAACATTAAAGGCAAGTTTAAGGTCCATATGTGTACGCTTGAGTACACTGCGGAGGCGGCAAGTAAGCCCTTTATACCTCCCAGCCTCTCTTGAAGCTCATGTTGTACGAACCCTCTCCAGTATGCCTCTTCCCCGAAGCTTGTAAAGATAAGCAAAAGAGCGATGAACTCTTGTGGTGCTTCATGTCTTAACATGTAAACCTCCTCGGCACCCTTGGCGACGAATGGTTTAAAAATCACGTATCCAAGGTAAAGCAACCAATAGAGCAAGAAGCCTGATACTATGCCGAGCAGTATCATAGACATCCGAACACGGAAGCGCAATTTTAATAATTCAGGCCTTCCCATGAAGGTCACTAGAACGAGTAATGAGACCGCTAAGAGTATCCTAGTCCAGAAATTCATAAACTCCGTCCTGAACACCATGAACCAAAGCGGATAGGCCGGAAGTATGAGAAACAATCTTCGTGAAGACAAGGCACCTATCGTATATGGATTCGCATAAATTACTCCTAAAATAGTTTTGTACCGTTCGTCAACTTGTTTAGAACAAAACACGCCACCTCTTATCTTTCTTCGTATAACGGCCTCTCAACGGCACAGGCGTATTGCACCTAGGGCACCTGTTATCGTTGTTCAAATTGTAAGACAATACCTCATAACCACTCCTCGCTATCAGCAGCTTTCCGCAAGTTGGGCAGCAGGTGCTCTCGAGTTCCGGTAAACCAACGTTCCCTATGTAGACGAATTTCACGCCGGCTTCTTGGGCCATCTTCTTTGCCGTCAGCAACTTTTCGAGGGGCGTGGGCGGCGCAGCATACTTGTGCGCTGGGTAGTACCTGTTGATGTGTAGCGGAACGTCTTCTCCAAGCATCGAGACGTGTTTTTCTATAACCCATTTTATACAATCATCCTCATCGTTAAACCTAGGAACTACAAGGAAGACCGTTTCTACGTGTGCGCCAAGTTCTATCGCGTACTTTGCATTACTCAAGACGATATTTGGGTCCACACCTCTTAAGATCTTAATGTGAGCTTTTGGACAACCCTTGATGTCTATGGAAAAGCCATCGCATCCCGATTCGATTAAAGCCTTAAGCGAGGCACGACTGAAATATCCGTTCGTGACCACCGTGGAGTAGAGCCCTTCCCTGCTACCTAGTGAGAACGTATCCAAAAGGAAGTCAATCTGTGTGGCGGGTTCGTTAAAGCTTGCACAAAGACCTTCGTCGCCGAATGTCTTTGCCATCTCAACTAAATCATCCGGAGCGTATCTAACGCCGGATTCCACAGGAGGTCTGCTAAAACTGATGCTGTGATTCTGGCACCATGGACAATAGAAGTTACAGCCCCAGTTCGAGAAGGTAAGCGCGGAAGAGCCGGGCCAGTAGTGGAAGAACGGTTTTATCTCTATAGGTCTGCTTTCGATAGAGCTTAGGAGTCCGTAACCTATATTCAGGAGCGTTCCGTTGACGTTGGCATAGTTACCGCATATCCCCTTGCCTCCTTCCCTTACTTTACAAAACCTCATGCAGGTCGTGCATCTTACCGTTGTGTTCACCCTTTCCTGAAATTTTGCGACTGGGTATCTCGACCTTTCGTTCATAATTCTGTAGACCAGGCTTATGAATATGTCATGTAAAGTTTATAAACCTGACACGTAATCTGGCAAGCATCTTTCGCTTGGCAAACGTATAAAAGCGCATATCTTCATTACTATATACGTGCCAAATAAGCTCATAAAAGAAAAGAGCCCTTACCTGCTCAGAAACGCCCAAAGCCCCGTAAATTGGCACCCATGGGGAGAGGAAGCTTTTAAGAGGGCGAAGGAGGAGGACAAGCCAATTCTTCTCAGCATAGGCTACAGCGCATGTTATTGGTGTATTGTAATGGAAAAGGAGACTTACGATAACCAAGAGGTCGCCGAATTGATTAATGAAAACTTCATTCCGATAAAGGTCGATAGGGAAGAACTGCCTGAGGTCGACGAGGTCTACATAAAGTTCGTGGAGCTCATGACAGGCCAGGCTGGATGGCCGTTAACGGTATTTCTCACACCAGACTTGAAACCTTTCTTTGGCGGAACTTACTTTCCTCCGTATAGGAGTGGGCCGTTGCCTGGACTTGTAGAAGTCCTGAGGGTGATAACAGATACATGGAAGAATAACAGAAATGACATAATTGAGGTCTCTAATCGTGCCACGGAACTGCTCAAAAGAGCTTACTCTTACAAACCATCAAAGGATGTGTTATCCATGGACATCATGGAAGTTGCATACGAACAACTTGCAAGCAAGTACGATGAAGGGTACGGAGGCTTCTCTTTCCATCCAAAGTTTCCGATGCCAACTTTCCTATTCTTCCTGCATAGGTTTTATTGGAGGTATAGAAAGGATTTTGCCATTAAAATGTCTTTAAACACGCTAACAAATATGGCTCTAGGCGGAATACATGACCATCTGGCTGGAGGATTTCACAGATATTCTACAGACAGGTACTGGATGATACCCCATTTCGAGAAAATGCTTTACGACAATGCGCTTTTAGCAAGGGCCTATCTCGAAGCATATCTTTTGACAAAGGACGATTTTATGAAAGGTGTTGCAATTAAAACCCTAGACTGGATGCTATCAGAGTTATCTTCACCAGAGGGTGGATTCTATACATCTATCGCAGCAGGATATGGGTACGATGAGGGGTCATACTACCTATGGACCATGGATGACATTGTAGGGTTACTGGGTGAAAAAATCGGCAAGATCGTATGTAAGTACTATGGCGTAACGCAACGAGGAAACTATGGGGGCGGTAAGAATGTTTTATACGTAAGGCGTTCAGCAGAATCTCTGGCATCGGAATTTAATTTATCCGTTGAGGAAGTTAAGAACATCGTTGAAGGTTCAAATAAAATTTTATTAAACGAGAGGAGAAAAAGAAGGATGCCAGATATTGATGATAAAATACTAACTTCTTGGAATAGCCTTGCGATTTCTGCGATGTGTATGGGATTCCAGGTCTTAAGAAATGAAAGATATCTGAAGTCTGCTGTGTCCGCTGCAAACTTTATCGTAAACAACATGTATAAAAACGGTGTTCTATTGCGAAGGTACAGAGATTCAGATGCGGCATATGCGGGCACGTTAGAAGACTACGCGTTCTTTATGAATTGTCTTTTAGACCTATTTGAGACAACGTTCGACCCGAATTGGTTGGAGCTTGCGCTGGAATTGAAAGACGAAATCATAAACAGATTCTACGATAAAGAGCACGGCGGTTTTTTCAAGACGGAAGACAGGTTTTCCGATATAATCCTAAAAGACGGAAAAGATGGTTCTATACCATCTGGAAACTCATTTGCTATAATGAACTTGATCAGGTTATCAGAAATCCTTTGTGTTCCAAAGTTGTTAGAGATAGCGAAAAAATCCTTTTTGACATTCTGGGACCGTATAAAACAAAATCCCGTCGAGTATACGTATATGCTAACGGCACTGGATTACTACATATCTCCAAAGAGTGAGTTCATCTTCGTATGCAGCGATAACGATTGTGCGCCCTTTTTGCACGTCCTATGGTCAGAGTTTATTCCGAACAAGGTCGTCTTAGTATGTAATTCGGAGAACAGGGAACGTATTGAGAGGATTACGCCCATTATCAAAGATAAGAAGGTTGTTGGGGGAGGGGCCTCAGTATACATCTGCGAGAATTATACCTGCAAGCTACCGATCACGTCCTTGGACGGTTTCTATAACTACTTGAAAAGTCTGCGTTCTGCATAGTAAAGCCGGGGTCGGGATTTGCACCCGAGTAGAGCGGCTCTGCAGGCCGCCGCCTAGCTGCTCGGCCTTCGGTGGCTTTTCGCCAACCCCGGCCTTTCCCCGGCCGACGTTCTTGTATAGCACGGGGCTTATTGAATTTTTTGTTGTATTAAGCCGGGATCTGGGGTAGGCTGAGCTTTACCTCCATCGGGCTGATCCTTAGAGCCTTCGAGACGTCGTAGCCCATGGACTTCGCAGACTTCTCTATGACCTTTACTACCAAGTTGGCGCCGAAGTGCGCTATTATATTGAACGCCAGCTTTAAGAACGGGTTCAGTCTTATCAACCGGGATGGAAGCCTGTTCAGCTCTATAAGTATGTGTCTCCATGCCCTATATATCACGCACATTTGTGCTTCAGTCAACTTACTCGCGTCAAAGAAATCCTCACCCCTCAACGCTCCCATTGGTACAAAGAAGAGCGGGGTGGCCGTGAAATGAGCCCTCTCGCCTATCTTCTCCGGTAGAATATTTTCCATCGCATCTAAGAGCCTTACGGTATCCCAAGCATCGTCGTCAGTTTCTGTCGGAAGCCCTATCAGCAACGTGAAACCTGGGAACCAATAATTCATGTTAAATATTGCTGTTCCATTTATCACAACTTCTGGCCACTCTTCAGGGCTGAAGGGTTTAGCCTTTAATGGCATGTACCTAGCAAGCAGGCTTCCGGAACCTGTCTCCATGCCGCACTGTATACCTATCCAATGTTCCGGCGAGCCCCTTAATATCTTAGAGAGTTGATGTATAAGCATAGGGTCGGCAACCGCCGGCGCTACCGTACCATGTGTTGGGTTGCTATGTCTTATACCTGGCACAGACATTACTGATGAGAAAAGTTCGACAAGCGCATCCCTATTTGGATAGAAATTCTTCTTATCTTCAACTCTGTACAGGAAGATGTCCTCACTATGAATCCATGCATTGTGGATTCCGTGCTTTGTGTTAACTCTAATCTCTTCTAATACGTTTTCTATTGGTATGTACCTTGCAACCCTCAACGTCGGGTCACAGAACTCGCAATTTCTTCCGCAACCTCTCATGACCTCTACGAGGCCATGTATGCTCGGATTAACTATCAGCGGTATATCTTCCAGTCTTGGCGGCTTCGTAATCTTTATGGTCTCTGGTGGGTCGCCCTCCTCGAATTCGCGGAATAGCATCGGCGCCACATGATCGGTCTCACCTATCACGACGTGGTCTATGTTCAGCTCATTCCTTACATGAGATCTCACATCAAGATACCATGCACCAGGACCTCCCACAACAATTTTGAACTTAAAGCCGTTAGCCCTTCTTACTGCATTAAGTTTCTTAACGAGTTCCACGAAATATTTTTTCGAGAACGATGTGAATTTGCCGGTCGTGAATGCAAGGCTTAAAGGACCTAAGCCGAGCGGGTCCATCTCGTATATTCCGACGACCTTCGTTTCCTCACCGATAAAATTTTCAACATAGTCTGGGTGTGCAACCACTAAGTCATCCTCGCTATAAGCCCTACGTAAAGATGCCTCGATCTTCCTAAGACCATAAGGTGCGTAGGGCAACACACCATCCACGGCCGGTATTTGTGGTGCTAAAAATTTGAAGAGAAACTCAGGAACTTTCTCGGAGGGAGCGCAGGGAAGGAAATCCAAGAGCGGTACATGTCTGTATTCACTCGTCAAGGTTCTATCGCAAGTTAAGACTATCCGCCTACCCATGAGACCACCGTTATTACGACTATTTTTATTATGTAGCGACTTTCAAAAATATTTAAGCATCATCCAACGTTTCCTAGCAAGCCGAGTTAATTAACCAAATATTCTTCCAAAGCCCTCGAGGGCTGCCTCACCTTCTTCCTCGAACTTCGAAAGTACTCTCTTCATCTCTTCGCCTTTGACCTCTTCTGCAATGTCCTTCACGAGTTCTAAAGCTCTGGAGCACTGTTCATCGGTTCCTATAATTCGGACGTAGTAGCCCTCTTCTCCCAGTATTTTCGCATCCCTAAACAGAACGTTAGCCCTTGACACAATGTCGTCATTCAATAAGACGTTCCTTGCTTTGTCAACATTTTCTGGGCTTACCTTCAACACGAGCTCCAGCTCAACCACCGACCATTATGACATAAGACATAGTATAAATCTATATCTATAACGGCGGTGAGTATGAAAAGTTCAACATTTAAATGATTGTCAAAGGATTCTATTCTATAACATGTTGCCGTTCGCAGCATGGCTTTCGTGGTTGATACCCATCGTCGGCTCCGTGTTTGTCCCTATAATCTTCAGATTAAATAAGAAGGCAGGTGAAACGTATCCAGTCCTTCTAACATCACTTTCCGCCGCATTCTCACTCTCCATAGTCCTTGATGTATGGGGAGGCAAGGTCATAGAGGAAAAGATAAAGTGGATACCCCTACCAGATGGTAGCTGGATCGAGGCGGGCGTCCTAGCAGACCCGTTGTCCGTATTGTTCGCATCCATCGCGTCGTTTCTCGGCACCCTTATCATCCTTTACTCTATAGGCTACATGGAACATGAGGAGGGGCTTCCGAGATACTATTTCTTCATGCTCTTCTTCGTGGGTGCGATGGTCGGCCTCGTGCTTTCCGACAACCTTTTACAGACGTACATATTCTGGGAAATAGTCGGGCTGTGTTCCTATGCGCTAATCGGCTTTTGGTACAAAAAACCATCCGCAGCGCATGCAGGAATAAAGGCATTTATCACCACAAGGGTAGGTGATGTAGCATTCTTAATTGGCATACTCTTGCTTTACAGATCGCTTGGCACGTTTAGCATGCGTGAAATATCAGTCGGTCTGGAAGAGTTACTTTCAAAAGACCCGAGCGCTCAAGGCTTTGTTATTGCATGTATGCTACTCATCTTTGGTGGCGCGATGGGAAAGTCGGCTCAATTCCCCTTACATGTATGGCTACCTGACGCTATGGAAGGCCCAACACCGGTCAGCGCCCTCATCCACGCGGCAACGATGGTAAAGGCAGGCGTTTACCTTGTTGCTAGGACGGCATTCACGATCGCTCCGCTGGAGGCCTTTAGGGGAATTCTAGCTCCTTGGTACGAAACCATAGCGATAATAGGAGCAATAACCGCTTTCTTGGCTGCCACGATGGGTTTAGTGATGAACGATATAAAAAGAGTCGTGGCGTATTCTACGATAAGCCAGCTCGGGCTAATGTTCACCGCCCTCGGCCTAGCATCTGAACTCGGATGGTTCTCCAGCCAGTTCCATGTTCTCAGCCACAGCATATTTAAAGCCTTATTGTTCCTCTCAGCCGGAGTAGTAATACATGCCGTTCATACGAACAACATCGATGAAATGGGAGGATTAGCAAGAAAGATGCCGCTCACCTTCATCGCATCACTTTTTGGTGCACTTGCACTCTCCGGTATACCTCCATTCAGCGGCTTCTTCAGCAAAGATCTGATAATAGAGGCGACGATCGAATCCGGAAACGTTGTAATTTATTTACTCGTCGTCTTCACATCGATCTTAACGGTTACATACACAATGAGGTGGATCTATAAGATATTCCTAGCACCACCAAGTTTAGAATCGTCCCATACACATGAGGCCCCAAAGGTTATGACTGTGCCGCTACTCATACTTGCTGCGTTAAGCTTACTGACTGGTTTCTTTGAAGAGCCTTTCATGAGCTATATCGGCCTACATTACCACTTCAAGCCCAGCCTACCAGCATATGCAACGTCGGCAATCATACTCGTATTCGGCCTGCTACTTGCATACGCCTTCTATCTCTCCGCAACGTTAAGAGGTATGCCGCTCATCAACCCTATTAACATAAGGAAGAGCGGGCTGGGCTCTGTGCTTCACAAAATTTTGGTTAACAGATATTACATCGACCATGCATACTACAAAGTTTTTGTGGACGGAACAATTTGGTTGTCGTCAAAGGTCAGGAAGTATGTTGAAGAGAAGGTCATAGACGGCTTCAACTATGCTCTGGCTAGGGCGACACAATCTTTTGTCCAGGCCTTTAGATACCTACAGACCGGTAGCAGCAACGTCAACATAAGTGGATACGCCTTGGGAATTGCAATACTCTTGATCATATTCTTACTCTTGCTTTTCGGAGGTCTTCATATATGATGGAGACAAATTACTTGCTTTTCATCAGCGTATTCTTGCCTTTACTTACCTCGCCTTTCACCTACCTATTGGGGAAACGTTCATGGAAATACGGAGCCATGCTATGCCACATTTCCTGTCTCATACCGTTCCTGATAATCATCTACTATACGCCGACAATAATGGCTGGTGAGCGGCTCTACGAGGCATACAGCTGGATACCGGCATTCGGTCTCAACCTGAACTTGATGTTGGATAGCCTAAGCTACACGTTCGCCCTACTCATATCTTTGATGGGATTCTTGGCTAGCGTTTACTCGCACAGATACATGGAGCACGAAAGTAGGCTGGAAGTCTACTATCCTCTGCTCCAAATATTCCAGACGGGTATGATGGGTGTTGTCCTTTCTTGGAACCTATTCATGCTCTACATATTCTGGGAAATCATGCTTATACCATCCTACTTCCTTATAGCGTACTGGGGAACGGGGAACCCGAGGCTCATAGGCTTCAAGTACTTCATCTTCACACATGCTGGCGCTCTTTGTATGCTTCTCGGCATAGCTTGGTTGAATTCTATATTCGGTAACATGGACATGTCAATACTCTTAGAAAACGTTCCCCGTGCCTATGAAATCCACAGAGCATCGCTGCTGAGCATAGCAGCGTTGATATTCGTGGGTGCGGCCGTTAAGATGGCAGTGTTTCCGTTCCACACTTGGCTTCCAGATGCTCACGCCGAGGCACCAACACCGATAAGCGTCCTCCTGAGTGGCGTCATGATAAAGACAGGCGTTTATGCTTTTGCAAGACTGCTGCTTGGGCTCATGCCGGCGGCAGTATCCGAGATGTCGGCTTGGCTCATACCCCTTGCGGTCGTAACCATGCTTTGGGGAGGTATTATGGCCCTCGTTCAGAACGACGTTAAGAGACTTTTGGCGTACAGTAGCATCAGTCAGATGGGCTACATACTCTTCGGTCTCTCATCGCTCGCACCGCTTGGTGTTTCCGGTAGCCTGTTCCATGTTCTGAATCACGGCTTTGCAAAAGGGCTACTCTTCATGGGTGCTGGAGCATTAATACATGAGGTTAAGGAGAGAGATTTGTCGAAACTCGGCGGCCTAGCCTCCAAGATGCCCGTCACTGCCATAACGATGCTTGTGGCAGGATTATCGATAGCCGGGACGCCGCCGCTTGGAGGCTTCGCGAGTGAATGGATGATATTTTCTGGGGCCTTCATGTCCGGCGCGATAATTCCGACATCCATCGCAATAATCGCAACCGCTATCACGGCCGCATACTACCTTAGAATGATTAGGGCCATTTTCTTTTTGGAGTTAAAGCACGAAAAGGTAAAGGAGGCGCCCGTTGGTATGCTATTCTCCATGAACGTATTACTGCTACTGGTCATCGTCTTAGGATTCATTAACGCTCCGATACTCAGCATAATAGGAAGGGCTGTAAGCACTTGGATAGGGATGTAGCTGGCGCAATGTTCTGTAAAGCAAAAATTAATATGCGTTATAGATAAAAATAGACAGGGTGCTCAAGCTTGAGCAGACCTTGGCACGCCCTTACATTGCTCTTAATACTAGTACTCTTCATACCAACAATCCATGCTGAGGCCTTTACGATGAGCATAAACGATGATTCTGTCAAGATAGAGCTGAGCTATCCGACAGAGGTGAAACCGAGCACGTGTTTTAGTATTAGGGTTGACGTGACGGTATTGAAAGCCGTGTCGAACCTTAAAGTGCACCTAAAGGTCCTTTATCATACAGGTACGTCTACCACGACGCTATACGATGCTGATCTTGTGACATCTTTCACGGATGGACCTGGCTTAGTGTATAGCGGCGTGTTGACGCTTTGTCCACCCTCGACGTTCGGCACGCTTGTGTCTGCAAGGGTTAACGCCACTTATACAGGCGGAAACCTCTTCCAAGAGTTTTACATGGCAAGCGTTAGGAGCAAGTACTACTCGGAAGTAACAGCTGAGCTTGACGCTGCGAAGTCAACGATAAGCATACTTCAGTCCGAGGTTTCGAGCCTAAGAAGCACAATTGATGCGCTCAAGTTGGAAGCAAGAAAGCTTAAGGATGAAGTCTCGAAGCTGAATGAGTTGATTAACGAATTGGAAGTTGAGAATGAGCTACTAGAATACAAGCTCGCCTCAGCCGAGACGCTTAACAAGCAGCTGAAGGAGAGGTTATCCAAGCTTGAGGTTGAACTCTCTTCAGTCCGTAATAGCTATCTTAACCTATCTTCCGAATACGCCATCTTACAGGACAGGTATGATTCACTGCTAAAGTCTGAGGAGAGTATCAGGCAGAAGTATGAGGATCTCAGCTCCGACTACAACTCGCTCAGCAAAGACCACGCAATGCTCATGGCACTATACAATGACTTGAGGAACATGCATCAAGACCTTCAGGCAAGGTACGAAGACGCTCTGGAAAAGATAGGAAGTCTACAGGAGTTGTTGAAAGAAAGCGAGGAGGAGTACAAGACCTTAAGTCAACAGTACGCCGTTGCTAGCTGGGAGAGGGGCGTGGTGATATGGGTTGCCATAGCCCAAGCTGCAGGAATTGCAGGATTCGCCTTCACAAAGCTCTCTGGATTCTTCAAGAAGACGTCAGCTAAAGAATCATCGCACGAGGTAAAGGAGACGGGACAGAAATCTGAGACACCTTGAGGTCAAAAGGGCCCCGAAGAGAGTACAGAAAATAAACCCTAAAACTTGGAGGCAAGGCGAGGCTAGCGTTTACGGTCACGTGGTCTTTAACATGCAACAAACCATGGCGATGCGTATATCCGTTAAAAAGCTTAAGTAAAAGGCGATCGCTCCCTTTTCTTTGAATCTGCATGAGTGTAGAGAAGGAGCTTGCTGAACTAAGGGAAAGAGTCGCGAGGCTAGAAGCCAAGGTAGATGAGATGTCAAAAAGACTCGATGCTCTATCCAACTATGCGAGGGAACTTTATCAGTACATTCAGAAACTCAGCAGGCCGCTTATCTAAGGTGGCGGTGGCGGTGGCGGCGGAGGAGGAGCCTTTCCGAAGAAAGCTTTGACATGTGGGCGCGTTAAATAGTATATTATGATTACATTGATGATTATGCCTATTATGCCTCCAGGAAGGTTAAAGATACCGACTATTATACCAATGATCGATAATACTAATGCAAGAGTCCAAGCCCATCCTTTACCAGTCCACAGACCATAAGCTATCACAAAAGAAAACAGACCGATGAGTATGATTACAACACCTAACGCAAGGAATGCTGGACCGAAAGCCCAACCTACGTAAGGAACCATGCCCGCCATCATTCCGGCTGCACCGATAAATGCTCCGGTGCCTATGAGGATTAAGCCGCCTATAATCTCAAGTATCGCTAGGACCGTTACACCGAAGGGCCTTTCTTTTTGCATAAATTGCACATAACCTTACAGCATTTAAGCCTTTCGATTTTTATGTTTCGATGAATTCTACAGCATCCGTTGATTCATCATAAACTATAACGGAATCCCACCCCGGGTTGAGGGCTAGTGTACCGTCAAACCTCTCGCATCTACGCTTATGTGTGTGCCCGTGAATGACGATATTATACATCCCGCTTTTCACGAGTGCTTCTACGAGTTCGGAATATTCACCATGAAGCACGGCTATCTTCTTGCCGTTTAAGTTAAGCGATGCAAACCTGCCTTCCAAGCTGGAGCCTATCTCCCTCAAGGTTTTCTCCAGTAAAAGGAGGTCTCCGTCATTGTTGCCAAGGACTGATACGACCTTTAATCCCTTAAACTCTCTAACCGAGAACGGCGCTACCCAGTCACCGCAATGGATGACGAGCTCGACCTTTCGCTCCTTAAAGAGCTGAACTGCTCTCCTTATCCTATCTAAGTTATCATGTGTGTCCGATACTATGCCTATTAACACCTTAGTTCACCACTTTACGCTCCCCGCTACCATCCTAACGATCGGTAAAAGTTTTTAGTTTTTTCTAGCATTAAATAGACTATGGTTAAGTGGAGACTGCTGGACCTGGGCTTTGCGGACCACTTGATGGCTCAAACATTCTATGAGGCAACTGCAAAGGCCCTTGACGAAGGCTTAGTGACCAACACACTCATACTTGTAATTCCGAAAAACCCTTACGTCTGTATAGGGTTTCATCAAGAGCTGGAGAAAGAGGTAGATGTAGAGTATTGCAAGCAAGCGGGCTTGCCGATAATCCGTAGGACGCAAGGAGGTGGGGCCGTCTATCTTGATAGCAACCAGCTCTTCTATCAGGTTGTGGCAAGAAAGGATGACGAGTTCGTGCCGTCGAATGTGGAAAGGCTTTTCGAGAAATTCCTAGGCGTGACTGTGTATGTTTACCGAAAGCTAGGCCTACCAGCTGAGTTTAAGCCGATTAACGACGTCGTGGTTAGGGGTAAAAAGATATCTGGAAACGGTGCAGGCGTATTCGGAAACAATGCAGTGATTCTCGTAGGCAACATAATACTCGACCTAGATTACGAGTCCATGTGTAGGATTCTAAGAGTCCCAGATGAGAAGTTCAAGGATAAAATGGCCCGCAGCATGAGGGAGTGGGTTACATCTCTGAAGAATGAGCTGGGTTATGTGCCGGAACTTGAAGAAATCAAGAGACTTATAATTGAAGGTTACAGGGAGCTGCTTGGAATCGAGCTCGAGGAGGCAGGTCCATCAAAGGAGGAGCTTGAAATATGGGAGAACGAGGTGAAGCCTAGGCACCTATCTGCAGAATGGCTCTACATGCCGGAGGGGAGGCATGGATGGCTGGCGGACGGTAGGGTTGTTAAAGTTTCATCCTCTGTCAAACTGGTCGAAGTGGCTTACAAGGCGAGTAAGCTCATCAGGATAACGGCCGAGGTTGTTGATGGTAAACTGTCGGATGTTTTAATCTCTGGCGACTTTTTCATGATCCCGGAAAGCAACGTCGTTAAGCTCGAGGAAGTGCTGAAGGGCTCTCCGCTAGAAATGAACGAAATACTCAAAAGGATTGAAAGCTTCTACCAAGAAACAGGCACGCAGACACCGGGGATAACTGCTGAAGATTTTGCTAAAGGTATCCTGAAGATTAAAGAGGCAATAGAGGGTGTTTAAGTTTTTGAAAGTAATCAATAAATATTTACAGATGACACCTTCCGGCTCGAAATGAACGATTATCCTAAAAAAAGAGTTGCATTGCTTGTCACCACGATTGGGTCTTTTCTTACACCGTTCATGGGCTCTTCAATAAACGTCGCCCTGCCATCTATGGCGAAAGAGTTCGCGATGGACGTTATCCTCATGAATTGGGTAGCTATGTCGTTTCTTCTGGCGGCCGCGGCATTCCTCGTGCCTTTCGGGAGAGTTGCTGACCTTTACGGAAGAAAGAGGGTCTTCTTATATGGCTTGATTGTTTACACGATTTTTTCATCCCTTTCGGCCACTTCCACATCTCCTATTCTCATAATCTTCTATAGAGCATTCCAAGGTGTTGGGGGTGCGATGATATTCGCCACTGCCGCAGCAATACTGACTTCGGTATTCCCACTTGGCGAGAGGGGGAAGGCCCTCGGCATAAACGCAGCTTCAATCTACTTGGGGCTTTCGCTAGGCCCGTCTCTAGGTGGCTTGATGACCCAGAACCTAGGTTGGAGGAGTCTCTTCATCTTGAACGCGGTTATCGGTCTGATAGCAATCCTCATCGTTTTTTGGAAGTTAGATGGTGAGTGGGCCGAAGCGAAGGGTGAAAAGTTTGACTTGATAGGTTCTACAACCTACGGACTGGCGCTCGTCGTCACGATGTACGGTATATCTTTGCTTCCTTATGAGTTGGGGTTGCTTTTGACAGGCCTAGGTGTTTTAGGCCTCACGACGTTCGTCGTTTGGGAATCTAGGATGAAAAGCCCTGTGCTCAACATAAGCCTGTTCAGAAATAACGTTACGTTTGCATTCTCCAACCTTGCGGCTCTGATAAACTATAGCGCGACGTTTGCCGTAGGCTATCTGTTGAGTCTCTATCTACAGAACGTGAAGGGGCTTAGTCCCCAGAATGCTGGTATGATACTGCTCGTCCAACCTGCCATGATGGCTATCTTTTCACCGGTTGCGGGCAGGCTTTCAGACAAGATAGAGCCGAGGGTTCTTGCATCGGTCGGTATGGCATTAACGGCTGTATCGCTTTTCCTATTCACTTCCCTCAGCGAGCAGACAACCACAGGCTTCATAACGGCCAACTTACTTTTGATAGGACTCGGGTTCGGACTCTTTTCATCTCCCAATACGAATGCCGTCATGAGCTCCGTAGAGAGGAGGTTTTATGGAGTCGCATCCGCGACGCTTGCGACGATGCGGTCCGTTGGTCAGATGCTGAGCATGGGCATAGTAACTACTATATTCGCCGTCTACATGGGCAGAGTCCAAATAACTCCTGAATACTATCCGGTTTTCCTGAAGAGCGTTAACTTGGCGTTCATAATCTTCTCAGCGCTCTGCTTTGTAGGTATTTTCGCGTCGTTGTTAAGAGGCAGACTAAGTAGTTTTCCGAGGCATTAAGTGAATAATAAGCAAACTAGGCCAGACTGTTCGGTAACCCTATCATCACCTTTACAGCATTTAACCCTAAGATTGCTTCGCACCAGAGGCTTTCGATCGGCACTTGTCACATACTCTTTTGCCTTCAACATAGTACAGATTTTCTGTCTTCCTTCCACATATCTGACACTTCGGCATGTCAATCCCTTATTAGTATTACATCAGCGCATATTTTTGCTTTCCATCCAATGTCCCTTATATTGGACCTATAAAGGACATTAGGGGGTGTACGATGAGTTTAGGCGCCGGGGGCGGGATTTGAACCCGCGCGGCCATAGGCCACCGGTTTAGCAGACCGGCCCCTTCGGCAGACCTACCGGGCTAGGGCACCCCGGCTGAAAGCACGCGTAACACTCTCTTCGTCTCCTTTCTATCTTACCATTTCATAAGCTTTTACTAAGGGTCCCGATGGGTTTCTCTGCGTTCTACGATTTTAAGAAAAAAGGAAAGTCGGCTACTTTCTAAAAGGATCTTCTAGGTTGTTTACCGAAAAGCTTATATTCTTTCGCTGGAGTTTATAAAGTACCCAGCAAAAGGGGCACCAGCGAGAGGTTGGAAGAATAAAGGGGCCTAATTCCCGGAAAAACCGGGGAATTAGGCTCGGAATCTCAAAAAGAGAATTGAAAGTACGTAACTTTAGCCGCTCGTGTTTCAAGTTTCATATAAGTGAATCTCAAAAAGAGAATTGAAAGTATATCCCAAGCCCTGGGGCGGCTGAAAGGCCGCTACCGAATCTCAAAAAGAGAATTGAAAGACCTTTTGGCCCAGAGTGCTCGGGCCACCCCTGAAAAAGAATCTCAAAAAGAGAATACCCCACGACAACCCTCATGGAGCAACATTTCTACTGCCATCAGACCATAGGAATATTTGAAGCAAACACCCAACGGAGTAAGACATTAATCGTGTAGTTCCTGAAGAGCTTACCAAGGTTATTCGACGAGGTGTTCACTCAATTTTTTCTAAGATAATTGCTGGACATATCCTAGTTATTCCGTCTATGTTTTCAAGTTTTTTTACGAATTCTGAAAGCTTACTCATATTCTTGAACCAGCACTCTATAAGTATCATGTGGTCTCCAGATGAAGTATAAAGGTTTAAGATCTCTTCCATGCTCTGTAACCTTTCCAGTACCTGGATAAGCTTTTCAGGATAGGCATCCAAACCGATGAGTGCATGGACTTCGAATCCAAGCTTCTTTAAATCAACTTCGACGGTAAATCGTTTTATGATCTTTTCAGATTCAAGCTTTCTGATCCTCTTCCTTATAGCCGCTTCTGTTACACCAAATATCTTCGCTAATTCAACGCAAGTCTTCCTGGAATCTTTTATTAGAACCTTTATAAGGTCTAAGTCCGTAAATCGAACCATAAAATATTAATAAAAGAACCTCTTAATAAATGATTAAGAACCTGGGGGGTTATAAAAATGGAAGCGGTTGGGGTAAGAAAACTCCCTATGATAGGAGATAGGATACCAAGCTTCAAAGCTATGACGACTAAGGGCTTCATCGACTTCCCGGACTATTATAAAGGGAAATGGGTTGTGCTGTTTTCCCACCCAGCCGACTTCACCCCTGTCTGTACGACCGAATTCTATGCATTCCAGAAAAATACGATGAGTTCAGAAAATTAAACTGTGAGCTTATCGCCCTCAGCGTAGACCAGGTTTTCAGTCACATAGAATGGGTCAGATGGATCAAAGAGAATCTTAATTTGACCATCGAGTTCCCAATTATAGCTGACGACATGGGTAATATTTCAGCGATGCTCGGAATGATTCATCCGAATAAGGGGACGAATACTGTTAGGGCGGTCTTAATAATTGACCCTGAAGGAATTCTCAGAGCCATGTTCTACTATCCGCACGAGCTTGGAAGAAACATAGACGAAATACTGAGAGCCGTAAAGGGTATCCAAACGGCAGATAAGTTTAAAGTAGCGATCCCGGCCAACTGGCCAAACAACGAACTCATCGGTGACAAAGTAATAGTTCCGCCAGCAACCGATGAGAAAACAGCAGAAGATAGAATGAAGCAGTACAAAGGATACGCCTGGTGGTTCGTGTATAAAGAACTCGAGAAATAGTAAATCGAAATTCTACTTAATTAAATCTCTAACTATTTTTTTGTTTTTAATGTTCGAAATATGAACCAAATCTTTAATTATAGATTAAGAGGTTAGAAAGTTCTTGAAATGAACTTACGAGGGACACTCGATTTATCAGCATTAGGAATATACATCCATTCGATAACCGTCGCCATAGTTATAGGATTCTCAATTACACTAACTATAATAGAGTTTTTAGGCATTAGGAAGAAGGATGCTAGCTATATAAGACTCGCCAAGCAGTTATCCCTAGTAATAGCAATCGCGTTTGTATTTGGAGCAGCGACTGGGACGCTAGTAGAATTTGGACTCGTGCAAGTATGGAATGGTGTAATCCTGGCCATCGGATCGTTCTTTTTCACTCCACTATTTTTAGAGTTGGTAGCTTTTACAATCGAAGCAACATTGCTGGTTGCATTACTGTACACCTGGGATAAATTCAAGAATCCTTGGACCCATTGGATGATAACGGTCACCTACACGGCGGGCGCGTTGTTCTCGGGGTTGCTGATAACTTCTGTAAATTCTTGGATGCAGGCACCATGGGGAACAGGAGAAATAGTTAAGATAATTTATCCATGGGCTCCTGTATACGGTCCAACAGCAATAAACATCAACTTCCTGATAACCGTTAAAGAAGTATTGGTGAGCACGAGAGTAAACTTCGCAGCGTCTGGAGCATCTATAATTAACCCAACCATACTAAATACGTTATTTAGTTCTTATGGTGAGTTGCTGAAAGATCCGTGGGTATCTTTAACAAGCCCATATGCTTTAACGAGCATAGTACATCAACTTCTCGCCACGACAGTCGTGGGAGTTTTCTGGATAGCGGGAGCGCTTGCATACAAGGGACTGAGAAAGAAAGAGAAAAGAGATTACTATCTAAGGCTATTCAAAACGGTTGCGTTGATAGGCTCGATATTATTAATTATTCAAGGAATAGAAGGTCATGAACAAGGTCTAATGATATACATCTATCAACCAACTAAGTTCGCTATGATATCCGGTTTAGAGAAATCTGGACCATACGTGCCAGCGGGATTAACGATCTTTGGGGATCCAAATTACGTATTCAAAGGCTTCGATTACCTACTCCAAATGTCTGAGAATCATCCAAACCCGAGCCTTAAAATAGGAGGTGTATCGGTTAAGGAAATAGCTCTAGCAGATACGTTAAAGGCTCTCGAGAAACTCCCATTAGTAAAAACTCTCTACGAGGTTAAGATTGGTCTAGCGGCACTATCTCTCTTGATCTCGTTAATCATCATAAGCTCGTTTACTTTCAAGAAGTTCTGGCGTGGGAAAGAAAGAATACTACTTTACGGCGGACTCATCATGTTCTTTGTTGCTCCTGCTATAGCAGGTCTTGGATGGGCGGTAAGAGAGATTGGTAGAAAACCATGGACAGTATACGGCTTATTGTATCCAGAAGAGCTCGTTACACCGAATCCTATAGGACCGGAAGTTACATTAACTATAATTGGCGGGTTAATATTAGGGCTCCTCATAACCTTCACAACAATATATTTGGTTCTGAAGAAGCCTCCGAGATTCTTAAAAATAGGTGATGAATAATGGATGTGACTTTACCTTTGATTGTTTTAGGAATAATCTTGTTGATTCATTTAACGTTTGTGAATGTAAACATAGGTCTAGGATTCTATAGCGTAATTCTTAAATGGAAGTCATTGTCGAATCCTGAGGTAACTAAACCTGCGAGAAAAGTCTTCAAGTTTCTCGTTGCCACCGAGGTCGTTTCGGGTGTTTATGGAACGATGATAACTGTCATTCTGGCAGGAATCTGGCCCACGCTAGTAAACATAGTCACTATAATCTTATTCATCCCCCTAATAGTAAGCATTATAGGAATAATTATTAGATTAACATCTATAGCTGCCTATTGGTATACTTGGGATAAGGTTAGGCCGAGAACGCATCTCGCGATAGGACTGACCATGGCATTATCAGGATTAACGATCCCAGCAGGTTTTAGATACATATTTGCCTTCATAAACAACCCAGTCGGCTTAACAAGTTTAAACCCAATCTCTGGAAACGTTATAGAAGCCTTAACGAACCCAGTCTATCCTCCGCTTCTAATTCATACATTCTTTGGAGCGCTATCTATCGGATTTCTAGCTGCTTCGGCTGGTCTAGCATGTTCATCAAAAGCGGATAAGACTGTTGAGAGATGGAGCGGGTACGCCAGCCTTCTCGGAGGTTTAATGATAATTCCTCAAGGTTTAACGGGATTCTGGTTCTGGAGTACGTTGAGCTTTCATTCACCGTACTTATTCGCTAGCTTAAACAGGTCATTTCTACCTTTTCAATATTCGTCAACAAATGTTTCATACCTTTTCCTGGGAATGGTTTTAATATCAATAGTAATCCTGACGTTTGGAATAGTTCACTACCATAAACCATCTAGGACGTGGATTGCGTATATGTTGGCGCCCCTATCGATAGCTGCTTTGATACTCGGAGAGATGGCTCACGACATCGGTAGGTTACCTTATATGGTTATAGTAGGCGATACAGGAATACCGGTGGAAACTTTCATCAATAGATTGATGCTCATAGAACCGGCCTTAATACTATCAGGATTATTAGTTATAATATTTTTTACAGCGATCTTCATAGCATTACTTTACCTATATCTCGTCAAAGGGATAATTGAAGAATCGTAAACTAGATAGATGAGTCGGTGTTGCATTTAACGTTTAAAATTCTTTACCATTATGCTGCCTTCCGAAGTTCGCATTTAAATCTCCCGATAGATAGATTAAGTTGTTCTTCAAGATTCTCATGATTCATGTAGAACCCGCCCGTGTAGTATTCCAAAGCTGAATCTCAAAGAAAGAATTAAAAGTTTCAAATCCGCAAAAAAATTGACTAATTTTTAAAGTTGTTTTGTATGTAGTTATGTTGGATTTTTCGTTATCGAAGCATGCTACTTAGCGCATTCTTAATGGCATCAACTACTGCAGTTGACGAGATCGTTGCACCGCTGATAGCATCCACTTTTCCTTCAGGAGACAAACCAACCTCATCCACGGTTAGTCCTATGAATCTTTCCTCAAATTTAGGTTCGATTATCATCTCATTATGCAACTTAGTTCCCGGCTCTATCCTATCTATGTCTATAGACTTTATCTTGTAATCTAGGCCGACTATTCCAATTATCTGAAGTCTATCCGTGGGAGCATAAGCTCTGGTGTAAAATCCGTAGGCTATTAGGTTCCCCATCGCATTGTATATTTCATAGTAAGCGATCTTTCCTTCTTTTATAATTGGTACAAAGTCATACGCTTCGGGTAGCAACTTCTTGAATCTTTCCGCGAGTTCAGGCGCAATGGGTGGGGGTGCCTCCGTTACCTCGACTGAGGTTGAGACACTATCTACAGTTATGACATGCGTGCCGATCTCCTTTAATTTTGCTTGGAACGATAGTAATTTGGTCTCACCATCTAATAATGCAATGCTCTTTTCGTCTACTAAGCTACCGTCGATGAAGAGTTGGACGTTAAATGTTCCTTCCCTGTAACCTATGTTTGCTATCTCGGCGTATACTGTAAACGGATCGCCTGACTTAACCTTTGAAGGTTCAACGTAAATATTTCTAATTATATACATCGGTGGTTTCAACAATTCGTTTAATACGTAACCTAGAGCTACGGCCGGAATTACTGTAAGAAGTGTTTTTATTGCTCTTCGTCTTCCGATCCAAACAACCTTTTCTTCTTCGAACGTTTTTGGATGATGTTTTCTCAACCATTCGCTTAGCACTTTGCCCGTCAGGAACATGGACTTTAATGCAGGCCACTGGTCGCGCAGGACTAAGTTCAGTATGAAATGAATTACTACAAAAACTGTAAGCAAGATGAAGAACGCTCTATGTAGAAGTCTTAAGACCTCATATTCAATGGGTAAGTAGTTCGTCCACATCATAATACCAGTTAATCCTAGGATAGGTAATGATATAGCGGCGATCCAATAGAGTAGCTTTTCACCAGGCATGTGGAACCCAAGCTCAGGTTCAGGAGCCTTTAGGAACCTAAACTTGTAGTATGAGACAAGGTCCTTTAGGTCCTTATAAGTAAACAGTATATTGCTCTTCTTGCTTCTGAGACCGAAGCTCAGCGTATGTACAACTATTGCAACCCCAATTAGTACAGTTACAACATATCTATGGAGTAAACGACGGATAACCTCTCCGCCTATCACATCAGTAATCCAACGGAAGCTATCTCCAAGGTTATATCCAAGAATTTCGAGTTGGAGTTGCGGAATACCGGACACCACTCCAATTACGACACCGAGCAATATTAGCAAATGCGTAAGCCTATCAAGAGGTGACCATCTTTCCACATATTCTGCCTCTTTCATTTTAAATGTAAACCGACAACTTTGTTATATTAGTTTTTTTATATATGTTTGCATAACGTTACATAAATATGAAGAGAACACGAAATTTCGAAATACATAAATAATTGTTACAAACTACATAATTTCGTGAGTGCAGAAAAGAAAGTATCTAGAAGAACTGTTGTAGGAACGATTGCTGCTGGCATTATCGGCTTAATCGTAGGAGGTGTCGCTGGAAGTCAGGCATTTCCGAGGGAGGTAACAAAAGAAGTAGAGAGAACAGTAACTACCACTAGGACTGAGACGAAGGTAGAGGAGGTAAAACCATGGTTGCCTGCGAAGTGGGACATGGAAGCTGACGTTATAATAGTAGGTGGTGGCGGTGCGGGCCTCGCTGCTGCGATAACGGCCCATGACGAAGGTGCAAAAGTACTGATAATTGAAAAGATGCCACAACTTGGACTTTGTAACACTGCTGTTTCTGGCGGGATTATAAATGCATGGTCTTCGAAACTTAAATTACAAGAAAAGCAAGGAATAAAAGATTCATTTGAGTTGCAGTATAACGATTTACTTAAATCCGGAGATTACATGGGGGACCCAGAGCTCATAAGGACTCTAGTCGAAAATGCACCCTCGGTTATTGATTTCTTAGTTGACATTGGTGTGCCCTTTGCTGACACGCTAACGATGTCTGGTGGACAGAGTGTCCCGAGAACGCATTCTGTAATAGGCGGAGGGGCGGCATTACATAATGCGCTGAAGAAAGAAGTTGAGAAGAGAGGTATTCAGGTACTCTTAGAACACAAAGTTACTAACATAATTAGAGAGGAGGCTAATGGTGGCAGGATTCTTGGTGTAAAAGTTGAGACTGCTGACGGGAAGGCTAAGTACATCAAAGCTAAGAAAGCAGTAGTGCTGACTGCCGGCGGATTCTGTCGAAGTGATTTACTAGTAAGGAGACATGCTCCGAGGTTCGCTGGCTTCCCCTCTACAAACGTTCCGGGAACAACTACCGGTGAAGTATTGATAGCGGCAATGGATGTAGGCGCTGCTGTAAGGGGCATGGATTATGTGCAGTTGTGGCCCATGTGTGATTATGAAACGGGCAGCCTGGTTACGATAGCAGCCGGAACAGAAACTGGCATTGGGATCATGGTAAACACTAATGGAAAAAGATTCGTTGAGGAGCTGGAGAGGAGGGACGTTAGGAGAGATGCTGTCTTAGCACAACCTGGAGGTTTTGCCTTCGCAATAGTAGATGATAAACAATTAAAGACCATAAAAGCATTTGGAGATCCTGAGACTATAATCGCCGACCAGATAAAGAGAGGCGTAGCCTTTAAGGCCGATACTATAGAAGAGCTTGCGGCATTAGCGGGAATAAATCCGGATAACTTGGTCGAAACCGTGAACAATTGGAACAGGTACGTTGATGAAGGGTATGATCCAGAGTTCAAGAGAAGAGACTTGCCTATGAAGAAAGGCGACCCAATGCTGAAGATAGACACACCACCATTCTATGCCATAAAGGGAAGACCTTCGCTCCACCACACGATGGGTGGCCTTCATATAAACACTAAAGCACAAGTTTTGGACGTAGAAGGCAAGGTTATACCTGGTCTTTATGCGGCCGGAGAAATTACTGGCGGCATCCACGGAACGAATAGGATCGGCGGAAACGCCTTACTCGACATAATAGCTTTCGGAAGGATAGCCGGTAGGAATGCCGCCCGCGAAGTCTCTATGTGAAGAAAACCCTTTATTATTTTTTTAAATGACACCAGAAGAAAAATACCTTCTTGTAAAAAAGTCAAAAATTTTAATGGGAACCTCCGTTACGATTATGATCGTTTCTAAAAACGTAGAGCATTCTGAGGGAGTAATTGATAACGTATTCAACGAAATCAAGAGAGTTGAGGGTATAATGAGCGTATTTAACGAAGAGAGTGAGGTTAGCAGACTTAACAGACAAGGCTATTTAGAGAATGCTTCCGAGGAACTGATATATATCATCAAAGAAGCAGAGAAGATAAGCATGTTAACGGATGGTGTCTTCGATATAACGGTGGCTCCCTTAATAGAATATATTGATAAGAATTTTTTAAAAGATCGGACGTCATTTGAAGAGGGGCTAAGAAGCATATTTGAGCTCGTTGATTATTCGTCTGTAAAGGTAGAAGGGAGATGTATAAGGTTCTTGAAAAAAGGCATGAAGGTCGTTCTAAACGCTATAGCTAAAGGTTATGCGGCGGATTTGGCGGCAGAGACTTTAAAAAAGTACGGAATTAAGAACGCGCTGATCAATATAGGTGGAGATATCAGGGCTGTTGGTGGGAAGATAGACAAAGAACCTTGGAGAATTGGAATAAGGGATCCGTTTCATAAAGAACAGAATATAACGATCATAAAGCTTTACGACGGTGCTGTTGCGACCAGCGGGAGCTATGAACGCAGGATAGCACAAGGAATTTTAAGTCATATCATCAACCCAAAGAGGCTACTAACATCCGAGCAAGTCATCAGCTCTACTGTAATATGCGAGAGGGCACTCGTTGCTGATGCTCTTGCAACCAGCCTGTGCCTTATGGACCCAAAACAAGCCATCGGTCTCGTGGAAAAGTTAGACAATACAGAGGCTATGCTCATTCTGGCAGACAGTAAGATTTTGAGGACGAGCAAGTTTGCGGCTTATGAGCTCAACAGGACGTTATAACAAGAAAACGTAAAGATGCCCTTCTACGTTCATCGAAATAACGAGGTTTACTAGAATTCATGTTTATATATTTGTGCCTTTTTCTGAACCCGTAAAGTAATATGCGGCTGGAAGCAAAGGCTTCTACATTAATCCCGAGCATTGAGGAGATGACGATAGGGGGCTTTAAGGAGTCATTTAGGAAGATCTTAGAGCTTAAGCGGAGATGTGGGATAGAGCCAGTACTCGATAATCCGCCAGATCTACTAGAGCGCGCCAAGCTCTATGCGACAAAATACAGGAATGGATCCCTCGGTTGGGCCTCAAATATTTGGCATAGATCCGAGGCTGGCTCAGCCGTTATCATGAAAGACGATGATCTTAGAGGAGAGCATAAGTTACTTATGCGAAGGGTTCTCGAACATATTCTCGCCCAGGGACCCCTGATCAAAGTGGACGGAATTCTAGGAAAGCCTGGTAGCAGGGTTGAGATGAGATGTAGGCTTTATTGCGATCCACAGTTTCCGGACATAGCATACAGGTGGAGCCAACTTGCGTTTCCAGGAGATCCGACAAAGGACCCGGATGTTGAACTGATAAACATACCCCATTATCTTGGAAACCCGGTGAATCCAGAGACTGGGCGAATGCTCATGGTTCTTAGATTCCCGAATCATGACTTCACGATAGTTACCTGCTCATCCTATCAGGGCGAGGTAAAAAAAGGGTTTCTAAGCCACTGGATAATTCATGTCTATAAAAAAGGCGGGACAGGAGAACATGCAGCTTTCAGGGAGTTCACGGTGAAAAGAAAGGATGGTAACGAAAAAAGGATAATCTTATGCATCTGGGGGCTCACAGGCTCGGGAAAATCGACCCACGGATTCTACGTCTGGGATAAGTCAAACATCAATACATACATTGAAAAGTTCGGGATAAATCCGCTCGACTATGTTAAGGATCAGGAAATTAAGAACGACGACATAATAGCTATCTTTGAGGATCGAGTAATCGGATCAGAGCGGGGATCGTGGACGAAGACCGAGGATGTTGATCCAAGGCAGGTGGCGATCTGGAGAGCTGCTGTGTCGCCCAGAGCGCTTCATGAGAACACAGAATTCGACGAGAATGGTAATCCATCGCTTAGTGGGGAGCTTTACCAATATTATGGTATGTTCAATAAAAATGCTAGATCCGTCTTCTTCCTTGAGGATACTGGTTACTTTAGGGGCGATGTTGAGTCAAGTGGGCCGATGAACACAGCAATCTTCATTTCCCCTGGATACTTCACTGACTACGCATGGGTTAAAATCACAGATCCGGCTTTCGCTGCAAAAGTCCTAGCTGATGGAAGAACCATAGGACATCCAGCCCAATCAAGGGATGCCTATGGAGTAATCTTCTCTACGAGGTACTGCAAACCATTCACAATGGGGGTTCCATCCACAAACCACGTAGTTAGGTTTTACGAGATGCTAAAGAAGAGAATGGAGCGAGGAGACCCGGTAGAAGTTTATCAGTTCAATACTACAGGCAGGATAATCGCAAAGTATCAGTGGACAAGGATCAAGCTTGGCGATGAGGAGCTTGAAGTACCTCAGCCAGTATTCAAGTTAGCTCCAGATGGCACGATGAAACCTGTTGGTGGGACATCCCCGACGATAGAAGAGACAGAGCTCTTCATACTCCAAGCATCCCGCGGCGCTGTCGAGTACGAGCCCCACCCAGTTTGGGGTGAGAAAGTTCTAATACCAGTAGAGGTCGAGGGGCTATCCGAGAAGAGGCTTAAGGAGCTTCAACCAACAACATATCTCTCTCTGAGTGAGTTCAAGAGATTGCTAGAAGTTCAAGTGAAGCTAAGCAAACATTATCTTGATAAGGACTGTCCGGACCTTCCACCGGAGATATACAACGCAATGGACTTTTAAAACATTCCAAAAGCTTTTTATATTTTAACGCTAAAGTATAAGCATGTCAAATTCCGAGAAAAAGGTTACTAGAAGACAAGTACTAGCAGCAATATCTTCCGGCATAGCTGGACTAGTGGTCGGAGGCATCGTAGGAAGTCAGGCTTTTCCGAAGGCGGAGAAGGTAACAGAGACGGTTACAACAACTACGACGACTACGCAGACTACTATCGTTAAACCTCCAGAGCCTCCGTTCGAGGAGCATGAGATAGTCATCGTCGGCGCTGGGATGGCTGGTCTTACCGCGGCTATAGCCGCTTACGAGGCTGGTGTCAAAGATGTAGTTGTATTGGAAAAAGGCCCGAGTGTTTATAGTTGTAACAGCTCCGTCAGCGGAGGTGCATTCTACATCTCTACACCAGAATTCCCACCATCAGAGTACGTTAAGGCCGTTATGAGAATCACATACAATAAAGCATTTCCGGAATTAATAGAGGTTCTCGCCGAAAAATCTTACGAGACTGTCTTAGAGTGGTTACCTAAGGTAGCCGGCGTAAAATTCCTTCCAAAAGAGAAGTGGTTGGCACCGAACGCTCCAGGTGTAGAAGGAGGCGGGCCCAAGTTGATGGAATACATGGTCAACGCAGTAAAGGCTAGAAATATTCCGATAATATTAGAAACCAAAGCCGTGTCACTACTTGTCAGCATCAAGGGAGAAGTTCTAGGCGTAAGGGCTCTTACCAAAGATGGTTACAAAGACTTTAAGGCGAAGGCGACGATACTTGCATGCGGAGGGTTCCAAGCAAACCAAGAGATGGTCGTGAACTATATATCGCCTAAAGTTGCTTACAACTCAATTCTCAGAGGTCTTCCAAACAACACGGGCGATGGGCATAGAATGGTTTCTGAGGTTAGGGCGAAACAGATATTCATGGACCAATACCACGGGGCGACAGTTCAACCGGAGACATACGCCAACCCAGGAGGTTTCTTCCCGCAAGGCATAATCGTAAACAAGCACGGTAAAAGGTTTATCGATGAGGGTGTCGCAACGTATGTCGAGGCTGGAAAAGCAGCCCTCGATCAGCCCGATGGGCTGGCTTACATAATACTAGACGCCGAGGGGTTCAAGAGAGTTAGCCCATGGTGGAGAGACTACTTCTTGGTGCAGTACAAAGGGAAGCTAACGGAGGCAAACAGCATAGAAGAGTTGGCGAATATATTTGGTATAAATGTCGAAGGTCTCAAAAAGACCATCGAGGATTTCAATAATGCCGTCAGGGATGGATACACAGAGGGCATAACACCTCCGAAGAGTAAGAACGCGTACAGAATAGAGACTCCACCATTCTATGGCATAAATTATGTCTGCGGAATAACGTTAACGTTTGGAGGGCCGTTAACGGATAAATACGCTCGTGTTCTGGACCTAGAGGGCACACCCATACCGAGGCTTTACGCGATTGGTGAGTTGACTGGAGGGTTCTTCTTCGAAAACTATCCTGGTGGTGGAAGCTTAGCTAGATGTGCCGTTTTCGGGAAGATAGCCGGAGAGCATGCTGCTTCCATTGTCAAAGGCTAAAATTCCATAATTTTTTTGTGCTGGCGTTTAAGCACAATGCTGAGTTAGATTTTCTCCTTCCAGTATAGAGCCAACCACCTCGTTAAATTTACTGCTCAACTCTATTATTTGCGACTCATTTAGGTACTCGGTATCGTATCCCAACCTCGACGGAGGCACAGTACCTTCCGCGAAGCACTTGTACGTCTTATAGAAGTCGCTAAAGCTTCTGAACTTCAATCTTATACCATACTTCTTCGGTAGAAGGAATCTAGGTGAGCATGGTTCTAGAAAGAGCGGATTGCATGATATAGCAACAACATTATTGTACGTTCGGAGTATCCTTTCGCCGAGCTTCATAGTCTTATTAAACTCCTCAACAGTCTCGCCGCTTAATCCCGATGCGAAGTACAACTCGGCAGGAACCATCTCTTCCTCTAGCATCTCGAGCCATCTTAGGAGAGATTGGTTATCATAATAGAAGCCCTTGTTCTTAAGCCTAACAAAGTCTGAGCCAGTCTCTGGTGAAATCGTGAGCGTCGTGTAAAGCGGATTAAATGTCTTCTTTAAATCTTGAACGAAGTTCCTATCGGTTAGAGACCATATGAGGAACTGGGAGCTTATATCTATCCCCTCTTTTCTCACGAGTTCAAAAAGCTTATAGTAGAACTTTCTATTAGTGTATGGGTCAAAATCCATGTAGGCACAGGAAATGCCAAGTTCCTCGAATGCCCTAAGGTCCTCGGCAACTTTCTCTGGTGACCTAAAAATCGGCTGTTGTCTTCCGAATATCTTCCTATGAGCTAAGTTTGCACCGCCGCAGTAGGAGCAATTTACGGAGCAACCGCGTCCGATCATCAACCAGCCTTGGGTCTTCAGCTTCGGCGAGAGAACATCGTTCTCATGTATAAGCCTGACATAAAGGTCCCAGTCTTCCAAAAGTTTTAAGTCAGAGCATGTCAGCTTATCCAAGTCCTCACTGCTTGCTAAGTATGCTCCTCTACTCCTCTTTACTGCAGAACCTTTTCTGTACACTAAGTTCGGCACATCGCTCACTTCCGTACTTTTCATTAACGCCTTTATCAATTCAATCATAGGAAGTTCCGCATCACCGACTATTACGTAATCTACACAATCAAATGAGCTTAGTATCTCATCTGCAAAAAAGGAGGCTGTCATCCCACCTAACACGACTTTGGCATTTGTACATCGCTTTACACAATCCGCCAGCTTAATTGCATCATAAGAGTGGCAGTACCAATGAAGATCTATCCCAACTAGTGTGGGCTCGAGCGCTTTTATAAGATTCTCGACTTTATAGTTTGGATCAAGCATTCGCTTAAGCCCTACGTGAACTATCCTCGTAGAGTAACCATTCCTTTCTAGCAGGTCTGCTAACGCAAACGTTCCCATGGGCACGGCTACGTACCTTACCACTTCACCATCAGATGTTGACACATATGTGGACGGATGAAGGAAGAGCACATCAACATCGCCCAATTAGACCAGCTCCTTGCTCAAGATTGTCGTATAACATGCAGGCCTGAACCCTACCCCTGATAGTGCACGCTTAACTTCTTCCAAACGGTCTTCTACACCTGCTATCTCCGTCCTCTTGAAACCTTTTAGAGTCTCTGAATGTATAAGTTTCTTCAAGGATGCCAATAGGGTGTCTATATCTTTTGCGAGCCACATAACTACCTTCAAGTTGCTGAAAGGGTACTTTCCAAGAGTCTTTTGGTATAGTTGTGGTATAGGTGTCCTATACTTTTTAGCAAACTCAAGCAAATCTGGCCGTAGTATGAAAGCCGCCTCAGTTAGACCGTCTCTAGAGGCGAATTTAGCGATTTGAGGGGTGCCAAATGGTTTCAGACCGTGCTCAAGCGTCGGTAAAGTCCAAGATCTGTAAGAGAACAAGTTCTCATAGATGAACATTCTGCTGACACTTTCGGGGCTTACGTCTTGTAAACAAACTGTTTGTTCATCGTCATCTAAAGGAGCAATACCATAAGTCCAAACTTTTACATATTCTTTGTATCCCATAGACCTTAGTTGTTCGACAAATACGTCATGATTGCAGGATATGCTACTGAGGTCGTAGGATATGCAAGTATATGACGTAGGGTAAGAAACGTATTCATCCAACACTTGATGTAACTCTATATCAACACCATTTAAGCAAGCTTCCTTTGCAAAATCCTCGATATTTTCTATAAAGAACTCGAATCCTTCACGGATGTCATCAACAAAGGTTATGGGTTGTGTTACGAAGAACCTCTTTCCGTTTATACTTTGATAAATGAAGCAGAAAGAAAACAAAACCTCCTCATGTTGTTCTTGCGTCTTATCCAATCGAACAAGAGTTAAAGGATAAAATCTCCAAACCCACTTACCGAGGTGCATTAAGCCACTCGGTATGAAGCCTGTATGAAAGTATCTTAATCCTATACCTGAATATACTAAGGACACCTTAGAAAAAAGTCTCGGCGGCATTCTAGCTTCTATCTTGAATTCCATTCTATATAACGAAGCACTTTTTAGGATATAAAGCCAACCCGGTCCTACAACCTCTCAACTTATTTTTATGATATGCTTTGCGGCTATCTCGGCGGCCTTTGCCATCACATCGGCGCACTTGTTCATCGCTCCAGATTCGGCAAAGACCTTCAAATCCTCGGAATTTCTTAGGTCATAGACTCTGCCGAAAAGCCTCAGATGTATATCTTTACACCTGACACTTCCATACGTTTGCTTAAACTCGTCGTATATCTTAATCGCCAAGTCCATGCATTTTGAGTAATCCTCCGACTCACTTGTCCTTTCTAACCTTCTCCTACCATGAAGCATGCCAACGAACATCAGGGCTCCGAGTAATGCACCACATACTTCTCCGCTTCTTGCCACACCACCGGCGAGTGAGGTTGCTGCCATGAAGACGTTTTGGTCTACTACACCAAACGTTTCTTGAAGGGCCTTCAGGGTCATCTGTGAACATCCGCTAAACTCTTCGCCAAGTATCTTGGCAAGCTTTGCGGCCCTGTTAACCAGCTTGTCAGCTTTCTGACACATGAGGACATTAACATGAACGAACAATATAAGATTAATGTCAAAAAAGGCTTATTGATTATTCTCCAATCTCTTGATCGTGTCGAGTATCTCCTTGTCAAGCGGTTTGTGTTTTCTCTTTCGGTGCCTGCCAGAAAAGTAAGGTCCGACGTTCATGAAGGCCCTCTCCGCCAACTCATCACCTTCTCCCGGAGAAAACCTCCTCCAAGCATTCGGGAAGTGTTGAAAGGATTCCGGAAGCGTCCAGTCGATGTGAAACTCTGATAGGTTCTCTGGCAAGACGCAGACGGCCACGCGGTCAATCTCCCTGTGAAGCGAAAGGGGCGCGGTGAAGACCCTCTGGATGTCAATTATCGCTTCAACGACAGCACCGCCTTCTGGCTCGAGCTTACCTACGATGAACTTCGCTACGGAATACGCTATGTCGAGCGGGTCTATTCTCTTCCTCATATCCTTGCTGAAAGCCTCTTGGTGAATATGAACGTGTGCTCCCCTCCCGCTCCACTTGAAGAAGACGGAGTTAACTATTCCGTATTTCTCCAGCAGCTTGATAATTTGCATAGCCTTCTCAACGACGTTCCTCCAGTCTCCATCCTTGCAGTCTATGTCCAAAGTTGGAGAGGATGCGATGATGTTCTCCCTATCAATGACGTTATATCTTGACTCCAGGGTTCGGTAGATATGTGCCGATGCGTATATTGCCCTAGGCTTGTACTTTACATACTCCGAGAACAAACATTGGATGTCGTCCTCGGAGAATATCCTCAGCGGTCTTCTTTTTGCATCGTATCTGAGCATGATTTTGTTTCCTTTTTGGTCAACCTCTTCGCAATGTAATGCTACCCAGCGGTTGGCACAGTATTCTGCTATCTCATGCTTCACGTCCTTACGGGAGTAGTGCTCCAGCACATCCTCCCATTCCATTCAGAGAACTTCCTCCGACTTCCTCTTAGCATCGAGTATCCTCCTTACAACTTCGGGTGGGAGTTTATAGTCCTCTGCCCTCATCTCCACTCTCCGCAGGACCACCATACCAACGCCGGGCTTTATGTCGATCTCATGTAGATACCTACTGTGGTTTGTCTGCCTCATCTTCTCGATTATCACGAACCTCTTCAACTCGCCCCTTCTCAAGAGTCTCCTGAACCTGATTATACCATCCGCTATATGCTCGATTCCCCAGCCGAAGCTCTCCGCGGTCGTTATCGCGTACTGGCTGACTGCCAGGATCGTGAAGTTCCACTTTGATAGCACCTTCTTCACAAAGTAGCTGTATCTTCTAGCCATCGCGGGCTTATCGAGCCAGAAGGCTGATAGACTATCTATTACAACCCTTGCCCTACCGTAACCGAGCTCCTTCTTAGCCTCGATTATCTTGCCGATGAGTCCTTCTGGCTCGAGGTTTTGGAGGCTCCATTTATCTTCCCTACCCATCAGGGCATCTATTACGATCAGCTTTCCATCATTTACCGCATCTGCAAACCTCATGTTGAACTGCGATGCTTGCTTTATTATCGATTCTCTGCTCTCTTCAGTCGTAACGTAAATACATTTGTCACCCTCAGCTATTCCTTGGTTGATAAAATGAATAGAGAATATCGTCTTTCCGCAACCCGGTTCTCCAGTCACGGCTACGAAGAACTCTTCTGGAATACCACCTTCCAGTAATTCATCCATACCTACGACGCCCGTCTTCAGCCTCCTGCCTTCGCCTAACAACCCAAAATAAGCATTGCGTAGCATGAAATAAAGGTTGAAGACCTTATATCCTTCTTGCTACCCATGAAAGGAACATGTCCACTTTTGCACCATCTTTAAGTTTCAGCTATATGCTTATATTTTTAGGCTTGAAAGTCCTCCCCAAAGGTGCAAAAGATTGTCGGACGACAAAAGAGCGATAGATCCGTGGAATTCAACACTTCCAGCAGATTACGAAACCCTGATGGCAGAGTTTGGTATAGAACCGATAACCGACGAGCTCATCTCTGCTTTTCCGTCAACCCATAGACTCCTAAGAAGAAAAGTCGAGTTTGGCCATAGAGACCTTTTGAGAATCGTTGACAGCATAAGAAGGAATGAGGCGTATGCCGTGATGAGTGGAATAAAGCCGACGGGTGAGTTCCATCTTGGAACGATGATGACCGCGGAGGAGATCATATTTTACCAGAGCCTCTCGGATAAATCAGTAGCCCACTACTGCATAGCGGACCTCGAGGCATTCGCGGATAACGGTATACCTCTTGAGGAGTCGCATGAGATAGCCGTGGGAAATGTCGCAGACCTGCTCGCGCTTGGGCTGGACTATAAAAGGGCTTACATATACAAGCAGTCTGAGGAAAGGCTAGTTCAGAAGTTGGCGTTCATATTTTCGACCGCCGTGACGTTCAACATGTTAGAGGCAATTTACGGTCCTAAGCAGATCAAGTACTATCTATCCGCCCTAATACAGGTCGGAGACATTATGCTGCCGCAGACCGAGGAATATGGCGGTCCGAAGCCCGTCCTCGTACCGGTAGGAATCGACCAAGACCCGCACATCAGACTCTCCAGGGACATCGCCAAGAAGTTTAAGTTTGTACCGCCAAGCGCCGTCTTCCATAAGCTGACGAGGTCTTTGCTAGGTGAAGAAAAGATGTCGAAGAGGAATCCGATGAGTATGATGACGTTATCGGATGACCCGAAATTAGCTGAGAGAAAAATTTGGTCAGCACTTACTGGTGGTAGAGGCACAGTCGAGGAGCAGCGAAGGCTTGGTGGTGAGCCTGAAAAATGTGTTGTCTTTGAACTCATGACGAATCACTTCATCGATGACGATGATGAATTGAGAAAAATTTACTGGGAATGTAAAACGGGTGCTAGGTTGTGCGGGGATTGTAAGTCTCAGCTTGCGGACATCGTATCGAGTTTCTTGAGAAAACACCAACAAAAGAAGGAGGGGCTCATGGACCTTGCAAGGAACATAGTAGAGGGAGAACGATGAACGAAGAAGCTCTTGATCTCTTATTCCAAGCTGGAAGGATAGCAGCCCGTGTAAAGGAAAGGATATACAGTTTAGTGAAGGAAGGCGTTAAGTTGGTGGAGGTATGCGAGGCCGTCGAGATGATGATAGAATCTGAGGGCGGAAAGCCCGCTTTTCCTTGTAACGTTTGCGTGGATGAGGTTGCGGCCCACTACTCGCCGCTACCAGACGACCAATCCACAATACCTCCGAACGCACTCGTCAAAGTGGACTTAGGTGTACATATCGACGGCTATATAGTTGATACGGCCATAAGTGTCTCGCTCTCGAAGGAAAAACAACCGCTCGTAGCCGCGGCCGAAGAGGCGCTACGCGCCGCTGTGAAATTCATCAAGGCGGGCACAAGGTTGGGAGAAATAGGCGCTGTAATTCAGAGCACGATACAAAAAGCTGGGTTTAAACCCATCAAAAATCTTACGGGCCACGAGATATCCAGGTATAACCTTCACGGCGGAGCGTCCATACCGAATATTGCGATACCTGACATAAGAAGGGTAGCGAAGGGAGCAGTGTATGCTATAGAGCCTTTTGTAAGTTTCGCGAACGCGGCTGGCGAGGTGGTAAACGCAGACGCTTCGACTATATTCAGGCTGGATGTTAAAAAGGTCCCGATGGCGAAGTTGAAGCTTGACGAAAAAGCCCTCGTCGAGTACATAGATGAGAACTTCAAAGGCCTACCATACTCGCCAAGATGGTTGCGCGCCTCAAAAGTCCCCGACCCCTTAGGCATCCACGAAAGGCTCGTCAAAACAGGTAGAATCCACAAGTACCCAGTGCTTGTCGAGAAAAGAAGACAGCCGGTGGCGCAAGCAGAGTGTACGGTATACGTTGAGGAGAACGGATGCAGGGTCCTAACTTAGGCCTTCTTCTCCCTTTCCTTGACGTATATTCCGACTATAAGTAGCTCGTTGTTGCCGCATTTGGGACATACCTCGTTCGTCTTCTTGAAGACGTAATCCTCCTCTTTAAACGTCCGAGAATTCTCCGTACCGCATGACGTGCACTTTAGGAATGTTAGCGGCGGCACGTACCTCAGCATCATTTTGGATGGTGGAAAGCTCTCCAATGAGCACACCTGTCTCTTGAGACTAGAATAGCTTATTATAAACATTTTCTTGATCAGCCGATGCCTACAGTATTTCCTATGCCGGCAATTATCGCTGTTGAACCAGCCGGAACTTTCTCCAGTAGAACGCTTTTTATCTTCTCGACAACGACATCTGCTGCTTTTGCTATCACTTCCCTCATCGGCGTTATTGCCTCGACTATCGACTCGTAGATAACGAAAGCGTATAACGGTATTTGTCTCTCCTTCGCTATCTCTTCTATCTTATACTTGTCAATTCCAGGCCCTCCGATGGCGACACCCACTCCTTCAACCATCTTGCCCGATTCGTCACCCTCCAGTCTTAAACCGGCGTCTATCGTTATTATTAGCTTCACGTTGTCGCCCTCCCTTTCAATGAGCTTCTTCACGCCCTCGCCCGGTCTGCCTACAGTTCCTCCTGGACCAGTCGCCCTTACTATCAGAACCCTCCTATTCTCGAATTCTATCTCAGATACCGTAGTATCCTTTGCTATCTCGTACCGCGCCTTTTCCTTACCATACGCCAGCTTAGCTGCCGCCAACACGCCGATACCGTCGCCTATCGGCTGACCATAAGCGAACGCATAACTTGCAAGCCTGAGCGCCTCCGTCATCTCCATAAGCTGGGGCATCAACATCTGCAGCTGAAGTATCAAGTATATGTTGGCAGTCTTCTTTCCGAGTAGATAGTAGTGCCTGACTATACGGTATAAGTAGTTGGTCGTCCTCGCAACTTCCATCAAGTTTGCCAAGGTCTTAACCTTGTAATCTTCAGCAGCCGGGCTTAACTTCCTAATTTCCTCTTCAAACCTTGACTCACCAGTCTCTAGTATGTGCTCGAGCTTGTAGACTATACCGTAGGGGTCCATAGATTCAGGCTCTATCACGAAGAACTCCATGAGTTTATCAATATCCTGCGTAGGATCTTTCTCAGGTTTTCCAATCCTCTTTATAGTTTCTATGGTCCTCTCCCTGACCTCGTCCTTAACCAGCTTGAGCCTCGCTAGCTTCTTTTCGAGGTCCCTTAACATATAGCCGAGCTGTATCCTCTGGCTCATCGTAGGGTAGAACAGGAACAGCATCATGAGACCGAGCCATATTAGCCATACTAGCATCCCCAAACCCGTCTCATCAAACCCTCTTAACTGATTTAGGAAGAGGTCCTCCCTCATGCTTTCCGTTCGTGTTAGCCTTTATGGAGCCTCTTTTTAAATGTTTAGAAATGGGACGGAGCAAATATTCTGGTAATCCGTTCCACTTTCGGTGAGCTCTCTGGAAGTTAACCCTTTTTAAGCGTGTTTAAAGCAGTAACATGGTGATGAATATAGACCTAGAGCCTTCACCTCTCGGCGAGTTGCTAAGAGAGGTTGAATTCGAATACATGAACACTTACTGCAAAGTAGTTTTACTGAAAGATGTGCCGAGGTTAGAAGTAGCAGGCATCACTATGGAGAACCTGAAGCAGGGAAATGTTTTACAGCTCAGGAAGTGGGCTGCCGACAAGCTTGTCGAGATGGGCATGGCGAAATGGGCAGAACCCATCGTCGACTTGAACTACCTATCGCAACTTTTGTGGAAAGAGAAGAATAATGTTACAGAACTCCAAGAGGTGCCAAGGTACTTTTACATGGAGGTGAAGAGATTGATAGATGAGGCCTCTAAGACGAGCAAAGAAAAAGCCGACGAAATCAGGCGGAGGTTAATGGATATAATCTCGCTCAGGCTGTTAAAGCTACTTTCATACGCCGCGAAGAGAATTAGACCTGCTACGATTAACAGGATGACACCGGAAGAAAGCATGCTCTTCGAGTTTGTGATGAAGCTCGTTAACGATTGGGTTTCTCATGTCTGCCCGAAAGGAGGTACTGAGGTTTGAGCGTGCCGATTGAGGAAAGACTCGTGGAGTTGTTCAAGAGCGAAAAATACAGAGCCCTGCTCGCAAGGGCTGCGCTCACGAGTCAAAAGTCCATACCGGTTGACTTCAACGACCTAATAGCGTTCGACGAAGAACTGTCTCATAAGATAGTTGACGAACCTTTGACGTACCTACCGATACTCAGCAGAGCCGCCTATAAGCAGCTCCAAATAGAGAGTCCAGAATACGCCGCAAAGGTAACGAACTTCTATGCTAGGGTTCACAACCTACCAGTCGTCACGCCGATACGTGAGATAAGGTCCACGCATCTAAGGAAGCTGATAATGGTGGACGGTATAGTCGTGAGGGCGACCGTGGTCAAACCGATGCTTGATGTCGGCGTCTTTCAGTGTAGATACTGTGGCGAAAAGTATAGAGTACCACAGAACAACGCACCTAGATTGAGGCAACCAGAAAGATGCACGAGTCCCCAGTGCAGGGGAAAGAGGCCCGTGTTCGACCTCATCCAAGAAGAATCAGAATTCGTGGACTACCAAGTGATCGGCGTACAAGAAAAACCCGAGGACCTCCCGCCAGGTCAGCTACCCAGAGTTATCGAAGTAAGGTTAAGAGACGACCTAGTGGACAGGGCAAGGCCAGGGGACAGAGTCCTAATAACGAGCATACTGCTTTCATCTCAAGAAAGGACGGGCGAGGTACCTCTAAGGACGTTCAAGTCGTACTTGGATGCAGTCTGGGTCGAGACTGTCAGCAAAGAACCCGAGTCTCTCCAGATAACTCCGGAGGAGGAAGAGCTGTTCAAGCAGATGGCTCAAGACCCGCTCATCTACAACAAGATAATGGACTCGTTAGCACCGAGCATCTACGGGCTTGAGCACATAAAGGAGGCAATAATGCTGTTGCTCTTCGGCGGTAGAAACAAGGTCTTTCCTGATGGTGTGAAGGTCAGGGGCGACATTAACATCTTGCTGGTCGGAGACCCGGGTATGGCGAAGAGCGCCCTACTGCAGTACGTAGCCAACATAGCACCGAGAGGTCTGTATACGTCAGGAAGGGGTACAACGGCTGCTGGCTTGACCGCTGCAGTAATCAGGGAGCAGGGCGGCGGCATGGTGCTAGAGGCTGGTGCAACTGTCCTCGCGGACATGGGAGTGTGTTGCATAGACGAGATAGATAAGATGAAGCCCGAAGACAGGGTGGCTCTGCATGAGGTGATGGCGCAACAAACGGTAAGCATCGCCAAGGGCGGCATAGTGGCTACGTTGAACGCCAGAACTTCGATATTAGCAGCGGCAAACCCTGCGCTCGGTAGATACGACCCCTACATGTCTTTCACGGATAATGTCAACTTACCCGTAACTCTGCTATCTAGGTTCGACCTCATATTTGTGTTGAGGGACGAGCCAAACTTGGAGCAGGATAAAAAAGTCTCCTCGCATATACTTGCGCTCCATTCAACGGGTAGCCCGACGGTAGCGCCGCCGATAAAACCGGAGATACTGAAGAAGTACATAGCGTATGCGAAAAGGGTGAACCCTGAACTTACACCTGGAGCGTTAAAGATCTTGGAAGATTTCTACCTCCAGATGAGGTCAGTCTACGAAAAGACCTCCACGGTCACGATAACCGCGAGGCAGTTAGAATCCTTAATAAGGCTCGCTGAGGCAAGGGCCAGAGTTGCGTTGAGGGATAAGGTAACAGAAGAGGATGCTGGTGCCGTCGTCCTCTTGATGAAGAGAAGCCTGCAGGAGGTCGGCATAGACGTCAAGACAGGGAAGCCGGACATAGACGTCATCATGACAGGGAAGCCGAAGAGCGTTAGGGATAAGCTCGCCATCGTCCTGAACATGATAAAGGAATTCGAAGAGAGGAAAGGGGTCGCGGAGGAAGAGGAGCTGAAGGCTGCCTTGGTGGAGAATGGGTTGAGCGAGCCCGAGATCAACAGGATACTGAGTTGGCTAATAACCGAGGGTAAAGTTTATACACCGAAGCCAGGCTGTTATAAGGTCGCGTGAAGTTTTTGAAAAACTACTGGTGCCATCTATGCTCATAACCGACCTTCCGATACCAGACTATCTCAAGTCAAACCTCTTGAAGTTCGGGATAAGAGAGCTTTACCCTCCGCAGGTTGAGGCGATAAGGAGGAACGTCCTGAGCGGGAAGAATCTCGTCCTAGCGACGCCGACCGCCAGCGGAAAGACTCTGGTAGCCATTCTTGCTGCTTCAGTCCACCTCGCGAAAGGCGGCAAGGTGATGTACCTCACGCCGCTTAGAGCCCTGACATCAGAGAAGCTGCACGAGTTTAGGACGTTGCTGGCTTCCGGAGAGGGTGGAAGGATAAAGGTGGCGGCAACGTCTGGCGATTATGACAGCGAAGACAGATGGCTTGCCGACTACGACGTCATAATATGCACGAACGAGAAGGCCGACAGCCTCTTGAGGCATGGTGCAGAGTGGGTAAGAGATGTGTCACTATTAATCGTTGACGAGGTTCACGTCATAGGTGAACCGGAAAGGGGTCCTACACTCGAGGTCGTATTGACGAGGCTCAGAGAGATGGCACCGAAGGCACAAGTCCTTTCGCTCAGCGCAACCATAAGGAATGCAGAAGAGCTGGCAGATTGGTTAGGCTGCGAGTGCGTGACGAGTGAGTGGAGACCTGTTCCGCTTAAGGAGGGGGTCTACTTTGACGGCAAGCTTGAGTTTAACGACAGCAACATCAAGCTAAAGAACTACGAATCAGACCCTACCTTGAACGTGGCTATATGGACAATTATGGAGGGCGGACAAGCGCTAATATTCGCGTTATCCAGAAGGAAAGCAGAGAGCTTAGCGGAAAAGGCGGCCGCCGCTCTGAGCAGACACCCAGAGTGCATCAACTACGAAGAATCAGAGATGTTGAGAAGGTTCGCTGAGGAGATGATGAGCGAAAGCGAGCGCTCAAGCTTCACTGAAAGGCTTGTCAGGCTCATGGTTAGGGGAAGCGCATTCCATCATGCTGGCCTCGGTTACAAGCACAGGCAGATAATTGAGGAGGCATTCAGGAGCAGGTGTCTGAAGATACTTTGTGCCACTCCGACACTTGCTGCTGGCGTAAACCTTCCGGCAAGGACCGTTATAATCCCGGAGCTTTGGAGGTACGAGCCGACGTACGGCATGCAGTACATATCAGTCATGGAGTACAAGCAGTTTTCGGGAAGGGCTGGAAGGCCGAGGTACGACGACGTGGGATACGCGGTCAGTATAGCAAGAAAAGAGGTGGAGCGCGAGATGATATTAAGCAGGTACATAATGGGCTTACCCGAAAAGATCTACTCGAGGCTCTCGAGCGAAAGGCACATCAGGATACAGACTTTGGCCTTGATAGCTACGAGAGCTACGGAAAGCACGAAGGAGCTGCTCAGCTTCTTCGAGAAGACCTTCTTCGGATACCAGTACGGTGTCATCGGCGTGAAGGACAAAATCATGAAGGCCATAGAGTTCTTGGACAAGCACGGCATGGTGGAGGTTGTTGACGGTGCGCTGAGCGCCACAAGGCTAGGCAAGAGGGTCTCAGAACTTTACATCGACCCGCTGACTGCAGTTAGGCTTATAGAGGCGATGAATGTGAAGGCAGGGGAGATAACGGACGTGACGCTCCTTCATATGCTCTGCATGACACCTGACGTTCCATCCATACCTATGGCTAGGATTTCGCTTGATAGGCTCGCCAACTACTACGAGAAACACAAGGAAGAACTGCTCCTTAAACCACCAGATCCTGATGAAGAACCAGAGGTCTACGAAGCTTACCTTGAGACTCTGAAGAACGTGATGGTCTTGGAGGCATGGGTAAACGAAGTGAGTGAGGGTGACATATACGAGAGGCTGGGCGTCGAGCCAGGCGACCTTGCAGCCCTTAGGGAGAAAGCTGAATGGGTCTGCTACTCGGCCCATCAGATAGCGAACGTCATAAAGGCAGTTGATTTCATAAGTCCGTTGCGCGTGATGACCGAGAGGCTGAGGCATGGGATAAAGGAGGAGCTCATACCGCTGACGAGGCTCGAGGGGATAGGCAGGGTTAGGGCAAGGGCGCTGTACAGCAAAGGTTTCAGGAGCATAGAGGACTTGAAGAGGGTGAGCATAAGCGAGCTGATGTCCGTGCCGGGCATAGGACCGCAGATAGCGCGCAGGATAAAGGAGCAGCTCAGCGAAGTTCCTTGAAATTAGTTCAGCACCACAGAAAATTTTTTCCAGCATGCTGAACTAATTGGCGGTGTACGAGCGTACCATGGGCCGATGATATCAATGGTTTTTGGTGTTATATTATTCAGCTACTGCAGCCTTCATCATGCCATCAGTGTACCTCAACCTCATCATTCATAGGGCTTAACTTTTGCACAATTATATTCTTCAAAGCTCGTTAAAGACTTTTTCTGCGAAAGCGTACACCGAGGCCTCCTGTAATGGTTCCACCGAACCAGGCCTTAGCTTCCTGATTTTCTCTATCGCCTCGTTCGGATAAATCTTCTCCGAGGCTACGAAGTATGCCGCTATGACCGTACCGGTCCTTCCTAAGCCTGCCGCGCAGTGAACAACCGTGGGCCTGCCCGCGCTTATGTTGGACCGTATGAATTCGACACACTTCTCGATATCTTCAACGCTCGGAGGTTCATGGTCCTTCATGGGCACATGCATGTAAACAAGGTCTGTCGATTCCAACCATTCCTTCGGGAGTGGGCTCTCGGTTAAGCTAAGCAGCGCTCTTATGCCCTGCTCGCATAACCATAGGACTTGAGATCTCGATACGGGTCTACCGCAGGCTGCGAGCATGCTATCAACCCAGCTGAAGTTGTGGGGTCTATCCAACAAAAGACCCCTAAGCCTTCTGTAGGCCTCGCCTAAGCTGCTCATGGTTCCTTGCCCTTCGGATCGGGTAGGAAAGGTCTAAGCTTGGCTAAGAGCTCTTCGGTAACCTGGCTTGGTGGCTTCGAGCCGTCCAGCAGCATCAACTCGCCAGCTGCCGCCATGTCTAGGTACACCTTTCTAACGGCCTTTAGTAGCTCGAGCCTCTCGAACCTACTTCTCGGTTTCTTTATCCTAGATAGCGCGAGCTCCGGCTCCACGTCCAAGAGGAAGGCCACGTCAGGCTTCGGTACGAATTTGTTGATAGTCCTTACCCACTCAACATCTCCGAGCATTGCACCCTGATATGCTATAGAGGAGTGCACGTACCTATCGGAGACGATCACGTAACCCTTCTTAAGACCAGGTTCTATCACCCTTCTCACGTGCTCTATCCTATCCGCAGCGAAGAGGAGCGCCTCCAAAGCCGGCGATGCCGTTGAGCCCAGTTTATTCAACAGCCTTCCTACACCAAAGGACGTTGGCTCGTTCGTGTACTTCGCCACGTAACCGTTCTTCTTGAGCCATCTGACCACGGCTTTCGATTGCGTTGTCTTGCCCGCACCGTCTATACCCTCGATCGTTACCAAGATGCCCCTATCCATACGACAGCCCGATGTGTCATCTTTACTAAACTTTTTAAATTAAACGCACATGCCACGCCTTGTCTAGGTACACCACTTGTTGCCGTACAACCCTCCAAGTTGTATGTAAAAAAAGTTATGAACATGTCAAGAGATTATAATGTAAACGTCATAAATTCGAGCCTGTAAAGTTTATATATTAACATCCAACTGCACTAATATAATGTCAAATTTGTTTACTGAAGAGCAGATAGAGCATGTTTCGAAACTCTTCGAGACCTTGGGCAATAGGACGAGGCTTAAAATACTCCTCATGGTGGCTGACAGTAAAAGGCCGCTCCATATAAAGGCCGTCGCCAAGAGCCTAGGGATGGACTACGCGGCCACATACAGACACGTGAAAGCGCTGGAGGAGGCGGGTATAGTGGAGATTTATGAGGTTGGAAGGTCTAGGGTTTTATCTCTTAAAAACCAGGACCGACTCATGGACCTGTTTCTTAAAACAATTGAAATTAGTCAGTTAGATAAATCTTCACAAATTGAACAATAATTTGCAAAAATTGTCATATTAATTTTGTGGAAAAATTTTTATAACTAAACACATGAGATAAGATAAGTTACGAAGGGGCGAGTTTGTGTTGAACCCGAGGTACTGGGCTTTTGCGATCATCATGGGAGCCTTAGGAAACGCTTTGGCGGCCCTGACGGTCATCCCGACGATGGTTCAGCAAGTCGCGCTTGACTTCTCCCTACTTCCAGCCATCATAGCGGGTATATATGGAGGCTGGGCACTAGGCGGCCTGACGGGTTTCATAGCAGGAATACTTCCCTCGATATGGTTCGGACCTCTTGGGAATCTTGGTCCTTTGGGCATCACAGCCAGCATCGGGAAGGCCATCATGGGAATCACAGTAGGCCTGCTTTCGAGGGCCTTTAGGAGGTGGCTCGAGGCCAGGACTTGGCTCTACATCCCGGTCGTTGCTTTGGCCTTCTTACCCGAGGCTTTATGGATATATCTCGTGTTCGCAGTAATGGTACCGCTCTTTTTACCAGCAGCACCAGCCTTTCTGCCAGGTCTATGGGCTCCAATACTTCTGAAGGGATCTTTCGAGATAGCAGTCATGGGATTCTTCACCGCAGCACTCGCAGGTCATAACGGCTTCAAGAGTCAAATACTCTCTTTCCTGAACTCTACGGCGTTGCCCATTAGAAAAACCTAGCAATACTACTAATTTTTTACTCAAAAATTGGTAGAAACTAAAGTTTAAGTAAATGCTTTAATGATCTATTGGGTAGTATGGAGCGCAAGGAACGTTCAAAGAGCCTGTTGGTCGCAGTCGCGGCGGTGTTCGGAGGCCTCTCCTCGGTCATTGCCATGCTCAAACTCAGCTTCCCATTCCCATTATTACCGTACCTTAAGTTTGACTTGGCGGAGCTTCCTGCTATCTTTTCATTCCTAGCCTTTGGACCTTTCTTAGGCCTCGTGACGTCGCTAGTGTACTGGATAGTCTTAACGATTGCTACCATGGGAGAGTGGCTTTGGCCAATAGGTCCGTTCATGAAGTTCTTGGCAGTTATATCTACACTTGTAGGTGTCTGGCTAGGCTCTAGGATATTCGTGAAATCCGAGAGGCACCCCCTCGGCTCGCTCCTGTTACGTATGGGCGTGCTGGCCGCCATACTCAGGACAGCAGCCATGGGTGTGATGAACTACCTAATCTTAGTAATAATGGTACCTGAGTCGCTCACCTTCGTTAACTACTTGCTCTCGACGACTCTAGGCCTGAATTTAGGCTCCGAGTTAGAGCTAATTTTACTCGTCATGGCCCTTACGTCAGTCTTCAACATAATCCATACAATCCTCTCTCTGGTGCCGCCGGTTATTGTCGTTCAAAGGATAGAAAGAGCGGGCGCTTTTATGAGGATGGTCGGCAACTCCTGGATTGGCAACCTCGTGAAAAGGGTATACGATTCTAAATAATAGATCATAAATATACGTAGCGTACTCTTATGTCTATCGGACATGTCCAGAGGTGGCGTAGCCAGAGTCAGCATCTCAATACCGCCCGATCTGTTGAAAGAGCTGGATGATATGCTCAAGAAAATCGGCTACGATAGGTCAAAAGCCATACGGATAGCGATAAGGAACTTCCTGACAGATTATAAGTGGACGCAAGAATCTGGTGACGTTGCTGGTGCATTGATACTATTATATGATCATAAGAGCAGGGGCATAGAGGAATCTCTGACAGACATACAACACGAGCATGGTAGCATAATCACATCCACGATGCATGTGCACCTTGACAAGGAAAACTGCCTAGAGATAATTGCAGTGAAGGGGAGCTCGAGGAGTATAAAGGAGCTTGCGGAGCGCATGATGAAGGAAAAGGGCGTAAAGCAGCTCAAGCTTGCCGTTGTCACCAAGTAACCTTCAAGCGCGTAAGATAATGGTTTAGGTCAACTGTTTTATGATACCCTCTGCTACGTCGAATGCCTTTTTCATGATATGTTCCGGCAACTTTCCAGCGGCGCACGCCTCCCTTGGTTCGTCTTGGTCTATAATGCTCGGCTCCTTACCGAAGGGCCTAACAACATCTACGCCTAAGTCCACGTACCTGACGTAAGTGTCGTACATCTCTACTGGCGTGCATATATTGTAATACTCACCTTTTAGGCTACCGTTTAAGGAGTAGTATTTTGTGACTGTGTACATGCACCCCTTCTTGAGTTCCGTTATGGCGTAATCTCCCGGCGACTTCGGCACGTTAAGACCGTCGTAGACGCCACCTCCGAGGATCAGCCTTCGAACCTTAACGACGCCGTCCCCTCTCCATATGACCTTAGCCGGGCCCATGATGATGTTTCTCCCGTTCAGCTTCGAGTGGACGATGTGTATAACACTACCCAACCTAGGCGTCAACGTTGACACGTATTCTTTGAACATCACGTAAACCTTCTCCGGTTGGAGCAAGCCCTCCTCGAGCAACTGCTCTGCGAATGAAACCATCAACGAAAGACTCTCGCTACCAGCCCTGCAAAAATGGTGCCATGGTACGGTATATGTTACCTCGCTCCTGAGGGCGTCAAGCTCCAGTTTCGCATCCAATGAGAACGCCGCGATGAGCTGAACATTCTCCTGGGAACCTTCTAATTGCCTTGCTTTGCCGACGAGTATTGTGGATGGAACACCCTTTTTCAACATTTCGACAAAGTCCTCCACGCGTTCTCTCCTTCCCAAGATCTTAACGGCGTGCTTATCTTGTGTGTCACTCACTATCACGTCGGGCGATTCTGTAGACCATGTCCCAAATCTTTCTTTTTGAGATGTTGTGGGTGAGGATATTTCGTGCCCATTCTTTAAAACAAGCCTTAGTAGCGCGGTAGAATATATTCCCCTAACCATAACTTTCAATAATCCACTCACCGTTAGAGGGTGATAGAAACAACCCTAACATATGCTGATGTTTTGGTAATTGTTGATACTTGCTGGCACATCATTGTTGGGCAGCCCTTATTGTCTCCAACAAAGACATCGCCATCCAGAGCTGCGTCCTAGTGAAGGGCGGCATGTTTGGGTCTGAGATTATCTCGTCAATTATCTCGATCGCATTCGCCGCCCTTACAGCAGGTATGAACCTTTCGTCGAAAAGAGCGTCGCTTGCAGATTTTGCCGCCCTCCTTATGTTCCTAGGAGTGCTTGTGTCGTTTGCTATGGCCTCGAGTATCTGAACTATTTGCTGTCTTTTCTCTTCCCATGATTGCTTAGATTCTGACATCCGGAACAACCACCCCTCTTCAATTTAGGTATAAGTTTTCCGCTTCCCCTTGAGTGGGGAGCGGCATTTAAGAATTTCTCAGGGCCCGCCTACGTTAGGCCTATCTTCTTTGCGTATTCTGTTAACCCCAACTCAGCGAGCTTCTCTAGCTTAGGTTTGCCTTCCTTTGTCCATCCCCTTATGCTGTAGAATTCATCCAACATTTGATCGAATTTCCCCCTATCTACGACCTCACCCTTTGACGCACCGAAGGCTAGCGGATCTTTGTACATTCTCTCCGGGAGATAATCGTCCTTCCTTGTCAAACCTTCTCTGATGTTGTAGAGCCTGATAATGTTGTTAATTCTTTCTCCTATCCTCCTAAGCTCTGCCGCGTTTATACCCGCTCCGGTAGCCATGTTGTAGATGGTCGTCACACCCTCCCATAACATCGGGCCGATTGTCGGTAAGGAGTAAAACTTACACATTATCATGCTATCGATGACTGCGTAAAAGTCCTCCTGCTCTGCGACGTACTCGGCATGACCGTCGTAGGACAACCTGTCAACTGTAACATCTGGTTTGAACGGATGCTTCCCTGTCAGGTTCGGCCTGTAGGCCACGTGCCTTAGATGGCACGCACCCCTTTGTGAGACGGCATAAGCAAGGGCGACACCCTTCAAACCTCTTGGATCGTATCCCGGGAACTCCAACCCTTTCACATGGACAGCCAGTTCAGGAACGCCTAAAATTTCTGCGGCACGTCTTACACCCTCAGCAAGTATCTTTCCAAGACCTCTCTTGAACGCTATAACCTCAACCGCCCTAACGAGCGAGTCACCGTCACCGAACTTCAAGCCTATGTCGTTCTCTTTTAGAAGACCCCGTTCAGCTAAGTACATAGCGAAACTCACAACGTTCCCGAGTGTTATCGTGTCAAGTCCATACAGGTTTGCAAGCTCGTTGGCCGCTGCAACCGCAGCTAAGTCGTCAATTCCACATAACGGGCTTAGCGCGTATAGGGTTTCGTACTCGGGCCCTTCCAAGACTATAGTTTTCCCTTTATAATCAACAACACTATGCCTACCACAAGCTACTGGGCATGCAAAGCAAGTTATGTGCTTCTTCACTATAGTACTGTTCATAGTCTCTGGTCCGACTTTTTCATAACCATCAAAACTTCCGCCTTGATAGTATCTGGTCGATAAGGAACCCGTGTTTTGTGTAAAGGCCATTATGCCCGATGTGCCGTATTTTGCGAGCGCAGTTAATGTGTTTCTTGCTTTGTTCGATACTTCCCTCCTTAACTCTTCGTACGCCTTCTCATCAGCCGGAGCGACCTCAAGTGTACCTTTTATTACGATGGCCTTCAGCTTCTTGCTTCCCATGACAGCACCGCCTCCAGTCCTACCGAAGAAACCACCTCTCAAGCCCTTAACGCTGTGCTGGTATATGCCGTGGACTATACATGCAAACTTGACCAAATTCTCGCCTGCCTGACCTATGACGGCTGTCTGGACTTTATCGCCGTGTTCCTTCCAAAGAGCCTTCTCGGCTTCTAATGTGTTCAGACCCCAAATGCCAGATGCATCACGTATTTGGACTTCGCCGTCCTCAACATAAAGATAGACTGGCTTGCTCGACGCACCTTTTACCACGATAGCGTCAAGCCCAGCTTTAGCCATCTCGGTGCCGATGTAACCGCCACAGTAACTCTCGCCGAATAAGTTAGTGAGCGGCGACTTAAAGCACAACGCCATCCTAGCGGCGCTCGAGAGGGCAAGACCCTCTATCGGTCCAACAGAGAAGACAAGAACGTTGTCTGGTGAAAGCGGATCTATCTTAGGTTCCGTGTTGTCGAATAAGAGCTTCGCACCTAAACCCTTTCCACCTATGAAATTTCTATAGACATCCTTACCAGGGTCGAAATATTTCACGGAACCATCAGATAAATCAACAAAGCACACCCTATGCCAATATCCTGATTCTCTAATACTAGGTTTCATCACGAATACCAGCAAAACAGACATTTAAAAAAGTTTAGTTTTCTTATCAATGCTTCATACAACAATCAGCAATACGCTACTTAGAGCCTCTTAGACGTAAACCGCAAGCTTATTTAATGAAGAATACTTCATAAAGAATGGTGATAGAAGATTGTCACTAAAGCCTCCAAAGAGAGTGGCGCTTCGTAATCCATCCTTGAAGGGTACAATGTCTGTCGAGGAGGCGATATCTTGGCGTAGGTCCGAGAGAAGATACTCACCGAGTAAGCTTACGCTCGAGCATGTTTCGCAACTGATGTGGTGCGCCCAAGGTATAACGGATCATAGGAGCATGCTAAGGGCCGTACCATCCGCGGGCGCAACTTATCCGCTTGAGATTTATGCTGTCGTGAAGGATGGTGGCGTAGAAGGACTGGAGGCTGGTGTGTACCATTACCGACCGGAAGACCATTCTCTAGAACTGATTAGAAGCGGCGACCTCAACGAGGAACTAGCATCAGCCTGCCTTGGACAAAGTTGGGTAAGAGATGCTCCGCTCAACATCGTCATAACCGCAATATATGCTAGGACAACGAGAAGATACGGGACGAGGGGGGAGAGGTATGTGCATATGGAGGTCGGGCATGCAGGCCAGAACATATACCTCCAGGCTACGGCCATGGGCTTAGGAACTGTTGCCGTTGGAGCGTTTTACGACGACAGAGTCAAAGAAGTTTTGGGAGTGTCCGGAGAAGAGAGACCGCTGTACGTTATGCCCATTGGCATATCCGTCAGGAAAAGAGTTGTTTGAGGTTAAGCATCCTGAATAATCCTTTATAATATCTATAGTAGTTTCTGCCATAGCAAAAATGGAAGGCAACAAGCCTATGGTCGAAAATTGGCACTCGATGAGCGTCAAAGAGGTCATGGCTAGGCTTAGGACCGACCCGGAGAGGGGACTAACTAGCGACGAAGCAATCAACAGGCTCTCTACGTTCGGTCCGAACGAGATCGAAAAACCGAAGAAGGTCTCAGGTCTAAAGATATTCATCAGACAATTTAAGAACGTCTTGATTTTGTTACTGCTTGTTGCCACGGTCATATCTGCAATCTTAGGTGAACTTGTTGATTCCATACTAATATTCATAATAGTGATGGCAGCAACCATCTTAGGATTCGTCCAGGAGCTAAGGGCAGAGAAGGCGCTCGAAGCTCTGAAGAAAATGCTGAGCCCGAGGATCAACGTCATCCGGGACGGAAAAGTTGTCAACATAGCGACTAAGGAGATTGTTCCTGGCGACGTTATGCTCCTCGAGGCGGGCGACAAGATACCTGCTGATGCACGGCTCATTTACGTCGCTAACCTGCAAGTTAACGAGGCATCCCTTACTGGTGAATCCGTACCGGTTTTGAAGCAGGTTGAGCCCTCGCCCGTGGATGCAAGTATTAGTGATAGACGCTGCATGGTGTTTGCAGGTACAACTGTTACTTACGGTAAGGGCAAGTGCGTAGTCGTTGCTACGGGAATGAATACAGAGCTCGGTAAGATAGCCAGAACTGTGGCTACGATCGAAAAGGAGGAGACACCACTCGAGAGGAAGACGAAGGAAATAGGCAACTTCCTCGTTAGGGTCGTAATAATCGTAATAAGCTTGATAGCTATTGCAGGTATCCTCGAGGAGCTGTTTCTGTACGGCAATCTGACCGTTGATTTCGTCGTCGAGATGATGGTATTCGCTGTAGCCCTAGCGGTGGCAGCGGTTCCGGAGGCATTACCGGCGATCGTTACGGGCACGCTGGCTATAGGCATGTATGTGATGGCTAAGCACAATGCCTTAATCAGGAGGATGTCAGCCGTGGAGACGCTCGGTTGCACACAGGTCATATGCTCCGACAAGACTGGGACGCTCACTAAGGGTGAGATGACAGTTGTGCAGCTCTTTGTTTCAGGAAGAAACATCAAGGTCTCGGGCACAGGTTACGAGCCAAAAGGAGGGTTCTTCGAGGATGGGAAGATCATAGAACCCGATGGGTCAATCCATCTGCTCCTTAAGGCAGGTTCACTTTGTAACGATGCGCAGCTCGTGAATACCAATGGAGGATGGAGCGTGATAGGAGATCCGACAGAGGGTGCACTCATAGTCGTTGCCAGAAAGGCTGGAATAGATGAGCTAGAACTCAGGAAGGCAAACCCAAGAGTCTTCGAGGTACCATTCAGCTCGGAGAGAAAGAAGATGACGACTGTCCACAAGACGCCGGACGGGTCTTTGGTTGCATACATGAAGGGAGCTGTCGAGGTAGTTCTAGATTCTTGCGATAGGATTCTCCTGAACGGAGAGGAGGTACAGCTATCGGATGAGTTGAGGTCGGATGTACTTGCGATAAACGACGAGATGGCAGCAAACGGTCTCAGGGTGTTGGCTATAGCATATAGAAGTAGTGTTGACTGTGAGGAATATACAGATGCCGAAAAGCTCGAGAGGGATTTCATACTGATCGGCCTATTCGGCATGATGGACCCGCCAAGAGAAGATGCCATAGAGGCCATCAAGGTGTGCAAGCAGGTTCAGATAAAACCCGTGATGATTACTGGTGATCATAAGCAGACGGCCGTGGCCATCGCAAAAAGCATGAAGATCTACGAGGAAGGAGACATCGTGCTAACTGGTCAAGAGTTGGAGAAGATAGACGATGCCGAGCTTAGCAAGGTGTGCGAGAAGGTCACAGTTTATGCGAGGGTTTCTCCGCTAGACAAGCTGAAGATAGTTAAGGCATGGAAGCGAAGGGGAAAAATCGTCGCGATGACTGGTGACGGTGTGAACGACGCACCAGCGTTGAAGCAGGCCGACATAGGCGTCGCCATGGGAATAACGGGGACTGAGGTCTCGAAGGAAGCGGCCGACATGGTCCTGTCCGATGACAACTTCGCTACAATCGTGAAGGCTATAGAGCTGGGCAGATGGATATACGACAACATCAAGAAGTTCCTGCTCTACCTGCTCAAGAGCAACATAGTTGAGGTAGCGGTCATAGCCATACTCGTGCTCTTAGGGTTTCCGCTCCCTCTGCTACCAGTCCACATACTGTACATAAACTTGGCAACCGATGGTCTCCCTGCGATCGCTCTCGGCTTAGCGCCGCCAGAGCCTGGACTCATGAATCGACCACCGAGAGATCCGAAGGAATCCGTATTCTCGCGTGAAATTAAGTTTCTGTTAGGCTTAATAACTTCCATTCATACGCCGTTCTTTGTTTGGATCTTCTTCTCGAACATAGGCAGGGGTATCGACGTTGCTAGGACTATTCTCTTCCTATCCTTCGTCATCGTTGAGCTTTCTCTTGCGTTGAACCTTTGCTCGATAAGGTACCCAATAACTAAAGTCAAGCCACATAAGTGGTTATTGCTTGCTGTACTATGGGAAGTTTTCATGTTGTGTATGATAGTCAGCTTGGAAGGTCTAAGAAACGTCTTTCAGCTAGTGCCGCTATCGTCCCAAGATCTTATTACGTTAGCGTTTGTAGCGCTCATACCATTTGTCGAGTTTGAATTGATAAAGCGTATAGCACCAGACCTCCTAATACCAGAATCTGAGTTGAAGTTTCAAAAAATAAGTTAAATACGTGATAGTAGCACTCGTAACATCATGGAGAAAAATGTAAAATTCATGGTCGAGGCATATAAGGATGAGTACATTGATTCGTGCCTCTACAAAAACATGGCCGCATACGTTAAGGATGAGGTTAAGAGACAGACCTTCGATGAGTTGTCCAAGGTAGAGAGGACGCACGCAAATTTTTGGTATGATTTTTCGGAGAGTATGGGAATAACGCCAAGCATAAGTCTGAGCTCTAGGTTGAAGTTGTTCTTCATGATTCTGTTCACGAGGCTTTTTGGATACAAGCTAACCATAAGGCTCTTTGAGGCGGGCGAGCTAGCCGCGATAAAGAAGTATTCAGAGCTATATAGGTCTGCAGACCTTACCAAGGATGTTCGAGAACAACTTGGAAAAATAATCTACGATGAGATATCACATGAAGAATACCTGATGTCTGAAGTGCTAAAGATTAAAACGATGTTTGAACGTGTGAGGGATGCGTTGTACGGTATGGTGGATGCGCTTGTCGAGGTTCTTGCGGTCGTGGTTGGCTTGGCGAGCGTAATTCGAGAACCTGTAGTTGTGGCTTTGGCAGGAATAATAGCTGGTTCTGCTGGGACTTTCTCCATGGCAGCTGGTGCTTACCTTTCGGCGAAGAGCCAACATGAGATTGCTTCAGCGAAGGGTGCAAAGGTGGAGATGGAGGTAGAAGTGAGTCCTGAGAATGCGTACAAGAAGCTTGTCGATTACTTCCGCAAAGAAGGATTGCGTGAAGAAGACTTGGAAATTGTAGTCTCGAGGCTCATGGAGTCAAAGAAAGCTTGCACCGAAATCCTTAAGCGTGAAGAGTTGGGCACTACTGAGAGCGAGCTACCTAGTCCTAAAAGGGCGGCGCTCGATGCAGGATTATACTACTTCTTAGCAGCCCTGTTCCCGATAGCACCTTTCGTCTTCGGCCTCTCTGGCCCGATGGGTGTCGTCTCAGCAATAGCAAGCTCAGCTACGGCATTAGCAGTTACTGGTATTTTGGTTGGCGTAATGACGGGTATCAGCCCTTTAAGGAAGGCTGGAGAGATGGTCGGCATAGCCCTCGGCGCTGCGGGTCTAACCTACACGATCGGAACGTTGGCGAAGATGATGCTTGGCATAGAAGTGCTGTGAACATTCAAGATTTTAGGGCGCGAGCCTCCATGTAACTGTCTCCGGTGTAATGGAGTAATGGGCTGAACGTAGTCTTTCTTACGTGCTCTTCTACTACTTTTCCTACGACGAGGTAATGGTCACCGAATGGGTTCATGTATACAACGACGCACTCAAGCGTTATCGGCGATTCGGCTATACCAGAGGGACTGATTTTCTTGGACGGGGTCTTTGTTAGTTTTGTCATGCTGAACTTGTCAACGTCCCTGCCCGAGTGGCTGCCGCAGACCCTAACTTGTTCAAGTATCTCCAACGTCGCTACGTTTACCGTGAATTCGCCGACTTCCTTGAGGTTCGAGAAGGTATGTCTTTCTGGCGCAACGGCAATAGCCACATATTTTGGGCTGAAGCTAACCGGCATGACGAAGCTGGCTGGCATGATGTTTTCCTTACCCTTGCCGTCAACTGTCACAACGAGCACGACCGGTCTTGGAAATATTTCCTGAGATATGCGCATGGTTTAACACCATTTTTAGGGCAAATTTTTATATAAATCGCACGTTTATTTTTCTTTATAGTGAATTTTCATGCATGTGCATAGATTGTTTATTTGTACAATT
>Ga0105163_1000009_pt1 | contig 161952 bp, 170 predicted proteins | sample JNZ110809AmetaG_FD_81531 | JGI IMG/M metagenome (GOLD analysis project Ga0105163, IMG submission 81531) | Hot spring microbial communities from Jinze hot spring, China to study Microbial Dark Matter (Phase II) - JNZ 110809A | ecosystem: Environmental > Aquatic > Thermal springs > Hot (42-90C)... | reverse complement strand
GAAGCAATCAAAAAAGACTGAAAGGAAACGTTATGTACCTCCAAATGGCGTTTGTTCTTCGCCTCGAATAGAAGCTTAGCTATGGGGATTTCTAGAAACCATTTGTATCTCCTCGTAGAATTCTTTTAGGATGTTTTCGCTCTTCTCTTTACCGGCTTCTACGAGGTCCATTTTTTCCTGAAGAATTCTAGTTCTCTCTTCGCCTATGAGTTTACCGAAGTTTTCACTAAGGAATTTAAAGACCTTCTTGCCTCTAGGAGTTGCAACTAGCTTGTTTTTGCTAACTTCCAAGATGTAACCCCTTCTTCTGAGCACGTCAAGTATCTTGGCATATGTTGACGGCCTTCCTATGCCCCTATCCCTCATCAATCTCACCAGCTCACTATAAGTGTAAAGCGGGTACTCGGGTATGGTTATGAACGATACGTCGAGAACAGCATATTCGCCGTCCTTTAACGTGCCGAGGTCCACGGGGTTAAAGCGCTTAGTTAACCTGATAAAGCCCTCTTCAATAATATTCGTTATAAACGAGAACTCCCTGACGAAGTCTCCGAGAACTAGCTTAAACGACGTTCTCTCCACTCTTGCAGCCTTCATTTGGCTGGCTATAAACCTCTTGAATATTAAGTCGTATAGTCTGTAGTCCTCCGGCCTAAGGGGCACGGCTATAGCTATTAACCCAGCGGCCTTTAAGGCCTTGATCTGCCCAGAATCCAGCGGCCTCGTAGGCCTGATGCACTCGTGCGCTCCTTCCTTCTCCCACCTCCTGCCGTGGAAGAACTCCAAGCCAAACACTTTCTCAACGTAGTCCTTCGCTATGCCAATACCTAGGGAGCTCACGGTTGTACTATCCGTTCTGTGGTACGTTATTAAACCAGCTTCGAACAGCCTCTGAGCTGACTCCATGATTTTTACAGCCGACGCCTTCAACACCCTAGAAGCCTCGGCAAGCATCGTATCAGTGGTGTAAGGTGGTGGCGGATTAACCTCGATCTCTTCCCTCTTAACGCCAGCTATTGTTACCTTTCCGCTGCTTTTTACGGAGTCCGCGAACCCCTTTGGTGCTTTGAATACTAGCTGGATTGCTAGTCCATCCAGTTTCAGCATTACGAGCTCCGCCTTAACCTTGTGCTTTTCTGTTCTTTCGACCACCCAGCCGAGAACCGGCGTCTGAACTCTACCAGCCGAAAGGAAGTTGAGATTAAACGCCTTCCACAGCATTGGGCTCAGCGTAAAACCGATCCACCTATCCTCGATTCTTCTAACTATCTGCGCATTAACCATGTTCTCGTCCAATTCGCCGGGGCTTTTCAGCGCCTCTGTAATACCCCTCTTGGTTACTTCGTGAAATCTAACCCTGTATATGTTCTTGTTGAAAGGCTTTAACAGTAGAGTCACGTCCCATCCTATTTTCTCCCCCTCCGCGTCGGGGTCTGTTCCCACCAGCACTTCGTCGACTTGCGAAGCTATTTTCCTGAGAACCTCTATAACGGGTAATGCATCCACTAAAACCCTACCACCGCAGTAGGGGCATTCCTCCTCGTCTCTTGGGACATTCCTACCGCATTTAGCACACTTTCGTATAGGCTCGTACACGGGCTTGAAAGAGCTATTGTCAACTACCACTCCGAATACTCCAATATTGTCCGTGGTGAGGTCTAGAATGTGCCCCCCCGTCGCGACGATCACCATTAACCTGTTCTCGGCTAAGACCTCGTAGGTTTGAACTCCATTTACGACCCTTCTAGTAGGTTTACCGAACATCTTGGCTATGGTTTTAGCTTTGTTAGGTGATTCAACGACGAATAGCGTCGTCTTCATGAGCTCCTTTTCCTTCATTTTCAACTTGCCTTCCAGCACTAGTCTAACTTTCGCCCTGTCCTCATCTACCTTTTCTAGTACCTCGTTAACCAGCTGCTCATTGTACTCTCTAAACTCCACTTCTTCGAGCAAGTACTTCAAATCTCGAAGGAGGGCTTTGAATGCCTTCTCCTCGTCTACTACTAGCACGCTAAGCCCTTTTGTTAAGCCTCCCACGTAGAGCCTAGATGTTCTGCCACTACCCTGCACGTAAGCCACTACATCCGGTATTATGAAGAAGTACTCTCCTTCCCTACCACCGAGGACTATCGTTTCACTCCTTTTCAGCTTCTCGACTACTTCGGGGTCTTTTAGCACTTTATTCATGAACTTAAGGGCCTCTCCCGCGACCTTTCTCGCAAATTCTTGGTAGCCTTCCAGCTCTTTGCCTGCTTTCAAGGCCTCTCTCACGGCTTCGAGGGCCTCTCTACCTGCCGTTCGGATCTTGATTAAGCCTCCGAGCACCCGGTTAAATTCTTCCTGGTACTTCTCGTAGACGATGTCCTTTATTTCATTCAGGAGCATGAGCCATCTACTAGGCTGGAAATCCTCGATGCTGATTTTCAGCTTGAATTTTGGAACACCAGCGAAGACCGCGTACCTGACTCTCTCCGGGAGGTCTATGCCCCTGACGAGTGGGCCTCGGTACGATGCTATACCTATTAGCGCGTCCAGTTCCCCGTTCACGAACATCCTGAACAGCTTCTTCTTGGACTTCATGTAGGCTTCTACCCTCAAGCCTCTCTCCTTTAGATATCCTGCTAGCTTTTCGGCGTACTCAACCCCCCTATCCATTGGTACGTATATTAGCCCGCCGGTACCAAGCTTCGCCACGATTTTTGCGATCACCTCTTCGAGCTGCTCACCAGCCGGCTTTAAGTAGATGTCTACGATGTTTCTGCCAAACTCAGCCTTACCCCCAACCGTGAAGCCGTAAAGCGCATTTAGCAACCTTACTCTCTTTGTTCTCCTAGCGGTTTGCGTAGCGCCGCTAACCACGATCATGCCCTTAACCCCCTCTCGAAGTAGTGTCCTGAGCTTACCCGCCTCTGCCAGTAGTTGCCTGGACTTATCCGGGTCTTCAACGGCTACCTTTCTAGCCTCCTTTTCCAGGTTCTCAGCCTCTTCGACTATTTTCACTGCTTCTTCCGGTACACCGAGCATTCTTAGTACTATGTCTACGCATTTGCTCCTCCTCAAGAAGCTATCTACATCATCCACGAATGCCACATCTACCGGTTGCTGGAGTTCCGGCCTCTTCATTAGGGAAAGGGGGGTTGTAACTATTATTGATGCTGTAGGCGCTTTGATGAGCGTCTCTTTTTTAGCTTTATCGACCATTAAGCTATGGTAAGCAACGATCTCCACGTTGGTGAGCCCTAGTTTTTCCCTCGCGACTAGCATCTTCTCATGAACCTGGCTAGCGAGGAGGCTCGTGGGGACCAGGATCAAGGATTTCTTGCCCTCGCGGGCGGCATAGAGGGCTAGTATTATCTGCATTGTAGTTTTACCGCTCCCTGTCGGCGCAACCATGGCGAAGCTCTCGTTATTGAAGAACCTGCGCGCCCAGAGCCTCTGGAGTCCCCACATCCTGGAATTGACGACTGCAGTAAACACTTTATCTACTTCTTCAACTCTCCTTTCGATTCTTTTAATGCCGTAAGAATACCCCCTCAACCTAGTGCCCATTTTACTGGTACACTCGTCGCAGGGCTCTCCGGCAACGAGCCTAGTAGAGGTTATATCTCCTCTACAATTAGGGCACATTCCTCGAAAAATCGCTTCTACACCCACACGTTTCTCCCCAATAATGTAAATGGAAGTGTTAATGGTGACTTATAAAGCCTCTGTGTAGCACTTCTCGCAAAAGCCTTATAAAATTAGTAGCTGGCTTGGTTTACAGAGCATTATTAGAGGGTGATCGCTACTTCCACCACCTAGCACGCCGTTTCTTACGGCGTCCGACCCTTTCACCTCCTCGAAGGGCGTAGAAGAGGCTAGTTGTCAGTGCCTAGTACCATCTAAACTGGTTACCTGGCTATAAGGTATTTTAAGGTGCTCTGTATCAGTGCAGTAGTGATACGCTAAAGGTGCTCACGTTGAGCGCTGTTGAACTGTCCCTTGCAAAGTTAATTGAGGCTATTAGAAGGAATGAAGTGGATAAGCTAAGGGAAGAGCTGAGTAGAGTGGAAAGGATCTCGATGATCGTCTATAAGCTACCCTGGTTCGAGCTGAAAGTTAGAGCGCCTGATAAGAGGCTAGTAATGCTCAATCAGGGGATACTCAATAGACTTGAATACGCGTTACTCAAAACAACTGTAGAGGCTGCTAAGAACGGCAGGTTGCCTGTTTTTAAAGACATAGCTAACGCGGCGGGCGACTACAAGGCATCTGCAAAGTACCTCGTAATGCTAGCCGACATGGGCTACGTGGTCTTCCCTGATCCGGCTAAAGCGGCAAAACTCAGAGAAGCGGTGAAGGCGGTCTCCGAGAGCAGGTACCGGAGGTGTATACTCAAAGCACTTGACCTCCCCGTGGTGCTAAATATCAATGTGCTAGAAAGTAGCGCGGTGAAGGTGGATTGCACGTTTAGAAGTGGTAAACTCTCGTGCAACTTCTATTCACATAACGAAGAGAGGGAGCGCGCGAAGCTTCAAGTGAACATCTTCAACGAGTACATCTAGTAACTGGTGACATCGTTTAAACGCGCTGTGAGCATGTAGCACTCAGCAAGAGATGGGGGAATTCGTTACCTGCTGATTACGAACTACTCCTCCAGAATCGCCTTAATGAAGGCTTTGTGAATGTTGTATGGTTTGGGTTTTAAGGCGAAACCGGTACTTAGCGTGATTTGTGCACTCACCTTACCAATGATATGCCTCGTCCTGAATCCTTCCCATCCATACTTCTCTACGTTACTTACTACTAGCTCCTTCAACGTCTTCACGTCTTCGTATACGAACACCCTTCCGGGAGCTACGACCACGATAGCGTTTACTTTTCCAAGTAGACTTGCGTAAGGGGCTATGGCGTCATTAAAGCTCTCAATGAATACCACGTTGTTACCCCCCCGTATAAGTTCTAGGCACTCGTTCAGGCTTTCTTCGGAATTGGCGGACTCCATGTACTTAACTAACTCGTCAATAGAGCTTTCCTCGGCATGAAGCGCTAATAGCATCTTCTCGAGGGTCCTTCTCGTGGCCGGGGGCGCCCTCTTGAGGCTCTCCGGGTAGTAGTAGTGTCTAGTTGCTTTGCTACGGCAATTCGTTATTCTAGAAAGTACTGCCGTCGAGTACATGCTCTCCAAGTCCGCCATGTAAGTATCCATACTTTGTTCATAGAAGCGGGGATCGGGTGGTATGGTGGCGATCGCTAGAGGGTTGCTCAAAGCCGGATCCTTAACGAACCCGTTTTCATAGTATAGTGTAACGTCATTGCCAACTAGTAACCCCAACTCAATGCTTTTCTTAATAGTCCTCGGACTATACCATAGATTATGTCCTGCGACAGGTTTAAATACTCCAACTCTTAACCCAGTACTCCTAGCATACGATGCAGAACTGAGCACGAACCACGTTTTACCCGAATCGTAGGGTATTAAACCAGTAACCAGTATCAGCTTGTCCACGAACCGTCCACCCTACCATAAAGATGTAACGTAGCTGTTAAAGAGGATTATACTGGAAGATCCCGGGATTCAGCTCTTATATAAGTTTATAGGGTGATTTCACTGCCTCATCTTTGCCCCCCTACATCGGTCTCGGGGATTCATCATTGAGGGCGTTCAGGGGTACCCCTAAACCCTTGAACCTGCCCCACTCCTTGGGCACGTGGATGATGTTTTCCTCGGGGTGGTGTGCGTAACCTGGGTAATGGACAATATATAGGCATATATAGTTAATTTAGTCCTTACTTAAAGCACCAAATCCGTATGTAAATCAACGGGGCTCACGTTGAACGCGCTTCTACTCACCGGGTTAGCGCTAGCAGCACTATACGCCATTGCGATAGGAGCCAACGACATGGCCAACATTATAGGTGTACTCGTCGGTGGTAAAGTTACAAGCTATAAAATAGCGGTCGCTGTGTTTACTAGTAGCGTCATTGCTGGCGCCCTGCTTCAGGGACACATGGTTATAAAGACTCTAGGACGCGGCATCGTGAAGACTCTTGACATCCACGGGGCTGTCGCAGCCTCCTTAGCCGCCATACTGTGGATCATTATTGCTTCGAGACTCGGATTACCAGTTTCAACATCCCAGAGTGCCGTCAGTAGCGTAATCGGCGTAGGGCTAGCATACATCCTGAAGAAGTGGGAGTGGAGCCTTGTAGATTTCAGTGTCATTAATAAGATATTAATTAGCTGGTTAGCCTCGCCAGCGCTGGCGATGCTCCTCGCCGCCATCATTTACACCAGCTTAAATAGACTACTGGAAAAGAAGGCACCGAAGGAAGGCCTCATCAAGGCGCTGGCAGTAACACTCGCGGGCTGGGATGGCTACTCGTTCGGCGCGAACGACGTTGCCAACGCTACGGGAGTATACTTAGCAGTAATGGAGGTTGCCGGGTACTCTAGGGGTATTGGTGCGTCGGTACTACTAGCTCTACTGGGTGCTGTATTCATCGCGCTGGGAGGGGTAATTATGGGAAGGCGGGTGGCAGAAACGGTGGGGTTTAAGATAACTCGGCTCGACCCCGTGGGCTCTATTTCGTCATCCCTGGTATCGGCTTCATCTACATGGCTTTTCACAACGATACCGTATATGGTTATGGGTTACGGCATACCGGTGTCAACGACATACATAACCGTTGGCACGGTAATGGGCATTGGAGTAGCTAAGTACAGGAGTATTAAGAGAGGCCTTAACGTTAAACTAGTACTAACAATACTGTCAGCCTGGGTGCTAACGCTACCCATTGCCGCACTCTTGGGAATGTGCTTTTATTACGCTTTGGTGATTCTATTTGGAGGTGCGTAAATTTGTCTACTTGGAGCTGGATTTCGAGAGATAAGGAGAGAAGAGCTCTTAGACTCTATATCGAGCACGTCTCTAGAGTTCTTAACGTAGTTGAGCACGCCACCGAGGCGTTAAAAGCATATCATGCAGGCAACTGGGAGAAGTTCAGCGAAGAGTGGAGAAAGGTGTTTGATTTAGAGCGTGAAGCTGATGAGATCAAGAGGAAAATTCTCGCCGAGCTGTCACAAGAAGTTTTTCACCCCATTGACCGCGAAGAGGTAATTAGGCTTGTTATCACGAGCGACGATGTGGCCTCACATGCGAAGGCATGGACGAGAAGGCTCGGTTACGTGCATGACGATGTTTTACCGAAAGGCATTGTAGAGAGGTTCATAGAAATAGCCAAAAACGTGCAAGAAGCAACGACGTTAATTAAAGAAGCAAGTAAAGAGCTACTGGCCGGGCACAAAGAGAAGGCGTTGGAGCTAGCGGATCGTATAGAAGTCATCGAGGAAAGGGTAGACGATATGCGCGTTGAAACACTAAAAGAAGTCTTCTCCTACTGCGATTCAGCGAGGATCTCTTACTGCCTACTGGCAAAGGAAGTCGTGGACATCTTGGAAGACGCTGCTGACAAGTGTGAAGACGTGGCTGACGTTCTGAGGTCAATTGCACTACTAAGGCGCTAGCAAGCGCTCCACTACTTGCTGTGAACCTAGGAAATACCTTTAGGCCTGCCTAGCGCACGAGAGTCGAGATCGGTGGTAACGACTCGAAAACGGGTGTCCATAGTACCGGGTACCAGTAGGAGAGCGTAAAGATGCGTTTTTAAACCGTCAAGGTCCAGCCTGAATAGGAGTCACGAAGGCTGAGTTAAGCCCCAAACACTACGTATTTAGATCATTTTTAGATTAAAGTTATCAGTGTAATGTTCTTTCATATCTAGGGGCAGGCGGCTGATAGAGCTTGGAAGTGGTCATTACTGGAGGAGCCGGGTTCATTGGGGGGCACATAGCGTTACACTTGGAGGAAAGAGGGTTCGATGTAATCGTTGTAGATAGCTTAGAACGCGCTTCGATGACTAATTACTTAAAAGGTAGAAGAATAAAGGTTATTACCGCCGACTTGAGAGGGCATGTCGAAGTGCCCTGCGCCAATGTAGTGATTCATGCCGCGGCATACGTTGATGTAGCAGAGTCTTTCGAAAAACCCTACGACTACTTCGTTAACAACGTCGCTGTAACGTCTAAAATCGCGAAGAAGGCCTCAGAGTGTAATGCATTCGTGATTTACCTAAGCTCAGCTGCCGTGTACGGTAACCCAGTATACCTGCCTATAGATGAAAATCACCCTACGAGTCCGCTATCACCTTACGGGCTCACGAAACTCATGGGTGAGGAAGTGGTCAAGTTCTATGGTAAACTGGGACTTCAGTACGCTGTTATGAGGCTATTCAACGTCTACGGGCCGTGCCAAAACAGAGCATATGCAGGTGTAATAACAAAGTTCGTGGAAAGGGTCAGGCAGGGGCTCCCCCCGATAATATATGGTGACGGCGACCAGACAAGGGACTTTATACACGTAGATGACGTGGTAAAGTTCATTGAGATGGTCCTCGATAAGAAACCACGGGGCACGTTTAACGTAGGTACTGGTAGAGCCACCTCTATAAGAGAGCTTGCTAAGCTAGTAATAGAGCTTGCTGGTATTGAGGCCGAGCCCGTTTACACCTCCCCGAGACCAGGAGACATAAGGCATAGCGTAGCAGATATAAGGAGGGCGTTAAGCCTGGGCTGGAAACCGCGAGTAGAACTACGAAGTGGCATCAAATCGCTAATTGAAGGCAAGTCGTACTGCCCTTAATAACCACACCCCATTGTAGACGAGAGCTCCTACACGCCTCCATGAAGCTATACGATTCTACGCCTACTCCATACGCATACTTCGACTAACCCCAATGCACCTTCACGCAGGAGCTTAAAATGGCGTTAAGAGCCTCCCACTTATTTAGGGGTTTAAGAACTACATCTATCCCGGTGTTTACATGGACTTCAATGAGCTATTGAGGCTCATAATCGTACTCGCGCTAATCGATTCCATAGATCCCTGCATCTACGCCATATTTGCGCTCATAGTCGTGTCAGCTACGCTCGTAAACCTCAAGTACGCTGTTAAAGCGGGCACCACGTTCATAGCTTCCGTATACTTCGGATACGTGGCGTTCGGCATGCTACTGAGGTACGCTTTCATAAGACTACCAATGCAACTACTAGCAGTACTGTTACTGATATACGGGTTTACTTTACTACTTTACAGCGCTTTAACGAGGAAGAAGGGTTACGTAGGCGAACTTGTTTGCCGCGAGGATGACGTACCTTGTAAAGTGGCATCTATTCTCAGACTCGACAGGCTCGTGTACAAGGGATTGCCTATGATATCGGTTCTAGGGCTGGTGTCGTCGTTCACCTTACTGCCGTGTAGCGCCGGGCTCTTTTTAGCATTCAACGTCATATTGAAGAACTATGAATTCTGGGTCTGGCTACCTTCAACGCTATTTTACGTACTCGTATTCGTGTCGCCCTTAATACTACTGCTACTGGCACTCATATACGTGTCAAAACTCAAGGCAGTATATGACATCCTATTGAAACACGAGAAATTCCTCAAGATGATAGGCTCGTTGATAATGATGTCCACGGCAATTTATATACTATTAACGTATTGACCGTACTACCTTTCCCCTAACTTGAACCCGGTCCTATGACAACCCGCTTCAAGACCGCTCGTGTATTCGTTCTATGATCGCGTTAGGGCTAATCCCCGTTAAGGGTTAGTTGAAATTATTAAGGATGTTACCGCGATGCCCGTTAAGCACTCTTCTTCGCTGTACTCACTAGTGCATTTTCCGATGAGGTCTTCCGGCTCGCTGACTCCTAGTCTAGGTAATAACTCCACGAGGAGCTTCCTGAGCTCGCGTATGTATGTTTCATGCGCGCCGTGCCCTTTAACTTCGAGTACTTTATTCAGGAGTTCGTGTATTGTATTTATGTTCACGCCCGCCTCCCAAAGTGGTATTACAGCTTCCTTGGCGAGCATCTCAGTTACGTACGGAACGTATCTTAGCGGTGTTACGCGTTCCAGGTACTCATTGAAAGACCTTAAGAGAGCCTCGTAAAGCTCGTCACTCCACGTGCTGGAATACAGGTTAAGATAACATACCACCCGGTAGGTTATGTCGCCTTCGCGATCGACTAGTCCTCGCTCCGAGGTGGAGAGTTCATGTATGCTTGTAGACAAGTCACTCCCCTCTCCAGACTGCTTAATAGAAGAATTTAAAGAGAGCGGTTACTGGCGAACTATTTGCAAAAGAATGCCAAGAGTCACTAGTAATGCTCCTATAAACGTCCTCGCGGACAGCTTCTCCCCTCCAATAAATTTACCAGTAAACTGCGAAAGTATTGGTGTAAACGCAGTCGCGATTACCGCGACTGAAACACCTAACGAGTATATTGCCTGGATGAAAAGCACCATGCCTATACCCCAACCTAGTATGCCAGTGAAGGCTACTGCAATGAGGGCGTGCCCGCAAATACTGGTCCTTTCGCCAACTGTGATGCTCATGAAAAACGTAAATAGGGCAACAGAGATTAGCCTTATGAAAGCTAGCGATAAAACATCAACATACCCCTCTACCGCCTTTATGAGCGCAGTCGCTAATCCCCAGCATATGGCAGCTGAAAACGCGTGGAGTATCCCCTTTTTGTTAACTTTGCCAAGGCCATTACTGAAAGACGCCACGATTACGCCAGTAAAAGCCAATATACTTCCTGCAATAGCCTTGTAGCTCAGTACCTCGTGAAGCATCAGTACTGAGAACGCCTGCGCAAGGAAGATATAGGTGTAACTAATAACCACTGCGAGAGAGCCTCCGAGTAGCTGAATCGAGCGCGTATAAGCAACATCACCCACACCTGGGCCCAGAACTCCTGACAGCACTATTAGAAGCATTATTAACGAAGGAAGCCCGTGTAGATTCATACCACTGAGAAGCATTAGCACTCCTACGACGAGCAATGCTAGTAGAGCTCTTAGAGATGTAAATAGGAATGGAGGCGTGCCTCTCGCAAACCTGTATATTACGGCCGGGTTGAGGCTCCATATCATTGAGGCTATTACCGGTATTAACAGCTCCATGTCAAGTCCCGTTGTTTTGAGTTGTCTATATTCTCCACTTTTAGCTAAACAGGTACCTACGGCCTTAATAAATAACTCTTCTGAGTACGTGAAACCCCTTTACACTACAGCCTGTCTAAAGGTTGAAACCCCGGTGCGGATTGGAAGCACAGGTTTAAAATACCCTTTATCCTCCTTACTAATGTTGAGGGTTTAGTACATCATGAGTTGACTCGGAAATAGGGCGAAGGCATTAACGATAAGAAAAGCCAGTAGACGAGACTTAAAGCAAATAATTGGGATTTACTCCCAATACTTAAATGAACTTGGTAAAGAAAACCCGTACTGGCTTGAGGCCATTCTTAGGTCTAAGTCTAAGAGGGTTATTGTGCTCGCCTGCGAATACAATAAGAAAGTTGTCGGCTTCATCATAGCGTATAAGAAAGGGAATGAAGCTTACATTGAGAGCTTAGCGGTGAGTAACGGGTACAAGGGCTTGGGCATTGGCAGTAAGCTGCTCGCAGAAGCGGAGAAGATCCTGGCCAGTAGAGGGGTTAAAACCGTCTACCTGAGCGTGAAGAGCTGGAACATCCCCGCATTAAACTTCTACATAAGCAAGAACTACAGCGTTCGTGGAATAGTCCTATTGATGTGCGCCAGGCCCGAAGAAATAACTGTTGTTAGAAACAACGAGTCTTACACTGCTTTAGACCTCAACGCAGGTAACATTAAAACACGCATTAGTAAACCACTTACATGGTGGAGTAACCTAGTAGATGACGTAGACCGGCTCATTTACAGGAAGTTCTACAGAGAGGAAAGGGCGCTCATAGTTAGAAAAGGCCATAGCGTCAAAGCTCTAGTCATGTACACTGTAAACCACGACTTGGTAGTAGACAGTATGGTGTTTTCCTCTTATAGTGCGCTCGAGGCGCTTACAGCGGTACTCCACTATTTGCGGAATACGGCGTTAGCATGGAAGTCGCGTTCGATCGAGATACCAGTTGATGCCTCCAAGAAGAAGTTCGTAACGCTCCTCAAGAAGGCGGGTTTCAGGGTCTGCGAAGTAGAGTATTTGCTGTACAACAATCTCCTTTGATAACGTATATGTGCTTGTCGCGCTTAAAGCCCCGTATAATTAGCTATTAAAAGCAAATCGGGCTACCGGAGAACACACTTTTCTACAATTACGGGCCTACCTATTAGTTGCCCCGGTATGCCTCCTCTAAATGCGACGACGAGCTTGGGATTTCTTGACCCGAGTACCTTGATAACCCTGCCTACATAGACATTACCATACTCGTCTCTCGCAACAACCTTTGTCCCGACTAAGCTGTAAATACCTTTCCGGTCAATCGGTGCACTTACTAAGACCTGCCCTGGGTACTGCGTGTTGGAGCCACGCCTATAACCTAGGATTAGACCCATACATGTCTGGCCCGTCTAGACCACCCTGTCCCGGTAAACGTGGTCACAGAGCATTAATGTCCAGGTGGCTTATAAGTAATTCTCTTTTATAGTTAAAGCAGTACCAGCTCTCTACCGAGAACGCAGTACGTTAATTACAGGTTATTTATTTTTTAGCACTGCTCGCCCTCTTACTTGATGTGGTGGCCACGTTGAGGTGGAAGTGCGTATACTGTGGCTTCGAGAAAGGCCTGTTTGAAGCATACTATTGGAAGTGCCCCATCTGTGGAAGGCCCCTAACCATCGACTATAGCGCTAGTGGAGAAATACACCCTTCTCGAAGCGTTTGGAGGCGTTACCAGGGTTTTCTACCATTTTTGCCTACGAAAGCCCGTGGGGAGGGTTTAACGCCTCTTATCGAGGAGAAAATGCATTCACATAAGTTGCTATTTAAGCTAGAATACCTAAATCCCGGAGGTAGTTTCAAGGACCGGGGAACGTCTCTCGCCATGTACTACGGATATGTCATGGGCTTCAAAAAGGCAGTTGTCGATACTAGTGGAAATACTGGCATATCTGTAACGCTGTACTCTAAACTGTACGGTTTAGAGCCGCTTGTGATAATGCCTAAAACGGCTCCACCGGGCAAGAAGAAGGCGGTCATTAGAATTGGCGGTAAAGTCGTAGAATCCGCTAGTAGGATGGAAGCAAGCAAGGTGGTTGAAGAGTATGTTCGGGGTAAAGACGTGTACTATGTTGCTCATTTATGGAATCCACTTTACGTGGTAGGCCATGCAACAATAGCCTACGAGGTGTACGAAGATTGGGGTATACCCGATTACGTGGTGGTACCCGTAGGCTCTGGCGGCCTCCTCCTCGCTATTGCTTACGGCTTCAAGAAATTACGGGAATACGGGTTTGCGGAAAAAGTCCCAAGAATAGTGGCCGTTCAAGGGTACAGCTGTCAACCAGTACACGAAGCTTTGTACGGTGCGCGAGTTGAAGGCGAGGATTCAACCCTAGCAGATGGCATAATGGTTGCGGATCCCCCCAGGCTAGGTGAAATTGTTCAAGAAGTAAAAACAACTGGAGGTGAGGTAGTGCTCGTCGGTAACAACGAAATAGTCATAGCACTTAACGAGCTCTGGGAGTACGGGTTCTTAGTGGAGCCTACATCCGCTAGCGTATTTGCCGCTTACAAGAAACTTAAGAGTAAGATACCCGAGAACTCCACACTATTGCTAGTACTTACGGGTTCCGGGTTAAAGACTCTTTGAAGGGTAAATAAATAGCTCCTAGGACTAATATTACAAATAGCCCGCAGGCAGGGGCAGGCCCTGGTATGCCAGGGCAGATAACCGTACCGTGTATAAGGCCATACACCATCCCTCACGTGCAGGCTATGAACTCCGCCCCATGGGGCTGGCGGAGGCGGAGCCCTCTCTGGAAAGGGAGGGTGAACCGCCTTAGCTGGGGGAACCCGGCCAGGCCCGGAAGGGAGCAACCTAACCCTGGACGCTAGCGTTCATGGGTCACCGGGGGAAGCCGCCGTGAGACGGCTCTGGTGTATGGCCTTATACACGGTGCGGGGCTCTGCCTGCGGGCTAAGTGAGCTATATTCTCACGCTCACCAAGAATGCTATTAGTAGAATTAGCAGTATGCCAGTGTTTACCGCGTTGCCTAGCCTTTCTCCTAATAGCTCTTTAAATATCCTTCCGCCATCGGTTATAAATAGGGGAAGGGAGTTCAAGATCAGTAAGCTGTAGTTTACTACGTAAATCCACGAAAATATCCTGTGAAGCGTCAAGAACGCTACCGCATTTACTAAGCTTACGATGTTCTTGGACGGCGCGATACAGGTCTTAGATAGCTGGTTACAGTAAAGCGTCACGCCGAGTTTGTTATCGGGTGGCTCTTTGATGAGCGTTAGGTTCATGTAGCCTAGTCCAGGGCGGAATACCTCTAGCACGAATACCAGCGATTCATTACTGTTCAAGTACTCGATCAAGGTCCCCAGAACGTTGAAGGTCGCGTCCGTTCCATTTACTTTGTAAACTACGTCGTAAGGCCTGAGCCCAGATCTATAGGCTAGGCCATTCTCCCTAACATCCGTGATCATAAAACCGCTATTCGTCGTTATCAGACCTAACACCACCATTGAGAGCAAAACAACCACGAGGTTTGCGGCGACGCCCGCCGCCAGCACGGTTACTCTCAGTTTCTTTCTCGCCTGCTTAAAAGTTTCCTCGTCTATTTCCACGAACGCGGCCGGCATGATCAGTAGTAACGCGACACCAAACGACTTTACCGGTATGCCCGAACTTAGAGACGTCCTGGCGTGTAAGTATTCGTGCAGTACGATGCCTATTGCAGCCGCGAGTAAGAAGTATAGGAGGTCTTCACCGCTTATATTTAATCCCGGTATGAGTATTACCGCGCTTCGAGTACCCGCGAATATTCCAGCATGTATCATCCCTATAAGTGTGAATAGCGCTAGCGACAGTGAAACCGCGTACAGGGCTATGCAGATATATATAGGTGCCCTCCTCCCGGCTGGAAGGGGCCTTCCCTCGTAGCGCTTTTTAACTATTAGCAACACGCCATACTTTAAACTCAGACTTGCAGTTCTCGTCTTAAAGAACCTCGTGAAAACCCTGTAAACCAGGTTTAAGATAAGCCATACTAGCCCAATTATCACCACAAACGTCGGGACGTCCATGAACACAACACCAGCAAGTATATGTACCCTTATACCGTTTCAAATCCCCAGTAATTACTTAAATACGGTGTTTAAGAGGTTTTCAAATGGTGAACGCCTGTCGTGTCTAGGGTTAAAGTTAGATATAGCCCAGAGTTCCGGGAGGTTGTTTACAGCGAAGATCACTGGAACCTACTGAAAGGGCTTAGAAGAGAAGCTTGTAGGGTAATGAGCGTATTTGCGGAGAGGGGTATTGAAACGTGGCTTCACGGCAGTGTTGCTAGAGGCGACGTTTACGATAAAAGCGATATAGACATTGTTATACCACGTAGGATTCCAGGATACCTGGTCGAGCTGGTCCTAGAAGAGGGGGGACTAAAACCTTATGCTAGATACCTCGTGGCTGCAACGCCTACAACCACCCTTAAGGCGTACATTGCACTAGACGAGGAAGAACGCGTAACTTTGAGCTTCCCCCTAGTTGACTTCAAGTCAAGCGAGATCGAGTTTTACAGGTATGGTGGCATTTTAACTTACAGGGAGCTCATGGAGGATAAGAGGGTTCCAGGAGTCAATAAAACCCTTACACTAATCGTGCCCACGAATCGCGGTCACCTGGAAATGCCCGTTATCGGATACGAGGATCGTGTTGCGAGGATTCTCGGCGTTAGCGTCAGCGTTGTACGCGAAAGAGTGGAAGTGCTGACTAGAAGAGACGAAGTGGGTAGAACTGGTATATTTGCGAAAATAGCGTTATCTCCGAGCGAGACGTTCGAAGAGGGGCTTGAACGGTTGTTCCGAGAACGCCCATTACTCCGTAAGATCTACTCGGGTCTTGTGTAGCTTAAACCTGAGAATAGCTACCACGCCCCCGAAACCCTCAAGTTCCAAGCCCACATCACTCTTGCCGGGGACAATCACCACCTCTGCGCCGTGTTGATGGGCCTGCCTGAGGGCTTCAAACAGCATGTTCCTTTCCTCATCACTAGGTGTTCTTAGTAACCCGTCTACTACCACGAGGCTCTTAACCGCGCCCATTAGAGACGCGTCGAACACTTCACGAAGTCCGTAGGAGACCATGTCATGATCTTTGACGAGCAGCTCTTTGAATTCTTCTAGAATACTCCTTGCTTTCAAGACCCCCAGCTCGCCAATTACTCGTTTAATGGTATCTCGTTTTAAAGTTTCATTTAATCCCTGACATCCACCCGTAGATGTGGAGTCCGAGTACACGGGTAACTCTGTCTTATCGGCTAGTTCCGTTTTAACGTAGTTCTTGATCTCGCCGGGTCCCGATATTAAAATAGCTTTTACATCTTCTCTTTTCGCGATTTCAAGCACTATCTTGGCGACTTCGGTAATGAAATCTCTCAATAACTTCTCGTAGTCTACGTGGTATAGCTTACTTGGTAGATTTAGAGTACCCTCCCAAACATGCCGGACACCCTGCTCGCTCAGGACGCCGAGGCACGCCTCGTCAAAATCTATTGATAAAATCAGTACTGAGCCCCTCCTTACAGCGTGCTTGCGGATAAACTCCAGCTCGTGTTCATCCCACCGTTCTTTCACCACCGTGATTACGTCCCCCACCCCGACTGAGAAAGTGTGATGCTTCCCCTTTACACCGTACTCTTCGGGCCCTTCGACCACTACCCCCTTAACTCTGAGTTTGCTACTAAATTGTTGAAACTCAACATTCTTTACCTTTAACCCCAGTACCATTGGTACCCTAGAGCCCGGTGAGCCGTCACCTACCTTAACTTCTCTCGTTGTCTTAGCGTATACAGTATCGTTCTCCCTCAAGACGTTGTAAAGTACCCATAAGTCATCTAAGGTTTCAACTTGGAGTTTAACCCAGCCTCGCTTGTAATCCTCCTCCAGTATTCTCATTAAAACACCATTCCACATGAATTAGCGTTTTTCAGGTTCTTAAACAATTATTCACTTAAAGGAGTCAAGCATGGAAGAACTCGAATTTTACTTGCTCGATGTAACCTACGAAGTGGTAAGTAGTGAACCCCACATAATTATGTGGGGAATTACTCGCGACGGTAGGCGGATCGTACTACGTGACCGTTCTTTCAGACCGTACTTTTACGTAGTTCTACAAAGCGATAGCGATGTTCAAGGAATTGCCAGTAGAATAAAAGCGCTGTCAGAGCCTTCGTCCCCCATAATTAGGGCAGAAGTGGAAGACAGGTACTACTACGGGAGGCCCGTTAAGGCTGTGAAAGTAGTAACAGTTATTCCAGAGTTTGTTAGAAAATACCGCGAGAAAATAAGGACTATTAGTGGCGTGAAAGAGGTAGTTGAGGCAGACATCAGGTTCAGTATGCGGTACATACTCGATAAGGGTCTCAGACCTTGCGGATGGCACAAGGCAAAAGCTAGCAGGCTAAAGCATACGAGGCATTTTAGAGTGGATGATGAGTATGAAGTCGCCGGAGGCGTAGAATCGCTTGAAAACGCTACTCCACCAAAAGATCTGCGGGTATTGGCAATCGATATAGAGGTGTACACCGAGCACGGTTCCCCGAAAACTGAGCGTGATCCCGTGATAATCATAGGCACGATTACGAACAACGGCGCCATTGAGCAGTTCGTCTCAGAGGGGTTAGATGACAGAAAGGTAATAGGCGAGTTCTCCGAGTACGTTGTAAAGATTGATCCTGATATAATACTCGGCTACAATAGCAATCTGTTCGATTGGCCCTATTTACTCGAACGGGCGAAGATCAACGGCTTGAAGCTAGATGTTGGTAGAAGAATTGGTACCCCGCCCTCACTCAGCACATACGGACACGTCTCCGTGCCAGGCAGGTTAAACGTGGATCTACTAAACTTCGCCGAGGAAATTCCCGAAATAAAGTTGAAAAGCCTCGATGTCGTGGCAGATTATCTCGGCGTGATGAAGCGCGAAGAAAGGGTTTTAATAGATTATACGGAAATTCCCAAATACTGGAATGACCCAGAAAAGCGCAACATCCTACTAAAGTACAACCTTGACGACGTAAAATCCACAATGGGTTTGGGAGAAAAGTTCCTGCCTTTTGCAATGCAGCTTTCATACGTGACAAGGTTACCGCTCGATCAGGTAGGTGCGGCGAGCGTTGGTTATAGGTTAGAGTGGTTTCTAATGTACGAGGCTTATAGGAGAAACGAGCTGATGCCTAACAGAGAAGAGCGTGAGGCCGAACCCTATAAAGGCGCCGTAGTGCTCCAGCCCGTACCTGGCATCCACGAAAACATCGCCGTACTAGACTTCACCAGCATGTATCCGAGCATAATGATAAAATACAATGTGGGACCCGATACTATTACCGTCGGGGAACTATGTAACGAGGAGGAGTACTATGTGGCGCCCGAAGTGGGGCACTGTTTCAGAAAATCACCACCTGGATTCTTCAAGAGCGTGTTATCTATGCTACTGGAGCTTAGAAGGAAAATTAGGGAAGAGATGAAAAGATACTCCCCCGACTCTTACGAGTACAGGTTACTCGATGAAAGGCAGAGGGCTATAAAGATCCTCGCGAACGCGACATACGGCTATATGGGCTGGGCTGGCGCAAGGTGGTATTGCCGCGAGTGCGCAGAGGCTGTAACAGCCTGGGGTAGGCAGTTGATTAAGAAAGCCATCGAAATATCGGGCAACCTCGGACTCAAGGTCATTTACGGGGACACCGATTCCCTTTTCATCACGTATCAGCCAGATACGAGCAGGGCCTTCATAGAGCTCGTGGAAAACGAGCTCGGATTTGAAATAAAGATCGATAAAGTGTACAAGAGAGTGTTCTTCAGCGAGGCTAAGAAAAGGTACGCCGGCATCTTAGGTGATGGGAGAATGGACATTGTTGGTTTCGAAGCCGTAAGAGGGGATTGGGCCGAAATAGCCAGGGAAGTCCAGGAAAAAGTTACAGAAATACTCCTCAAAGAAGGCAGTGTCGCTAAAGCGGTGGATTACGTGAGGAGCGTTCTCTCAGACCTCGCGCAGGGCAAAATACCGATAGAGAAGCTAATAATATGGAAAACCCTCACGAAGCCTATAGAGGAATATGACGCGGAAACCCCCCACGTCAACGTAGCGAAGAAGATGCTAAGATACGGGTTTAGAATCGGGGTTGGTGACAAAGTGGGTTACGTTATAGTGCGCGGTACTGGCAAGATATCGGAGAGGGCAGAACCCTACATGCTGGTGAAAGACCCTAGAAACGTCGACTACAACTACTACGTAGATCACCAAATAGTACCGGCCGCTCTCAGAATACTCGAGTATTTCGGCGTGACGGATATGCAGTTGAAGAAAGCTACTACCGGTAGGAAGAGCCTGTTCGACTACGCCGGTAAAAAGCCTAGTAGTTCAAGAGTTCATTAAAGGTTATTATTGTCACGTTTTGAGGCTTATATTGAACCTTGCCTACTCGGGCTCCGATGAGTAGCTTTATGTTCTTACTTGAAGCCGTATCTATGAGCCTTTGCGTTATAATACCGTCCATTACTACTGCATACACTTTTACTTTTTCCGGCTCCGCTGACTCCAAGTCCGTGACGAGGTCCTTCACCGGCAATCTCTTAACTTCACTCCAGTCACTGAGGTACTGTATTGATTCTAGGGTACCTTGAATACCTTTAATTGCTTCAACAACCGCGTTAGGGATGGTTATGGTCTCTGTTTCAACCAGTTCTTCGGGTAATTTGTGGAGTTTTCTCTGAACCTGTAAGAGGAGTTCTGCCTCTCTATCACCATTTCTTACCTTCTCCTCTAGGTACTCGAATACCGCTTGAGACTTGCTGAGAACCTCCTCTACCTCCTTGCCGGTTAAATCTTCGACTTCTTTATTCGGAGGTGCCCTGGCTACGTAGTCTACTTTTAGTGTCCTAAGCACTTCCTTTAAGATCAGGTCCCCTCCGTGGTCGCCGTCGATCAGTAAAACGATCTTCTTTTTACTCGCTAGGTTCTTAATGGTATCTGGTACCCTTCGGGCACCTCCAAGTGCTATGACGTTCGTGTAACCGTATTTTAGCAGGTTAATTACATCAGCCCTACCCTCAACGACTATTATGGCATCACTCTTGTCAATATCTGGGCCTGCGGGTAATCCTTCAGGGCCATAGGGCATTGGTTCCGGCGCCTTTAGCTGTTCTTGAATGTTTCTAACAACCTCCTTAAGGTCAGGGGTCTTTTCCTTGCCCCACACTTTGAGGATCTCCACCGTTCTCTCCACGATCTTCTTAATCTTCTCTATTCTGAGATCCTGTATGTCGGTTACTTTCACCTCGGCGTCGTAGGGCCCCACCTTCTCGACTGTTTCAATCATAGCGGCAAGTAATGCTGTTTCAATACGGTCCAGGTTGCTTGGTATCAGTATTTCGCCAATGGTTTTGTTACCCTGCACCTTAGTGTTTACGACTATTCTGCCTAGTCTACCTTTGTCTTGTAGTGTTCGTAGGTCGAACTCGCTACCAAGTAAGCCTTCTGTTTGACCGAATAATGCTCCAATGATGTCGTGCTTCTCGACTACGCCATCTACTGATATCCGCGCCCTGATCAGGTATTTTGCCATGGATGACGCACCTTCAAGAAGGGACACGAAAACCAACACCACTACTTTTTCGGTATAGGGTATTAGAGGCTTTAATTCGTTACACTATTCGGACTCTGTTTACTTTCTTATTCTGCCAGCTATATTTCCTTATCCTTCTACTTCGCCCAAAACCGCACGCCGCGCAGTAACCTTTTGCAACGTTGAAGCTACGTCTTCCACATCTCCTACATCTTATGTGTGTTTTACTTCTTCCGTGCTTACCGAAGCTCGTAGTACCCTTGACCATTGAAGTCACCGGTAGCCTACTCAGTTATGGGTGAGATCAGGATTACGTTGTCCCCCCGAATAACGACAGTTCCGAGCTTTCTCGACGAGCCGTCTTTCCTTATCTCCTCTGTACCTTCCAGCACTATGTTAAGGTGCTGATCGTAGCTTTTAAGCCTCCCTCTCAATGCTATTCCTTCTCTTGTTTTAATTAGCACCGTGTTTCCTATATTCTCTTCGAGTATCTTGTGCGCAGTATCGCTCAATACTTAACACCTGGCAGGCATACTTACTAATTTCCATACATATCGTTACTGGATTAAAAAATACCTTTTAACCTCATGTGCACTTAGTTATTACAAAGCACTACACCGGTTACGCGTAGTTAGAGGTGGAAAAAGTGCCCTTTAATAAAGGAGATTTTCTGCTCGTAGAGTACACGGTAAGGGTAAAGGAAACGAGCACAGTAATAGACACAACAGACGCCGAGCTGGCAAAACGTGAAAACGTCTACGAGTCTAGCAGGATCTACGGGCCAACACTAATAGTACTTGGGAAAAACTGGCTGAACGCGTACGTGGAAGAAGAACTTTCCAAGATGGGTGAAAATGAGGAACGGGAAATAGAGGTACTTCCCGAAAAGGCTTTCGGTGAGCGGGATCCCAATAAAGTTAAGGTATTCAGTTTAAGGGAATTCCAGAGAAGGGGGTACAGCGTGAACGTGGGTGACGTGGTGGAGATCGGGGGAGCACGCGGATTCATAAAGCAAATTAGTGGAGGCAGGGTTGTAGTGGACTTCAATCATCCACTAGCCGGTAAGGTCTTAGTGTATAAAGTCAAGGTCATCAAAAAACTAGAAGATTTCAGCGAGAAGATTAGAGCGTTAACGGTAAGGCATTTGAAAATACCCGGTAACGAAGTGGAAGTAATCTATGAACCTGAAGGGAGGAAGCTCATAATAAAGATACCCGGTAAGTACATAGCTCACGAAAACATAAGCTACGCGAAGCTATCACTAGCCTCGGACATATTTGAATTCTTCAAAGACGACGTTTCCACTTTAGTATACCAAGAGGAGCTCAAGAAGTCATAAAAACTACTCTATGATGCCGGTTTCGCGTAAAACCTTCACAGCTGCCTCCTCCGATAACCCCTTTTCACCTAGAACGGTGTACCTCTCAGGTCTAATCGTGTGCGCGATTGTAAGCGCGCTAACTATCACCTCATCCGGTATTCCTAGATCCTTCGCGGTAGTCGGTAACCCAACTTTCTTTGCAACGCGCTTAATCCTCTTCCACAGAGGGTCACCGTAAATGTAGAGCATTATTATCGTTCCAAGAGCTACTGCTTCGCCGTGTAGGGCCTTTCCCGGTGCCAGTAGTTCTAGAGCATGAGCGAAGAGGTGCTCGCTACCGCTAGCCGGTCTGCTAGATCCTGCAATGCACATGGAAACCCCACTACTGATTAGGGCTTCAACCAGTATTCTTATGCCTTCTGGTGTGGCGGATGCTATCAGTTCGTGATACTTCATTGCGTGCTTGGCGCTGAGTAACGCTAGTTGTGCAGCGTACTCGCCGTAGTATTCTCCCCGCAATCTATGAGCCAGTGCCCAATCTCTCACGGACACGAATTTCCCTAGAAGATCTCCTAGACCCGACAACACCAGCCTACGCGGAGCCCTTGATACCAGCTCTATATCGGCAATAATCGAGTAGGGTACCGTCGTGTATACGCTGTAAGGCCTATTGGCGCCTTTCAGGCTTGAAAAGGGGCTCGCGACACCATCGTGGCTTGGAGCGAGTGGAATGCTTAACATGGGTATCTTAGCGACGTAGGCCACGTACTTGGCTATGTCTATGGCCTTGCCTCCCCCCACGCCGATTACGACATTTACCTTCCTTTTCACCACCTCTTCCGCTATGTGAGAGGCTGTTTTAACGCTAGGATCCTCGGCTTTCCACAAGTACGCCTCTGCTAGGTCCTTAACCATGTTCTCGACTACATGCCCGCCCGCTTTGTAGGTGTTCTCACCCGTTATGACCCCCACCTTCAGCCCGTCTACTTTCAGGTCCCCGAGCACCTCTACTACTTTACGTACTGCCCCGTTACCCACGATGACTTTCTTCGGGAGGAATATTTCGTGCACGTCGCCCATAATGCCCAGCTCACTTACATTAAACACAAGGGTATTCAAGAATAAAAACCCAGCTAACCTAGCTAAATCTAGGTGTTTCTATGAACTTGGAGTCGAAAACCACTACCGTGGGTATTACCTCCAGGGAGTATGTCGTACTAGCTGCAGATAAGAGGGCTACGGCGGGTCCCACTATATACCATAAGAACGTGAAAAAGATCGCGAGGATTACTGGTAGATCGGCGTTGACGATGTCGGGCCTCGTGGCGGATGCCCAGTTCATCGTCGAGAACGCGAGGTATTTCGCCAGGCAGTACGAAGTACACATGGGTAAAACACCTGGTATAAAAAGCATGGCGAACTACATGTCGCTACTACTCTCTACGTACCTTCGAGTGTATCCGTTCATAGTCCAGTTGCTACTAGGAGGCTATGACCACGAGGGCCCTCAACTCTACTACATAGACCTCTATGGTACAGTAACGCGAGAGAAGTACATGGCTACGGGAAGCGGTTCGCCAGTGGCTTTCGGAGTCTTAGAAGCGGGTTATCGCGATGACCTCAACGTAGAAGATGCTGTGGACTTAGCCATCAAGGCCGTCACGACAGCATTAATGAGAGACGGGTTCTCGGGTGAAGGCGTAGATATTGTTGTCATAGGCAGGGAGGGAGTAGTCTCCGAGAAAACGGTGTCGTTGAAAAAAACACTAATAAGTAGTAGTTAGTAAGGTCTTCAGTGGGTTCAGGTTTAAAAAGCCCATTTCCATATTATAGTGTGGTCTAACTGCCAGCACCACACTGTCCTCTAAAGGGGTTTTAAGTGGCATCAGGTAGGCTGATACTAGATAGAGGCAAGTTAATGCTACTAAAGAACATAATGGAAGAGATGCCGGGAGAGCTTGAACTATCCAGCATAGAGTTTGAAGGCCCCTTCATAGTAATATACGTTAAAAACAGGAGTGCACTGATCAAATACCCTCTCTTAGCCCAAAATATTGCGAAAAAAGTGCGCAAACGAATAGTAATTAGGGTTTCACCGGACGCTAGACTACCGCCTGAAGAAGCCAAGAAGAAGATAATCGAGTATTCACCCAAGGAAGCGGGCTTGGACCCCAACGGCATATTCTTCGACGAAGCTAGCGGAGAGGTCATAGTTAAAGCTGAAAAGCCCGGTCACCTCATAGGCAAGAATAACATGTTTAGAAACGTGTTACTGGCGGAAACCGGTTGGAGAGTGATACCGCTTAGAATAACGCCATTCGAGTCCAAGACCTTGAGGGAGGTGAACTCGGTACTACTCAAGCAGAATACGTATAGGCTGGATTTTCTAAGGTCTCTTGGTGAAAGGGTCCATAGGGATGTGATTTATAGAAACAACTATGTTAGGTTAACTGCTTTAGGCGGGTTCAGAGAGGTGGGTAGATCGGCAATCTTCGTGGAGACTAGGGAAAGCAAGATACTGCTAGACTTTGGAATAAACGTGGGGGCGTTGAGCGACCCCAATAAGGCCTATCCAATAATAGATGCACTAAAGATCGACGAGCTTGACGGGATAGTTGTAACGCACGCTCACCTAGACCACGTCGGTTTAGTACCATTGCTGTACAAGTACGGCTATAGAGGCCCAGTGTACGTCACTAAACCGACACGAGAATTAATGAGTATAATGTTGAAGGACTTAATAGAGGTTTCAAAGAAATCGGGGAGGTACCTACCTTACGGGGAAAAGGACATCGTTTCAACCCTCTTACACACCATTACAGTTGATTACGAGGAAGTGACTGATGTCGCGCCCGACATAAAGTTAACAATGTATGATGCAGGCCACCTGCTTGGATCCGCGATAATTCACTTACACATCGGTATGGGCCTCTACAACATCGTGTATACTGGGGACTTTAAATACGCGGACTCCAGGCTTTTAAACAAAGCGCACACGTCGTTCCCGCGAGCAGAGGCATTGATCATGGAGAGTACCTACGGAGCGACGCTACAAGAGTCGAGAACGCTGGCAGAAGCCAGGTTAGTGGAAATAGCGAAGAGAGTCATTGAACGCGGCGGCGTAATCCTCATACCGGTATTTGCAGCGGGCAGAGGGCAGGAAATGCTACTTATACTGAACAACGCGATGGAGCAGGGCTTGATACCGAGGGTGAACATCTACGTAGAGGGGCTCGTCAACGAGGTGACGGCAATACACATGCAATATCCTGAGTGTTTAAGTAAGAAGGTGAAAGAGGAGATCTACAACGGGGAAAACCCCTTTATTTCAGATAGCGTGAAAATAATAGAGGGGCCCGTTGCCAGACCGGATATAGTCGAGGACAGGCCTTCAATAATAATTGCGACAAACGGTATGCTGAATGGAGGACCAGCCGTTGACTACTTTAGGTTACTCGCTAACGATCCGCGCAACGCGATCGTATTTGTAGGTTACCAGGCGGAGGGGACCCTGGGCAGGGCTGTAAAGGATGGTGTAAAGGAGATTCCCGTAGTAGTGGAGAACAAGGTAGAAGTCGTTAAAGTACAGATGGAGGTTTACAGCATAGATGGGTTCAGCGGTCATAGTGATCAGAGGGAGCTCTTAACGTATGTTAAGGATCTAAACCCGAAACCGAAAGTTGTCATTTTAAAGCACGGCGAGGAAAACGCGATAGAGGCGCTAGCAACACTTCTAAAGAAAACGCGCGAAATAAGGCAATTCGTCCAACACATATACGCGCCTTCAAACCTCGACTCCATAAACCTAACAGCTATATAAGCAGTATGTAAATTCTACTAAGCTGGACTAGTAGGTGTCTTAGTTGGGTAAAAAAGTGCTTTTTCCGGGGAGGTTTCAGCCATTTCATAAAGGGCACCAAAGCGCTCTTGCCCAGCTACTCGAGGAATTTGACGAAATAATTGTAGCTATTGGTAGTGCACAGGAGGGCTACACGTGTAAAAACCCCTTTACAGCTGGTGAGCGCTGGGAAATGATATACCGCGTCGTGAAAAACGGCAACCTCGTTGGAAGGGTGTGGACCATACCCGTATCAGATATAAACATGCCACTAGCTTGGACCGCATACCTACTTTCACTAGTACCACGAGTGGACGCCGTGGCTTCTGGCAATTCCCAGATACTCTACCTGTTTGAATGGCTAGGGTTTAAGGTAAAGAAGATAAAGCTCGTTGAACCGGAGAGGTACCATGGAACGAGGATAAGAAACATAATGATATCTGGTAGCGACGAGTGGAGGGAACTCGTGCCTCCTGAGGTATCGGAGTACATCGATGAGATTAGAGGAGTTGAAAGGGTAAGGAGGCTGTGCATAGATGAGCATTCTCAGAATAGATGGCAGCATGGGTGAGGGAGGAGGGCAAATACTGAGATATGCATTAGCATTATCAGCACTGACTCTTAAATCCGTAGAGGTCTTTAACATTAGAGCCAAGAGAAGTAACCCGGGTCTCAGACCACAACACTTAACGGCGGTTAACGCGATCGCCGAGCTCACCGGTGCGGAGGTAGAAAACGCCCACGTGGGCAGTACGAGGCTCGTTTTCAAGCCTAGGGAGAGGCGTTGCGGGAACTTCGAGTTCAATATTGGTACCGCCGGTAGCACGTCTCTAATAATACAAGCGATCCTACCAGTACTCTTATTTAGCAACTGTAAATCGAAGGTGACGATTAAGGGAGGCACAGACGTACCTCTGAGCCCTCCAATAGACTACATGATCCGCGTATTCAGTTACAACATTAAACACTTCGGCGTGAGTGTAGACATAAAGTTGCAGAGGCGCGGACACTACCCGCGTGGTGGGGGATTAGTGGAAATCCACGTAACGCCTGTTAAGGATCCTCTAAGGCCAGTAAATAAAGTTTCGCGCGGAAACCCGGTGAAGCTGTACGTTGTTAGCCATTGCGTGAAGCTACCTCACCACGTGGCTAGGAGGCAGGCCGACTCTGCTACGAGAATACTGAGCAAGTTAATTAAGGTAGAGCCCATTATCGAGCTAGAAACTTACCCTCCAGAACGAGACCCCCACTTAGGTCCTGGAAGTGGTATAACGGTATACGTCGAGACGGATCATGACGTAAGGCTGGGAGGCGACTCCGTAGGCGAAAAGGGTAAACCAGCCGAGATAGTGGGCGAAGAAGCCGCTAAGCTGCTGATCGAGGACTACGAGACGGGGATGGCTTTTGACAGGCACATGGGTGACATGCTAGTACCATACATGTTCTTAGCGCAAGGTACCAGTAAAGTAGGCGTAGCCAGAGTGACCGCGCACTTAACTACAGCAATCGAAATAGCAAAGGTGTTCATTCCCGGAGCGGAGGTTAAAGTGGATGGGGAGCTTAATAGGCCTGGGATAGTGACAATCAGCGGTATCGGGTTCTATCCGTAAGGTGCTTTACTAGGATTTCGCGTACCTTATCTAGGTTAAAACCCGTCAAAGCCGAAATGGGGATGGGCCTTATACCAGTCGAGTTTTCAATCTCATTAATTGTACGCAACATCTGCTCCTTGTCTAGGAGGTCTACTTTACTTAGGAGCACCGTGATGGGCCTATCTCCGAGGACCCTTTTAACCATGTAATAAACGTTAAGCTGTTCTGCTAAGGTGTAGTAGAAGCCTGGATACGTCGCGAACAGGTAAAGCACGTGATCGGCTAAGTGCTTTATTGCCAGGATAGCCTTGTACTCGATTAAGTTCTTCTCCTCAAGAGGCGAGTCAAGAATGCCCGGCGAGTCTATGAGGACTACCCTGCCATAGGGTTCAACGAACATGTGACCTACAACAATAGTTTTCGTCGTAAACGGGTACGTCCCGATCTCAGGCCTCGCTACTGTAAGCTTTGAAAGTAACGTTGATTTGCCAACCTGGGGTAAGCCGACGATCACTACCGAATAGTCTCCCCTGACATCAGGCATTTTAGATATATCTCTCAAGTACTCTTTAAGCGCCAGTACTTTCCTATTAACTCTCCTATATAACGACAAGAGCTTGCCTGTGCCGGCTTTAAAAACATCCACCGCGCTCGGGTCGTTTTCACCGAGTTCGTCGAATTCCTTGACAACGTTTCTACGTATAATATCTGCCTGCTTCATCCGCCTTCTAACTAGGTATACTAATCGCTCAACGTCTTCGCCGGCATAGGCTTCAAGGAGCTCCGTGAAGAAGGCGCCAGAAGACTTTATTTCGAGCAGTACACGGTGCACAAGGCTTAGTTCCCCCTTTAAAACACTGTATACATACATGAACTTCCTTTTCATGAGGTCTCTGAAAGACCCCCCTCTAATTGCTTGGAATCGCTTTAAGTTTTCGTTTAAGTACTCGTAAAGCTCCCTGTACGTCTTTACGTGACATTTCTTGAAGTCTCGGGGACGTTTAGGATTCGTTAACATGTTCTCCACGCGGCTTCTTTTAGTTAGCTAATGTAATGCACTCATATAATCCACTACACGAATGCTTGGCATCTCTATAGAAATGAACTCTTGCAGCTTAAAATACTTAGGACTCGGTGCCGAGGCTTAGAGCCTTGTTATGCTTTCCTCGACATCTCTCACAGGCTTTCATCGATACGGGGCTTTTAAGATAGCTTCCAATACCTTTAACGCGCTAATGCGGGTGAGAACAAAGCACATCGATGGAAACAAAACCATGTTTACACGTTTAAGCTATTCAAGACGTGCTTCTTTGCGATTTCTTCCCATATGTAACATTAAAAGCCTCTCAGCTAGTAAGCACAGCCTACGGTAACTGGTATCACTGATATTGAATACGCTGACTACTCTCTCCCTACTCGGATACCTCCCAGTTTTGAGCCTTACAGCTACCATATATGCCAGCGCATACTTGCTTCTCTCGCTCCTCGTCAAGTATGCGGGGTTAATCGAGTAGATGTGCTTAAGTCCCTCGTTCACGTCTTTCCAGTAATTGTGCGCTTCAATGTTCTTAAGGGCCTTTAATGAAGCCCTGGATGTAATTGCGTGGATAAACCTGCCCGTTTTGAAGACCCTGTCGAAGTCTATTTCAAGCCAGGGCTTACCCCTAGTTAGTCTTAGGCATTCCACGTACAGCCCGGCCCTATACCTGTATTCTCTCGAGGGTATTCGCTTAAGGCTTCTTGTACCTCTCCGCGCACTGCTCACCTCCACGTTACTAGCACCTGTCCTGTAATCAGGTAGCTCTAGTGAGGTCAACTTATCATGTACTAAACCGCACGTACTACATACTACCTCGCCGTGCTCATAATCCCACACTAAGAGTCCGCCGCAATGAGTACACTTCACTAAATCACCTGTCTGCCTTTATTTAGGCACCACCACTATTATGCCAGGCGCTACTTGAACCGCACTCCCGGGGGTTACCGAAAGTATTCCCTCAAGTAAACTATTTTACCTTCTTTTACCCCTTGTGCTAGTAAGGGGAGGGCTTTGAGCATCATACCTGGTACGGCTATAGGAATAAAAACGAGGGAGGGGGTCGTACTAATTAGCGAGAAAAGAGTTACCTATAACGGATTTGTTCTCAGTAAGCAGGCGAAGAAGGTCTACCCGATAACTAGCAGGGCGGGTGTTGCGTTCGCCGGTTTAATGGGCGACATAGGGTACCTAGCCAAGCTACTGAAGCTCGAAGCCAAGTACTATGAGCTACAGTACGGTAGGGAGATTAAAACGAGGGGGTTAGCTAAACTGCTATCAGTAATACTTTACAGCTATAAACTATTTCCAATGTTCACGGAAGTCGTTGTAGGTGGCTACGACGAGGAAGGACCATCCCTCTTTATACTAGACCCGGTGGGTAGCTTAATAGAAGAGCGCTATGCCGCGGTTGGCTCTGGTTCACAACTAGCCCTAGGTTACATCGAGCCTAGGTACAAGGATGAGCTGGGGCTAGAGGAGGCAGAAAAGATCGCTATTGAAGCTGTGAAAACTGTTATTGAAAGGGATGTGCTTTCAGGCGACGGTGTAGACCTAGTAGTGTTCACGAAACAAGGCTATACCACTAAGGAATACCTCTTCAAGACGTCTGCCGGTTAAAGGCTAAAGAATATCTATACGCTCCCCTACTATTTAGCTTAATAGAGGGCCCGTCGCCTAGCCAGGATAGGGCGCCGGCCTTCGGAGCCGGAGGACCCGGGTTCAAATCCCGGCGGGCCCGCGGAGCTGAAACCCATCTATTGGGCTCACGTACTTTGAGGGGGTGTGCAACGTCCTCTATACGATGTAATTCAGGATACTATATACTAATAAAGACGTAAAGTACGCTGTTACGTTTATTAATAGCACCGATTTGAGTACTAGTTTAAAGCTTTTCGTCTCGGAGTACATGGTCACCATGGTTGCGAGGCATGGAACATACAATGACACGAACACCGCCATCGCCACGATCGACGCTGGGGTTAGTTGGAGTACGGAGAACGCCTCCTTCACGGTGGTAGTACCTGTCGCCGAAATTAGAGTTGTTAGAAAGAGTTCCTTGGCAATAAAGCCCATTAACAACGCGTATGCAACTATCCACGCATTATCACCGACCACTCCAAGCGGCACTAGAAGAACACTAATACTGCGAGACGCGGTGGCGGCTAAACTCTCATTTACACTTCCCGTTAACCGCAAGCTATGGTTCGCGTTCACGAAGAACCAGGCCACGGCGTTAGCCGCCAAGATCACCATTCCCGCCTTGACTAAGAAGTGCTTTAAGTGAAACCACGCGTACCACCAGACAACCTTAAATATGGGCTTGTGCACTGGAGGGAGTTCGAGGAGTATTTCCGGGGTAATGGCCTCGCCGAGCCTCTCAGCCAATTTATAGAGAACCCAGTTGATCATTATGAGAACCGTAAAGGACACTACGTAGGCCAGTGGGAGAAGGGCTACGCCCGCGAAGCCCCCGAGAGAACTAGCAATAGCTAGGAGAATGATTAGTCTGGCCTGGCAGGGAATGAACGAAAGCAACATTACTAACCTTACCCTCTCCACCTCATTAGGAGTCGCCCTCGTGGCGAGAATGCCGGGCACGTTACAGCCAAAGGAAAGCGTTATTGGAAGCAATGCATGGCCTGAAAGCCCCACTTTCTGGGCTAGTGCATGTAAACCCACGGCTATTCGCGGCATCAGTCCCGAATCCTCTAGCATGCCGATTACGACGAGGACCAGCAGTATTAAGGGGGTGAACAGCAGTATCACCGATACTCCGCCTAGAACAGCCTCTACGAGAAATCGTGAAATCGTCGTGTACCCAGCAATGCTATAAATACCCCTCGACAAGGCCTCTAGAGCGCGTTCCATCATACTAAATAGACTGTGCTCGCTTAACCACATAGAGGCTTGGTGTAACCCCATGCTTTCAAATAATGCAGTTAACGGGTACCCGGTATTTACAACGAAGACGGTCACGAAGATCGATATTAACAGCGCCAAGGACACCAATGGCGCTAAATATGGATTATAAAACACCCGCAAAAGCCTCCCTTCCCGGCGGGTTTGTATGCACTTCCTTATTACAGCACCTCTTACAATAGACTCTACAAACTCGAATCTCTTCCTCGACATCAAAGCAGCTAGGTCTTGCCCGGACCTCTTGATGGCTTCTTCCCTGATTCCTTTGAGCCTTTCATAAAGGTCTTTACCGAGAGCCTCAAGCTGCTTGGTTACTTCGGGGTCTCCTTCAAGGTACTTTATTGCCGCCCATCGGTGTGGATAGTTTAGTTTAATGTTAGCTTCCTGGAGTATGGAGGTTAATGACTCTATGAAAGTGTTCAGCTCGCCGTAATTTACGAGTAGCAGTTTGTTCTCTACTTCAGCGTAGCGCACTACACTATTGAGTAATTCTCTTAATCCAAGACCCTTAACGGCGGAGACCGGGATCACTGGGGCTCCAAGGGCTTTTTCGAGTAGTTCGTAGTTTATGTGGATCCCTTTACTGTGAGCTTCATCTACTTTTGTAACGGCTACAACTGCCTTTCCGGTCAACTCTAGCACCTCTATCGCTAAGTACATTGTCCTCTCCAGCGCTAAGGAGTCCACTAAGACGATCACGAGATCCGGCTTGTCCTTCAATATGAAGTCTCTGCTGATCTTTTCTTCGAGGGTAGAGTACGTCAGCCCGTACACGCCCGGTAGGTCCACTACTACGACTTCGTGATCACCATAGGTGACGGTGGCTTCGTGCTTTTCTACGGTCGTGCCAGGCCAGTTCGTTACGATCACGTGTCCACGAGTAATAGCGTTGAAGAGCGTGGACTTGCCGACGTTAGGCTGACCTATTAGCGCTACAAGTAGCCTCTTCACTCTTTAATTACCTCTACGAGAATGCTCCTGGCTATTCCACGCCCGAGAGAGACTTCTATGTCCCGGATCCTCACAACTACTGGCCCGTACCCATTATTAGCAACAACTTCCAGCTCCGTTCCAGGCGTTAATCCCATATAGTATAGTCTGCGGGCAATACCTCCCTTATGTAAGATTTCCTTTACAACCGCCCTTGAACCGCTCTTCACGAGGTCCAAGCTCGTGGCGTTTTGCAAAGCAAGCACCTCTCGATAAACCCTATGGCTGGGAACTTTATAAATTTGGACACGTCTAAATTTTTGAAACTCTTCCCTAGGCTACGCGTCGTTAAGGGACCTGCAACTGACGTAAACAAACCGTGCATAGTAGCTTGGAACTTCAATCCGTCGTTTATCCTTCAACTCGACTACGACTCCCTCACTCGCGTGCTCAACGATGACTATTGGATCGAAAACCCGCATCCCCGCGTTGTAAATATACTCGAGGACTTCTGCAAACTCGCCCGCGATTTTTTTAATAGTACATATCTGGCCTTTCCGAGTACTATTTAGGTTCATGAGTTCCTCGATCTCGCGCTTACCAATTACACCTGGAATGCTATTACCGTGAGGGCAGAGCGCAGGTTTACTTACAATTGTAAACATGCGCTCAATAATGATGTCTGGTAAGTGTTCCAAGTGGTGGGCGTAAAGGTGCGACTCCAGCTCATTGAACCCCAGTACCTTGAGTAGGAAAACCTCAGCTATTCTATGCTTTCGAACAATCTCCTCTGCGATCCTTTTACCCGTGCTAGTTAGCTTGACGTATCTATACCTCTCTCTTCTAACTAGGTCCCCGTCTTCCATCTTTCTTATGATCTTCGAAACCGTTGCAGGGGAAACTTTTAATTCCCTAGATATGTCGGTGATCCTCGCGGATCCGAAGGCTTCTTCAAGCCTATATATCGTGGTTAAGTAGTCTTCGAGCCTGGCCCTCGTCGTTTTAGGCTTTGACATCCGTACACCTACTACACTACTAGAATCACTATAGAATTTAAAAAGCCGTAATGCATAAGAGCATGAAGTAGAGGTGTATAACGCGTGCCTAAGGAAATCACAAACCCCGAGGAATTCATAGCGATCACGGAGAGGGCAACTGAGTGTAGAGTCATTAAACTGGAAAAGGAGGGAGTGGCGAAGGTTAAGGCTAGAACCTCAAGATACCTCTATACCATAAAAATTCCTTTAAACGAGCTTGACGGGTTTTTGAAGAAGCTTAAATGCCAAAACGTAAGGTTCATCGAGTAGCAGAGCGGAGAACGACGCAGAGCCGGGGGCGGGATTCGAACCCGCGGTAAAACGGGTATCTGAGCCCCTAGTTAGCTATAAGCCCTGCAGCCCGCCGCCTTAGGCCGCTCGGCCACCCCGGCTTCCATGTATACTACTGCATTTTACCACTTTATAAAGCTAAAAAAGTCGACTGGCTGAGAGGATGGGGCAATCCGCCCCCTCCTCATCCTGCCTCCGGTACAGCGGAGGTGTCGTAGGGGTACCGGGGTATATCGATAAGTATGTTTTGACAGCGGGGTAAAATAGTTTTACGTTATTTAATCTGCAGTTATCGCATCTTGATTACTTCACGTCAAGCTCGCTCGTTTTAGCTACTTTTATGTTTAACACGGCTTCCGCTATGCCGTTAGAGTACCTGGCAATCCTCTTCACGCCGTCTAGGATCAACGTTACCGTTACCTTTTCCTTGGCGTCTGCGGCCGCTACAAGGACTTTGTTGTACAGGGTATCCTCGATTTCGTTAACTATTTTCCTGCTTTCCGAGATGACGTCTTCGGCCTCTCTTCTGCTACAGGTGTAGAGTGCATTCATAGCCTTGTTGAATAGCTCTGCGTCTTTTAACAAGAACTCGTTTACGAGTTCGGGGTTTTTCAGCCCGTTCACGGCTAAAACTCTTTTCGCGATATTAACGACGTGATCCGCTATTCTCTCAAGGTTTCTCGCTATAATCCTGTAACTTAGGATTTCTGTAATGTTTGTTATTCCTAGCTCGTGCTGTATCCTTATGTCAAGAAGCGCTGTAGATAGTTCTCTTACAATCATGTGGTGGAATCTGTCCGCCTCGTCGTCTCTCTGTATAATGCCGTATGCTATGCCCAAGTCACCAGTTTTTAGCATATTTATGGAGTCCTGGAGCATGCTATTCACTATCAAGTGTAGCCTCCTAATTGCGCTCATTAAGGGTAATTCATGAATATTGAGTAACACTTTTAACATCACGCTGTTGTACGTTTCCTCAATTACTTCTATTCCAGGGAGCTTTGCACGGATCAGGTTCTTAATGTCGCTGATGTATTTAGCTAACTCGGTGGTAGACTTGTCGAAAACAATTGCTATTATGTTGTAACCTGATGTATACGCTCCTAGCACGCTTCGAAATACCTGTGCCACGTCGGTAACCGTAGGGTGAACCTTAATCGTTATCTTAAGTTGTGAAGGCTCCGCCGAGGGCGGGGTTATTATCAGCTTGTTACCAAGCTTTTCTACGATTACGTAGTCCCCACTCTTGAGTTTGACGGCCTCTACCCACTCTTTCGGTAAAGTAATGATAAATGAGGACGAACCTGTCCTTTGAACACGCCTTCTCTCTATTCTAGACATGGATTGTCTACCCACATATGTTAATACGGTCTAATAGTACTTAGCTATACTAATCATGATTATAAAGCACCTTATAAATACAACTATATAGGCATTAGCTATACCCATACTGTACATTTAGGGCGTTGATTGAAAGCATTTTCTAAGTGTGTGTTATGGGCCCGCGGGGATTTGAACCCCGGACCTCCGCCTCTCCAAGTGGGCTTGTAAGGGCGGCGTCCTAACCAGGCTAGACGACGGGCCCCTTACATTTCTTCCTTAAATCTTAGGAGTATAGTAGGTTTTAAAAGCGTTTCATCCTCGATGTACTCATTCGCATCACGTCTGCGACATGTAGTTCTCTACCTTACGTGTTTCCATGCACCGTACAGAGTTCTTGGTGCTTAAGATGAGAACGCGGGTGTCTTCCAGTAATCTGAACGCTATATCTACCTTGTGCCTTACACCCGGTATTAGGGGATCGGGGTAGTCGAGGAGCCTTAAACCACTGTATATGGCTTCCATGACGTTTAGGTACTTTTCGGCCTCAGAAATTCTTAGCTCATTCAGCAACTTGATGATAAGTCGCCTTAATTCACCTACAAGGTCTCCTAAACCCTGCAAATAAGGCACAATAGGTACCTTTAATTCATCGAACGCGGGGACGTTACTCTCCACCACGATGGAGTAAAAGAGGTGCGCTTCAACGTACTCGCTTAGCCCGTTATACGTTAGCCCAGAGTACTTTAGGTCGTGGTGTCTTTCAACAAGATTTAGCAGTTTTTCTACCAGTTCACGCGCCTTAAGGAGGCTTGACTTCGCTTCTTCCTGCTTACCGCCATGAACACTGTTTATGGCGCTACCTGACAGCCTTATAATCTCGCGTGTTAATTTAATCAATTCCTCCCTGACGGCGTCCTTCTCTCTAAGAGCGTTATCTATTCTCTCTACATCCCTAGCAATAGTGTTGGTAAGTCTATGTATAAGGGGCTCCACAGGCCTTCACCGCTCTCTTAAAATTAGCATTAACACTAACAAAACTTTTAAGGTGCTACAAAGGAAATATCTACAGCGGAGTACCCGCCGTAGCTCAGCGGTAGAGCGCCCGGCTGTAGTGAGGGCGGGCACCGGGTGGTCGGGGGTTCGAGTCCCCCCGGCGGGATTTAATCCCAGCTAACGGTTCTGAGCTAGTAACAGCAATTTACTAACTTTGGATCACTGCCATTTCGCGGCTAAGTCGCTAGAAGGATTCAGCACGGCTCTTCTACATCACGTGTCAGGTTCGCGGTTGTACATCATCAACCGCATATTAATGGTTTCGTAATCTCATAAACCTTTTCTTTAAACAGCTTTCGATCGAGTTCTAGCGCCCTCGCGCGCCCATTAAGACTTAGCATGTTCCAGAGATGCTGGTTCTCTGCGATGTCTTTTATGGTACAATAAGCCTCCTTCACGGACCTATAAGGTCTCGCTACCAGTGGGTTTTGCTGAGCTACATCTATCCAGGTCCCAGAATCTACGGGTACTATAGCCGGCGTACCGGCAGCCATGGCCTCGACAACGCTTATGCCGAAATGCTCCTTGGGCGTTACGTGTATGTATGCCAGGGCGGTCCTGTATAGTTCTATGAGGTCTTCCCTTGATATGTTAACGAGTATGTCGAGGTAGTCGTCTACGCGCTCCTTCAAGGCCAGTTCTACCAGGGCATCGTACAGCGGTTTATTGTAACTCGAGAGGACACCTACAACCGTAACCCTGATACCGTGTTTCTTGAGCAACTTAGCGAGATAAATTGCCCTTTCCGGCCTTTTCTCGGGGCTTATACGCGAGACAGTGAGTACGTATTTGCCTCTCTCAGAATAGGGTAGTGGTTCCTTGTTACTGATGTTATCCAGGTTCACGGGGGGGTGTATGACTATTGGATTTACTCTCAAGTACTTCTTGAAAAACACCGCTGTAAACCACGAATTAGCCAGGTAGAGCTTCACCTTTCGCGCTAGAACAGGAAACGCTATTGTATTGGTAAGCGAGTAGACCTTGCCGAATAGGTCAAATACTCCGTGTAGCGGGGAGTAGTATGTCCTGTAATCTAGGAAGAACGGGTAATGCAGGTACATCACATCCCCAGCACCTGAAAGTACGTCTCCACTCGTATTGATGACCACTAGTTCGGAGGTTTTAGGCTCACCTATGCCTATACCTACCAGCTCCTTCTTGTTAACTCCGAAGAACTCCGCTAGCCTAAGCAGCTCGCAACGAGACGTTATAAAGGGACTATCTATGTAGGTCTCTAAACCGCGCTCCGCGAATGCTATTGCAGTCTCCAGCATTACATAGTGTGAGCCGCCGATGCCCATTAAGTGAGCGTTTAGCATGTGGTGCCGTACAATAACGCTCTTCACTTCACGGTACCTCATGGTAGTACAGTCGTGCAGAAACCCCGCTCGATGAGGGCAGCTTTAAGGAACTCTGCATTACTTGAACGAGAACCATCAACCACCACCAGCTTCGGGCTCGCTAGCTCAACGTACTTAATTAGGTCCGTAAAATCCGCATGATCGCTGAGAGAGACCACATAGGTGTAATCGTCGACTTTCACGAACGGATCCTTCGTGAACCTACCGGTCAGCACTATGTGGAGCCCGCTACCGTCTAATCTCCTGTTATATGCGGTATTGAAGTGCTTGAACACTATAAGCCCGTTTTTAGAATTCACTGGGTCGCGCTCCCGGTAATACCGTCCATAGTTAAATCCGTACTTTTCTTCGAGTATTTTCGTCGCCTTATGCACCCTTTCCGGCAAAATGAATGGGGACTTTATCCCCCCCGCTCGAAGGATTGTCATGGCTTCTTGCATCTTGCCGTGATAGGCATATATGTAGACCCTTCTATACTTCGCGAGCCCTTCTACGACAAGGTCCACTAGTATCTGTGGAATACTCTCTTTAAAGGACCGTACTTGGAGGGGGTTACCATAAGTGGCCTCAGTGATTAAGACGTCTAAGCCTTCCATGATGTCTGTTTTATCCGTTAGTTTGAAGTCCCCCGTATAACCGACCTTGAGATCCCCGTTTTTCAGCTTAACCAGCACTTGTGCGGAGCCCGGTATGTGATCAGACTTGTAAAACTCCAGCCGATCTCCATTAAACGAGAACTCCTGGTGGTACGCTAGCGGCACGCCTTTACTCTTCAAGAGTGGGGAGAGGTCCCGGCTAACGTAGCTTAGTGCCTCTATGAGGTCGAGTGTAATGGGAGACGCTACCACGTGCTTAGAGTACTTCAAACTGCTCTCAATGTCTCGTACATGGTCTGCATGAGCGTGCGTTATCACCCTGACCGGTTTTTCCGAGAAACCGTCTATGGAGAAGTTTGTACCAATTATAACTGCGCCATTGCTGAGTACATTAACGTGTTTTAGATACTCTCCGTACCTGTAGACGCAGAGCTCTTTACTCAACGTTACCAGCCATCACGGAATAGTACTTTGCAGAAACCTCCACTTCCTAGTCTTCGAGTCAAATATTAGGAGGTTATCACTATATAATGCTTTCCAAAGCTCGTAGCCCTTATCACCAAGCGTAGCCAGCACGTCCTCCTCTTTATTAGAATTCACCTCTTCGAGTAGCTTGTGCTTAAACACCTGCCAAAAGTCAGGGTCAACCGCTACGCGTTCTCGATTCAATTTAAGGACAACGATACCAGCTCGCTCGAAGTGAGCGAAGAGCCTATCCCTCTGTACCCTGGCGGGCAATCTGCTTTCAAAAAGCACTTTTTCCTCTTTTAGTCTCTCGATGGCAGTTTTTCGCGGTCGTGTTTCAACGACCGTTCTTGCCCTCCCAGCTTCCACCTCGCGAAGCGATGACTCGAGGGCACTTACACGCTGCTCCACCGCTTCCAGCTTCTCGTAAAGCTCTACAACCTGCCTTCTCAGCCCCTCAACAACTGATATTCTCCTGTTCAGCTCGTCTTGTAGGTACCTTTCAAGCCTCGTTTTGAGCTTTTCCACGAGCTCGTCTAACGGTGGTACCCGCTGAGACCTGGCTAAGTTTACCAAGATGGATGCTACGTAGTCTGGTACACTTAGGTACCCCTCCTTCTTAGCTAGTTCCTCGAGTACGACGTATATGTCCTCTGGGACCTGTACTTTGATCTCTTTAACACGGCTTTCCGACTTCATGGACCATACTCCACTCTTAACCTACCTTAATCTATTTACCTAGCTATACTAAAATAGGAGGGGTTTCCGGTGTTGTACGTGCTTTACAGCGATGCGCATTTACATGTAAATCCGTTAAAAGGCCTCGGTGCTGAGAAAATCGCAAAGAAGTTTAGAAGTAGAGGGGGCTGGTTCATCGCAATAGTAGGGCTCCCACCGTACCATTACGGCTTCGTAGAGCCCAGCGTAGAATCCTATAGAAAGGTGCTTGATCTAGTTAGTAAGGAAGCCGCGAAGGCGGAGGAGCGGGGACTAGAAGTTAGCAGGTTCGTGGGGGTACACCCAGCAGAAATAGACAACTATTATAGGCAGGGGTTAAAACCAGAGAAACTGCTTCCTCTCTTAGAAGGCGTCTTTAAGCTTTTTGAAGACGCGTTGAAAAACGGCCTCGTTGACGGTATTGGAGAAGTAGGGCGCCAACACTATGGTACTAGCCCTGAGAGGCTCGTGTTCTCGGAGATGGTAATGGTCCGTGCACTAGTCCTAGTGCGCGATTACGGGGTCCCCGTACAGCTACACCTAGAGCAGGGTGGCTTTGCAACGGCCTATTCGGTCAAAACGCTAGCTAACCTAGTTAAAGCTGATCTGGGTAAAGTCGTAATGCATCATGTAAACCTCGAAACAGCCAGATGGGCCGAGGAACTCGACATACCGTTTACGGCCCCCATTAAACAGTTTAACGAAGAATATGCTAAGCGCCGGTGGAGGTACTGCATGCTAGAATCGGACTTCCTAGACGACCCCTCCAAGCCTGGCGCTTCCGCTTATCCGTGGGAAATACCAGATGTTATCGAAAGCCTTATAAAGCATGGTCTACTAAGCGAAGAGCAGGCCTACAAGATGCTACTTGACAACGTCATAAAATACTTCAACGCGAAACCGCCGTGAAGGGTAGTGGAGTTGAAGTGCGAAATATGCGAGATAAAAGAACCTCTTTACACTTGTAAGATGTGTGGTAGGAGGGTTTGCGATGATGACTACGACAAGATCACCGGCTATTGCCTCGTGTGCAAGGACGCCATTTGTAAGATATGCAACAGATATCTATCTATAGGCGTGTGCAAGTACTGTGGAAGGCTTGGCTGCGAGAGGTGCCTTATACAGGTATCTCCGATAGAATACACCTGTGTAGATTGCCGTAGAAAGGGGTTAAAGTAGGTGGTAAATACATTGGGAAGAAAGGAATTGGGAGATACCGCGTACAGGTTGCCTTCATTATTGCCGGTGAAAGACGTGGACGTACTAATGGGCCCAGTACGAGGCGAAGACGCTGCCGTTATCAGATTTAGTGATGGGTTTCTAGTCACCCAGTCCATGCGCGTGATTACGGGCACAAAGCGCGCAGGTTACTTAGCGATTCACGTAGCTAGTAATAGCATCGCGGTTAGGGGTGCGCGGCCTCGATGGTTTCTACTAGCAGTATTCTTGCCTACCTGGTTTAGCGAAGCATACAAAGTAGAGTTTTTCGAGGACATGAAGCGGGCTTTAAACGAGGTTGGCGGGGTCGTGGTGGGAGGTTTCGCGGAAACGGCCGAAGTTGCCAAACCTCTGATCGCGGTGACCGCGATGGGCTACACTAAGACAAGGGTCATCTTAACGCGCGATGCTAGAATAGGTGATCTCGTGTATGTCGTAGGCAAAGTAGCGGGCGAGGGAGTTGGAGTTATAGCATGGGACTTTGAAGAGAAGCTACTCGAAGAAGGCATTAGCAAGGAGGTGGTGAATGCCGCTAAGGAGTTAATACACGAAGTGAGCGTAGTGGACGTGGCGCTGGAAATAGCAGATTACGTGAATACCATGCACAACGCGGTTGAAGGGGGGATTCTCCAAGCCCTTCGCGAAGTAGCCATCGCCAGCGGATCTGCCGTATCAATTAACAAAGAGAGAGTTCAATTGGAGGAGCCTGTAAGGACCATAGCTAGCCGCGTTAACGTCGACCCGCTGAGATTACTTAGCGGTGGTTGTATCGTAGTGACAGTACCTCCTAGTAACCAGAGGGAGTTCGAGAAGGTAGTTGAAGGGCTAGGGAAACCCTTCAGCTTAATAGGCCAAGTCGTGGAAGGCCGTGGAGAGGTCCTCGTTAATGATGGAGGTGGGGTCGAGGTTATTAAGGATGATCTAGTAGATGATATTTATAAGTTATGGCGACAATTAGGCAGAGGGTAAGGGGGTGTTAGGTGTCTTCGCTATCTCAGGGCTTAGAAGCAGGTATAAGGGTGCTTAAAACGGCCGTACAGAGCATTGAAAGTAACATCATTCGGTCCCGCAAGGAGACCGTGGATAAGAAAACAGTCAGCGTGGCGTCCCGGCTGGTAGAACTGCTAGAGAAAACTATGCGGTTACTTGATGTACTGAGTAGAAGGATACAACATGTAGAAGATGGGTTAGTAACTATTTCAAACTACACGTACATCTTTAGAACCTCCAAGGAAGTAGTTTTAGTTAGGACGAGGCCAGAGCACGTCGTCTTATCGCTTGATCTTGAGAGCAATGCTGTGTCCTTAAAAACGCGGGACGCTACACTCTCAGTTTCCCCGAACTCGCTAACCATTAGTATACGCAGTAAACTGGTTAAAATAAGCCCGCTAAGCGAAGAGCAGTTTACGAGCAAGAGGGACGAATTGCGAATGGCGCTTAAAACCATTGAAAAAGCCGTTTATAGAAGGTTGCTGCCTTTAATCGAGCAGAAGCTACAAAAAGTCTAATCTTAAAAAAGACTTCACGGATGCGTGAGGTTCTCTTACCGCGTCTCTATGTAGGTGCTTTCTGCTCCGTTTCAGGTAACTGAATGGCTTTCGGTAGCTCCGCGAACCTCTCTCTCATCTTCTGCTCCGCGACGATTCTCGCCTCTTCTAGCACCTTCTTAGCCTCACTGTCCAGCCCTGCGCCGGCCTCTATGGTTAAGTCTACGATTCCCGCGCCCATAGCGGTTTCAAGTTCTCTTGCTGCCACCTGCAGATCTATCCAAACATCAGGTGCGATGGTTTTCACTATGTTAAGGGCCTCCCTCATTATGCCTAGTACAGGTACGACTTCATTTACTGCACCGCCATATATTATAAATGTTTCTAGTTTAAGGGCTGCGTGTTCAAGAGCGTATTGTACTGTTAGTAGCTGTCTACTAATCTTCCTGATCTCTGCTACCTCCTTGGCGTACATTTTCGCCCTTATCTCGTCCTTCTTAACTAGCGCGTCTACAATGTTCTCGAAGAGGACTTTATCTCTCTCCGACAGCTTCTCCACGTAGTTCGCGATCCTGCCCATCGCCGTTTTAAGCCTGTACTGCGCTATTATGGCCTTCTTCTCGAGGGACTCCTGCTCGTTTATAAATAGCTTCTTTATCTTATCCCCAATGGTCTCCTCTCTTCTCCACGCCATACCGTGTACCCCGTAGAGGCTATGCGGCAATGAATTGCTTTTAAGGTGAAGGACTATGAGACTATGTAGTGGCTAGGTGAGATTGTTGAATATAGAACAGTACGTTCAATGTTTTGAAAACTGCACGTTACGGTACTTAGAGTCGCTCGCAATGCTGGGACTCTTAGTGGAAGTCCGTGAAGAAGAGTGCGCACAGCGGCGTTTTAAAAGACTGATAGGGAAGCTTTTCAACGGTAAAACGGTATCTTCGGCATGCTGTTTCGACGAGGAAACGGCTCAATCCGTTAAAATCATCAACACATACGTGGAAATCGCGAAAAGGAGTAATGCCATCGGCAAGCTTACGGTAGCAGAAGCCTCAAAAGAGGGTGAGTTGTAACATTATTAAGCGTGTACAAGGAGATGTCTTTACGATGATGACCGGTATTACCTGTGACCGGTGAACGGGCCCCATTCACTGAACATACTACTTCAATTAGCCCCAATATTCCAGGTCAACGTGAAATAGCCAGCCCGAGAACCGGGGTTTATGCTGGTTTCTAGGAGCAGCGTGTACTAGTTCCCATTCGACCAATAGCTTTCTTAACCGCTTCTCTAGCCGAGTAGTCTACTCCGACATTCACGTGTACACGTGCCTTTATGTAGTCCAATTGGTTGAGTATAAACTTGTTTAAAACGGCTAGAACCCCTCTAATACTGACTTTGAGAGGTAGCGATCCGCTGTTAAGGAGTAGCATTGCGGTATTGAATAGTGTACTATAAGCGTGTACCAGATTGTTCAGGAGATCGTTAGGAATACTCTTCGGGGTGAAGTAGCCGATGTGGTACTCCCTTTCAACGCCATCCTCGTAGTACAAGCTTTCCCGCTCCATTATCTTAGAGGCCTTAATGAGTGCGTAAAGGGGATTTTCATGAACAACTGAAACTACGCGAATACCCGGATACTCCGCATTCATGCTCTCATAAAGCTCATAGTGGTCCTCTTTACTTAACCCATTAGATAACACTATGAGCGCGCCTGGTAGCACTCTATAAGAGGCGCATCCACGCGCTTTTTCATACCTCTTCACGTAGCCGCTCAACGGGGTGCTTCCTGTACACCTGTGCCGTTTTGCCATTTCATTACGTCTGGTTGACGGCGCGGTTATTATTAACGTAAACCTGCTCATCGCTGATTCCTCGCAAAAATTTATACTGGTTAAAGGACCATATAAACATCTAGCCTAGCGGGTGATGTTGCGATGGGCGGTATTTTCGGCGCGGTGTGCCGGGATACAGTACCGCGAGGGGCAATTTACGAGGGTCTTCGCAGGCTTATATACCGAGGCTACGATGGCGTTGGATTAGCCATACTGCGAGGAGAGACGCTGGAGGTGCGTAAGGCGCCAGGTCACCTTAGCACGGTATCGAAGCAACTTGACCTTATAAACGTGGATTCCCCCGTAGCTGTTGGTCATACAAGGTATGCAAGCCGCGGATGGCCGGTTTACGAGAACACCCATCCCTTTACGGATTGTAGTGGCAGGATAGCAGTTGTAGGAGACGGAATAATAGAGAACTACGAGGAAGTCAAAGCAGTACTTGAAAAGAAGGAGCATTCATTTAGGTCAAGAACGGATACCGAAGTAGCCGTTCACCTACTCGAAGACTACTTAAAGCAGGGGCACGACGTCATTAGCTCTTTAATTAAAGCCGCTTCAAACCTTACAGGCAACTATTCGCTAGTATTCTTATTAGCGCCGGAGAAGCGGCTGTACCTGGTTCAGCACGGTCAACCCCTCGTCCTCGGGTTCAGCCACGATGGCAGCTGCATTTACGTATCGAGCGACATACCCTCCCTGTATGGATATGCCGAGCTTGCTTACATAGTCGAAGACAACACTGTGGGCGTGGTATCACTAAGCTTAGTGGAGTTCTACGACATTGCAACCCAGTCGAGGATGGGTCTGGAGCGCCTTCAGTCTAAGCGGGTTAAGTACCCTATTGAGCGGGTAGATAAAGGAGGTTACCCGCACTTCATGATAAAGGAAATATACGAGGTACCGGAAGCCCTTCTAGGGGCGACTATCGCGATCATGGAAAAATACCTTAGATTGGCATCAATGATACTTCAAGGAGCCCGCAAGGTCTTCGTGATCGGGACTGGTACGAGCTTTCACGCTGCACTGACCTCTACCTACTACTTCAGCGAGCTCTCAGGGCTGAGTGTGATTCCCGTATCGGCTGCCGAATTCCCATACTCGATCCTCGAGAGTGTGGAGACGGGGACGGTGGTCATCGCGATAAGCCAGAGTGGAGAGACCAGCGACGTGATAGCGAGCGTTAAGTTAGCAAAACAGAGGGGGTCGGTGATCGTGGGAATAACCAACAATGTGGGATCAAGACTGGCTTTAGAATCAAACGTTTACCTGCCCATCGGCGCAGGGCCCGAATTAGCCGTTCCTGCAACCAAGACCTTCACATCGACGCTGGCAACCTTGTTGATACTAGCATCCTACACTGGAGTGTTTACAGGTAAGCGGAGTGTGCAGGAGCACAAGGAGCTTCTCGAAGACATTAAGCACTATAGTAAGAAGTTACGAGACTACATACCGGTGCTGGAAGAGCAGGTCTTAAAGGCTGCAAACGAAATAGGCGACTCCGATAGTGTTTACGTAGCCAGTAGTGGTATAACGTACCCCATAGCCATAGAGGGCGCTCTTAAGCTTAAAGAGGCCGCACTAGTTCACGCTGAGGGCTTTCAACTCGGCGAATTGAGACACGGACCGTTATCGATAGTCGGACCTAACTTCCCCGTAATAGTCGTTGAACCCCACGAAGAGCAGGCGCAACCGCTGTTCTTGAAGGTTTTAGGAGAACTGGAAACCAAGAGAGCAAGAATTGTTTCAATAGAGTCGAGGCTACAGACCAAGTACCGGACTTTAGAATTACCCAGCACGACGAGATATCTCTATCCCATATCAGCTGCAACTGCCTTACAGCTCATAGCATACTATGTGGGGGTTACTAGAAATTCCCCCATAGACACGCCTCCGGGACTGGCGAAGACTATAACCACGTAGTCGGGAATTTTAACGCCCTTTAACATGTCTAAGCTACACGGAGCAATGAAGAGTCCTAGTCAAGTTGAGCGGTGATAAAGAGCTCCGGGGCTGAGCGCTATTTGCCGCTTAACTAACTTTTTAACTCGTAAAGTACTAGACGGTATTTATAGGTGTGAATGTGGGTATTCGGATAGATCCGTGGGGTTGCGGAATTATAGAGGACTACGAGCGTTTAATGGAAGAGTTCGGTATCCGCCCGCTGAGCGAGCTTCTTTCGAAGTACGGGCTGGACCACTTTTACTTTACGCGGAGCATTGTATTCGGTCACAGAGACTTTGACGCGTGGTTAGAAAAACTCCAGGCTGGCGAGAAGGTTGCCGTTCTCACCGGTGTAATGCCTAGTGGAGAGCCACATCTGGGTACGGCAATGGTATACGAGGAGCTGAAGTATTTCCAGCAAAGGGGGGTCTTCGTCAAGATCGCCGTTGCAGATGCCGAAGCTTACGCTGTGAGGCGTGAAGACAGAGAAAGCACAATTGCGCAGGGCCTTAGGTTCATCGCACACGCGATTGCATGGGGCATTGACCCCGAGAAAGCCGAGTTCTACTTCCAGACGGAAATGGGGAGCACCTATTACAGGCTTATTCAGATGTTCTCGAGAAAGGTTACAGAGGCCGAGATGAAGGCTATTTACGGCGATCTATCCCCGGCAAAGGTGATGGCCGCTCTCACCCAGGTGGCTGACATATTGCATTTACAACTAGGCGAGTATGGTGGTTACAGGTACATACTGGTACCCGTTGGTATTGATCAGGATCCTCACATAAGGTTAGCGAGGGACTTGGCAGATAGGTTTGAAAATGAATTGTTGTTGAAGAGGCCCTCATCTATCTACCATAAGCTCATTAGGGGGCTCGATGGGAATAAAATGAGTAAGAGTAGGCCAGAGTACGCGATACACTTGAGCGATCCAGTGGACTTAGCGGAGAAAAAGGTTTTAAATGCCTTTACCGGAGGCCGCGCTACCGCAGAAGAGCAAAAGGTGCTTGGTGGCGAACCGTGGAAATGCACTATATTTGAGCTGTACCTATACCACCTGATCAGAGATGAGCGCGAACTTAAAGAAATCTACGCAGACTGCATGTCCGGCAAACTACTCTGCGGTGCATGCAAGAAAAACGCGGTGGAGAAGTTAAAGAACACGCTTCGAGAACACCAGAAAAGGTTTAATGAATTCGCCCGTATCGTTGAGAAGTTCGTGAAAAAACCAGGGTTTTAGGTAAAAACGGTCTAAGGAAGCATTTCTCTAAGAATGGTGATGACCACGTCTACGGGGTTGGGGGAGGAGGTTATCGCGGATCCGACAACTACGACATCTACGCCTTGGGATATTAGGGGCTTAATCAAGCCTGGTTTAAGCCCTCCAGCAACTCCGACCCTCATACCTGTTTCCTGCTTAACCTTAACAGCCTCCTTTACTAACACGTCACTAGTAATTCCCCGTGCACGCTGCGTGCTTATACCTACGTGGAATAATACTACGTCGGGCTCATACCTCGCGATTTCGAGCGCTCTTTTATAGGGGTCACGGCATCCGATCAAGTCTATGAAGAGGCTCTTACCATACCTTTCTCTCACTTCGGTGGCCTCTTTGAGGGTATCATCGTCCGCGACACCGAGCACGGTGAAAGCGCTCGCACCCGCATCAAACATTACCTTAGCTTCCAGCTCCGGCACGTCCATGGTCTTCGTATCTGCAACTATGTAGCAGTTGGTTAGCTCTTTCAAAGCCTTCACAGCTAGCTTACCCCACGCCTTTATCAAAGGGGTTCCCGCCTCAATCCACACCTGTTCACACTTTGTTGCAAGGGCTATTTTCGACGCTATGTCAACGGCCTTCACGAGCTCCTCCATGTCGAGAGCAATTTGCAGAACCGGTTTCATGCGTGCTCACCGTGCCGTGGGTCTAACCCAGTAAGTAGTTAAGAACTCGTGAGCATATAAGTTACCCACGTGTTGTGATATGGAATACCATAGAGGAGATGCTACTGGAAGTAGGCCGGCTGTTAAGCACCTAAAAGAACAGATAAGAAACATGGTTTGGAACCTGCTCGAACAGCTTAACGTAGCCGCCTTTCCACGTCCAGTATATGGTAGAATACCCAACTTTAAAGGAGCGGAAATAGCCGCGCAGAGAGTTACTACCTTAAAAGAGTGGCAGAAAGCCCACGTGGTTAAAGCAAGCCCTGATGCGCCTCAGTACTACTTAAGGCATTTAGCGCTACGGGAGGGCAAGCTCTTGATCATGGCATCACCCAGGCTGAGAGCAGGGTTTATAGCTCTGGATCCAGACGTTATTCCCCCAAGTAAACTGCACCAGGCGGCTACTATTAACGGTGCGTTCAAGTATGGAAAAGTAGTTAAGCTTTCCGAGATACCTGTAATAGATGTGGTAGTAACGGGTTGTGTAGCCGTAGATCCGCAAGGCGTTAGATTAGGTAAAGGAGGGGGATTCGCGGAATTAGAGTACGGCATATTGCGCGAATTAGGCGCGATCGGCGCGCAAACCCCCGTGATAACGACTATTCATGACCTACAAGTAGTTGGAGAAAGCATACCTTTAGAAGTGCACGATTTAACGGTAGACTACTATGCAACACCTACACGGCTCGTGAAGGTGGAGGCTGGTACGAAGCATAAACCGAAAGGAATCTACTGGGAACTTCTAACACCTGAGCTGAGGGGGCTAGGTGTTATAAGAGAGCTCCTTGAAACGAAGAAGTTGAAACAGTAGCAGGAAGCTAAAAATTGTGGTGGTGATATATATCTAAGACCGTGCTTAGAGGTGTTTATGCTATGAGTAGAGAAGACGTGTTGGAGTTCGCCATGAACATCGTAAACAGCAATCTCGCCGAGTTTTTTAATGCGCTGTACAACGAGGTATACGAAGAGGCGCCGAAAGCCGCAGACCTCGTCACCGTAAGCCGAGACTACACCCTTCGTGGTGGAAAAAGGCTACGAGCGTTACTGGTGCTCGTTGGGTATTGGAGTGGAGAGTGGGGTAATGGAGATAGGCGAATAGTTGCCAGCGTCATGACGGCAATAGAGTTACTCCAAAGCTACCTTCTAATACACGACGACATCATGGACCGCGATGAGATGAGAAGAGGAGGGCCTACCGTCCATGTCTGGTTTTCGAGGATGTGCAGAGAAAGGGGGTGGCGTGATTGCGAACACTACGGTGTGTCCCAGGCAATCACCACCGGAGACTTGCTCGAAGCTTCGGCAGTAGGTCTACTGGCATTGCACGAACTGGCACCACGAATTTTAAAGGACCTTATATACACTTATGCTAAAGGCCTACGCAAAGTTGCGTACGGGCAGTTCCTAGACGTGATGTTCTCACAGCTTCCTTTAAGTGGTATCGGGGAAGAAGATGTTATCTTGGTCTACAAGCTGAAAACCTCATCCTATACCGTTGAGTTACCACTTCACTTAGGGGCAATCATCTCGAGCAAGTACAATAGCGCGTTACTGAAAGAGCTCTCAAGCTACGCAATACCCGCGGGTATAGCGTTTCAAATAAGAGACGACATTATAGGACTTTACGGAGACCCCGCTACCACGGGTAAACCGGCTGGAAGCGATGTCAAGAGCAAGAAGAAGACCATACTCGTAGTTAAAGCACACGAACTAGCAGGTAGTAGCGACAGGCAACTACTCGAAGAGGTCTACGACAAGCTGGGTGAACACGAGATCTCCGATTACCACGTCGAAGCTGTGAGGAGAATAGTAAAGGAAACAGGTGGATTGCAATACGCAGAAGAGTTAATAAGCAAGTACGTGGATATGGCTAACGAGGCTTTAAACTCTTCAAGAGAGATTTGCGAAGAGGCGAAGGAGTTTCTCAGGTGGCTTACCTATAAGCTATCTTACCGGGAGAAGTAGAGGGGACGATGGCTTGGTTGATTCTTTTAAAAAGAAATTTGTGACTTCCTTCATGTTCATTTATTTCTCGCTTCCTTGCCCTACCGATCCCCTCTCTAGATCTTAGAGACCTGGATAGCTCACCGCGGCTCCTTCACATCCCTTCTCACAGGTGGCCATGGGTCCCGGAAACCAGGAGTCACTGACGAACTCGTAGGTCTCAGAAGTTTACGAGTCTCTAATTAGGGCTCGAAGAAGAGGTGAAGAAGCTAAAAGCAGGTGAATGCGGTAAACACTTAATATCTCCGAGCACCAAGAAGCCCGAAACAGAGAAACTGTTATACTAACTCGGTTTCACCCCTCATAACCGAAAGCCCTACCCCTTCAGGCGGTAAGGAGATCAGCTAGAACATGTGCACTCTCCATCGTCGTCAAGATCCCTAATCGGTGGAATGCTCGGAGTTTTCAGCAGGCCTAAGCCTATAACAATAAATACCGACATGAAAACCACCATTATCACGAACACAGTAATTTTGAGCGTGAAGCTTTGTATCTCGGGCCGTGCTAGGAATAACAGGTAGGTGTAGAATGCAAGTACGAGTGCAGAGGCTATAATCGTGAAAATGCCTATGAGCTTACGTCTGTTCAAATGCAAACACCATTAACTTTCGCGCACCCGATATTGTGGTTTTATTTATATTAATTAGGAAGTACGTATTTAAGCGTGTCCAGGCGCCATGTGGAGTAATGCATCGCTCGGTTGTACGTGATGGGTAGGAAACGGGGAAAGATAGAGGAGTGGTTAAAGCGGGTTTTCTTCAGTGGACGTGGAGATCAGTACGTGGTCTTCATCAAGCACAGGACTGACGGCGAGGAAATCTTAAAGCCCATTCCCGGAGATGAGATCAGCGATGTGAGAGGGGGCTTCGTATACGTTAAGTCGGGTGAAGTCATACCTTACCACAGAGTTGTGGAAATTCGGAGAAAAAACGGGGAAGTAGTTTATAGGAGGAGTTAGGTTAGATCCAGCCGCGTAGTTTCATGGCTTTAACTACTCTATCTACGGAGATCGCATATGCCGCCATTCTCATCGGGTACGTCGAATACTTCTTCTGCCATTCATCGAATACTTTGTGGAAGTTCTGTGTCATCATCTTATCTAACCTAGCTAAGGCCTCCTCATCCGTCAGGAAGCAACCCATTCTATTGTGGCTCCATTCGATCCAGCTCATGGTGACCCCGCCGGCATTGGCTAGTATGTCGGGAATTACCACGGCGCCCTTTTCGTGGAGTACCTTGTCGGCTTCGGGTGTTGTTGGTCCGTTCGCTCCCTCTGAAATAATTCTCGCTTTTACCCTGTTAACGTTTTCGCTTGTAATAACGTTTTCGATCGCTGCCGGTACTAGTATGTCTACTGGCAGTTCAAGTAATTCCATGTGGTTAGCAGCCTTCCTTACGTCGCCTTTCCCGTAATTCATCACAGTATCTGTGGCTTGTTTAACTTTAATTACTTCTTGAACATCTAGTCCTTTGGGGTCGTATACGTATCCCTTACTATCACTTACCGCAACTACTGTGGCCCCCCATTCTGCTAGGTATTTAGCGGCATACATGCCCACATTTCCAAATCCATGCACAGCAACTGTCCTCCCCTCCAGCCCGCCGAAGACCTTTTTGGCCGCCTCCCTAGCCGCTAACGCCACTCCGTAACCCGTTGAAACTACTCTTGCGTATAAGCCTCCTAGCTCCGCTGGTTTTGCCGTTACGACCCCCCATGCGGGGTATCCTACGATTTTACTGTATTCGTCGAAGTACCACGCCATCGTCTGGGGGTTTGTGTAGACGTCTGGGGCCGGGATGTCTATGTCTGGCCCTACCTCTCTAGCTATTGCGGCGAAGTACTTTCTACTAAGCTCTTCTAGTTCTCTTTGACTAAGCTCTTTGGGATTAACCCTTACGGCGCCTTTACCGCCGCCATATGGTAGCCCTGCAAGAGCGTTTTTCCACGTCATCCACATGGATAGCGCAACTGTCTCGCCGGCAGTAGCGTTTGGACTGTACCTTATCCCGCCTTTATAGGGCCCTAAGGCACTATTATGCTGGCTTCTCCACCCAATGAACGTGGCTACCTTTCCATTGTCACGCCTTATCGTTACCTTCACTTGGACTAGCTTTTCAGGATGTTGGAGTACTTCAATTACTTCTTCGGATAGACCTAAAATGTTCGCTGCTTCGCGTAGCTGCTTCACTGCCATTTGGTAAACAGGGTCGTTTTCGTAGAGTACCGCGTATGCAGCCATATTTACCCCCCTTTATTACTGAGAGGTGGTGGAGTTTTTAAATCTACTGATTGCCTTGACGTCTATATTCTGGTATATATTGTACGTGGTGTACTTGGCGGCAACGACTCCAGCAGAAGCCAGGATCAGCCCTCACACGGCTCTTCACGGTTCTGAATCATACTCTGAACCGAAGTCGTTCATCACCCAGTAAATATAAAGCACGAGGACATATATAGCTTTCGGGCTGGTCTATGAAGCCCGCTCTTATAGTAATTGACATGCTGGAAGAATTCGTGTACGGTAGGCTAAAAAGCCCTTCAGCAGTCGAAATAGTTCCGGCCATAAAGAGCCTCGTAGAAAAGGCACGAGAAAGAAACGTGCCTGTAATATTTGTAGCGGATAGGCACCTGCCCTTTGACCACGAACTCGGAATATGGGGGCCGCACGCGATGCACGGTAGTAAAGACGCGGAAATTATAAGTGAGCTAAAACCCACCGGCAAGGACATTGTTCTATATAAGAGATCTTATAGTGGATTCCGAGAAACAGGGCTGAACTACATTCTACGAGATCTAGGAGTGGACACGGTGGTCTTAACCGGCATTCACACGCATATTTGTGTACTGCACACTGCCATAGATGCTTTTTACGAGAGATACAAGATAATACTGGTAAAAGACGCCGTTGCAGCCCTTAGCCGAGAAGACCACGAATACTCGGTTAAGTACATGCAACAAGTACTAGGAGCTATGGTGATGGACGCTAGGCAAGTAGCAGAGCTTTTTGAAAAGTTCTAGCACTCTTTCCAGTACTTGATGAGCTCTTCTTCAACGGGGTCTAAACGTGCTAGTACTACCACGCTGTGAGGTGGAGGTGGGAATTTCTTTAATTTTAACCCGGGAAGAACGTCAACGCATACTTTTTCATCTCTCCATCCAAGCCTAGCGACCCCCAAAGCCAGCTGATCTTTCAGTACATTCAGGTAGTCTAGCTCCAAGAGTACGTCAACTGCTTCCTGTATTGTCATCGCTTTGCGTTCTTCGACACGGAGGTCTAGGAGAACCAGTGTATGGAGCCCTCTTTTCAGGTTGTCATATATTACTTCAATGGAGCTGTAAGGCCTGAAATGAGTAGGGTAAACTAGTGTGACGTGCTTACCGAACCTATAGGACTGTAAACCGAGCCTGCTAAAAGCCATCGTCACGATCGATATGCCGTTCACTATTCTGACCTCGATGCCCTGCCTTAAGGCATCGGCCAGTACCGCATCATGCGTCGTAGCTATGAAAGGATCTCCCGGAACGGCGATTACGACTTTTCCCCTCCTTGCTTTTTCAATCACCTCCCTGGCGGATGCCCCTTCAAGGTCTTTCCTACGTGCAATTATTACTTCGGCATCCGGGTTAAGCTCTATTATCTTGGTGAGGGGGTCTTCGTATATGGATGTGTACACATCTATGTAAATGACATCTGCGGATTTGAGTTCTTCAACGGCTTCTAGGGTTAGGTGCCTAGTAGAGTACCCCAGGCCTACGAAGACGAGCATGAAAGCCCTATCACCCCGGTACTTAAAATCATCTCGTTCTCCACACTATTCTAGGACTTGTAGGGCCTCTTAACGGCTGAATAAATTATGTAACAGAGCGCATAGGCGTATATTGCGCAGAGGAAAGCTAGGAAGTAGCTGTGCGTTAAAGCAAGCGATTTGCACGTTTCTCTAAGTGCTGATATGGACCTGAAGTACAGCATTATCACGTACGCCATACCGAACGGCTCTTCCGCGTAGCATTTTACAAAAAATTCATCAGCCGGAACCCAGTTCCAGTCCTCGAATATAAAGATCGGGTAGCCCGCAACGACCTGAACAAACACCGTCAAGAACCCGAACACTACCGTGATGGCGAAGGATGTGAATATAGAGATCGTAGCTAACTTTTTTGCCAGCACGGAGTCGTGTTTCTTAGCGCTAGCGGTGAAAATTATAAGGGGCACGCTCAGCCACAGGAAGTAGTTGATGTTCCCAACCTTATTCAGTAGTAAAAAGCCTGCCATCAAGATCACTATGTACCTTACATATAGGGTTTCGAGATCTGGGCGTCCTTCCTTTGAATCCTTTAAAAACAAGTAAAAGATCGGCGCGATGAACGCGATGAACGGAAATATCCACGCACTACTAATCCACCCGGGCACTCTATTTAACTCGTACTTGACCAAGTACGCGGGAACGGCCCATATGCTCAAATACTGTGGGGGCCTTTTAGCGTGGAAAAGGAGTACTTTTTCGATAAAGCCTTTAGGGTCAACCACGAAAAAAGGGAGTGTGAAAAGCGCACCAGTAACCACAACTACCAGCACGTATTTTACAGCTTCCTTATACGCTCTTCTTCCTAAGAGCTCTATTATGGGAAGGGCCAGGATGACCGCGAAGCCCTGTTTGATTAGCGTCGCGATGGTAGAGAACAAACCGTACAGAGCATAACGACCTTTTTTCACGCTCAGTATAGCTAACAGTACGAATAGCGATGATATTGGTTCAAACTGATAGGAGCTTATAACGGAATATGTGACGAAATTCAATAACCATAGATTTGACGCGAACTTACCATAATTTCTTCGTAGGAGGAAGTATATGGCGTTGAACGATACCAGCAGAGGTAACTTATCTACGAGTCTCCACACAAAGATGTTGCCTGGAGAAATGGCTACCGCCAAGGAGTGCGTAAGGACGAATATCAGTACTGCTAGAGGAGGGTACGCTACTTTTAGATCTGACGCATAGACCTCGAAAATTCTGCCCCTGGCAAAGTAATTATCATGCCATAAAATGAAATACCTTATGTCGTAGTAGTTCCAGCCAGACATCGCGAGGTAGATGACACCCGCATTTGCAATGATGAGTACTAGGTGCCCCCTTACCATTTTCACTGTTTTGGCTTTCAGGCTACTCCATGGAGCACCGTGATATCCCATGCGATTCAAGAACGCGGGCACCCGTAATTCAGCACTATATATACTTGTAGAGCAGTAAAATAAAAGTTGACGAGAGGGCATTCTCCCGGGGTTTAGGGGTGAAATACGTCTTCGTAAAGATTGGAGGAAGCTTCATCACCTATAAGAGTAAGCCCGTGTCCCTAAACTATAGCGCACTGGTAGCCCTCAAGGAAATTTTTCGTAAAGTCCTGGACCAAGGCGACCTGAAGATAGTCGCAGGTAATGGTGGGGGGAGTTTCGCGCACTACGCTGTCATGAAGTATAACGCTACTAGCAGTAACTTGTTACTAGTAAAGTGTCAAGAAGCAACGAGGCTACTTAACAGAATAGTAGTAGATTACCTGGTTGAAAGCGGAATTCCCGCTACTAGTGTGCAAACAAGCGTGATTGTGCAGTACGACGAGAATAGAGGAGAATTCGAAGTGTTCTATAAACCCATCGAAACCCTCCTAGAAGCCGGCATTGTGCCAGTAGTTTACGGGGAATGCGTCTTGAAGGCCGGTAAGCCCGTAGTGGTTTCTACGGAGAAGGTGTTTGAACTCCTCGCAAAGCGTATAAAGCCCAGCAGAGTAGTCCTATTAACGGACGTTGATGGCATATATACGTGCGACCCGAAAACCTGTCCCCATGCAGTACTTATAGAGAAAATAACGCCGCATAACATAAGCGAAGTGCTTAAAATGCTAATGCAGTACAGAAATGCAGACGCTACTGGAGGGGTGTTCGGCAAGGTTCAATCTATGAGTAAGCTTGCAATGGAGCTTGGCGTAGAGGTGCTGATAACGTCGGGGTTTGACGTAGACTCTGCCGTATCTGCAATTCTTGGAAGATACCCGGACCGGCGGTACACCCTGATCACTTCACTATGACGAGGTAAAGCGCCTTTATACTATGTAAAGCGTTAGCACGTTGCCAGCCATCTCCGCATACACTTCCCTGCGCCCCGGTAAGACAATCGCCATTGCGCTCTCGTCTACAACGATATAGTCGGTTAAAAAGCGGCCTGATGTTATGATCGTCAAATACCCGCCCAGGCGGCTCCTCGTGTACTTGATTTGGGCAAGAGGGCTGGAGATCTCCTGTACTATCTCTCGGAAACTATTACACCTCATGGTAATACCTACGTGGCGCACGTAAACCGCTTTTTTCCTACCGTTTCTGATACCATGAACCTCACTACTTAGCACCCCGTGAACCATCACCATTCTCTCCCGGACCTCGAGCTCTAACCCGCTACGGACTCGTATGGCATCACTAGTAAATTCTACTTCAAAACACTCTTCATTAAATCCAACAAGGTACCCCCGCAAAGCACTACACCGCCCTGATCTCTCTCACTCGCCTCTGGGTGTTTTAGCATTCAGGAACTCCCACTTCATCCATGGGGACCCGTACACCCCCGTGGTGTCATGAGCGGGGGTTAAAGCCTCCATCCACGTCTAACCCAAGGTAGCTCAGAGCTCCACCCCCTCGCCACCCAGCACTTTCACATAGTCTACAAAGCATATAAATGCTCCCTGAAACTCTGAATTCAGTTATAAGATTGCAAGACATCACTTTACACTAACTTTTATAAGTATGTAAGTGTACTATACAGTACTACGAGGGGGTTCACTTAAACCCGACGGGTGCAGATCTTATGCCGAAAAACCCTACAGAAGTGCTTAGAGAGGAGCTCAGGAAACTCAACATTGAACTACTGGATATTTATAGTTTTAAAGACCACGATGTAATAAGGGCGTACAATAAACAAGTAGGCAAAGTTATATTGTATAGGAGCAAGAGAAAGGTTAACGCCATAACCTCTCGTGAAGAGGCTACTAACTTAGCGCTAGAAATAGTTAAGCAGGTCTAGGTTTTAGCGCCCTTTGCGCGTATCCAAGTAGTTTCAAGTCCCCGGTCCATTAGCTGAATTCCTATTTTTAGTAGCTCGCTTCTAATGGTATCGGCGAGCGCGTACATTCCCTGTTTACGTAGCTCTTTTCTAACATCTAACAGTATCTTCATGACATCGTTTAGTAAAGCCTCGCTTTCACTCGCGATCTCCCTTTCTTCGAATAGCCCAAATACCTGGTTGAATGCTCTAAGTGCTTTTAGCGCTAGTGATACAAGCATGTATTTGGGGTTATATTGTAACTCTTTAAAAGTCAAAGATAGTATATCGCTTACAACGGCTAGTGCTCGAGGCGTGTTAAAGTCCTCTCCCAGGGCATTGTGAAATTCGTTGATCGCCTCTACGAGCTTCTTAGCGAGCAGTAGGTCGCTGTCTTTCAAATAGTGCAGGTCACGTGCCTCTTTACTGAGTTTTAGCAGCAAATCGTGTGCCGTTATCACTTTATTGTAGAGTTTCTCGATCTGCTCTAGGCTTTCATCCGAGAAGTTTATTGGTTTTCGGTAATGTACGTGCAAGTACCACAGCCTGATGACGCCGGGACCCCACTTCTTCAATGCTTCCTTTAACGGTATTATGTTTCCCAGGCTCTTACTCATCTTGTCTGATCCAACCATTACGAGCCCTACATGCATCCATATGGAAACCCACGGCCTCTTGCCGAAGAATGATTCGCTTTGTGCTCTTTCGTTTTCGTGGTGTGGGAATATAAGGTCCGTGCCACCACCATGTATGTCGAATGTTCCACCGAGATACCTAGAACTCATAACGCTACACTCTATATGCCAGCCTGGCCTACCTCTACCCCACGGGCTTTCCCAGTAGGGTTCTCCGGGTTTTGCGGCTTTCCATAACGCGAAGTCATAAGGCTTTTTCTTCTCGTTCAGGAACTCTACTTCCTGATTCCACAGCTCTTTTTCAAGCCTGCCCGAGAGCCTGCCGTAGTCGTCGTACCTGTCCACTTCGAAGTAAACGCTTCCACTGGGCGCCACATATGCGTAGCCCTTTTCAATTAGTACCTGGACGAATTCTATGATTTCCCCGATATGGGCTGTTACACGCGGGTGGTGGTCTATCTTAATGCCCAGTAGGTTCAATGCCTCCAAGTAGTCCTTTGTATATTCATCTGCGATTTCTTTCCAGCTCCTCCCCTCCTCATTTGCTCTCCTGATAATCTTATCGTCTATGTCGGTAATGTTCATTACGTGGATGACGTTATAACCCCGCTGGTTGAGATACCTCTTCAACGAGTCATAAACCACGTAGGTTCTTCCATGACCGATGTGTGTGTAGTCGTATACTGTCGGGCCGCAAACGTATATTTTGACCGTGCCCGGCTCTATGGGTATCAGTTCCTTTTCCTCCCTGCTCAGGGTGTCGTGTAGTCTAATCTTGTAACTCGATGACACAATGCCCTAATCACCTCCATAGAATCTATTGAATACTTCCATTAAAGCTTTTCCAACCCGGACAAGTATGTCGCTGAGCTCCTCCGTGGTAAGGTACTTCTTAAACGCCTCCTCGCCGTGAAGTACATCACTTACGACTAGGACGCACCCCGCTTCAAAGCCCCTCATCCACCCGAGAGCGAACAACGCCGCTGCTTCCATCTCGACCGCTACTATTCCGTGATGTTCCATTTTTACTGCGAAATCCGGTGATTCAGCGTAGAAAGCGTCACTGGAGAACACGGGCCCGTACTTGTAGGGTATTCCACGCTCTTCGAGAACGTCCATTACGCGGGTCGTTAACCTGGGATGGGCCCCTGTGGCGCCGCACATTCCTGGCATGTACTGTCCAAGGGTACATCCTCCCACGTGGTACGAGGCAGCGGTGGCAACGATAACGTCGCCTATTTTGGTGTCTCTTCTTACGCCTCCCGCTGTCCCGAGCCTTACAATTCTCCTTGCACCTAGCTGGTGGAGCTCTTCGAAGACTATAGCTGCGCTAGGTCCGCCGATCCCGTGCGTGGCTACCGTTACTGAGGTACCCTTGTAGAGTCCCGTGGTGACTTTTAACCCCCTATGGGTATTCACGACCTTTGCGTCGTCTAGAAGGCTAGATAGCAGGTCTACTCTACCCGGATCCCCACAAGCAATGACGTTTTTAGCTATGTCGCCTTTCGATGCTTTAATATGTATAGGCATGGTTCAAACCCCCTTAGTTCTTAGAGGATGGTTTCCTTTTACGCTTTTTTCTAGCTTTTTTAACCACATGCTTTACTCTCGGTTGAGAGAGTTCGTGGGGAAATAGCACCCGGGCGTGATCGTCGCATTCGAGTACTATGAGGTCGTAATCCAGGTTACTAACGCTAATCGAGCCCTCATACACGATCAATTGTGATCTGGGCTTAAATTCGTACACCGCCTTGCAGTTACTAACGTCATCGCACTTCACGAAGACCATTCTACGAAGGTATGAAGGTTTTGGAGTAAGGACTGTAGAGGACTCGAACCTCCCTCCATCGCCCAGCACTACTCTCAGTCCAGGTGCCTCCACCTCAGATAGGGTAAACGCATCGGGACTCCTTTCCTTGACATTATACTCGGCCGCTACTTCCAGCAATCGGTCAATTACATTGACTTGCATGTTACCGGGTATTTCACGAAGAGCCCATTTCTCTTCGCGAATGATATAACCACTTATGCCGACCACGCCATTATCTTCAATCTTCGGGAAGAGTTTAAGCACTTTCACGATAACGTTCATGGGTTTCGCCGGGGGTTACACGCTTACTATTAATTAAGTCCCAGTTATTTCTCTATTTATAGGGGAGTTCAAATGGATGTTAAAGTACTTAAAGTACCTGTAAAAATACCCGAAGGCGCGAATGTGATTATTGGGAGAAGCCATTTCATAAAAACCGTTGAAGATATATACGAGGTACTCGTAACGAGCGTTCCAGGCATTAAATTCGGGCTGGCATTTAACGAGGCAAGCGGAAAGAGGCTTGTAAGGTACGAGGGAAACGACGAGGAACTGGTAAAAGCCGCTATTGAAACAGCCCTTAACATTGGAGCCGGGCATACATTCGTGCTGTTCATAAGAAATGCGTACCCGATAAACATATTAAACCAGCTAAAGAACGTCCAAGAGCTGGTTTCCCTGTACGTGGTAACGGGCAACCCCGTTGAAGTCATCGTTGCTGAAACATCGCAGGGAAGAGCCGTAATGGGGGCGGTAGACGGTTACTCACCTCTCGGCGTGGAAACTGATGAGGATAAACGCGAAAGAAGGGAGTTCTTAAGAAAAATAGGCTATAAGAAGTAGTAATTAGTTGCACACTAAGTAGCCGGTACCTGTACAGCAAAGGGGCTTCAGTACTCTGTACTCGATTCACTTAATACCCCAATTATATGGGCAAATGCCACCTCCCCTTGCACCCTCACTATTTTTACCTTGACACGCGAACCACTAGTAGCGTTTGGTATGATTACTTTTAGGTCTTTGTAGTGTACTACCCCGCGTCCTCGCTCATCCACATCGTAGACGTTGACGACGATGATATCGCCTACTCTAATTCCTCTACCTTCAACCATTTTAATGGAGGGGTATACGCTAAACCTCTGCAAGTCGCTCGTATAGGGGTTCCAACCCTGCTTTTTACTGTTTCGTGACACGTTCACACACTATCAACACGCGAGTATTAAAAGCACGAAATAGCCTTAAAAACTTTTCGGTGAAACAATGAAACCCGATTTCTTAAGGCACATCGTCAACCCAGTTATTGACAGTTACATTAAACCCGGTAAACTAGCGCTCAAAGACGCCATTGAGGCAAAGAAGTTGGTCTTTGCGGCTGAGGAAAGGTACAAATTTAGCGTATATGACGGGGATCCGGCGAACCTCGTAACCTACTTCAAGTCAGAGGAGTTTAAGGCCTTCGCCAACCTGCTTGAATCGTGTAATGCCAAAGAAGCATTAATGGAGATTCTAGAAGAGGTTAAAAGGTCTTATAGCGATATACGCGAGCTGGTGGATACCGTAGAACAAGTAGCGGAGCTGTTAGAGCGGGGGCCTTTAAAGCACGTTTCCTCGCCGGGAACCAGTAATGTGCTGGATTTAAACTTAGAAAAAGTAGCTAGTGCTTTAAAGGACAGACTCAACGCCGAGGTCTTAGCCACCCCTAATAGTGTTTACGCGAGACTAGGCAACGTACTTGAACTAGAGGTGTACATCTTTAAACATCACGTAAAGCTCATATTCAAAGTCAACAAGAGAACTGGCAAGCATGTACTTGAAGCACTATTTGGAAAGGTGTTAAGCCTTGCGGAAGAAGTTGGTAGTATTTGATTGTGACGGGGTTTTAACCTATGAAAAAAGCAGTTGGAAAGCACTCCACGAGTATTTTGGAAGCAAGGGCAACCTCTATTTCGCGGATCTCTACCGGCGTGGAGCGATTTCGTACTTGGACTGGATGAAGATAGACATCGCCCTCATGATACATAGTCATGGTAAACCATTAACGAGAGGCGAGGTGGAAAGGGCGGCCTCTAGGATTAGGGCGCGGCCGTTGGCGAAGAAGGTCGTTGAAGGCGTGGTTAAAAGAGGTCATATCCCCGCTGTCGTGAGTAGCGGCATCGACCTCGTAGTCAAGCGAGTCTGCGAAGAGCTGAATATAGAGCTGTGCTTCTATAACGAGCTAGTATTCCTAGGAGAAGAACTAATTCCCGGGGGCGTGGTACACGTGCCTCTTAAAGATAAACAGCTTGTCGTCAAAAAACTCGCCGAAGAAACCGGCATAGGGTTAGAGAACACGGTGTACGTAGGCGACGACGAGTGGGACATAGATGTCTTCAAGCTAGTGCCCGTTTCGATAGCGGTTGAGCCCTGCGGAACGGCATGTGAGTACGCGACATACGTGGTTAGGGAACTCGAAGAGATACTTGAACTTGGCATTTTATAGGGGTACATCATAGACAACACGTACTCGTTAGCTATTAGGGACTTTTGAACACCTACTTCCTGGGATGGGGTTTGGCTGACTGGTTTATTACGCTGATCAGCTATAGGCCGGACGCCCTTTCAGTATGGTCAAATATGACGGTGAGGGAGAGGCTATTCCATTACTATAGCGTTATGAGGAATGAAAGGCCGGCGAGATTCCTAGTGGCCAAGCTCATGCCCGTCGACCTAGACCCCTACTCGGGTGAGATCGCGTTAAAAGACCTCCTGAACGTGCACGATAAACTGGCAAAAGAGTTCCAGCTTTTTTATAGGGACCTCAGTACCGAGAACGTCGCTAAGCTAGAAAGGCTTGAAAGGCCTAGATACAGCTACCTCGACGTTAAGGTAGCCCTGGCGTACAGGTTTATGAGCCCTTGCAGTCTTTGTGAAAGGAGATGTGGAGCCCTCAGGTTAGAGGGTAAGCCTGGAACGTGCACCATGGATAAGGAGGCGATCGTTCACAGCTATTTTCACCACATGGGCGAGGAGGCCCCTCTCGTTCCAAGCGGAACTATATTTTACGGTGGATGTAACTTCAAGTGCGTTTTCTGCCAAAACTACGACATTAGCCAGGTTAACGCGCGGGGCGGTGAAAAACTCGCACCAAAGGAGCTTGGAGCCATACAAGCTTATCTCAGGAAGCGCGGAGCTAGGAACATTAACCACGTGGGTGGAGAGCCCACGCCTCATATGCCGTTCATCCTCGAGAGCTTAAAGTACTTAGATGTGAACGTCCCCCAGCTTTGGAATAGTAACATGTACATGACGGAGGAGTCAATGAATCTCCTAGCAGATGTCATGGACATATGGTTACCGGACTTCAAGTACGGAAACGACGAGTGTGCGTGGAGGCTTAGCAAAGTTAGATGTTACAAGGAGGTCGTCACGAGGAACATTAAAAAAGCACATGATACGGGGGACATTATAATAAGGCACCTCGTGCTACCTAATCACATAGAGTGCTGTACCAGGCCTGTACTGGAGTGGATAGCGAAAAATACCCCCCGAGCCTTGGTTAACATAATGGAACAGTACAGGCCAGAGCACATCGTGTCCAGGTATCCCCACATGTACCCGGATATCGCGAGAAGGCCTACAAGCGAAGAGATGAAGAGAGCCTATAAAATTGCGGAGGAACTAGGTATTGTTTACGAGCCCGTTTCCTGATTAAAGGCCAGGGGTTGAAACGGCGTGAACGGAGAAGTAGGTAATGTCCTGGAAGAGTACTACTTTGACGACTACTATAGGGTGCTAGTTATAAATGAAGATGGTAGGTATGTAGTCTCCGTTGACGTGTACTATGCGAACTGGGAGTATAGTGAGCACAGAGAGCTATGCATCGAAGAAGTCTGCCTCCTAGTCAAGGAGATCGCGCCTTCTCAGGTTAAAGTAAGTGTGGATGGCGTGGTGAAGGTCTTGGTGATCGGAACAAGGGTGGGGGGTAGGTACGAAACCATCAATGTCAAGTGGATAATGGTCCGTAAGCCGAGTAGTAGTGAGATTTCAAGTATCTACATGGACTCCTGGAATATTGCGAAGGGCTTCTCAGCCGCCTCTCGAAAGCGCTGATCTGGAGCGCGGATATGCTTGTAGAGAGACCGCACATGTGATCAGTTATCTTCGGGCTACCCATGAACGAGTTCACTGATAGCGTGTTGTAGTGCGAATGTATTTCGCTATACGAAGGACCGATAACTCGTGGCCGCTTACAACGCAGCGTAAGGAGAGGATTGGATAAAAAGGGTTTCCTTTAAGGGGAAATTCTTATATTGTACTTAACCTTGTTCCCTACCACCGAGACTATCGAGATGACGAGAAACAGTACCGAGGCAATTACGTTCAAGGCCATGAATGCTACTGATATTTCAAATGCCGGGGACTGTATTAAGAGTATTATTGAGAAGCCTAGCGCAAATATTAACCACCCCCCTTGCTGCAGTATGAGGAATTGCTCTTCCCTTCCTTCAATCAGATGGGTGGAGCGGGTCCTCAGTAAGCCCTGTATTTTAACCATCATTGCCATGGATACTATTAAGGTTATAATGTACGAAATCATGTATATTGAGCCCTGTATAGGGAATCCTTGCGCTATGGTATACGCTGAGGCGATGACCATGACTATTGATATTATAAAGTACACCACGCTGACTGCTAGTTGCATTCTTAGCCATCCTCTATCTACTTTTATTGTTTTAACCGTGCTCACGGCGGATCACCATCAGAACCCGTATGCTCTCTCTACGTACTTTCCTATCCTTGCCGCCTTCAAGGGCTCTAGTATTAGTGTTAGTACTATGTGAAGTACGAATCCCAGAACTAAGCCTATTATTGCTCCAGGAATTATCTCCGATATAGCAGGTATTGTAGCTATGTACCCGGCTATAAACATTGCTAGCAATCCTGCAACGTCGAATCCACTATACGCTGTGCCAGGGCCGAATTTGTACTCTTTCCTTCTAAGTAGCCTGGAGATGACGTGATAATCCGCGATGATCACGCCAGCCATGGCGGGGACGAAGCTTCCGAGAAATATTAGCCACGGTACCCAGTACTCGTATATCCCGATCGCGGCTATGATCGTTCCAGCTATGCCTGTAATCGACACAAGCAACCACCTCGGTAGGGGAATTATGTTTACCAGGGCAAGGGAACCCGTGTAGAGGTTGTTATCGTTAGTGGTCCACTGCGCAAGGGCAGCTACTATTAATGCACCTAGACCTAGGCCGAGAACCTTCATAGCAAGCGGTAGGTTAGGCGTCGAGCCGACTAGTCCTAGCTCAGCATAGTGGTACATGGTTGCAAGTAGCATTGCTACGCCGCAAAACATTATGAAGGGGTTGGCTAGTAGGAAGCCTGCCCAGATAGATCCAACTGCTACCTTTTCGTTTTTAGCATATCTCGCAATATCCGGTTGGGTTGCTGCACCTATGGCGAAGTAGCCTACAGTTATGGTTATACCCACTGCTAGCGGGATAGTCTGCGGGGGTTGCAGGGCCATGAGGGTGTCCCAGCCTCCAACCATTTGGGCTGACGCAAGCAGGCCTGCTAAGGATAGTATTACCATTAATGGTACTGCCAGATAACTTAGCACATTGATTCCCCTATACCCTACTATAGAGGTGATCATCATCATTATTCCGCCCCATATGCTTGCAACCTGCCAGTGTGTTGCGGGGTGTCCGGGTATTAACTCTTGCATGGTTAGCCCGAATAGTGCTGTTTCGTACGCGTACCAACCCGCACCATTGAGTATGAACGCTATTAGCGCGACGATCATCGATCCGTACCTCCCAAACGCATGCCTAGCTAAGACGTAAGTAGACACACCATACTTCGCGGAAGGTATCGCCACTAGCGACGAGTACAGGGCTAATATTATTGATCCTATAATTAGTGCTGTTATTGCAGTGGATATGTTCATGCCCGACCCTAGCGTCCCTCCAGCGAATAGCCCAGCTATGCATATGATGTAGCCGGAGACTATCAAGAACTGGCTTAGGAACCCTCGTCTCTCATGTAGGGGAACGCTTACCAAGGAGTAGTCTTCGAGGATCTGTACTATTTTGTGCTCTTCTTTGCTCATGTGTCAATCACACCCTTATTTATTGAGAAGGGGGGGAATTTATAAATTTTAATCTCAGATCTTTATATGATCCTTATTAATATATACGAATACCTCAAACCTACTGTTGTAAACTATTTAAACCCGAAGCTATGTAACTCTATGGAGGGGGTGTTATGAAATACGAATTCGAGTTAAGTAGAGCGGCTTACATATTCCTCCACGACATGATCAAACTGAAGCCCAAAGAAAGTGTCTTAATAACCGTGGACTCTGTGGGTGACGTTAAGCTCGCGATGGAAGTAGCCAAAATGGCTGATGCGCTTGGTGGAAAAGTGCTTCTTGCGTGGCATTCTACGCCTAAAGGCTACGGGGCAGTTACCGTCGAATACTTACCAGAGCCTTTGGTTTTAGCTGCCGATAAAACAGATGTATGGGTAGAGTTCAACGTTCAGTGGCTATTATACTCTCCTATGTGGTTTAGAGCTGTAACGAACAATAGAACCCGCCAGATAATGCTAGGAGGACTGGACACGGAGAAATTCGTGAAGCTGATAGGGAGCATAAACTTCGATGTACAAAAAGCATTCCAAGATAAGCTTGTCGAGCTAACCAGGAAAGCGAGAAAGATGCGCATAAAGTGCGAAGCAGGCACCGATGTAACGTTTGAAATGGACCCTGCCTCCCCAATAACAAACGAAATAGACTACAGTACGCCGGGCGCGCACTTCTTGGTAGGTCAAATTGGCTGGGCACCCGTAGAAGAGACCGTGAATGGTAGAATAGTGTTCGACGCGTCGCTAAGCGGTGGTGAGCCAGTAGAGTTCGCACCACTACCACCCGGAGAAAGAGTAACCTTCATCGTTAAAGGAGGGTGTATAGTCGAAATAGAAGGAGGCATTGTGGCTAACATTACCAAGAAGTGGTTCGAATCGTTAAACGACCCCAACATGTACCGCCTTGCCCATGTATGTTACGGCGTTCACCCCTACGCTAAGTTAGGGCCGGTCACTGCGGAGAACGAGAGGATATGGGGGGCAATAAACTTCGGGTTTGGTTCAAGAGGGCCAATGTACGGTAAACCTTTCCAGGCCAAGAGCCACATTGACGGTGTTTGTCTTAACTGCTCGGTGTGGCTTGACGATGTACAAGTATGGGACAGCGGGAGGGTAGTACATCCAGAGTTAAAAGAGCTGGCAAGGCAACTGGGTAAAGAGTAGCCGCTTAGGGGTTTAATGGTGAAAAAAGTACTCCTCGTTGGTGCCGACCCGTACCCTCCTTACCAATTTATTGAAAACGGCGAATTGAAGGGCATAGATTACGAGGTTATTCGTGACGTGATAAACTCAATGGGCTACACAGGGGTCTTCGTAATTCAGGAATGGGGCATTATTGAAGAGCTCTTTAACCGGAAAAAGCTTGACATCGCTTTCCAGGTAACCAAGACACCTGAAAGAGAAAAGAAATGGATCTTTTCTAGCGAAAAACTAAGAGATGCTAAGGAAATCATAGTAGCATCTGAGAGGTGCCGTCACAACTTCAACGATTTAAGAGAGCTTATCGAGTACATAAAGCAGGAAGGTTTGAAATTGGGGGTAATGAGGGGCTACAGGTACGGAGAGCCCATAGATTCCCTACCAATATACTTGAAAAGCGAACATGGCACCGTCGACGAGGTGCTGAGCTCCGTAAATTTGGGGAGTATCTGCTACAGCATAATTGACCTCGGAATAGCCAAGTACTTCATTAAAAGAAAAGGGCTAACCGGGATCAAGGTATTAGAAAACCTCGGCATAACGAGGGCGCTCTACGTGATTTTCAATGACACAGCCTTAAGGGATGAATTCGACCAGCACATAAAACTATATAGAGAAGAGCTGTACAACAAGTACTTCAAAAAGTACCTCGCATAACACCCATTCATGTATTTTTTATTCTCCCTTCTTCGGAGGCTTTTTACGATACACTAATTTCACCGGGGTATCCCCTATTTCGTTTAAGTTTAACTTGACGGCAGGGAGAGATCGCTTAGGTGGTGTTTATTAGTAGTTACGCAGTTTAATATCATTTTTGGTCTAAATTTAATACACTAGCAATCGAGGAGTCTTCATGGAGAGGAAGTATCGGCCAAAGATGGCCTCAACTAGGTGGACGTGTGAGAGGGAGCTGGAGGTCTTGAAAGCCTGGGAAGAGGAGAGGCCATACGAATTCAAGTACTCTCCCCAAGACCCCAGGGAAGTAATCGCGATAGATACGCCTCCACCATATGCTAGTGGGAAGTGGCATGTTGGCGGTGCAGCTCACTACGTCCAGATAGACATGATAGCCAGGTACTTCAGAATGAAAGGATATAATGTACTAGTACCGTTCTACGCTGACCGAAATGGGTTACCGGTCGAAGTACAAGTTGAAAAGGCATTTAAGATAAGTGCTCATAGAGTGGCGTCAACGTCTGAAGGTAGGTTAAAGTTCCTAAGTCTATGCAAGGAGTTTCTCGATGAAATAGAAAAAGAGCTCGTAAAGGTATGGAAAAGACTGGGTTGCAGTTTTCAATACTGGAAGGACGGGACGGATAGCGAAGAATACAGGAAGATCACGCAGGCAACATTCATAGAGCTCTTCAAAAAGGGCTTGGTGTATGAGGCCGAAAGGCCCGTTAACTGGTGTCCTCGGTGCAAGGCCACCTTAGCGGATGCCGAGCTCGAGTATAGCGAGGAAGATACGTACCTGTATTACGTAAAATTTCCACTTGAAAACTCAAGCGAGCATGTCGTAGTAGCAACTACGAGGCCGGAGCTACTTAGATCATGTAAAGCACTTGCATTTAATCCTAAGGACCATAGATACGCCTACCTCGAGGGGAGAAACGCCATTAATCCCCTCTACGGGCATAAAATGCCAGTACTCAAACACGAAGCAGTTGACCCGGAGTATGGTACGGGGCTTGTAATGATTTGCAGTTACGGCGATCACGCGGATGTAGCCATGTTCAGGGACCTTAAACTAGAACCAACAGTAATCGTTGACAGGAGCGGCTACCTCACCGAGGAAGCCGGCCCGCTGGCAGGTCTCAGCATCGATGAGGCAAGAACTAAGGCGGTACAACTACTCGAAGAGCGGGGTTACATCGTTAAAAAGGAGAAAACCAGGCACAATGTGCCTGTGTGTTGGAGGTGTAAAACACCAATTCAAATAGTACATGCAAGGGAGTGGTTCTTAAAGCAATTAGAGTTCAAGGATGCCCTCCTAAACATACTAGACCAGATGGAGTTCAAGCCCGAGTTCCACAAAGTAAAGCTTGTAGAGTGGATTAAGAACATTACGACAGACTGGCCGATAAGTAAAGACAGATACTACGCCACGGAGGTACCAGTTTGGCGCTGTAAAAGGTGCGGTACCGTTCTCGTGCCGGAACCAGGTAGGTACTATAGGCCGTGGATCGACCCACCGGTCTGGGACAAGTGCCCGAAGTGTGGTGCACCCTTCACAGAGCTTGAAGGTGAGAGAAAGGTGTTTGACACCTGGTTTGATAGCAGTATTTCCGTGCTTTACGTTACCGGCTACATGAGAAACAACGAGCTCTTCGAAAAGGCATCTAGAAGCGCTCTTAGAGCCCAGGGAGTAGACATCGTTAGAACGTGGCTTTACTACACTATTCTGAGAGTTTACCAGCTCACAGGGAGGCCTGCGTTTAAGTGGATCAGGTTAAGCGGTATGGGTCTCGATGAAAGGGGGGAAGCGATGCATAAATCTAAAGGGAACATAGTGGATCCTGAGCCCATTCTTGAGAAGTACGGTGCAGATGCTTTCAGGTACTGGGCCGCGGCGAGCGCCAAGCTCGGCTATGACTACCGGTATAGTGAGGCCATGATTAAGACGGGGATGCTATTTGCCACTAAGTTGTGGAACATAGCTAGGTACATATCGTGCTTTCCTCAACCTGAAGACTATGTGTTAAGGCCACTGGACAGGTCTATGCTCGCCGCCGTGAACAGGCTAGTAGTAACGGTAGATAATGCTTACATGAACCTAGATGTATATGTTCCCATAACAGAGATTTACCAGTTCGCGTGGAACCAGTTTGCTTCACACTACTTAGAACTGACCAAGAGCAGATCATATAACGTTAACAACAAGTATAGCGAGGCCGAGCAACGGGGAGCCTGGTACGCGTTACACTATACTTTGAAACGAATCCTACAGATGCTTGCTCCAATAATGCCATTCGTAACAGACGCAATTTACAGGGAGCTTTATGGTAAGAGCGTTCACTCAGAGAGGTTTCCAGAACCCGATGAAGAGTTCCTCGAGGAGTCTCCAGAACTGATATTCAGAGCCTGCGAAGTAAACCATGCTATTTGGAAGTACAAAAAGCAAAGTGGACTGAAGCTCTCAGACCCTATAATGGAGAGGATATACCTACCGCGCACACTAGAACCCGCATTAGAGGAGCTTATGGACTTACACGGGTTAAAATACGTGGAGTTTTACGAAGAGAGGCCGCCGGAGGACGCCGTAGATATGGGCAGTGGAGTTTACAGGAAACCGGCCAGTACTATCTAAGCGCATCTATTAACGAGCGCTCTATGCTCCACACAAGTCTATTAAAACGCGCTTTAAGTGGCACTCTTCCCAGAAAGGGCTTAACCCTGTTTCTTCTAATCGCCTCTAGGACGCTGTCCACGGTTAGGTCGTCTACTTCGATGAGGGTGTACGCAGACCCCACCTCCTCTGGGATGTGGGCATCACTATTAGCTATACCCGGCTTATTGAGCATCTTCGCAGCTTCGAGAGCTTGGTAATTAGCGCCTTTCGTACTTGAGGCATTCCACACCTCGATGGCGTCCCAGACCTGATATTCGTATACGAGGTCACCAATACCTAGCCTTATAAAGTCAAAGGGGTGCGCCGGAACCACCAAGCAGTTTTCTTCATGGGCTTTTTCAATGAGGAGGCTTATTCTTTTTGGTAAGTCTACTTCCCGGTCACAGTACACGAGGATGTCTCCACGATCCGTCCTCATCTCCGCTCCCGGGATCACCAGTATACCGTACGTAATGGCCAATTTTTTAGCGACGATGCTCCCTCGAAACGTGTCGTGATCGGTGATCGAGACGGTGCCGAGAGCCCTATCTCCAGCAACGTAGACGATCTCCAGGGGACTGGCCTTTCCATCGCTAAAGGTAGAGTGCGTGTGCAAGTCTGCACGTATAAGCACGGACATCACCGCTTCAAGTAAGTATACAAGTTACCGGTGTCTATTTAATATCAAGTTCAGGGTTATTTGGCCTTGGGTGTAAAGTGAGGTGGGCGTGCTAGTAAAAGTAGATAGTGAAAAGTGCACTCTGTGCAAGCTCTGCGTAGAGTACTGTCCCGCATACGTTTTTGTGGTTCAAAATAGTTCGGTTAAGGCTGATAGTAGCAGGTGCATTGAATGCTATGGATGCATCCCCCTGTGCCCCGTTCAGGCAATAGCCATTGAGGTACTAGAAGGGGCACTCGTGGATTTTGCCACTAAGAGTGGCGACGAGAAGCCCAGGCCGCAGGAGCCTACAAGCACCGGCGTAAACCGCCAATCTACTTGAAGGCGCGAATGGCAAACAACTCCACGAGCATCACGAAGATCGTATACGGCTCTCCCGGGTATTAAGGGCGGGGTTTACGGGTAGTTGCCCGGAGTCCACTCCTTGTACTTCAGAAGTATGGTTTCAATTCACTTTTACAATATGGGCACCTGTAATGGACCTTCCTGGCATCGGCTGTACAAAAATACGCCTTTATACCGCTTTCTAAGCACTTGGGACAATAGTATATGTTCTTCATGTCGTAACCTTGAAAGAAGTCCAACGTCGTGGCGCACATTATGCACTTTTCTGTAGTCCACCCCTTGTGACCCGATTTATTTACCCCTCTAAGCAGGCCGGTTGTCATTTTTTACACCCTAACTGCTCTTAGTAAGTTAAGGGGTTTTTAAGATTGAGGAGATGTCTATGCTCATTTTGGCTACTTCAGATGTGCATAGCCCAGAGTACCTTCCCCTCTACCTTGATGCTTTAAGAAACACCCTCACCGAGCCCGAAGTAGTGCTGTTCGCGGGCGACATGGTTGATAAGAACAAGGTCCTTATGTTTAAACGCGTGTACGAAGCTACGAAGAGGAGGTTTCCCAGCGCCCCAGTAATTGCTACTTTCGGCAACGAGGAGTACAGGGGATATGAAAAACTCTACGAACAGCTATTTAAGGACATAACGTGGCTGAATGACAGTTACACGAAACTGTGTGAAGGGGAGCTCTGCATTATAGGTACTCGCGGGGGACTGGATAAGCCGACTACGTGGCAGACGCGCAACATACCGGGTATTGAAAAGTACTACATCGAGTTACCATTTAAAGTGGAGCAAATGGCGTTAGAGCTTAGAAGGGCAGGTTGCAAGAAGATAATACTCCTCTCGCACTACGGGGTAACACGTAAAAACCTCATAGGAGAAAAACAGGAGGTATACCCTTACCTCGCATCTTCCCGCTTCGAAAGAATCCTGAGAAAAGAGCTCATAGACATGGTTATTCACGGACACGTTCACATGGGTTCACTGGAAGTGGTACACGTGAGAGATGTTCCCGTTTACAACGTCTCCCTGCCTGCTAGGAGGAAACTCGTTGAAGTTAGAATATAGGTTTATAGGACGTATTTTAAAACGTGCAGGTGGAAAACGAAGTTGAATGAACACATTCAAGTCTCAAAAGCGCTCGTAAGGGGTGCACTTATAGGTTTAAATGCGTACATAAAACCTGGAGGCCTGCACAGGTTAATGCCGGTTAAGCTATTTGATGAGGTGCTCTGCAACATCGTGTCGTCAGTAGACTACATTGCCGACGCCGTCTCGATGGGCGAGCAGGCTAGAAAGGGAGAGATCGCGGTAACGAGTATAGACTACGGGAAAATGTTTTCAGGAATTATGAAGGATTCGTTCAGATCTTGCGGCACCGTGCACCCACAGTACATAGTGCCGTTGACCATTATAGGATTTTCAATAGGTCTTAGCGGGGTGGAAAGCGTTCTCGAGGAAAGCGCCAAGTTCAAAAAAGCTTTAGATACTGTAAACGCCGTAGATAGGTGGTCTGACATTAAGCAGTTTATAGAGCTCTTGAAGGTCGTCGGGCGCGAAGACATGTTCAACCACCTACAGGGACTTGGGTATACGCAAATAACCTTACTGAAAACCGGCGTAAACTTTAACGAGCTATACAGGTCGCTTAGTTCGCGATGGCGCGGATTTTCAATTATAGATTCCCGAGAGGGTGCAGTCTTCGGCCATCTCAAGAAGCTAAGTGATTTGTACAAGGAGTATAAGGGCCTGGACTTGGCGGCGATCTCCCTTTACATGGACCTTATTAAATTGCATATACCGCAACAGTTCCAAGATAGGGTGCGGAGTGCGGAGGCATGTAAATATATGGGTACGCCTGAATGCGCTAAACTAATGTACGAGCTGGACATCCTGTTCAGGAAGAACAGGATCTCTTTTGAATGGGCCACCGAACTAGTAGTTCTTACTAGCGCACTCGGTTCTTTTGAGGGTTTGAAGTAGCTCCAGGCTATATCTACTTACGTGAGTTCTTCCTCTAGCCATTTGAGTAACTGATTCGTCCTCTCACTATACCTTTCTGCCATTTTCCTAGAGTATTCGTAGTACATGTACTTGTGGAGCTTAACTATTTTATCATTGAAGTGTTTTAGCGTAGAGACGACGTCTCTCCCCCGCCTCTCGCTATACATGAATACTCTCAAAAATCCCACTAAACCGAGTGCATCTAGTTTATCGGCATCGCTCAGCACTTTTCCAAGCTCATTTACTTTCTCTGCGCTTTTTACTCGGCTAAAGCTATGGGCCTCTACCGCCAATATAATCTCCCTGATTACGTTGTCGTTGCACGCAGCTTCTTTGAGGAGCTCTTCGCCTATGAGGGATGAATAATATGCGTGTGGATCTCCAACTAGTCTTCCAAGGTCATGTAAGTAAGTGGCGATCCTTACAGCTTCGAAGCTCACGTTTAAGCCCTCTTCCTTAATTATTCGGAGAGCCCACTTGAAAACACGCTCTACGTGATGTATACCATGCTCTATAGACTTCTCGTACAGCGCTTTGGCTATGCTAACTAGGATTTCTAGTTTGTGTGGATCGCACATACCTCTCAGCACATTCAAGTAGTTGTTCGGCAGTCTCTACTGGGACATCTATGCCGTAATCTCTTTTAAAGAGCTTCACCGCTTCACGTGGTTTGAAGTTAGCCTCTATAGCTTTTCCCACGAAGAGCCATGTGAAAACGTCTAGAAGTAAGCAGGGAGTGCTCAGGTGACTGCAGACGGTGCTCCACGCCTCCTGTACGTATTTTGCGTATTTCGTAGTAGTTAAAACCACGGCGCACTCCTCGATACTATCCTTGCCCCTACAGTCCTCAACAATGCAACTAGTTAGCGATAAAATGGCATTTCTGTAATCAACTGGTATAGGTATGTCCGCGTAGTTAGGCTCAGCACCGGCCAGGTCACAGAGGTACCCGTACATCTTGGTAGCGAATAATATGGTCTTAGATGTCGTTTTAGACCGGAGTAGCCTTGCCAGCTCACTAACCAGGACCCTCAGGTTGCTGCAATACAGTAGTCCATCTTCTAACAGTCTGACAGCTAGGTCCGATGATAAAACGCGCTTTACCCTTTCAAGCTTTTGACTTAAAAGACGTGTACACCTAGCTTCCACGAGAAAGGACTTGAAGAGCTCGGCGTTAACATCGCCAGCCTTGGAAAAGAAATCAGCAAATTCAAGCCAGTACTTCTCTCCTGGAATGCCAAGTTGATAGCTAATAATGCCGTTCAGTACCACCAGTAAGGACGCTACATTAAAATCGAAAGCACTGGCTAGTCTCCTCACCGCGAGGTATTGGGGATCCCTATACTTGAGGTTTACGAGGACGTCCTTTAAAGGCTTTAACGATATAGCTATCACTGCCGCTCTCGACGAGTTTAGCTTAACCCCTATATTAACCACCATGAAATAAGTGTACTAGACGGCATTACGAGAGCTGGTGACTTTGGGCTCGGTTATAATGACGTGTAAAGGAGAATTTATAGTTAGCTATGACGAGGCCGACGAGCTGGTAGTTTACGACATGGACGTCAAGAAGATAGTGTACAGGCTTAGGAAGCCTCAAAACCCGCTTCTACTAGAGGACGTGTTAGAGGGCCTGGATCCCTGGGTTATAGTCTCCGAGTACATTTCACCGGAGGTCAGCGAGGTGTTGAGGGACATGGGTGTAAAGATAGAGCTCACGAAGAAGCGCGAAGTACGCGAGTTCGTGGCAGAGGTCTTCGCATAGGGTGCTGAGCTTGCTGGTAAGCCACATCGTAGTGGATGCTCTGGACGAGGATGCTTCCGTTGAGCAAGCAGTAAAGAGCATTCTCTCGGAGAGGTGTAAACCGGTTTTTAACAGTGAGGAATTAAAGTTGTCTACCTACCTATGCGGCAATAGCGTTGTTCACGCATACCGTGTCGCGGAAACGCTACTACTAGACCTCCTCGGCGCTGAAGACTTATTCAACGAGTTACTGAGGGTTTTACCAAGGCGGTACCTGATGATAAGGCTTCTTGAGCGAGGCATGCCTGTAGAGTAAAGTAGGTTTGGGGAGTTCACATGGCTCTGGAAGGCTTGAATGCTATGACAAAAATACACTTTGACAGCGAGTCTTGTAAAGGATACTTAAATAGGTCACCTAGGGCAGACGAGCTCGCGGAAAGGTGGTTTGGCGTATACCACAACGACAGACTGGTACTAAACTTAGTAGAAGTGGCTTATTTGCTATCCACGAGCAAGGCACTAGTTAGGCTAGATGATGGTAGTGAAGTCAGGGAAGTGGAGGAACTTATTAAAAAACGTGGAAGTTGCTTCGACAAGTACTTCTGGCCAATGCTTGCCGTCTTCAAGGACCTGAGAGAACGGGGAAGGAGGACGCGCGTCTTAGATCAGTGTAAGTTCCTGGTAAAGGATAAGACCGGTGACTTAAGGTTAATATACGTTTTAGAGGAGAAGCTTAACATAGATATGCAGACCTTACACAACATAGTAGACGAGGCGCGTAGAAATAACCTTAAAGTAACCCTTGCGATTGTAAGTCTCCAGGGTGAGTTAACCTACTACGATATCGTACCGGCTGATATAAGGGTTGACCGTGTTGACTGAGCTCAGCCCGCCGCGCGGCATGAGAGATATCGTCTGGCAGGAAGCCGAACTATACGAGTACCTTTTTTCCGAGTTTAAAAACGCCGCAAAGAAATACGGCTTTGAGCCGATCATAACCCCCACCGTAGAGCACTTTGCACTATTCGAGGCCAAGAGTGGCGAGGAGATAAAGAAGTCGATGTACGTTTTCGAGGATAAGGCTGGGCGGCTACTCGCCCTTAGACCCGAGGTCACCGCTAGCGTCGTGAGGGCGTATTTAAAATTAATGAGGGCCAGGCCAAAGCCTATAAGACTATACTACGTAGCGCAGTGCTTTCGCTACGAAGAACCCCAGTACGCTAGGTATAGAGAGTTTTGGCAAGGAGGTCTCGAGGTTATAGGGGACCAGGACGTGAACGCAGATACTTTGGTCGCGGTTACGGCGAGCGAGTTTCTAGACAGAGTGGGGGTTAGGCACGTTTACGAGGTTGGTAATGTTGCTTTATACCGGGCGTTTATGAAGAAGATGGGCATCGTGGAAGAAATGCAGGACCGAGTGCTCCATCTGATCGACAAGGACCGCGTGGATGAGGCCATTAAAGAGCTACAAGCTCTCGTAGGAGAGAAGGGCGTTGAGGTATTCAAGCGCATAATCTCCGCGGAGGACCCGGATAAAGTTAAAGACCTACTACAAGACTACAAGGAGCTATTAAGTGAACTATACGATGTAGTGATGTACGAGCAGAGCAGGTTATATAATTTTATAACTGCATTAAAAGAACTAGGCTACACCGCTAGATATCGACCTAAGCTAGTGCGAGGACTGGCCTACTACACTGGCTTGATCTTCGAGTACAAGGTTCTAGGTGCCGAGGAATCACCGAGCATTGGGGGAGGGGGCAGGTATGATGGGCTGACGGCCGTGTACGGTGGTCCCTTCGAGTACGCTACGGGGTTAGCACTCGGCATAGACAGAATAGCCCTTGCTCTCTCCGGGAACCCGCAATACCCAGAGGCAAAAACAGTCATGGTAGTAGTACTCGGTAACGTGCCGTTAAGCGCTGGCTATAGAGTACTGAAAAGTATTACAGGCTATCAGGGCACTAGGATTAAGGGGTTTACGTATAGGCCGCGTTCTTTGACACGTGGACTAGAGTATGGTAGTAGAATCGGGTGCGACGTCGTTATCGTGATCGGCGAGAAAGAGTACAGGGATAACGTAGTACTAGTAAAGGAAATGAAAACCGGCGAGCAGAAGGTAGTAAGCACGAATGAAGTGCTAGATGCTGTTTTAAGCATTTTACGTAGCGGGGATTATTCCAGGCCTAAGTAAGTCGTACTTATGACTAAATGCCGGCATTTAGAGCGCTTTCCATAAATAAGTTCAAAAACGCGTAATCTTGTTCAGCCTTTAACGACGCCTATGGGTATTAACCGGGCAACTGGTTTGGCGATCTTGACTTTTTCAGCTACGAGTACGACCCTGTCCACGTCTTTATAGGCTTCGGGCGCTTCTTCGCTTACAACCTTCTTAGTCGCTGCTCTTACAACTATCCCCTTACTTGAAAGCTCTGCTATTACCCTGTCCGGTGAGTATGATCTTATCGCGTCACCCCTACTTAGCCATCTACCAGCACCATGGGGTGCACTGTACCAGGTTCTAGCGCCTTCAGGTATGCCGGTCAGTATGTAGCTTGCCGTACCCATGCTACCTGGTATTAATACTGGCTGACCAATAGACCCGTAATCTCTCGGAATATCGGGGTGTCCTGGTGGAAACGCCCTGGTTGCGCCCTTCCTGTGGACGACCACTCTGTGTTTTTCTCCGTCGATAACGTGCTCTTCGATCTTCGCGATGTTGTGTGCTACGTCGTAAATCACTTCAAGCCCGAGCGCTTCGGGCTCCTCTTTAAACACCTTCCTGAAGCTCTCTCTAACCCAATGTGTAATTATTTGCCTGTTCGTCCACGCAAAGTTGGCTGCTGCCGCCATCGCGGCGAAGTAGTCTTGGGCTTCTGAGCTACTAAATGGCAAGGCCGCGAGCTCCCTATCGGGTACTGAAATTCCATATTTCCTCATCGCCCTCTCCATTACCATCAAATAGTCACTTGCAACTTGGTGTCCCAGGCCTCTACTACCCGTGTGTATCATGACCGCTATTTGGCCTACGTGAGTTATGCCCATGACCTTGGCTACGTGTGGATCGTAAATCCTGTCAACCACCTGTATTTCTAAGAAATGATTGCCGGCTCCGAGAGTACCTAACTGCTCGTGGCCTCTCTGTTTAGCCACTCTACTAACCTTGTCGGCTCTAGCCCCCTTCATGGAGCCCTGCTCTTCGGTGTGGTCAGCATCCCTCTCCCAGCCGAAACCCTGTTCAATGGCCCATTTAACGCCTCTTTCAAGTACCTCATCGAGGTCTCTGAAAGAGAGCCTGAGCTGCCCGGTTGAACCCACACCACTTGGCACGTTTCTAAATATTGTTTCAACTAACTCCTTTAACTTACCCCTAACGTCGTCTATCGAGAAGTTCGTTCTTAAAATCCTCACCCCGCAGTTAGATACTACGAACCCGTCTGCCACGAAGTTGTGGGCTGGATCGTCAACTGTTATGTCGTATACCAATCCATCGTAGTCATCTACCGTTATTTCCTCTACGATATCCCACAGTATATCACCGTTTAGGCTCTCTCGGACCCACTCTTCGAAGGGTGGGAGGTTTTCGGGGGTTTCGAACCCGGACGCGCCTTCATACATTCTCTCAGCCGATCGCCTATAAACCCGCTGGCCCAATAGTAGTACCAGTGAAGAGCCCGTTCTATGGAGTGTTCCAGCTACTTGTACAGCCTCTTCCCCTTCCTCTGTGACTTGTTTCCATTTAAGCCAAGCTACTGCCGCTAAGGCGAGTCTTTGCCTTACAGGGTGGTATACATACCCGATTGTAGACCATAGCTTTATTAAGTTTTCCGGCCTAGCTGACACCTTCAGCTTCAACCTTACAGCACCCCCCTCTAGCTCCTCGATCTCTATACCGCTCGTCTCCACCCCGAACTCGCCTAGCAGCCTTTCTATGTCTTCCAGGAATTCTATACCACTACGTACAGATGGCCCGGTTTTAGCTATTGATACGAAGGGTTGTTCGAAGTCGTAGCCATTAATCGTCTGCGGCCTGCTCATTGCGGCGCCAAAGTACGCCGCTAGGTATAGCCTCTTCACCCATAACGGTAGTTTACTCAACCACCTGGGGACCCTGTACTCAGTTACAGCCTTATTTCCTCTGGGTGCTCCAAGCTTTTCGAGCAGGACACTAAGGCTCTTAGCCGGCACGTACAGTGAGCTTTCCCCTTCAGTGGGCCTCCAGCCATTGATAGGGGGCCTCGCGGCCCCTGTAGTTATTTTAGATGGCGTGTATCCTAGTCTTTTAATGTCTTCGGCGATCTCTCTAAGCCCTTCCGCATCCCCATAGAACCAGGCTTTCCTGCCGTCGAGTAAACCATTTCCTGTAAGGTATCCTAGGAGTTTTACTAGTGCTGGTAATTTGGGGTTATCAGAATATAGTGGGAGGAGCCCTCTTTTAGCGAGCTCCTCGGCTACGTCACTATCGAAATCCCTTACGTCAAGAATTAGAAACTTCGGTGGCTTTTCGTACTTCACGCCAATAAATGGATATAGTGCTACTTTCTGTCCGGGCTCAAGTTCATCTACGCGTAACATCCCGTGCTCGGTGAGGACGGGGTGATCGCCCGTTGCTCTTATCGTGAACCCTGCACGGGTCTTCACTACGTATAGCTTGTTTTCATGCCTGTAGAACCAGGATACCACTCTAGCTCTCCTAACGCTTCCATCGTTAACCACCACCTCGTCGCCTACTCTCAGCTCCTCGATAGGTTTCCAAGCACCATCAGATACTAGGACCTTGGTTCCCGGGGGTAGGCAATTGATGTCGTAGCCTACACCCCCAGGGCTGATCACGCCCTCCTCCACGTCAAACCCAGCTACCCCACCTATGGGAAAGCCGTAACCCTGATGGCCGTCCGGCATTACGTAAGAGTACAACTTTATGCCGGGTAAGCAGGCCACGTTTGCTGCCTGTTCGAGCGTTAAGTCCGACTCCATTTTTTCCAACAAGTACTCATCTGCGAACACGATCGCATCAGTTCTCATACAGGACTTGGCACTCCGCGGAATGAGCCATTCATAGTCCTTGATTCTCTGTAACCTCGTTCTAACCAAGATTAGACACCATAGTACTCTGTTCTTATAGTAACCATGTAGTCTTTTATAGCTTATCCTTTATAGCCAGCAAACCAGCCCCTTTCCGCCTTAGAGAGGACAGGTGTCTCGGTTGAGAGGATCGCGGGCCCGCCGGGATTTGAACCCGGGTCCTCCGGCTTAGGAGGCCGGCGCCCTATCCTGGCTAGGCGACGGGCCCTAGTGGGCTCCCTGTGATGTTTAAAAAATAAGGGTATTATAAAAGTATTAGGTTAGCTGGGGGCGGATGCCAGCGTACCCTTCTACTGGGCGGGGTCCATTCCGGCCGGAAAACGTCTTGGTTTCGAAGAAGTGCTAGTGGTTCTTGAAGCGTGCACGTGCGCGCTATCTGAGCCTTATATTTAATAATTTTATTAGTTATAATTACAAATATACTACTGGGAATACCTTTGATCTCTGGACTTAACTCGTTGTACGATTACAATATCGGCATATTTAACGTGAGGATTAGAACGACGAAAAGTAGCTTTCTAGGGAAGATTAGTGAGCTGAGTGGTTCTAAGATACTGGTTAACGTATACCCAGTTCCCAAGGAGAGCTTATACGTAATTATCGCTCTCACATACGGGGTAAACGTGGACAAAATAGTGAAACAGCTACTCATGAACGACTACTATCTACGTAGAAGTAAGATAATTAGCGTGAAGAGCCGGAAAGTAGACGACATATACGTGATATACGGGTTGAAACGCGAGTGCGAGTTCTATAGGCTTGCTCAAGCATGTAACGTTCATATAATTTCACCATACATCTTCACCAAGGGAAGCAGAGACTACCTAGTTGTGGGTAAAACAGACTATCTCTCGGATTACATTGAAAGGGTTGCAGAGTACTACGGCCGCGAGAACGTCGACGTAGTGAACCTAAATATACCTGAGAAAGTAGTAGCGGGCATAATGAAGAACTCCGTTATGAACATAGTACTCGATAAGTTGACTCCTGCAGAGCGGAAGATAGTAAAGAACGCGTATGAAAGAGGCTACTTCGAATACCCTAAGGTCGCAGGTCAAGACGAAATAGGTTCTTATCTCGGTTTATCAAAAGTTACCGTTAGCATACACTTAAGGAAGGCCTTCAGGAAGGTAATTAAAGATCTTGTGTACCTGATAGATTAAGCCCTACGTGAGTTATGAAACGTAGTTAAATGTTTTATTTAATATCCTCGGTTTAACTAGGGTCATTCTGAACCTACTTGGTGCAATTGAATGCATGGGCTGAGAGCCCCCCGCGGTATCATGACCGCTCTTATTACGCCAAATTGCAAAGAAGAGAAAGCAATGCGGGATACTATATCGCAACTAGTTGATTTTCAGGTAAAGAGCGGTATCAGAGGATTTTACACTCTGGGAACTTATGGAGAGGGATTATTACTGTCTATCAATCAAAGGAAGAGGATTCTATCGCTCATAGTTGAGCGCGTTCCCAGCAACCTACTAATAATAAATAACGTCTCGGCCATTAGCCTTAGCGACGCGCTGGAACTGACCAGGCACTCCCTCGATCTAGGGGTATATAACGTAGCCTCTCTCCCACCAATGTACTACAAGGCCGGTATTTCTGAAATAAGGAGCTTTTACATGGCCCTAGGTAAACATGACTGTAACCTGCTCGTATACAACAACCCCGCTAAAACACACGTAGACATCACCCCTTCTATGATACTCCAGTTGAAAAACGACATTCCAAACCTTGCAGGGTTGAAGGACTCATCGGGGTCCGTGGAGAGGCTCATTGACATAGTAACGAAGTTATCTAATAAACTATTCGTGGGGATAGCCAGCGACTCTCTAATACTAAACGCGATGTTGTATGGCGCTGATGCGCACATATGTGGTGTGTGCAACGCGATACCCGAGCTCGCCGTTGAGCTCGTTAAAAGCGTTGAAAACGGTGATTTGAGAAAAGCGCTGTTGATGCAATCGCTTATTTCGAGGTTCCGGGATCTAGCCAAGGAGCTTCAGGTAGAGGGATTCGTGCTGACCAAGACGACGTTAAACATCAGAGGCATTGACGTGGGTGAGCCGTACCCCCCTATAAGGGGTCTAAGTGAAAAAGAACTTGAAATCGTGAAGAACGCGCTCAAAAACATATACCGTGAAGCGGGTTTAACGCACCTGCTAGGTGATGTCCTTGCATAGAGGGCTAGACTTTCTCTCGATCGGCGAAGTCCTCATTCAGTTGAACAGCTTAACGCCGGGCCCGTTGAGGTATTCCAAGTACTTCGAGGTGCACGTTGCAGGATCAGAGTTCAACGTCATGGTCGCCTTATCAAAGCTAGGATACAGAACCGGGTTTATAACACGCTTAGGCAGGGACGAATTCGGTGAAATGATAATAAGGACGATGAGAGGAGAGGGAATAGATGTTTCACGTGTGAAATTCATGGATAACGCGCCAACGGGCATATACTTTATTCAACGACACTATCCGATACCGGGAAAGTCCACTGTCTTCTACTATAGACACGGCTCTGCTGCATCGTACATGGATGAAACGGATGTCCAGGAAGACTACGTGAAGTCCGCAAAAGCAATTTTTCTCACGGGTATAACGCCCGCTCTCAGCGAAACGTGCTATAGAGCGGTTAAGAAAATGCGAGAAATAGCCTTGGGGAACGGCGTAACTGTGTACTTTGATACGAACATAAGGCTCAAGCTGTGGCGCGAGGTTGAGAAGGCTAGAAGCATGCTACTGCCCCTTCTCGAGTACTCTAAAATAGTTTTCACAAATAAGGAGGACCTGAAACTGCTCTTTCCGGGCCTCAGCATAGACCAGGCTACTGCGAAGCTTTTTGACATGAATGTAGAAATGGTTGTCGTGAAGAAGGGCGAAGAGGGTAGTACCGTATACACCCGTAGCGGAGAGGTAATCGAGGGGAGACCGTACCAGGCCCCCGTAGTAGAGGACGTTATAGGGGCAGGAGACTCATTCGATGCTGTATTTATAGCGAGCATTGAAAGAGGGTTACCCATCGAGCAGGCCACCAGGCTAGCAAACCTGGCGGGAATGATCGTAGTGACGACGAGAGGGGATATAGAGTCCCAGCCCGACTGGAACGCGCTAGAAGCCTTGAAGAGGTATTTTGATGAAAAAGTAGAAGCCCTGAGGTAGGGGATGGGCTAATCGAACAGTATAACCGGCCTGCCTAAAGCCTTACCTTTTCTTAAATCGTCTAATGCTTCGTGTATTCTATCTAGTCCCCCCCTGTACACTGTTATTACCGGCTTTACTTTTCCCTGTGATAGTAGCCTAAGGCTCTCGGATATGTCATACCTAGTGAAAGCCAGGGACGCGATAACCCACCTCTCCGTGAGACCCCACTCGATTACCGGTAGACAGAGGTTACCCGGGGGGTAACCTAGCAGTACGAGTTTTCCACCCTTTCGTAGAGAGTAAAATGCTTGTTCATACGTTTTAATATCCGTAGGCACTAACTGCAACGCGACGTCCACTCCCCCCGTTAACTCGAGGATCCTCTTAACCGGGTCTTCTTTACTCGTATTCACAACGTGGTCGGCTCCTACTTCCAGTGCTTTCTTCAGCTTTACCTCGCTTCTACCAAGCCCTATTACCGTGCAACCCTTAGCTTTCGCTACTTGTATCGCATTGAACCCTAGAGATCCGATGCCCCATACGGCGACGACGTCGCCCTCCTTCGCGCCTGCTACTCTCAGGCCTTTGAAGGGGGTCGCTATAGCGTCCGTTGCAGCTGGAGCGTATTCCCAGGGGACGTTTTCGGGTATCGGAAGGACATGTGAAGCCTTCGCGACAACGTACTCGGCGTAACCGCCGTATACATGCCTTCCCGTCTCGACTAGGTTATCACATAGCTGTTCATCCCCTCGAGTGCAGTATTTGCACTTTCCACACGTGTACCACAGCCACGACAAAACCACGCGGTCACCTGGCTTGGCTGTTCTAACCCCCTCACCGGTACTTACGATCTCTCCCGCGATTTCGTGTCCCAGCACAGTAGGCATTAATGGTGGAGGGGGGAATTCCCCGTCGATTGTTGCAAGATCGGTGTGACAGACCCCTACCGCCTTCACCTTAATTAATACTTCATCGTATTTAGGCTCAGGGAACTCTACTTCCTTTATAACAAGAGGTTCTTTCGGCTTAACGAAAAAAGCTACTCTACCCCTTACCATCACACCACCTTTCACTTTGTAATAACCAGTTACAAGGATTTAATTTGGATATAGAACTGGTTCGAATACTCATTTAAATTAATACTAGTGATGCAATACATAAATAGGTGACACCTTGAAAGTAGTAGACACGCATGTGCATCTCGGTCCTTGTCGTATTTTTGGGTTACGGGTAACGGAGCAGGACATTATAGACTACCTAAATCGGTACAACGTCGTAGCAGCGATCGTCCAGCCGTTTCCCGGCTCACCGGATCCCATTTCAACCCACAACGAGATATATAACTTAAGCCAGAAATTTAAAGGAAGGATCTTTGGATTAGCTAGTATGAACCCGTTTCTCGACGAGGAACTCGTTAGAAGAGAGCTCGGAAGAGCTCTCGGCGAGCTCGGATTCGTAGGAGTGAAGCTACACACCGCGGGACACGCTATCTCGCCTACGAACCCTAGAGCTGACATGCTGTTCAAGATTGCAGGCAAGTACAAGGTACCGGTAATGATACATACGGGGCCGGGGCCCTTCTCAGACCCGATGTTAGCGGCCAGCAAGGCCGAAGAATACCCGGACGTGAAGATCATCCTAGCACATGCAGGTTTCGGTATATATGCAAATGGGGCTCTATTTATGGCTAAGAAGTACGATAACGTCTACCTAGAATTATCATGGAACCACGTGTTCGACATAGCCGCGTTTACTAGCGTGGTTCCTGATAAGGTCCTATTCGGGACAGACCTCGTGGAAAACATCCCAGTGGAGTACGCTAAACTGGAGGGATTAAGGCTACCAGAGAGTATCAAGGAAAAGCTACTGTATTTAAACGCTAAGAAAGTATTCAACTTACCGGTATAACAGTACAGCGCACAACAAAGTATTTTAGGCGAGCAGAGCACAGTTGAAAAAGGGTATCTCTATGATATCCGGGACTGAGTGGATAGTGATAGTGATACTTATCATCGCGCTACTCATTTTCGGCCCCTCGAAGATTCCCGAGCTAGCCAGGGCCATAGGCAGGGCTAGACGTGAATACGAGAAAGCAGCTAAGGGGGAAGAGGCTGAAAAAGATGAAGAGAAAATCATTGCCCTAGCGCGGGAACTGGGGATCGACACGAAGGGAAAATCGATGGATGAAATCCTAGACGAAATTAAAAAAGTGGCTGGTAAATCCCGTAAAGGAACGTAATACGCGGTAAAGTAATTAATAGTTCGAGTAGACTAGGAATGTATTACTGCGTATCTTAGGCGATACTTTGGCTGAAGAATCCCTTCTCAAGTACTATGAAAGGCACATTAAGGAGCTCACGAAGAGGCTTCGGAGAGTTTTCGTTACTTGGTTCGTATCGATCTTACTGTTCATATCTTTTCCCGCATCTGTTTTAAATTTAGAAACATTTCTCTCGGGAGAATACGTCCCTCTGGCGGTCTTTATAGTTGAGAGGGTGTCTAACTACGTCTTGCAATCTTCACTTTTATCAAACGCACGGGTAGTGTTCATCGCGGAGCGCCTAAATGTTGGGTTTGAGCTCTGGTTCCTCTCCGCTTTCGTACTTTCATTGCTCGTAGCGATTCCCGTGCTCCTATTCGAGATATGGAGGTTTATCGAGCCAGGATTATATGAGCACGAGAAAAAGGCGTTTAAAAAAGCATTCGTGCCGATCGTGGGGAGCTTTATGGGAGGATGTCTTTTCGGATACTTCATACTAGTTCCCATTATTTTGCGAGCTTTCCTAGCAATCATGTCGTGGTTTAACATACAACCAATGGTGAGCTACATGGACTTCATAGCATTTATTCTATCTACGGTAGTTTTCTCAGGAATATTCATGGTGACCCCGTTTATCATATACGTACTTATATCCGTAGGGCTGATCCCGGTCGAGCCCTTCATCAAGTACAGGGCACCAATCTATGTAGCTATATACGTTATAGCAGCAATAATAACTCCTGACGGCGGATCCATGGGTAGCGCAATACTAGCTATCCCCATCATAGTACTCTTCGAAATAGTCATTCAACTAGCTAAGAGGAAGGCGAGCGAGAAGGGTAGAAGTTGCTGTAGGCAGTGATGTCTTCAATAAAACTTGTTTTAAAATACATTTATTAGCAGATTAGCATATTCTACTACTCCGAGTTATTCTACATTATTGGGGATAGAATTGGGTAATGAGAAGGATAAAAAGTTCGATCCTTCGAGAAGACAGTTCATAACTACTATTGGAACGGCTATCGTGGCGATCGGAATAGGCTACGCTATAGGGTACTTAACTAAGCCCGCTGAGGTCGTTGAAAAAGCCATAGAGAGAACCGTTACCGTAACGCGTACCGTCACCGCCACGGGCACTCCTACACCAACACCAACACCAACAACCCCCATCCCTGGACTAAGTGAAGTAGCTGTAAGGGCCATTAATGGAGTTAAAGACCTAATAGAGCGTGGTGTTGTTCCCAGAGGCGCAACTCTTAGAATCCTGCACGTGTCTGGATCCAAAGCACAGCTTGAAAAGGCGATTGAACTTTGGAGTAAATACGTTCCAGAAATCAAGGTCGAGTTAGTTACCATGGGCACGGAGCCGGATGTCTACTCTAAGTCTATGAGCGAGGCCGTGACGAAGACCGGACAATACGACATTATAACAATATTTAGCACGTGGCTGGGTGATACCGTAGAGGCGGGCCTCGCAAAAGACATAACGGAGTACTTCAATAAGTACGATCCAGGCTACGTGGGCGCTTGCGCACCCATCGAACCACTTGGTTCATACACTACTCTCTACAAAGGACGGAGATATGCTTTAACCCTAGACTCGGACGTATTTACCTTAACGTATAGGAAGGACTTAATAAATGATCCGAAGTACAAGGAGGAGTTCAGATCGATTTACGGATACGACTTAAAGGTTCCTGACACGTGGGAGGAGGTAATTGACATAGCAAGGTTCTTCACAGAAAAGCGCTTAACGTCGCCTTCCGGCGGAAGAGTGTGGGGAGCATACTTCTACGTAGAGCCGGCATTTGCAGCCTACATCACGTTCACTAACATATTCCTAGAAGCCGGTGGAATATACTTCGACCTCGAAACAATGGATCCTAAAATAGACTCTCCCGAGGGGAGGTACGCATTCGACATACTGTTAAAGCTTAAGCCGTACATGCCACCCGAAGCTATTTCGGCCTCGTGGGCAGACCTGTATGACAAGTTCATAAAGGGAGAGAGCGTGCTCACCGCGGCGTGGCCGTCGCTAACCAAGATGGCCATATCATCACCAGACTCCGTGGTAAGGGACAAGACGGGGACCGCACTAATGCCTGGTGTAAGACTGGAAATTGGCGGGAAGCCGACGATCGTGCGCGCTGCACCAAACCCCGTTAACTGGGTTGGAATAGTCAATAGCTACGGAAAATACCCGGAGGCAGCATACCTGTTCCTTCAGTTCATGACAGCCCCCGACATCGGCTTAGAGGTTATACTGAGTGGCGTGATCTTAGACCTCTTCCGCCTATGCTGGTTCACCGACCCGGCTTACAGGGGTAAGTCCATACAAGGATATGGAGAGGAATTCGTTGACGCCTACATGGAGGCGCTGAAGATATCGTACCCAGATTTCATCATTAGAGGAGGACCTGAATACGCAGGGAAGCTGACAACGGCTGTGAACGCCGTTGTATCGGGCACGATGGATCCTGAGACCGCGTTAAGCAGTGTCGCGGCAGAATGGGACTCCATAACGAAGAGGTATGGGGTATCCGAGCAGCTCGAAGCGTGGAGGGCATTAGCCAAACTATTCCCAGACCCCGTTCAACAAGCGTGGAAAGCTAAGGGGTATATAAAATAGCGCATTTCCCATAAAACAAGTTTTATTTGCATTTTTTTACTTATCTTTCGTCTTCTTCCTTAGAAGAAAGTATAGGTGATGCTTATTGCCCGAGAACCCGCCTAAATCAATTAAAGTACTGTCATCGTTGCCGCTCAACTTGCTACTGAACGGTGTACTAATAGTTCCGTTCATTATAATGATATACTTGGCCTTCTTGAAGTGGTCACCACTAATGGGCATGAACTGGTGGGAAGCACCGTTTTACGGTTTACAGAACTTCGCTAGGGCGGTTTCTGATGCAAGATTTCTAAGCGCACTAGGTAGGACTGCACTATTTGTTGCAGTATCAGTGCCGCTGGAATTCGTTCTTGGATTAACGCTGGCGTATTTCATGCAAAGGGAATTCGTAGGTAAAAAATACACAGTTTCCCTGTTAATTTATCCATTAATGTTACCACCGGTCGTTGTTGCCACCGTATTCTACCTATTCTTCCAACCATACGGACCCGTTAACAACATCTTCTTAAAATACCTAGTTGGTGAAAAAGCGCTCGACATCTACTGGTTCCTTGATCGAAACCTCGCCTTCATAACGATAATAATAGCTGAGATATGGCAGTGGACGCCATTCATGTTTTTAATTCTATATTCAGGGCTCTCCGCAGTCCCGAAAAGGCTGGTTGAAGCCGCCGAGGTTCTCGGCGCTAGTGAGTGGAAGATTTTTTGGAAAATTAGACTACCATTAATCAAGCAACTGATAACAATAGCGATTATATTACGCTGCCTGGAGGCATTTAAGGTATTCGATTACATATACGTCATGACGGGTGGAGGTCCCGGCACGGCTACTGAAAGCATCTCACTATACATTTACAGGCTGGCGATCATGTACTCTGACATATCCTACGCGGCTGCGGTGTCGTTGATCGTGCTAGCAATAATATTCGCCGTTTCACGAATTGCGATTAAATTCCTTCTCGAGAGGAGGTGATGGGCGTGGGCGCGTCATCCACTTTATCAAAAATAGTAATGATCTGCATTCTACTGATCTTCGTGGTCTGGACCGTTATACCGGTAATGTGGATAGTATCGCTATCCTTCAAGCCGTATGTGGAATGGAGAACTCCATCCCTACTCCCTAGAAAACCCACAATTGAAAACTATTTAACGCTCTTCTCTCCCCAATCCGTGGCGGTGTTCATAGCGTATACAGCCATATTAGAACCGATTGCAGGCCCGCTGGCTAACAGCCTCATAGTCGCAGCAGTTGCCACGGTCATCGCTGTTATTATAGGCTTCTTCACCGCGTACGGTGCTAGCCGTTACAATACGCCAGGCCCATTCACGCTCTTCTTCACATTAATGACGAGAATGCTGCCCCCCGCTACGTTTCTAACCCCTCTCATGGTATACTTTACCACGCTACACCTACTTGATAACCTAGCGGGTTTGATCCTGCTGTACTCCGCGACAACGGTGACCTATGCCATATGGATCCTGAAAGGATACATTGACGCGTTACCAATTGAATGGGAAGAGGCTGCATTACTAGAAGGTGCAAAACCAACCGAGGTACTGTGGAAGGTGGTTATTCCGTTGATAAGGCCAGGACTGGTTGTTTCAGGGTTGTTTATATTCTTAATGGCATGGACAGAGCTACTCTTCGCCCTCGTCTTAACCAGCGTTAAGGCCGTTACGTTACCGGTTCAAGTGAGTAAATACGTTACAGCGGTGGGGGCTCTCTGGGGCGTTCAAGCCGCTGCCGCTTTACTAGGTTCAATAATCCCCGTGATTATAGGTTATATGATACAGAAGCACCTCATAACTGGTTTTACTTTCGGGCTGGTGAGAGCGTGATGAGGAACGTCATGGTCAAGGTGGAAAACGTTACTAAGAGATTCGAAAACGTGGTGGCCGTCGATAAAGTGTCCTTTGAAGTTTACAAAGGAGAGCTGTTTAGCCTTCTCGGCCCAAGCGGTTGTGGAAAAACAACGACACTGAGAATTATTGCAGGGTTAGAAAAACCCGATGAAGGAAGGGTCTACATAGACGGGGTAGACGTAACGGGCAGGCCCGCCAGGGAAAGAGAGGTTTGCCTAGTGTTCCAGGAATATGCGGTCTTCCCACACATGAGTGTATACGACAACATCGCGTTCGGTTTAACAAATAGGAAAATACCCAAAGCCGAAATATATGAGAAAGTAAAAGAAGTTGCTGATCTGCTCGACCTGACTAATTACCTTTCTTTCAAAGGCGGCAAGCTTGGACTAAGCGAGCAGCAGAGAGTGGCCATAGCGAGATGTCTCGTGGTAAAACCCAAGGTTCTCCTACTAGATGAGCCACTTACATTAGCGGATGCTAAGATAAAAGAAAAAATGAGGAGGGAGCTCAAAAAGCTCTTAAAAGACCTTGAACTAACGGTAATCTTCGTTACCCATGACCAGCTTGAGGCCTTGATGATATCAGACAGAGTAGCTATTATGAGGAAGGGTAAAATAGTACAGATAGGCTCGCCAGGCGAGGTCTACGATAACCCCATTAACCTATTCGTCGCGACGTTTGTAGGTAGTCCAACCATTAACCTTCTCGAAGGCGTACTAGAAGTAAGCGATAGGGAGTTAGTGTTCAAAACCGACACGAGAACCCATGTACTAGCAACCAACATTGACGTAAGCCGGTTGAAGGACCTATCCGGGCTAGAGGTGATAGTAGGATTTAGGCCCGAAGACGCGGAAATCGCTACAGATGGAACCGTTAAGGGGACAATAGATATAGTGGAGATCTCGGAAGATAGGAAAGTAATACACGTTGACGTAGATAACATGAAAATAAGGGTTTTCGGAGATCTTTTTGCGAGCTATCAGGAGGGAGGCCCTGTAAATATCAAGATCAATCCATTTAAGCTGTTCGTATTCGACAAGAAAACCGGGAACAGAATTCTATGAGGGGTGCCGCCCGTGGGTTACCTGTTCATTGAGAACATCAGCAAGAAGATTGGCGACAAGCTTGTTCTACGCAGTGTAAATGCATCGCTTAATAAAGGCGAAGTGCTGGCAATAACCGGGTCGCCGGGATCAGGCAAAACAACTTTACTTAAAATCGTGGCGGGACTGGTGCCCCCGACGACGGGAAAGATCTACCTGGAGGGAAAGGACATAACCCACGTTCCTCCTCACGAGAGAGGCTTTTCGATGGTGTTCGAGATCCCTCCAGTATACCCCGATAGAACGGGGTTTGAGAACATAGCATTCCCGTTAAGGCTGAAAAAGCTTGACGAAGAAGAGATCAAGAGTAGGGTACACGCCGTTGCAGATTTGCTGGGAATAAAGCACATCTTAGATAGGAAACCGCACACTTATAGTGGTGGAGAATACCAAAGAGTGGCTATAGCCAGAGCGCTAATTACAGAACCCAAGTTACTACTACTAGATGAGCCCTTCAAAACCCTTGACGCGAAAATAAGAGAAGCCATGATCGGCTGGATAAAAGGACTTCACAAAAGAATAGGAATAACCGTGATTTACGCGACACACGACCCACTAGAGGCTCTCTCGGTGGGAAACAAGGTAATGGTCTTACTCAATGGAGTTCAAAAACAGCTTTCCGACCCGCTTGAACTGCTCAGGAGGCCTACCGACTTGGAAGTCGACGAGTATATATCAATCCCGGCTCTGAACGTTTCAAGGGGTGTACTATACGCTTGTATGGATGGGGAAGCAGTGGTCTCACTGAATGGTTTAAAATTGAACGTCATACCGGGGCCGCGCGACTGCGAACCAGGTAGGGACGTCATCGTTGCGATCAGGCCGCAGGACATAGCCATAAGCAGTGCTGGCGGAACTAGCGCCTTAAAGGGAAAGGTGATCACTGTGAACTACATGGGCAGAAACCAGCTTATCGCGTTGGAGGTTAACGGAGTCAATTTTAGAGTGGTAGTTGATAAAAGCCTTAACGTGACGGCAGGCCAGCAACTATACTTACTGTTCAAGCCCGATAAGATAAGGCTTTACGATGCCCAGACTTTAAAGCTCCTCACGTAGGTGTGATGCATTGAGACTGGTAACTTACATGGTTTGGCCCAGCCTTGAACCACGGTATGGGCTCCTCGCCGGAGAGGGTAAGATAGTAGACCTCCAGAAGCTCTTAGAAGTCGTGCTAGTGGAAAAATACGACTTTACGCGAGAAAATTCACGTTCATTTGTAAGGTCAGTCCTTGATGGGGGAAGCCGCTTAGTCATTCAAAGGATCTCCTTTCTAAGAGAACTAGTAAACAATGCCGTTAAGGGGCTCAACATGGATGATCAGGAGCTGGTGAAGGAAGGGCTCATAAAATACGTTGACGAAGTTAAATTCCTCCCGCCGGTATTTGACCCCCTCAAGGTAATAGGCATTGGGCAGAACTTCGAAGAGTATAGAATAATGCTTAAATACCCAAAACCTGAAGTACCCCTGTTCTTCTTCAAGCCATCAAATACCTTGATCGGCCACAAGGACGTCGTCATAATACCCAGAGGTGGGAAGTGGCCGGGGACCGCTTCACGCATCGTATTTCACGAATACGAGTTAGCGATTATAATCGGCAAGAGGGCTAAAAACGTGGAGAAGGAGAAGGCGTTTAACTACGTATACGGCTTTACTATTTTCAGCGATATAACAGCACACGATATAGAGATGATACAACCTGGGTTCGTGCTATACCAACAAAGGGCCAAGGCATTTGACACGTTCTCACCGATGGGACCGTGGATAGTGACAATGGATGAAATACGCGAGAAGGGGATTAACGTATACAACTTGAAAATGGCGCGAAAACGCAATGGAATCGTAGAAGGCGAGTCGAACACGAAGAACATGGTTTACAAAATAGAGGAAATAATAGAGTTCCTTAGCGAAATAATGACCCTTGAACCCGGTGATGTGATCTCCCTGGGGAGCCCCCCGGCTGGGCCGCCTCAAGGGTTGCAACCGGGAGATGTTATAGAGGCCGAGATAGAACATATAGGCTCGTTAGTGAACTACGTTAAATAGCAAATCTAGGAAAGTCCTTCAAGGATCCATAACTGTTTACGATTATGAGCGCCTACCTCGTTCTTTCCCATTAGCCTTTAATCTTCCTCATGAAATTATCGTTCTGCGCCATGACGAATAACGTGCTTCCTGGGTGTAATGTGGTATCGGGAGTTGCGGGTACAAGCTCTTTCCCGTTAAAGATCATGATGGGGTACGCGCCCTCTTCCTGCAGGTTGAGTTCTTCTATTTTCATGTTAGTAGCCAGGTCCTCCTCTTTCACTGTAACCGCGTAGAGCTTGTACTCCGCTACCGGTAAATCGACGTACTTCTTCGCGGTAGTTATGGACGAAACTATTTGTTTTACCACACCGGCTGTTATAGCGGGTTTAACCACCGGTATACCTAGCTTAAGGTTGCTCACGACCCCCGCTACATTTTCGTCCCTGAAAATACCTATCCTAATGGGTACGTTATGTAACTTTGCAATGGCAAGTACCAAAAAGTTCACTTCATCCTTGCTCGTTGAGGCGATAACTATCGTTATTTCGCGGAGGTTTATATTACCGTATATTGAGGTGTCAGCGGCGTCCCCTTCTATTACGTAAACGTCTCCCAGTCTTTCAAGCACATACCTGCGTCCAGGATCGTTCTCTATCACTATGACCTCCTCAACTAGCTCTCTGATCGAGGGATCTCTCAACAAGATCTCGGCAGTTGAGCCACCACCAGCTATTAAGAGCTTTAATTTAGCCAACGGTGTCACCATCAGTATACCGATTATATTGAAAGACCAGGTAAAATATATGCAAGTAAGTGGAAACGAGGCGAGCGCTCAGAGTACGTTGAAACTACGAGTAGTAAGCCGTTACCACAGTTCACCGGGAAACCTATACGCGTTAAGGTGGATCCCCGGACCACGTGACGTATCCCCGTAGGTCGAAAAATGTTATTTCATCAACGTATACCTGAATCCACATTCCGTAGTCGAGCTTCCCGCAATAGCTTTTCTTGATCACCACCGGGATATAATTGTCGAGTCTCGCGATCCACGTATTCGTCTTTTCCGTGATGAAGCCCTTTACTAGCTTGTAGAGGTATCCTTTTCTGACCCTTAGCCCAACATCCACAACGACTTCGAGGGCCTTTCGGAGCCTTTCCTTTTTGATATTCGTGTTTATTTGAGGCATTGATGCTGCTAGCGTGAACGGCCTAATGCTGTAACCGGCTAGGTGTACGCGTTCAAATTCGAGTTCCCGCATCACTTTTAGAGTTTCTTCGAAGTCCTCCTCGTCCTCGCCCGGATACCCCACGATGATGTCCGTGGCTATGCTTACACCAGGGATTTTCTTCTTTATTTCCTTCACAATACTCCTGTACTCGTCCACGGTGTACTTCCTACCCATTAACCTTAAGATCCTGTCACTGCCAGACTGCAACGGTATGTGGAGGAACTTAAATAGATTCTCGGAGTTTTTAACAACGTCTACCAGTTCATCTAGCATGTACTTCAAGTGCTCCGGGTTTATCATCCCTATCCTGATCATGTAGTTGCCTTCCAGCCCCTCTACAATTCTTCTTAGTAATTCCGGTAACGCCCTTTTTCTATACAAGTCGATTCCGTACACGCCGAGGTCCATGCCCGTGAGCTCTATTTCGACTGCCCCGCTTTCAACGGCCTTTTTAACAGCTGAAAAAACGGCTTCAATGCTATGACTAATCAGCTCCCTTCTCGCGTGCCTTGCTATACAAAAGTTACAGTTGCTTAGACAACCTTCCTGCACGGGTATGGGAACTACGCTTCTGCCACCACACACCCCAATAAGGTCCCGCGTGCGTCTACCTTCCAGCAGTAAAACCCTATCACGGGCTTCAACGGCCATGTAAGCTTTATCGGAATTCTGCGGCGAAATGAGCGAGGCCTCGGGCGCTATTAAGCTAATTGTATATGGCTGTATCTTGGCCATGCACCCGGCCACAACTAGCTTCTTGCCACTCTTGACGCAAAGCCCTCTTAGCTGTTTAATTCTACTTAGCATCTTGTACTCCGTGTCGAGCCTTACAGTACAGGTATTGATTATGATTGCATCTGCCTCGTCAGGAGTGCTAACTAGTTTATGCCCTCTACTCTCCAAGCTGTTGATCATCAAAGCCTCGTCACTCTTATTAAGCGCGCATCCGTAAGTCTCGATGTAAACTTTTAATGGCATCGTGGTAAGCCCTTGAAGCACGCATACCGATTAACCTAGCTGTGTCTTATATAATAGTCCCTATTTACCTTAAGATTCAGGTAGGCTACGTCGAGAGTGACCTCGTTGAAGAAAATACACGACTACACGTACGAAGAGCTACTGGAAAGGGCATTTATAAGGCTCGCAGGTAGGCGCGGTAGCGGAGAGGTGTTTGAAGTACCCAAGGCTAGCGTACTAGTTATTGGTGGCAAGACAATAATACAGAATTTTAGGGATATTGCACAATTGCTGAACAGAGAAGAAGAGTTGCTAAAGAGGTACTTCATGAAGGAGCTCAACGTGCCCGGATCCGTTAATGAGGCCGGGCAACTGGAGCTTCGCGGAAAATTCAGCGCGATCGCAATAAACCAGCTACTGGAGAGGTTCACCCAAAAATACGTGAAGTGCGCTACGTGCGGGTCTTTCCACACGAAACTGGCTAAGAGGGGAAAGATCTTCACGTTAAAGTGCGAGGCCTGCGGCGCCGAGACAACCTTTCAGGCATTTTAAAGTGGTTGGAATGTCCAGGGAAGTGTACGTAAAGGTCCACGTGGTCGGGCCCGAGATCATTGTTGCTGCGTGTGACAAGGAGCTTCTAGGCTCCGTTGTAAAGGACCCTTCTAGAAAAATACACCTTTACGTAGACCCTGCTTTCTTCGGGGGCGAGCTTAAAGACATAAATACCTTCCTCGAAATACTCAGTAAAGCGAGTAGCGCAAACCTCGTCGGTAAGGACGTCGTGGAGGCCGCTATTCAAGCAAGGTTAGTGCACAATGATGCAGTGTTAAACGTCAACGGCGTATTAATAGCCTTCTTTACTAGGTTCTGAGCATGTGGTTTTGCGTGAAGTGCGGTAAAAGAGTCCCGAAAGAGGAGCTAATAAGGGGCTACTGCATTGATTGCTTTACCCGTAACATCGGTCTCCTGGAGCGTGTACCCGAGATAAAGTTAACGGTGTGTCCCAAGTGCGGTTCTTGGCTTTATCAAGGCGAGTGGAATTTGCCACTACCAGAAAGCGAGATCTTGGAGAGCGTGACGAGGCACGAGCTTAGAAAGTACCTGGTTAAGGACGCCGAATTGCAAGCGCTACGCGTAAGTAACTTGGAATACGTGAGCTTTAATACTGTGAAATTTAACGTAGTATTAAACGTACTCGTTAACGGCAGGTCATTGAGTTTAGACCACGAGCTGACGGCTAGAATTTCGCGTAAGCAGTGCCCGCGCTGCGTTGCAAGGTCTACTGGCAAGTACAACTACCTAGTTCAGATCAGGTTTACCGAGAAAGACCTACCCGGCGAACTACTGAGAGGGGTCCTCTCCGCTGTTCTCGCACATGTCGATCGCGACGGGCTAATAAACGCGAGAGAGGTCCCCGAAGGAGTTGACTTAGAGCTCGACGACATTTCCACCGTTAAGAAAATACTTGATGTTCTTCATAAGAAGTACGCTGCACGCATAAACACCTCATTTAGAGCTACGAGGTACGATGCGCATCAAGGTAGGTGGATCGGCGTGACAACGTACGTTGCTAGGATACCCGTCTTCAGCGAGAATGGCATAGTTACGTATAGAGGTAGAATAGGGCTAGTCAAGTTCATGAACCCTGGCAAGCTCATTTTATGGTTTCCGTCCACCGACTTGTACGAGGAAATCGATATTAAAGAGTACTGGAGAGGTCTTCTTAAGCCCGCTAGTAGAATAGAGAGAGAGGTTTACACCGTAAAGGACATTAATGGGGACATGGCACTGCTCGAAAACACGTCAACAGGTGACGTTAAGCGGGTTAAGCTAAAGGGGTGGCTTAAAAACCTAAAACCAGGTGATACAGTAAACTTGGTCAAGGTAGATGGGCTTGAAACGTTTACGCCAAGGTCTTAGGGTGATTTGTTGAAAAAGAAGAAAGAACCCGTTGAAGAAAAACCATCCGAAATACCGTTACCGAACCCCCAGGAAGCAACGATTATATGTGGGGTGATCAAGCACCTCGGGGGAGATTACATACTAGTTAAGTGTTTAGACGGGCTTGACAGGAAGGCCAGGATACCCGGAAAATTCCGTAAAAAAGTGTGGATCATGGAAGGAGACATAGTACTCCTGGGTTTGTGGAGTCCAGGTTCAGATAAGGGCGACGTAATACACAAGTACAGTAAAGGTGAAATCAACAAACTAGTCGAGCAGGGAGTTGTGCCGAGAGAGTTCATTAACGCCATTAGTGGACTGGTATGAGGCTAGATGAAATAGACCGGTTGATTAAGGAGAAGACGAAGTATTGGGAAGAACGAATTAAGGACAGGGACCTCTTCGAAGTAGTGGATGAGGTTTTTGACAGCTTTACCCTGATGACTATTATCGAACTACACAGGAGGGGCGTGCTTAGGAAAATAAATGGAGTTATAAGCTCAGGCAAGGAGTCTCGGGTATACTTAGGCTACGATAAGTTAGGTAACACCGTAGCCATTAAGATATTCCTAACTACTACGGCGGAGTTTAGAAAAAGCATACGCAAGTACATCATAGGTGATCCCAGGTTCGAACAACTAAAGTCCAGGAGCTTGAGGTCTTTAATACTTGCCTGGGCCCGTAAAGAGTATAGAAACCTCACGAGAATGCACGAAGCGGGCGTCAAGGTCCCAAAACCCATAGCCTGCCTAAACAACGTCCTCGTGATGGAGTTTCTCGGAGAGAACCGTGTACGCTACCCGTTACTTATAGAAGTCTTCAAGGAGCTTACAGAAGAAGAACTGTACTCGATATATAAGCTGGTCGTGGCGGAGGTGGAAAAAATAACTTGCAGTGCAAAGCTGGTACACGGCGATCTTTCGGAGTACAACATTATGGTGAAACCCAACCTGGACATAGCGATAATCGACGTGAGCCAGGCAATCGACATAAATCACCCTAGTGCGTTTGAATTCCTAAAACGAGACGTGGAGAACATTTATAGGTTTTTTACCAAAGAAGCTAAACTTGAAGTTGGGGATTTACAGGCAATCCTAAACAAGGTGATTCCGTGTCTGGAGAGGAAAAAGGCCGCTTAATAATGGGTGTAACAAGAATCTATGAAAAAATTCCCGTGGAGCGTATAGGAGTTCTACTTGGCAGTAATGGGGCTGTTAAAAGGGAAATTGAAGAAAAAACTAAGACCATCGTATCGATCGACCCCGGCACCGGGGCCGTAATAATAGAACCCGCATTCCCGAACACCACTGCGTTAGAGCTTATTAAAGCGCAGAACGTTGTCCGGGCAGTAGGCTACGGCTTCAGCCCAGAGAGGGCTTTCAGGTTGCTGGAGGACGACCAGATACTGGAAGTCGTCGACGTGAGGCAGTACGTCAGCAACAAGCCCAATCATCTGAGGAGAGTACTCGGTAGAATAATAGGCGAGGAGGGAAAGACGCGGAGGATACTCGAAGAACTTACCGGTACGTATATATCGGTTTACGAGCCTTATGTCGCCATAATAGGCGACTACGAAACTGCCAGCATAGTTAAACGTGCAGTTGAAATGTTAATAGAGGGCAGGATGCATTCAACGGTATATAAATACGTAGATCGCGAGATGTTTTCGCTGAGAAGGAGGAGAATGACAGAGTTGTGGAGACGTAAAGAGCTTTAAGAGCACTAAGAGCACAATGTACTTCAGCTCACCCTTTCACGAGGTCTACTTATAAAGGACGTAGTTTTCAAATGTACATGGAACCCGATGAAGAGAGAACCCGGGTTAATGCGCTGAAAACGTGTTGAAAAGGCCCGCATTAAGAGGGTTCCAAGTGCTCCTGCTTCTAGCCCCTTGACAGGGCTTAAATTAAATAGACACTCAACGCAACGTCTATTCTAGAAAACTCTGTGGACAACTACTACTTCTACCTGGCTAACGCCAGGTACCTGGCTGATGAGCTGTTCAAGGGGTTCTGTACCTCCTTCACTTTCTTCGGGCATAGTTACGAGGACCCTGAGCGCCTTTAAACCAAAAGCTATAGGTTCTTCGTCCCAGGCCTCAAGGCCGTACTCTGCCGGTAGTCTCCGCTTTATCTCAGCTACTATATTTTCGAGATCCACGGACACGTCTTCGGGCAGTATCTTTAATACAACGGCTACTCTAGCCACTTGCACCACCTCAAGGACCTCTGAAACCACAGTTCGGGCAAATATACTCGACTGCCAGTTTACGGCACCTCTTACACCTTCTGATTACACCCTTACCGCAGTTCGGGCATGGGAACTCCGCACCATATTCCCCCGGTATGAGGGGCTTTTTACAACTAGTGCAGATTGCTGTAGCAACAATTTCTTTTGCTTCCCCGCTCACTATAAACACCCCCGCACTAATACTTACTTGGCTTTTTCATGCGTTTAAGAGCTTATAAACACTTCTACACTCAATGGTGAACTAGTTGAAGCAAGTTATTATAGTCAGGACAGATCTTAACATGAGCAAAGGCAAACTTTCAGTCCAAGTAGCGCATGCGGCCGTATCCGCAGCCATTGAAGCGCTCAATAGGTGTGTAGACTGGTTTAACGAGTGGTGGAATAGCGGTCAGAGAAAAGTCGTCTTAAAGGTATCCAACGAGAAAGAGCTTTTAGAGCTATACGAGAAGGCCCTGAATTCGGGCTTGCCAGCCGCGCTAATTGCTGATGCAGGCCTTACAGAGCTTCCTCCCGGAACGGTAACGGCCGTAGCAATAGGCCCAGCACCCGAGGAGAGAATTGATAAGATCACCGGCCACTTGAAGACTCTTTAAAGTGCAGAAACATGCTTATATACCCACACTTTCTCGACTACGTGACTGGATTGAAGTACACCGTAATGGATGAAAAGCTACCTTATGAGTTTAAGCTCTCACCTGAAACCTTCCACGTATTGGAGGTCGTCGACCTAGAGAGAGCTGGGTTTGATAAGGAGAAGGGTGAATATGCCGTATTAAGGTTGTGGAAGAAGGACGTTGAGATGCTCAAGGCCGTTGAGATCGTGTCGAGGAGAACGAACGTGCCGAGGTCAAACATATACTTCTACGGTATGAAAGATAAGAATGCCTTCACCGTATCTCATCTCTTTATCAGGTCACAACTATTGGAAAGAGAATGCCTCCCTTTGGTAATGGACAATATCAGGGTAGAATTGATCGGGTTCATACGCACGAGGCCTAAAAGGGCTTACTTCAAGGGCAATAAGTTCCGCGTATTCATAGACGCTGACACCGGCAATAAGACTAGGCTTCTGTCCCTGCTAGGAGAAATGGTAAGGGCGATCTCCCAGATGGGGTTGCCCGCGTACTATGGATATCAGCGATTCGGCTGGAAAAGGTACAATTCGCACGTACTCGGCAAGTACATATTGCTCGGTAGGGAAGACCTCTTCGCCGAAGAGTTTCTGAAAAGCCATTATCCCAGGGAAGACTACGAGTGTGCACTTAAAAGGTACCTTGGCGTGTACGAGCATCTAATTTACGAGAACACCTACAGGAAGATGCCCCTGGATAGGGGCTTTAAGGAAATAAATGCAAAAGTAAATAACATGTTCTTGGATGCGTACTCTAGCTTTCTCTTCAACATGCTCCTCAATACTCTCATAGAGAAAAGTGGTCTAGGCTCCCTGGACACGGAGCTGCCCATGCCCGGATGTATTGATGGGTTACGGTACTATGAGCCTATTTTACGGGTAGAAAATGTAGAACCGCGGTTACTTAGTAAACTTAAATGCTTCTATAGAACTGGCTTATTTAGACCCGTTGACAACGTTATTAGGGACGACCATGACCGGGTCATTTACGAGTTTTTCCTAGAGCCGGGTATGTACGCTACCGTTATTTTGAGAGAGCTGTTTAAAGACGGTTTAGTGCTCGAAGCCGGATAGGTGCCTGAGCTATTCAAAAATAATTTTAGCCTTTGTTCCACTAATTCTCTCTATGAGCAACTCGTACTGCTCTTTTGACCTCGCCAAGTACTTCCGGTCCCTCCTAGATATCCTTATGTTGATCATCTCCTCGCCCGTGGGGAGCCATATTTTGTTTACTCCTAGTAGCGAAGCTGGAGCTATAATTTGCTCTATGAGCTTCTTCAGGTCACTAGTATATTCCACGACTTTAACCCTCTTACCTATGCTGCTTGAAAGCTCTTTTTCGAGCGTTGCTATCTCAACGCCTTCAAAGCCGTTCTTTACGAGGACTACCACCTCGTCCGCTATACTGAGAGATCTCAGGTATTCGCCTTTTTTTAAGAACTTTAATTTATCTTCTAAGTTTATAAGCGCCTTTAACACTTCAATGTCGTCGACGGTGACTGCGCCAGATTCTATCTTGCGTTGACATGAGGGGCAGAAAACACCGCTCTTAATGCATATCTTGTCTAACGGGTATTTCAACTCCTGGTACACCATTACTTAAACGCTCTTTCTAAAACTACTGAGTTAAAGGTTTTAATACCTTGTTGTAAACTCTAATTTATTGGATGACCTGCGGTGGGCCCGTAGCTCAGCCAGGCAGAGCGGCGGGCTCCAGACTCCACTACGGGTCAGTCGACCGGTCGGGATGAAATCAGTCTGGAAGGGGTGACCCGTAGGTCGGGGGTTCAAATCCCCCCGGGCCCACTGTGAACTGCTCTTTCATAGTCTCTAACCTTTCCACGGCACTAACTTTTTAACCCAGAGTGTTAATTGAAGGATTGGTGTTGTGGGCCCGTCGTCTAGCCTGGTTAGGATGCCGCCCTGACGAGGCGGAGGTCCGGGGTTCAAATCCCCGCGGGCCCATGAGAGTGCTTCTATACATACACGTCAAAGTGGTGTTTTAAGCTATGTTAAAACACGTGAGGTTGGTGTTGAGGGCCGAAGAGCTTGAAGATGCGCATTTAGAGGGTGTAGCTAAGCTTGACCCGGAAATCATGGAAAAGTTCGGCATAGCTCTGGGAGACTTACTACTATTAGAGGGAGAGTACGAAACCGCCGCAATAGCCCATGCCGGAGATTCCGAAGATAGAGGTAAAGGTGTGATCAGGTTAAGCAAGCTAATGATGAAGAACGCGAAAATAGATGTAGGGGACCTCGTATACGTTGAAAAAGTGGAGCGAAAATACGCGAAAGTTGTTAAGCTGGCACCGGTGAGCTTCCACGCCCCCGTAGACACCACTATTGTGAGCAGAATTAAGCACAGCATCATCACCCTGCCCGTGCACGAAGGGAATGAAGTCTTAGTTACCATTGAAGGCGTAAAGGTGCCCTTTAAAGTTGTCTCGATAAGGCCCAAAGGCCCTGCAATAGTCACAGAGGATACTGAGGTAATAGTCTTCGACGAACCGGTGGGGGAGCTACCCCGCATCACGTTTGAAGACATCGGTGGATTGGAACCCGTCATTGAGAAACTACGCGATATAGTTGAATTACCCTTTAAGTACCGCAAAGTATTCAACAAGCTCGGCATAGAGCCCCCTAAAGGAGTACTACTTTACGGGCCACCAGGATGCGGGAAAACACTACTAGCAAAGGCGCTGGCGAACGAGCTTAACGCGTACTTCATAGTAATTAACGGTCCCGAGATAATGAGCAAGTTTTATGGCGAGTCAGAGCAAAAGCTAAGAGAGATATTTAAGGTAGCCAGGAAGAAGGCGAAGAAGTACCCCGCGATAATATTCATCGATGAGATCGACGCCATAGCGCCTAAGAGAGACGAGGTTACGGGCGAAGTTGAGAAGAGGGTAGTAGCTCAGCTACTAGCCCTAATGGACGGGCTTGAAAGCAGGGGCAATGTCATAGTAATCGCTGCTACGAATAGGCCTAATGCCATAGATCCAGCACTTAGAAGGCCGGGTAGATTTGACATTGAAATAGAAATACCGATGCCCGATAAGAACGGCCGACTTGAAATACTAAAAGTACACACGAGGAGGCTAAGGGAACTGGGGCTTCTCGATCCTCACGTAAACCTAGAAAAAATCGCAGAAGTAACACACGGCTTCACGGGTGCAGACCTCGCTGCCTTGGTGAAAGAAGCTACGATGAAAGCGGTAAAACGCGCAATAAAGGAGTGCGAAACGTGTGAACCGGAGACGCTACTTTCAAGAATTGTCGTTAAGAACGATGACCTCCTCTCAGCTTACAGGGGCGTTGTTCCGAGCGGTCTTAGAGAGATCTACGTTGAGACCCCCGATGTCACCTGGAACGATATCGGGGGACTCCACGAAGTGAAGCAGGTGTTGAAAGAAAACATCGAATTGCCGTTAAAGCACCCTGAAATTTACGAGAGGTTTGGTATAAAGCCCCCTCGCGGAGTACTACTTTACGGGCCACCGGGATGCGGGAAAACACTACTAGCAAAGGCTGTGGCTACTGAGAGTGGTGCTAACTTCATAGCTATTAGAGGCCCCGAAATACTGAGCAAGTGGGTCGGAGAATCCGAAAGAGCAATAAGAGAAATATTCAAGAAGGCGAGACTACACGCCCCGAGCATAGTTTTCTTCGACGAAATAGACGCCATAGCGTCTGTACGGGGATTCGGTGCCGATTCAGGTGTCACGGAAAGGGTTGTTACACAACTCATTACGGAACTCGACGGTATAAGAGACCTCAACAACGTGGTTATCCTCGCGGCAACTAACAGGCCTGACCTGGTCGACCCTGCACTACTGAGGCCTGGACGGTTCGACAAGCTCGTTTACGTACCCCCACCTGATTTTGAAGCTAGGCTAGAGATCTTGAAGATACATACTAGGTACTTACCCTTATCCACCGACGTAGACCTTTACGAATTGGCGAAGCTCACAGAGAACCATAGTGGTGCAGACCTCGAAGCGCTGGTCAGAGAGGCATTTATACAGGCTTTAAGGGAACACATATCAGTGAAGAGAATTGAAAGAAGGCATTTCCTCAAAGCACTCGAAACAGTGAAGCCCAGCTTGAGCGAGGACTTAGTAAAGTTCTACGTGGAGTGGAGCGAGAGAGTTAGACGTAGTCCTCCCAAAGTCGGCCTAAGACCCTCCGTCTACACGTAGAGGTGGGTGCCTCGTGAAAGATCACTTAGATGTGTGGAAGAAGATACCCTTACACCGAGCGGTACTAGAAATAGTTCTTTCGAAACCCGAGGGCATCACTGAATCCAAGCTTGTGGAGAGTTTGAAGAAAGAGTATGATGTTGAGCCGTCGCGCTCTGAACTTTACCAGGTACTCGTAAAACTGGAGTTACAAGGACTAATTAGCGTCGAGCCTGTAGGCAAGGAATTTCTCATAAAGCTCACGACGCACGCCCGCCAGCAGTTCTCAACGAGTAGCTAAATAAGCGTCTAAGTGCATATACTTGAATCGAGGGATATCCGTGGGCGTGGATTTAAAAGACCTAATACCAGCCGACATCAAGCTAATTATAAGTGATCTTAGGGCGTTGCGCGGCAAGGTCATAGCGATCGACGCCTACAACGCCCTTTACCAATTCCTAACAGCCATTAGGCAACCCGATGGCACACCTCTAATGGACAGCCAGGGGAGGATCACGAGCCACCTCAGCGGACTGTACTACAGGACGGTAAATTTGGTGGAGAACGGTATAAAACCCGTATACGTTTTCGACGGCATGCCCCCTGAACTGAAAGCTAAGGAGATAGAAAAACGTAGGGCTGTAAGGGAGGAAGCCGGTAAGAAATACGAAGAAGCTATAAAAGCTGGCGACCTCGAAGCAGCTCGCCGATATGCCGTGATGGCAGCCAAATTAACCGACTACATGGTCGAAGAAGCCAAGAGACTCCTAGATGCTATGAGCATACCCTGGGTGCAAGCCCCCGCAGAAGGCGAGGCCCAAGCAGCTTACATGACTAGGTGCGGTGACACCTACGCTTCAGCATCGCAGGACTATGACAGTTTACTTTTCGGGTCTCCGAGACTGATAAGAAACCTAACAATCAGCGGCAAGAGAAAGCTACCCAGGAAAGAGGAGTACGTTGAGATCTTTCCCGAAGTGATCGAGTTGAATAAACTGCTTTCAAAGCTGGGAATCACGCTTGAAGCGTTAATAGACATAGGCATACTCGTTGGAACGGACTACAACCCGGACGGGTTTGAGGGCGTGGGCCCGAAGAAAGCGTACCAGTTAGTGAAAGCCTATGGGGGCCTCGAGAAAATTCCCAAGTCTATGCTCAGGTCACCCGTCGAAGTTGACGTGGTTTCTGTGAAGAAGTACTTCCTAAATCCACCGGTCACGAGGAACTATAAACTTGAATGGGGTGAGCCCGACGCTAACCGGGTCGTAGAGATCCTCGTAAAAGAGCACGATTTCAGCGAAGAGAGAGTGAAGAATGCCTTAGAGAGGCTCATGAAAGCGTATAGAGAGCACATTAAGGGTTCTCAGCAAGGTCTGGCTAAGTGGTTCGCTAAGAAATAGTGGTCTTCACTCGGCCCGTATCTTCCAGCCGTGTTCACCTATTAGTGGAACGAAGACGCACTCAATACCCCACCTCCTGTGTAGCCTGCCTCCCCTTTTCTCGGCGATCAAGAGTCTTTGCATGTAGAAATCGCCAACGGGTATTATGAGCCGGCCGCCTTCCGCGAGCTGATCTACAAGGGGGCCCGGTACATTGGGGGCCGCCGCCGTCACTATTATCCTGTTAAATGGCGCTTTGTCCGGGTATCCCAGGGTTCCGTCTCCATGTATTACTGTAACGTACTCGCCGTAGCCCGCTCTAGCTAGGTTCTTCTTCGCGAATTCCACTAATCCCGGGACTCTCTCAACAGTGTATACATGGCCTCGCTTGCTGGGATCATGCCTAGCCACGATCTCGGCTAGTACTGCTGCTTGGTAACCAGACCCCGTACCCACTTCTAGCACTCTATCGCCGGGCTCCGGGTCAAGTTCTTCCGTCATGATCGCCACCATGTGAATGGCGCTTATGGTCTGACCATATCCTATAGGCAGGGGCGAGTCTACATATGCATACTCAACGAGGTGTTCAGGCACGAAGAGCTCTCGAGGTACGGCTAGAAGCGCTTTTATCACCTTCGGGCTCTTTAGGTACCCCATGAGAATTAATTGCTCCACTACTCTCTTTCTCTGCGTTTCAAAACTCACTACCTAACACCGTTATAGTGTTATAAAGTTATTCCTCCTTAATACTCTGTACGAGAATTGGGGATTTCGAGCGGAGTACGCAATGATATGCTACGAAGTGATACGAGCTAGGGGTCATAAAAACATCACCGCAACCCATAGGACTACCATGGAAATAACAAAAGACCCGCACTTGACGTTGCGGGGAGAGTGCATAATAGGCTTGGCGGCTGATAAGGGCGCCCTTGATCTAAGTGACGAGTTTAAAAACTGCTTGAAAACGATTAACTCCATACTCGTAATAGTGCTCGAAGTTAACGGCGGCGTCAAAGACTTCGTCCTAGCCGAAGGCCACCCCGACCTCATTTTAAGTGATAGAAGTAAGGTTATTGTCCGTAAGAGTGCTTACATAGAACCAGCAACTCTAGGCATAAGGGCTAATAAAGCCGCTGCCGACTTAAAACGTGAACTGGTAGACAGGCTTAGGGATCCCGGTAGTGTACTCACAGCTCATTTATACGTTATCGGGCTTAACGAGATCGCATCTATAGATCTCCGTTCTAGGCGCATACTCGAGCACCGGTTTACACTGTACAATGTGCCAGTTTTCGAAAACACCGGCTAGCTTCGCTCTCGCGTACTCCGGAGAGCACGTTGAAACCGTGTACAGGTGGAGTATACCTCGTGGTTTTAAAAGCTTTTCGTACACCTCGTAGTATTCGGTACTTTTCATTGGGAAATCCGCTATCAGCCGGTCGGCTACACCCTGCCTCAGGATATGTGGTAGCTCTACCGCATCGGAGTTTAATGGAATAATTGTGCTCTTAAGCTTCCTCCGGTTCAGTTTAATGTTTTCGACGAGCAGCTCGTATGCTACTGGGTTAAGATCGTTGGCAACTACTAGGCACCTTCTCATTGAGGCTATATGAAGCGTAAAGCCCCCAATACCGCTAAACACGTCGACCACGACTTCGCCGTTCTTGGTTAGCTGGGCTACACTGCGGTGTTCTTCCGCGAGCCTCGGATTAAAGTAGACTTCACCCAGCTTGACTCTCATTTCGATCCCATACTCCTTCACGGTGATCTCCCTAACCTCTTCACCCCATAAGAGCTTTAGGAGGGGTATTCTAAAAACATCATTAGTTTCCTCCTTAACCCACACGGCTTTAACGCGTGGATAAACCTGCTTAATGGCCGCAATGATGTCTTCCGCTCTTCTGAGCTTCAGTACGTTTTCTCTAAGTATAACGACGTTTCCAACTACGTCGAGTGATGGAAGGGGCGCCTTTACGATTTCTCGTAGTGGGGGAGAGCACTCAAAAACGGGTAGTCTCGTAAACGATAATTCCAGTTCGCCGGGCGCGTTCACCCTGACTGGGACGATTACGCTATTACCGGCTCTCGTAATCAAGTGCTCGCGGTCGAGGATGCCCCTTCTTCGTAGTTCTTTAATAGCCCTCTCAGCAAGCGTCCTCTCGATACTTATACATAGAGGCATTGCACGGACTCGACCCCGCTTCTGGGAGTATACTACATGGTTAATGGCGCAAATATAATTTGTTAAATGGAGATTTTAAAGGATGTAGCGGTGCTCGTATTGGCGGGCCCATTCATCAAAGTAGTGGTGGTTTACAAGCCTATAGACAAGTGCATGAGCATTGCAGAAAAAGCGGCAAGGGAGTTTAAGCAACGTGGTATCGAGGTATTCACGCTAACCGTAGACGACATCTCAACACCGAGAGGCACGTTTTTTAGCGGCTTAGAGGACGCCGACCTTGTGGTTAGTATTGGGGGCGACGGCACGTTCATGAGATCCGCCAAGGCGTTTTCACGCGTTTCCCTCATCTTACCGTACCCCTGCGGTAGAAGGAACGTTTACTACGAACACGAGCTACCGGAGATAGGCGATGTGGTTGAAAGCGCGCTAAGTGGGTCTTTTTACCTGGAGTTTTTACCTATGCCGAGTGCTTGCCACGATCAGAAGTGCGCTTCGTTTCTCAACGACCTAGTAGTGGTCAGCACGGACTTGGGCAAAGTCTCCAAGTACACGGTTGAGATCACGTCGCCGCTAATAAGAACGACTCTAACGTTCGAAGGAGACGGCGTCATTGTGAGCACTGCGGGGGGTTCAGGCGGGCACAACCTATCTGCCAGGGGCCCTTTAATAACGCCGCTCCTAGAGGCCTTAACAGTAACTCCTATAAACCCCCTCCAGGTCGGAGTAACTAGCATGGTAATACCGGCTTTCGCTAACGTTTCGATAAAGGTGAGGAACAGGGCATATGCGTACCTCGATGGAGACCTCTTCTCGGTCCTCGAAAGAGACGATAGTGTAGACTTGCCTGGAAACCTGGGCTACGTAAAGGTTATAAGGCTGAAACCCTTCAGAGACCTTATGAGGGCTGTTTTTGAGTCACGTAGACACATCTTCTAGCAGAAGAGTAGCAGTGGTACTGGATACGGGGGCGCTACTGGCGAAGTACTATAGGCTTATCCCGAGGCTGGACATTGACACGTATACGACTCCTAGCGCTGTTTGTGAAGTCAAAGACCACGAGAACAGGACCGCCCTCGCGGAAGCTATCGATCTGGGCCTTGTGAAAGCGGTAGCTCCCCGGCAACCCTATGTAAGCACAGTAATGCAGGCTGCCGTTAAAATAGGTAGCGTACACAAGCTCTCGATAACTGACTTGGATGTAGCCGCCTTGGCAGTACAATTACGGAGCTCCTATCCGGAGGTCGTGGTCATAACAGATGACTATGAGCTCGAGAACCTTCTTGCACACTTAGGAGTGAGCTTCAAGCCATTAAGGACGCATGGAATCCGAGAGCTGAGAAGATTCATAGCTATGTGTCCAACGTGCGGCTACGTACCCGGTAAGCCAGGCGAGGAGACGTGCCCGCTATGCGGTACAGAGATTTCGAGGAGAAGATCTACTTAGTAAGAACTGCTATGAAGTACCCGGGCATGTCCTCGGTGAAGGGCGAAAACCTGTAAGCCACTATTCCCTTATACGACACCTTCTCGGCGTAGGGTGGGGGTTCTTCGGGCTCCATAGGGGTGAGACCAAGCTCTTCCACTGCGTATACGACGTTTTCCTCATTCTCATCCACGGTCAGGGTACACGTCGAGTACACTAACACGCCTCCCGGCTTGAGGATGCCGCTCGCCGCCTTCAAGAACTGTTTCTGGTAACTCGATAGACTGGTTACATCTTTGAGCGTCCTAGTATAATCTAGGAGTGGCCGGACCCCCAGGTTACTACACGGAGGGTCTATAAGTACTCTGTCCGCGTTATGCACGTTAAAATCCACGTGAACGTACCTGGAGTCTGCTGGCACCACGATCACGTTTACGAAGAGGCCGAGCTTAGTGAGGGTTGTTCGCAGTTCTTCGACCTTTTTTTCGTTCCTGTCTATCGCGATTATTCGCGATCTTCCGCGCGTTAATTGAACGATGTGACTTGTCTTGCCTCCGGGAGAGGCGTTCATGTCGATGACCAGCTCGCCAGCACGGGGTTTAAGCACGTGCGTCGTGATGATGCTAGGAGCGCTCTGCGGGTAGATCAGCCCCTTAATGTAGGCCTCCGTATCAGCTATTCTGGGTGCTTTATAGGGAGAACAGACATTTATGCCAACTAGGCCACGCTGCTTGTACAGTATTTCGCTGTACGAGTGTACTGCCTTAATGCAGGCCACGGGGACCCCCTTCCCGGTAACGGCCAGCAGGAGCTCGCCCTCCTTAAACGGCTTGGCCTTTAACACGCCTGGTCTGTACAGGTTTGCACCAAGTAGTAGTGATACAGCCGTCTTCACGTCTACTGTTATGGTCTTACTGCTAGGACACTCCAGTGCGAAGGGACCTTCGATTTCGAAGTACACTGCGTCCGGAACGTACTCGTCAGGGTGCGCTATTACGCCTTCTTTACCAAGTAACCCGATCACAGCCTCCCTAGTGGCCTTGATGGTGTTCACGCGCACGTAGAGCCTCTTAGAAGGGAGTGCTAGTAGCTCCACGAGTTTAAGCGCTAGGCTTCCATACGCTCTTCTAAGCTGATTTAGCACGCCGTCCTTAAGCACGGCAGAGCACACCTACCGGTAATTATATTTAGGAGTATGTGAAAATTATTGAAGTTGAGCAATGAGGTGATGCGAAGATGTCTTCAACGAGAATATCTGAAAAGGACCTCGTAGAGGCTTTGATGGAGAAGCAGGAGAAGAAGGCTGACGAGAAGCAGAAATGGGTAAATAGGATTCTTAAAAGCGCGAAGCAGTACCACAAAATGTGCCCATACTTCGACAAGAGGACTAAAATGTGCTTCATAGCGATGGGCGCCAGGTGCGATAGGGAGGGGAAGTTCGACGCGTGCCCAGTATTTAAGAGTTTCCTCGAAAGAAAGTACGAAGAGTACAGGGCCAAGAACAAGCCGCTTCCATTGGACTTCACGGATGTCGTGCTATCGCCGCTCTAGGTGGAGTTCTTGGAGGAAAGGCTGTACACGGTTAAGGTCCCCGCAAATATAGAGTTGGAGTATGATAGACAAAACGACATATTGTACATATACTTCGGCGACGAGAGGGTGGCTGACGAGGAGGTCTTGAGCGAAGACGGCGACATCGCGCTAGGCTTCAAGGACGGTAAGCTGGTGTTCCTGGAGATCATGAGGTTTAGTGACAAAATAGGGGGCTTCATTCTTTAGCTTCGCGCGGCAATACCCTCGTTTAAACAGTTCAAAGTCCTTACAAAACACTATTTTCCTTCTACTGCAATGAGTAACGAATTGGGAGTTGAATATGGAGCACTCGTACCCTTTAATCGTGAAGGGCATTTGGTTCGATGAGTCTTCGAAAACCCTCTGCTGGATGAACACCCTGAAACTACCACACACAGAGGAAGTAGTGTGTTCGAACGACCCTTTCAGAGTTGCAAGGGCTATAATAGACATGGAAATTAGAGGGGCACCTGCCATAGGGGTTGCCGCTGCCCTCGTACTAGGTGCCTATGCCCTCAAGATCTCCGACTACCCGCTAGAGGTATTCATGAAGTACATGAGGTCTGCCATGGAAACGCTGCTACAGACCAGGCCGACCGCATACAACCTATTCTACGCAGTATCGAGACTTGGCAGAGCTCTAGAAGACGCGGCGGCGAGGTCGAACGACACGCACTACTTGGCGGAGTCCCTGCTCAGGGAAGCCGTAAACGTGTACCGCGAAGATGTGGAAGCCAATATTAGGATTGGTGAATACGGTGCCGAGCTCGTACCGGATAACGCTACTATACTAACGCACTGTAACGCCGGCGCGTTGGCCACTTCAGCTTATGGAACAGCGCTAGCAGTTATTAGAATAGCCTGGTACAAAGGCAAGAAAATCAGGGTCATCGCGACAGAGACGCGGCCTGTTTTGCAAGGTGCGCGCTTAACTGTTTACGAGTTAATGAGAGAGGGCATTCCCGTAACGCTCATAACGGACAACGCCGTAGGCATGGTGGTTAGAAAGAACTTAGTAGACCTCGTAGTCGTTGGCGCTGACAGGATAACCAAAGACGGTTACGTCGTTAACAAGATCGGGACCTACATGGTGGCTTTAGTAGCCAAGAGGCACGGTGTACCGTTCTACGTGGCTGCACCAACAAGCACTATTGACTTGGAGAGGACGATAGACCGGGTTATCATAGAGGAGAGGAACCCCGAGGAGGTCAAGCGTGTGCAGGGCAACCTGATAACGTTAAAAGACGTCAATGTGCTCAATTACGCGTTTGACGTAACGGACCCCGACCTGGTGTCAGCCATAATTACTGAGCGAGGGGTAATCCGCCCGCCAATTCCAGAAAACATATTGAACTTATTTAAACCGTAGAGGCGAACCCTTCGGTTTTTAAGGCGAACTTTTGCGACGCTACTTCCTTGAACCTTATAGCATTGTCTAGCATTTTCACGTTGTTGAACATTACGTAGCCGGTCTTAAACTCCTCTTCTAGTAGCATGGAGCAGAGCTTTACCAGGTCTTCGTCAGTGTAGTTGTAGCTGTAGTTCACCTCGCCTGGACCTATTCCGTGAAGCCTCGTGTAGAGCACGCCCATGTTGTGCCTGTAAAGCGGCTTACTCTTAAATATATCGGTTACGTGCAATACATCGAACTTCTCGAAGACCACCTTCAATTCCGGTAGCTTGAGCAAGGGACCCCGCACTTCCCAGCCGATGACTACATTACCTCCGGCACAAGACGCAGCATTTTCGAAAAACTCCTTCACCTGCTTAATTGTCTGCTCCGTTGCGGGCATGCTTGATGGCGTTTGAAGAACTACTATCTTCGCTTTGAGGGCTTTCGCTATTTCCAAGGTCTTCTCAAACGCCTCAATGTTCTCGCGCGTGGGCTTTAAGTAACCGTAGTTTTCCAAGCTACCCGCGGGCCTCTTCTTCATCTTTCTCCAAGTCGGTGACGTGTAGGGGTGAGTGATGACTTGCCACGCTTTAACGGTAAATTCAAAGCTTTCAGGGGCTTCACGCCTAATTTCCTGGGCCCATTCCAAGCTAGGTAACTCGTAGAAGGTATTTTGGAGTTCAACCACGCCGAGTAGCTCGTAGTACCTTTTCCTCGCCGTGGGGAACCCACAACACCCCACTTGAACGCGCTTCATTAGGCCTCCCAACGCTACACCATCTTTACTATTTCGACGTTTTTAACCGGTTCAAGGGTCTTGAGCCCGTCTTCGATCGTGTCGATGTCCGATATCCCGCTTCTCCCCATATCCACGATCATCTCGCACTCCCCGAGCTCCTCTCTTTTCAGCACTATGCACTTCGTGGATACGATGTCGATGTTCCTAGAAGCGAGAAACCTAGTTATTTCGGCCAGTACGCCCGTTCGGTCTTCGACTACGAGTCGTAGTTTCAATAATTGGGCTGCTATAGGTAGCGGTACGAGCTTTATCTCCTTGGAGTTCCTATCAGCAATCATCAGCAGGTACATTCCTTCACGTATGTTAAACAACTCCCGTATGGCAGATGGTATTGTAATGCGTCCTTTCGAGTCTACTTTAACTGTTTCCTCTATAGACATGTTCGTTACCACCAAGCACTGATAACCCAAATTCCCCCTTTTTATTAAAATCCGCCGATCAGCGGCGACGCCTAGATCTCGAAGGGAACGGTTGAGAGCACCTTCACCTTAAACGGTTGAAGCCTCTCTTCCCATGCAGACCCAAGCCCCATTACCACCACGACGTCAACTACTTCTGCCCTCGACTTCGCCAGCATGTGAATTACGGACTCCAGTGTCTTACCCGTGTACACGACATCTGCGAGAATAAGCACCTTGTCCTTGCGCGTGATTAAGTCCCTGTCTAGGTAGAGTATTTCTATGTCCTTGGGCCCCTTCATCACGGTTATGCTGTAGTACTGTACTCCGGGGTAGCTTTTTCTCTTCACGAGGACTATTGGTGCCCCAAACTCCGTTGAAAGCATCGTTGCGATCGGGAGTACGGCTTCCGCCGTCGCCACGATCTTCGTTATCTGCTTGTCAACGAGGTCGAGCATTATCATAATGGACAGTAACCTCGCTATGTAGGGGTCTTTTAACACTCTGAGGAGGTCTATTATTGGGCTTTTCTCCCTTTCAACAAGGTCCTTTAGGAGGTACCCCAGATCTAGGGACAACGCGGTCTTGGCTAGTATCCTCACGGCGTGATCGAAGCCCGGTATTATAGACCCCTTCACGTACCTGCACAATACCGATTCCGGGAGACCGGTCAGCTCGTATAGGTCCCTGTACGAGAGTACGGGTTTTACTAGCCTCAAGACCTCCGAGGCCAGGAGCCTCATCTTAACCTTGTCGGCCTTGCTACGTCCGTAGGCCTTTACAAGCTTCTCGGCGAACAGCTCTACTTCCCGTTCACGGGGTCTTCTTATTATCAGTACCCTCCTACTCCAAGCCCGCAAAATTAGAGCACCATTCTAGTAGTTAATAAGGTGTTTTGAAGTCTTTATATTTAAGGCGATGAGCGGGGTTTTAAGTACTGAGACTACTGATGACAAACCCACGCGGCGAGCGGCTTGAGCTATGAGTGTCGTTTAGAACCAGCAATTAACAAATTTAAAATTAAGAACATCGAAGAAGCTGTTATCGAGGCCGCAGCCCTTGAACTGGAGTACGTGAAGGTCTGCGGAGCGTGCTACGAGTTTACGATATGTGTGTATATTCATATATCGCTAGAGCCCGGTAGCTGCTGGGCTGAACTGGTAGGCGTGTCTGTAACTGTCAGTTCTAGCACTGAGGTTGATGAGCGGGTGCACCTCCTATTTAAACACGCCTCCTTAATTGTAAGCAACACTAGTACGGGTACGAGTGTTTTTTACGTGATGAAAGAACATAGTCTCGGGGTATACTATTTGCTCTGCAGAGGCATTAGCGCTGAGTGGAGAGGTTACGAGCCCGTGGACTACGAAGAGATTAAAGAGCTTGCAGGGGAGTGATCTCCTTGCCCATAGTTTTCAGGGTGAAGAGGTGGCTTGAAGAGGAGGAGTTCCAGGAGCTGCTTAAAGTAGCCGATTACCTGGGCTACGAAGCAGGCTACAAGAAGTTCAAAGTCAACATCGAGAAGGCTTTGAGAAACGGATACCTAGTAGAGGACGTGAAGGGCTTGCTAGAGGAATACGCCGCGGAGATCGAGGGCTCTATGGGCGACGTTGAAAGGGCGCTCGAAGATTACTACCCGGTCTTCGAGTGGTCACCCACCAAGGGGGTTATACGAATACGCCTGTCGAGGCTCGTGTATAACGTAGTTAAAGAGCACTTGAAGAGGACCGGCTCTAAGCGCAGTGAGGTAATGGACGACAAGGTGGTAGTGGAGGTATTACCGTACTACGTGCAGGAAGTAGCGAACTACTTCAAGAATCTGGGCTTACGGTTTATTGATGTAAATAACATTTTACGCGAGAAGCATCTCGGGCTCGAGCCCGAGCTAAAGGGCGTGAAACTTAGGCCCTATCAGGAGGAAGCCTTAGATAAGTGGTTTGAAAACAAGTGCCGCGGAGTGATAGCCCTCCCCACGGGCTCCGGAAAAAGCCTCATCGCCATAGCCGCGATCGTGAGGTTACGCGCGAGGACGCTCATCGTCGCATACACCAAGGAGCAGGTATTCCAGTGGCGTGACTTCATACTGGAGTACACTACCTTGCCGGCAGGCATAATCGGCTTGTTTTACGGTGAGGAGAAGAGGTTGGCGCCAATCACCATTACCACCTATCAGAGCGGCTTCAGGAACATAAATGCTATTTCACCGCACTTCAGCATGATCGTGGTGGACGAGGTCCATCATCTGCCGGCCGAGAAGTTCAGGCACATAGCGCTTCACAGCCTCGCCACCTACAGAATGGGGCTTTCCGCTACCCCTACTCGTGAGGATGGCAAGCACGAGGAGTTATTCCCCCTACTGGGCGGGATAGTGTACTATAAATCGCCATCCGAGCTGGCGGAGAAGGGCTATCTGGCGCCATATGCCATTATAACGATTAAGGTTAAAATGAGCCCGCAAGAGCGCAAACTATACGAAGAGCTGCGGAGAAGGTACAGGGCCCTTGCAGGTGGAAAGAAGTTCCAGGAAATACTGGAAGAAGCCCGCCGCGGTAATCCTAAAGCTGCCGAGGCTCTCGGAGTACACAGCGAAATGAAAATGCTCTTAGCGAAGTCGATAGCAAAAATTGAGAAAGCAGTAGAGCTCGCGCTATCCGAGTACAAGAAGGGCAGTAAGGTCATAGTGTTCACGCAGTACGTCGACCAGGCTAAAGAGGTCGCGAAAAGGCTGGGCAGCCTACTACTGACCGGCGACACCCCCGAGGCCGAGAGAAAGAACGTCTTGGAGGTCTTCAGGAACTCTTCTCAGGGAATCCTGGTGGTCACAACGGTCGGAGACGAGGGGCTGGACATACCGGATGCGAACGTCGGCATAATAGTGTCCGGTACCGGTTCTAGGAGACAGTTCATTCAACGGTTGGGAAGGCTCCTAAGGCCCAAGGCCAGCGGAGTGCGCGCGGTGCTATACGAGATTGTATTGGAAAGGACCCCCGAGGAGTACTACGTCGAGAAGCACAAGCTAGCGGAGATGGGTGACTTCATATAGCAAGCGGTTGTAGTAGGCTAAGGGCTACTAGCTACCACGTCTATTAAAGCCTGTATTATGGGTGCGAAATCCTCCGGCCTGCTCGGACAGCAGAAATGAACGCTCCTTACACTGTTCTCTAGAGTTAGCCACACGAGTGGTTTAAACGCGTTTACATCGCTGCAAGCTACTAGCACCAACTTGTTTTCCTTAAGCGCGTTCGTAACGAGCTTCTCCACGCCTTCAACGTCGATCACGGCAATCCAGGGCCTTTGAGCGTACTTCAGCGCGAGGGTCTCTACTGTTACCGCGGTACAGGGAGGGCAATTGCCGTGTGGCCTCAACTCCATACGCTCTTCTCTTAAACCCGTACATTCCAGTAATGATTTTACCACGTGCGCGAGCAGTTCAGGTTTCACCCACGTGTATTCAGCCCACGCATCTTTCACTACGCGGAAGACCCGCCCCCTTCCGTGCAGGGGGGGCTCGGCCTCCATGTCTACGATAAGCGCGGGAAACCCCACTGCTATGGCCAGGTGCTCGCCACCGACGTCGACCTCGATGACCACTGGTTCGTGCGTGATCCCAACTCTATCCACGCCGAGGTCTACGAGTTCTTTAAGGGTGGTGTAAAGCTCTCCCGGCTCGAAGAGGTTTATTTCCTTGATGTAGGATCCTGAGGGGATGCGCGGCATGCGGATCTACGTGCATAGTGGTAGGTTGCGCGCCTATAAAAATCATTTTATTTTATTCGCAGACGTCACTTATAGGGCTGGACGCTATTCTTTTACTTTCAACTTTATTTCGATAATGCTAACTCTAGCCTCTCTGCCCTGTGGATTCGTCAGCGTTTGGCTACCAATCTTGATGTCGTCTACGTCGACCTTGCCCGGTAGGAACCTGTTCTTTATTATCTCGACGGTGTCCACCGCCTTGCTGATTGCCCTTCCTCTCGCCTTGATGTATACCTCTTTTACCCCCTGGTGCACTAGGGTTAGTACGGCGATTACGTAGTTCATTACAGGCTTCTTGCCTACTAATACTGTGTTTGCGCTTTGCGGCTGAGCCATTTCTTTATCCCCTTAGACTTATATCTCAAAATATCACTCACAGCTGTGAAATTTAAAAACTTTTCTCTACCGGGCAAGGCCGCTGAACACCCCCGTCCTCGCGTCCTCACGAATCTTTTAAGAGGGCCTTCCAAGCCCCTCCACGCTAACTGGGCACCTACCGGGACCTCTAACTGGCGGCATTGATGGGAGGCTAGCGAGAAACGTGGTATAGAGTGCGAACCATGCCCTCCGCTGAAAAAGCGTGAACGCTATTGGAGGATTAGGGTAGTAGAGAATCATCTCTACCCTCAGCTTAGTTGTGCCTCTACGGGTCTAGTGGTGCGTGGTTGCGGTGGAGTAGTTAAGGTGAAACATGTAAACGGTAATACATCCTCTTGCACCTTAAAAACCACGCGCCACTTTACATTTGATCAACGGGTGGATATGTGGACGCTGTCATTCCGCTGTACAAATCTGCGTGCCCGATCTGCGGAGGGGACGCCGCCTCAACCGACATAGAGCTTCGCGGATCCTGTGAAAACTGTGCCCACAGGTGCGATCCCACGTTAAACGCGCTCATGAGCTTCGTTACTAGTAACGAAGAAGAGCTCATATCCTTCTTCGAGAAGGTGACGGGGCTCAAGCCCTGGGGCGCGCAGAGGCACTGGTTGAAGCGCCTCACACGGGGCGAAAACACCGTCTTAATCGCCCCCACGGGTGTGGGCAAAACCACGTTACTCATGGTTTACGCGCTTCACTCCGTTGCTAGAGGAAAAAGAGTGCTCTACGTTACCCCCACGAAGTCCTTGTTGAACCAGACCTATGTAAAGGTGGAGGAATTCGCTAAGAGGGTGGGGCTAGACCCCTCCAAGATCCTGTGCTATAACTCTAACCAGTCCAGAAGAAGCCGCGAAATCGTCCTCAACCGCATCGAGAACTGCGACTTCGGGCTACTCGTAGTGACTAATAACTTCCTGCTAAAGAACCATGAAGCCCTGTTAAGATGCAAAGTAGATGTTGTAATAGTAGATGACGTGGATAGCCTCATAAAGAACGAGAGGGGCGTCTATAACCTCGTAAGGCTACTAGGCTACAGCGAGAGATCGGTAGAGCTGGCGAAGAGAAGATTAAACCTCCTCTGGAGGATTTTACTGGGCAGGGCATACGGTAAGAACGTAGACGAGCTAGTCAAGCAGTTCATCGAACTCGATAGGGAGCTCGAAGCAGAGCTCACATCCACCAGGTCCAGTCAGCTTGTTGTAGCCTCTGCCACGGGTAGGAGCCGTGGACTTGCAGGTAGACTGCTAAAAGACCTGTTAAAAGTGGACTTGTCTGGGATAACCGTGTATGGGCGCAACGTGACTGACAGCTATGTGCTCGTAAAAGACCCCGAGGAGCTCGCTAAACACGTACTAAGCGTCGTGAGCGCCCTTGGAAAGGGCTGCCTGCTGTACATCTCTCCACGCCACCCGCTCAGAGAGGCCTACGAGCGCGTCGTTGAGAGAATATTTGGCGAGCTCGAAAAGATGGGCTTGAAGGCATCACCTGCTACCTATAGGGCAATCGCCGACTTTACGAAGGGCTCGCTGGACGTCCTGGTGGGGTACTCCACGTACTACGGTACCAGCGTGAGGGGGCTGGACTCGCCAGTACACATAAGGTACGCCATTTTCCTCGGGACGCCGGTGTTTGCCGTTAGCTTGGAGAGCTTCCTTGCGAAGTTGAACATGCTCTCGAGGATCCTGATCGAGGTTTCAGGTAGGGGGGGTGACCCGGCCCTAAAGAAGCTCGCGGTAGAGGTTCGTAAGAAGTCACTTACATTATCACCGTCTGAGAGAAGGGTGCTTAGCCTGTGCTTAGCGGGTAAAATCCCCGAGAGCGCCGTTGAAAGCGTGCACAAGTTATCGGCGCAGTACCGGGAAATAAAGGAAGCCTATTCCAGGGCTTTAAGTGCTGTGAAGGAGGCGCTGGATAGGGAGCGCGTCATGGTTGTTGGAACAATGACGCTGGTTCGTTCAGGAGACAAGTACCTTGCCTTGATACCGGACACTATGACTTACATCCAGGCATCTGGCAGGACGAGCCGGCTGATGGGGAACAGGATGACCCGCGGCTTCTCACTGATAGTAGAGCACTACGACTTGAAAAACTTAGTCGCCGGGCTAGAAAGCAGGCTCAAAGCCTTTAGTAGAGACGTGGAGTTTAAGCCGCTGGATAACGTCTCCCTCTTCGAGGAAAAGAAGTACGTGGTGGCGAGCAGGGAGGGCTCCGAAGGCACTGAACTGGCATACCGCTCAGTCCTACTGGTAGTGGAATCGCCTACGAAAGCCAAGACCATTGCTAGGTTTTTTGGGAGGCCGTCTGCACGGAGGATCGGGGATGTCAACGTGTACTCCATTCCAGTTAAACTAGGCAGTGAGGTAGTCGAGTTCAACGTGGTCGCAACGCGGGGCCACGTATACGACTTAACCGTGAACAGTGAGTGCGGGTTTTACGGGGTCTTGGTGAAGCCCTCCACTATTGCGCCGATCTACACGACCATTAAGAAGTGTAGGCTTTGTGGAACGCAGTTTGTCGACTACGAGAAGTGCCCCAGGTGCGGTAGCCTCATGTACTCGGACTCCAAGCAAGTCATCGCTGTTCTCAGGAAACTCGCCACAGAGGTTGAAGAGGTTTACATTGCCACGGACCCCGACCTTGAAGGGGAGAAAATAGCGTACGACGTCTACGTAGCGCTCCGCCCCTTTAACAGGAGTATTTGGCGCATCGAGCTCCACGAAATTACGCTATCTGAGCTCTTAAAGGCTATCCAGAGTAGACGGTACATCGACAGAAAGCTCGTCGAGGCCGAGATATACAGGAGAGTGCTTGACAGGTTCCTGGGCTTTTCACTCAGTTACAAACTGCAAAGCACATATGGCCACAAGTACCTGGGTGCCGGCAGGGTTCAGACGCCCGTTTTAGGGCTAGTCATCGAAAGGTATAGAGAGCACGTCAACAAGAAGTGCAAGAAGGTGATAATCACAACCGATAGTCCCTTAAAGTACTCATTTTCAATTCACCTAGAGAGACACCAGGTGGACCTGGTTGAAGCGTTGAGATGTACATCCGAGTTGACGGTGATCAGGGAATCCGAGGAGGTGGTTGAGGTACATCCGAAGCCACCGTACACCACCGACGAGCTACTCGCGGATGCCGCGAAGTACGGTATTTCCGTCGATGTCGCAATGAGAACCGCTCAAGACCTCTTCGAGTCCGGCCTAATAACTTACCATCGAACTGACTGCACGTACGTTAGCTCAACTGGGATGAAGGTTGCTTCCGAGTACCTCTCTTCGCGGGGGCTTAAAGAGTACTTTAAGCCGAGTCACTGGGGCGCGCAGGGAACACACGAAGCCGTGCGGCCGGTTTATCCGCTAGACCCCGAGGGCCTGGTACAGGCGGTTGAGGAGGGCATCGTGCCCGCTGTCATCCCGTTAACAGGCCTTCACCTAAAGCTGTACGGCTTGGTATTCAGGAGGTTCATTGCAAGCCAGATGAAGCCGTTTAAGGCCATTAAAGCAGTGTACTCCATCACGCTAGGTGACAACGTCCTGGGTAGAGTGGAGGTCTATACTAGCATCCTGGAGGGTGGTTTCAACCTGGTTGAGCCCGTTAAAGTTTACAGCGAGCTGAAGGGGCTTGACAGGTTTAGCGTCAAGGTCCGCGACGTCAAGATCGTGGATTCTAGTATGGTGCCGCTATACAGTAGTGGTGACGTCGTGCTCTTGATGAAGAGGCTTTCTATTGGTAGGCCCAGCACATACTCCAAGATACTGTCGAGTATTAGGAGGCACGGCTACGTCGTGGAATCTAAGGTCAAGAAAAAGCTCATTCCCACTAAGCGAGGTATTGAGGTGTACGAGTTCCTCAGCAAGCACTATCCTGAGCTGGTTTCCGTAGAGGTGACGAGGAAGATGGAGGCCGTTGTGGACATGATCTCTAGAGGGGAGGTTACGGGGTACGAGGCAATACAGGGTGTTCTGCTCTCCCTAGCGGGGTTAGGCCTCATCGAGCCCGCGCTAGTACCTCCTCTTAATCTTAATGGCGATATAAGGCTTAACCTTGCCTTTGACAACATCGCTACCAATTGATACGTTAACGAGCTCAACGCTATCCTTCATCCGGTATAGGACCGCGTTGTACAGGTCCACTGCCTTACTAATGAACCTGCCATGCCCCTTCAGCACGACTACCTCTGCACTTTCCTGGAACAGTAGCGCGATCTCAATTAAGTACTCTTTAATGGGCTTCTTGGATACTACCAGAACCCTCTCAGCATCAGTACTCATGACTTAAATCCCCTTCTACTACATTTGAACCGTTGCGAAAATAAAAACACGACCCGGTAACAATTCCATTTAAAACCAATTGTTCTGGGGGATGGCTGCGACTGTACACGCCCTGTTCCGACATGAACGTCAAATGAACGCTCATTATAACCGGGGAGTTCGACCCCCCAGTTGCGGCTGGAACCACACCTCAAGGACTCCCCCCTATCCTTCAACTGGATTACCAAATTGGAGTGCAAAAGCAGTAGTCACGTTTACTGGATGGTGTTTGTATAATGAAGTTGAATACACAATAGACAGTAAACAAGCTGGATGCTAATACCCTTCATAAGTACCTAATCTCCCTACTATGACCAGGCAATGGTAGCCATGTAGTAGGCTACCTCGCAGTTGAAGGATAGGGGGGAGTGCTGAAAAGAGCACCGAGCTCGTTTTAACCAAGGGTTCGACCCCTCAATTGCGACTCCACAACCCCCTCCGTGCCCCCCGGGGAATTGCTTAAGAGACGCGTAAAACATACAATTAAATGGGGGCCGGGGACCCGCTCACGCCCAGATGCCCTAGTGAAGGGTGAGGAAACTCCGTGCACCCCGCGGCAGCGCGGCCCCGTAAGGGGCACGGGTAGCCCCCGTGGCAACGGCACAGAAACGGTACGGCCACTACGAGATGGCGATGACACCATCCAACCCCCGGTAACGGGGGTCGCAAATGGTAGAGGACCGTGGTGGAGGCGTTGAAACGGCCGGCCCGCGCGGTGTAAGGCCCGGGCCCGGGATGAGGTGCCGCGTGACCGGTATGGGCCGCTTAGACAGATGCGGGTAGACAGAACACGGGTTACGCCCCGGCCCCTCCGCCATTCTCGGAGTTTACCATATTGCATGGGTTTTCGTTACCCCAGCACTCAGCTATTACCTCCATTAATTCTTCGTTGCTACCGGCCTTCGAGTACTCTTCTAGTAGCTCCTTGTTTAGCTCGTGAAAGGTTGCCATCCACTTGTAGAGACCCAGTAGCTTCTCGTAGTACTCCAAGAAGCCCGTAAGGTATACTGCGGCTGCAACGGCTTCTACGCTTGAGAGCATGCAGAGCTTACCATAGTTTACCGGGTTACCCGGAAACAGTGGAGGGAGCTTAACGTGAAGGCCTCGGATGCCCTTGAATCTCCCTGCACTAAGCTTCTTCCAGCTAGCATCTACCACCACTATGCCGTGTTTAAGAATCCTTTCCTTAAGCCACGCGCCTAGGTACACCCTGCTAAACGGGTTTAACACTACAGGGGCCCCCCGAACACCCCTCTTGTTAATGGGCTCGGCGATCCCCATCTTTATCATCTTCAACGCCGTGTTCTTGCCCGGGTCATCTTCATAGTAGAGAATAGCGTACACGCGAATGCCCATGGTGTAGCCCTCGACGTGAAGCTTATTATCTTCTAGGTACTAATATTGGCGAGGGGGTGTAAATGCCTGAAAACAAGAAGGCCGCGATAATACTAATTCAAACTGAAATAGGTGCTGAAAGCAAGGTTCTCGAGGACCTGATGAAGATCCCGGAGGTTAAGGAAGCCTACATAGTTTACGGGACTTATGACGTCGTCGTAAAGATAGAAACCGACACCCTCGAGAGGATAAGGGAAATAGTAACGAACAGGATAAGGAAGCTTCCCGACATTAGGACGACCGTCACGATGATCGTCGTCGAGGAGAAGATAAAGTAGCAACAAGGAGCGTTTAGCTCAACTAAAGGAGCGGTCACCGAATTTTTCCACTTAAAACGATTATTTTCTCGCATCCTCAGGCTAAGCGGTTATCACGATCACGTCTTTTTCCGTTACTACGATAGTGTGCTCGAACTGTGTTACAATACCATTATTTCTCTCAACTAGAACGGGATATTCCACGAGGCACCGGGCCTTTCTAAGGCCGTTTATCATGTCCTGGACGCGCGCTGCCCCCTCCACTCCGCGAATGTACCACCTAGTGGTAAAGGGTAGCTCGCGCCGCTCCCTATAGATCATTTCATAGAAGTCCTTTACCTGCGCAGGTAATGGGCGCGAAGTAGGCTTCAGGGCGTAGATGGTGATGGAGTTAAGTTCCCTAACGAGCCCGGCACCATCTGTTGCGAAAGGCTCGACCGCGTAGACCCCTTCCCCGATTTTTTGCCTGTTGAGGTGGTCGTTGTAGTTAGGTATTACGAAGCCACTGTGTATCCTGTACCTCTCAATGCCGTGTCCGCTTAGGTTCTTAATTGGCTTAAACCCCGAGGACTTAATGACCTCTTCTACGATCCTGCCCACCTCGGAGGCCCTGACACCAGGACGCACTACCTCTATCGCCCTTTCCAGCGCCCTTCTAGGCGCATCCACCAGCCCCTCGTAAACCGGGTTAAACGCCAACGTCGCAGCGGTATCGGCTATGTACCCGTCAACGTGAACGCCCACGTCCACCTTAACAACGGAGTTCTCCGGGATGACGAGGTTGTTTCCGTACGGCGGCGTGTAGTGCGCGGCTACTGAATTTATCCCGACATTAACCGGGAAGGCGGGCGCCCCTCCAAGCTCCCTAATGTAGTTTTCTATGGAGTTGACTACGTCGAGAACCCTAACTCCGGGTCTCGTAATCTTGGTGGCGCGTTCCAGCGCCTTCTTGGCGATCTCGCCCGCTTTCAGCAGCTTCGAAATGGCTTCCTCGCCGAGCAACCCACCTTCCCTAGACAGTATTTAAATAACGAGGACTTTATTTAATAGTATTTTAGGTAGGTGGTGTAGTGCATGGGCGTGATAAGGTACCTTGGACACAGCTTTTTCGAGGTGACCTTGACGGGGCTTGACGGGCAGCAGAAGACCCTCCTAGTAGACCCCTGGGTTGAAAACCCCTTAAGCCCCGTCAAGCTTAGGGATTATGAGGGTAGAAAGGTAGATTACATCATCGTCACGCACGATCATGGGGACCACCTGGGTAACGCGGTAGAGCTCGCGAGAATTACGGGCGCCCCCATAGTCGGCGTATACGAAATAGCGGTATACGCCGAGGAGCGTGGCGTGAAGGGTATTGGAGGAAACATTGGAGGGGCGCTCAAAGTACCTGATCTAGGGATAGTTCTCACACCCGCCATGCACAGTAGCCAGCGAGGGGCGCCCGTGGGCATCGTGGTCATTGGTAGGGATCTAAGGCTATATCACGCAGGCGATACCGGCCTATTTGCCGAAATGGCGCTCATACGCGAGCTCTATGGCCCCGACGTAGCCTTGTTGCCGATCGGAGGGCACTTCACCATGGGCGTTCAGGAGGCGGTCAAGGCGGTGGAGATGATTAAACCCAAGGTAGTCATACCAATGCACTACAACACGTTTCCTCTCATTCAAGCAGACCCCTACGAGTTCAAGAAGCTCGTGGAGGAGAAAACTACTACCGTGGTTGTAGTGCTTAAACCTGGAGAGAGTTATAAATACCCGTAAAGCCCAGCAATACGTGTTAGGTTATGCTGATGGAGCTGGAAGAGAAGCTCAACCTAGCGGTGAGGAACGCAGTTGAAGTAATAACCATGGAGGAGCTGGTAAAGCTCCTCTCAGAGGGGCGGAGCTTAAAGGGGTACATAGGCTTCGAGCCAAGTGGACTGGTACATGTGGGATGGCTCATCTGGATGTTCAAGGTAAAGGACCTCGTAGACGCGGGAGTGGACTTCTACGTTCTCGAGGCGACGTGGCACGCATACATAAACGATAAGCTCGGAGGAAACATGGAGCTCATTAGAAAGGCAGCCAGGTATACTAGAAAAGTCCTAGAAGCAGTGGGGGTTGATGTAGGCCGCGTACGCTTCGTAGACGCGGAGGACCTGGTGAGAAACAAGGAGTACTGGGAGTTATTAATAAGGGTGGCCAAGAGAACGAGCCTGGCCCGGGTGAAGAGGGCTTTGACGATCATGGGCAGGACAGCGAGTGAGGCGGAAACGGACTTCTCCAAGCTGATATACCCGTTGATGCAGGTCACTGACATATTTTACCTAGACCTCGACATAGCCCTCGGAGGCCTCGATCAGCGCAAGGCGCATATGTTGACGAGAGACCTCTCGGAGAAGCTGGGACTGAAGAAGCCCGTCGCGATCCACACACCAATAATCTCGGGGCTTCTAGGCCCCACCAAGAAGACCCCAGTCAAAGGCGCTGGAGAGGCCGACGAAGTCCTCGTCGAGGTTAAAATGAGCAAAAGCAAGCCGGAGACAGCCGTATTCGTGCACGACCCTCCCGCAGAAGTCGAATCCAAGATCATGAAGGCGTACTGCCCTGCCAGGGTCTTAGAGTACAACCCCGTAATTGAAATAAACAAGTACATTCTCTTCCAGCAACCCCGCTTCGTGCTGCACGTGAAAAGGCCGGCCGAGTACGGGGGGCCAATAGACATTCACAGCACGAATGAGCTAGAAGAGCTCTACGTACAGGGCAAATTACACCCGCTCGATTTGAAAGCGGCAACTGCTGAGGCCCTGGCGAGGTTTTTGGGTGAAATCCAGAGAAAGGTGTTCTCGTGTAAAGAAACGGTGAAGCTACTAGAAGAGCTCAAAGAGGCGAGGATAACTAGGTAGTTAACGGGTTTTAAACCCTCTATAGGGCTTTATTAGATAAAAGGGTGGGCCGGTAGCTCAGCCTGGAAGAGCGCCGCCCTTGCATGGTCTCTAAAACCAATACCGAGGTCGAGGAGAGGCGGAGGTCCCGGGTTCAAATCCCGGCCGGTCCACTAGTTAACACCTATAAAATATTCTTTGCCCAATATCTGCCTTTAGGTCGGTGTCCGGCGTGAATGGCGACTTTTCACTAATAGTGCAGATTTTATGGATCGTCATGTTCATACTGATCATCACGGGCTTAAACCAGAAAATACAGCTCAAGCTATGGATTTTCGAAATAAAGGTCAAGCTCAACGCCATTCACAGCCTGCTCGAAGAGGACAAGGTGAAAGTACGGAACATGCTCAGAAACCTGGGAGTTAAGGCGCCTGAGGCCCCGTTAAGCAGGGTTTTAGAGTTCTTTACGATAGAGCCGGTGGAGATAGAGCCTACGGACATAATAAAGAGGATGGACCACTTACTGCGTACAGCAGAGAGTAGCGTGAGAAGGATGCTGGAATCCGCGCTACCGGGCCTCGGCAGGTACGAGAGGAGCCTAGTGGAATCCTCCCTCTCCGTTGTCGCCGCCATAAACGTGATCTACAAGGTCGTAAAGCACTACCTTCTCCTGGGTGAAAAGGAGAACAACTTCATCCTTATAATGCAGCTACAGTACCTAATGCCGCAAATACTGAGAACGGTCCAGATATACCACGAAGCGCTAGATGCCTTCATGCAAGGAAGGCCTATAGGCGACGGGGCGGGGCCCCTAGTAGTGTATAATCTACTTGAGAAGAGCACGATCAGGTCGAGAAAGGTCATGGACGATACGAGCATAATTGAGGCGGTTTACAGGGGGCGGCGCCTGATAATAGTCAAGGCTGAAGGTCCGGGTAGTAATGTAGGCCACCCGGGCGCTGTAATAGATAAAATAGTTGACGAGCTCAAAGGGGGGGTGGACTTGATAGTTACAATAGATGCTGCCCTCAAGCTCGAAGGTGAGGAGTCGGGCTTCATAGCTGAAGGGGTGGGCGCGGCGATAGGGGATCCGGGCCCAGAGAAGATAGCAATTGAAAGAGCGGCATCAAGGTACAACATACCCCTAAGGGCCCTTGTAATTAAAATGGACTTGAAGGAGGCCATTACAACTATGAGGAAGGTGATATTCGAGGCGTGCGAGCGCGCGGTACTGTACCTCGAAAAAATAATCGAGGAGACGACCCCCAACAACGCGACGATCATCGTCGCGGGCATAGGCAACACGATGGGTATACCGGGCTGAGCGGGGGATGGGGCGATGCCAGAAGACTACACAAGCGTAATCGCCATCATACTGTTCCTGATAATTGTGCTCTACCTAGTGTACGAGTCTTATAGTCGAAGACCCCGTAAGACGGTGTACGTCGTCAGAGAGCTCTTAGTATGCGTAAAGTGCAACTACAGGGTGGAAAAGGACTTCGAACCGGGAGACTTCATAGGGCTAGTGAAAGGCAAGTGCCCCCAGTGCGGTGAGGACCTTAAGCTAAAAGGAATATACGCCGTAGAACGGGGCAAACTTTAAAAACCCATTTAGTGCTATTAAAAGCCTGGCGCCCGACCCGGCCACAGTGGCCGGGTAACACCCGGTCTCATTTCGAACCCGGAAGTTAAGCCGGCCACGTCAGGGCGGCCGTGAGGTCCGCGAGGCCTCGCAGCCGCCCTGAGCTGGGATCGGGCGCCACTTCCCGGCCATTCTGATGGTTTGTGAAATCCCATTGCGGGGCCGAGACAGGTCCACGCCTTAACGTGGCTTACGGGTGAAGTGTTTATAAGCCGTTTTTAAAGCATATGTATGGGAGTGTGCCGGTGAGCCCATGGTTAAGTTCTGCCCGAAATGTGGCTCTATACTTGTGCCGACTAAGAAAGATAACAAAGTCTACTTGAAGTGTAACCGGTGCGGGTTTGAAACGCTTGAGAAGGAGAAGAAGTATGAGATGACATACCAGGTTGAGTCAACTAAGAGGGTTGCGACGGCCGTTGCAAGTGAGGCTAAAGAAACGAAGCTCACGCCCGAAGAACGGGAGATGCTTAGCGAATACTATGAGATCTTTCTCGAGGAATTCGAGCGTGAATCGAGCGAGTCGGAGGAGTAGTTCACTGGGATCAGTTTTCTCGGCCTCCTCACAAATCAGTGCCGTCACCACACATCATCGTGTAATCTCTTCGCTTAAAAGCCTATTATCTTTAATCCCGATTGCCGCTACCTGGAGGTAGTGCTGGCGTACACGGGTAAAGGGTGCCCTCATTGGTCAGGGTCGCGGTAATCGATAGAGACTACTGTAAACCCAATAAATGCAACTCGGAGTGTATTAGGTTCTGCCCAGTTAACAGGAGTAGGAAGAAGAAGGCGGTGGAACTCTCGGAGGACAGAACCCGCGCAGTAATATACGAAGACGTGTGCGTGGGTTGCGGTATCTGCGTCAAGAAGTGCCCCTTCAGCGCCATCTCAATCGTTAACGTACCCGATGAGCTGGAAAAATTGCTCATGCATAGGTACGGAGAAAACATGTTTAAGCTATATGGCCTTCCAGCGCCCAGAGCCGGGGGGATCTTAGGCGTCATTGGGCAGAACGGTTCTGGCAAGACTACGAGCATAAAAATCCTATCGGGTCAGTTAAAGCCTAATCTAGGCAGGTTGAGTAATCCCCCTGAATGGGATGAAATAATAAAGGCTTTCCGTGGCACGGAGGTCCAGGCATATTTGAGTAAGCTAGCTAGTGGAGAGGTGAGGGCAGTCGTAAAGCCACAGTATATCGAAGCAGCGAGGCGCGCGTTAAAGGGTACTGTAGGGGAGCTACTGTCTAAAGCCGATGAAACGGGGTTGCTGAAGGACGTCGTAAACGCGATGGGTATCGAGAGGCTGCTCACGATGAAGGTGACTGAACTTAGCGGGGGTGAACTACAGAAATTCCTGATCTCCGCCGTGCTAGTGAAGAACGCCAACGCGTTCTTCTTCGATGAACCCTGTAGCTACTTAGACATCCGTGAAAGGTTACGAGTTGCAAGAACTATAAGGGAGTTTACCAAGCCCGAAAAGAACTACGTCGTGGTGGTCGAGCACGACCTAATGGTCCTGGACTACATTACGGACCACGTAGTAGTGATATACGGCGAACCAGGCGTGTTCGGGGTAGCCTCAAAACCCTACGGCACCCGAATGGGTATTAATACATATTTACGCGGGTACCTGCCAGCGGAAAACATGAGAATAAGGGACGGCGAGATAAGGTTCCGGGTAACGGTGAGGGGCGAAGTGAAGGATCAGCACCCCTACCCGCTCCTAGCCTGGGACAGGATGTTGTTCCAGTACCCCTCATCGAGCTTTAAACTACACGTAGAAGAAGGCGAAGTGCACGTCAGCGAGGTCCTAGGCGTTTGTGGACCGAACGGCATAGGCAAAACTACCTTCATAAGGCTACTGAGCGGTGACCTCGAACCTAGCACGGGCGGAGTAATTCTCTCAGCCAGTAGCGTGAGCATTAAACCTCAGGAGGTCTCCCCGAAAATATTCGGGGAGGAAACGGTCGCGGGCAACCTGAAGGCGGCATCCCCCCTCACAGTAGACCCCACTTCTTGGCTCTACATTGAGCTGGTTAAGAGGCTGAAGCTGAACAGGCTCCTGGATAGAAGGGTCGAAGATTTGAGTGGAGGCGAGTTACAGAAACTCGCGGTCGCGGTAACATTGGCGAAAGACGCGGACCTCTACTTCCTCGACGAGCCCTCAGCATACCTGGATGTAGAGGAGAGAATAGCTGTTGCCAAGACGATTAGGAGGATCGTCGAAGAGAGGCAGAAGGCCTCTATCGTAGTGGAGCACGACTTGTTGTTTCAAACCTACGTAAGCGACAAGGTAGTGGTTTTCTGGGGGGAACCCGCGGTAGAAGGGCGTTCGACTAAGCCCATGGAGCTTAGAGAGGGGTTGAACCTGCTACTGAGTTACCTTGACGTGACCGTGCGCAGAGACCCCGAAACTGGTAGACCCCGGATCAATAAACCGGGCTCCGTACTGGATAGGGAGCAGAAGCAGGTGGGGAGATACTTCCACGTTGATTAGTCTTCGAATAGGGTGCTTTAAAAACCTAACCCAAAGTTATGCAAGCCTATAAATTCCCGTTACGCGTTAACTGTAAATAAGGTGTCATGCCTCTATGAGCGAGCGCGTAACGCTCTCCATAATAAAAGCTGATGTAGGTAGCATTGCCGGTCACCACGTGGTTCACCCAGATCAGCTGGCGGCCGCTACCAGGGTCCTAGCCGAGGCGAAGCAAAAGGACGTTATAATAGACTTCTACGTGACGAACGTAGGCGACGATCTCCAGCTAATAATGACCCACACGAAGGGACCGGATAACCCGGATATACATGGACTCGCGTGGGAAGCATTCAAAGTCGCCGCCAAGGTCGCTCGTGAATTAAAGCTCTATGCGGCCGGCCAGGACCTCTTATCGGAGGCGTTTTCTGGCAACGTGCGGGGACTCGGACCTGGAGTCGCGGAGCTCGAAATGGAAGAAAGGCCCTCGGAGCCCGTAATAACGTTCCACGCCGACAAGACTGAACCCGGTGCGTTCAATCTACCGGTTTTCAGGATCTTCGCGGACCCCTTCAACACGGCCGGGCTAGTCATTGACCCTAAAATGCACGCTGGCTTCGTGTTTGAAGTATATGACGTCTATGAAGGTAAGAGCGTGCTAATAAAGGCCCCCGAAGAGATGTACGACATACTCGCGCTCATAGGCACGACGGGTAGGTACATTGTCAGAAGAGTTTACAGAAAAAGCGATAACCTATTAGCAGCTGTGGTAAGTGTAGAAAGGCTGAACCTGATCGCTGGGAGGTACGTCGGAAAAGACGACCCGGTGGCGATCATACGGGCGCAGCACGGCCTCCCAGCAGTTGGCGAGATCTTGGAGGCATTCGCGTTTCCCCACCTAGTAGCGGGGTGGATGAGGGGCAGTCACTACGGCCCCCTGATACCGGTCCCCCTCAAGTACGCCAAAGTGACGAGGTTTGACGGCCCGCCCAGAGTGATCGCGCTGGGCTGGAACATATCTCGAGGTAGGTTAATAGGGCCCGTAGACCTCTTCGACGATGTAGCTTTCGACGAAACCAGGAGGATCGCGCAGCTAGTAGCCGAGTACATGAGGCGACACGGGCCGTTCATGCCGCATAGGCTTGGACCCGAGGAAATGGAGTACACGACTCTGCCAGACGTGCTCGAGAAGCTTAAAGACAGGTTCGTAAAGGCCGAGGACGCGTACAAAGTAGTGAGAAAGGAGAGCGAAGCACCTTAATGTCAGCTTTTTAACTAGTAGCCTACACCTTGAGGGGCCTTTTCGTGTACCCGGTACTAGTAGTCAACTACAAGGCATACTACCCTCACAGCTTCGGCAAGCGCGCACTCGAAATAGCGAAGGCGGCGGTCACCGTTCAAAGGGAATACAGCGTAGACATCATTCTAGCACCCCCTTTCACCGAGCTCTACAGGGTATTAATGGAGGTCGCGGGGACCCGCATAAAGGTGTACGCGCAGCATGCGGACCCCATGGAACCGGGCGCCATAACGGGGTTTACTCCCTTGGAAGGGCTGAAGGAGCTGGGTGTGCACGGCGTCATAATAAATCACAGCGAGCACCGGTTAACCTTGGCCGGCATAAACTACTTGATTAGAAGGGCCCGTAACCTAAACCTAGAGGTACTGGCATGCGCAGATGTCCCGGAAACGGGGGCTGCAATAGCGGTATTGAGGCCGGACATGGTGGCCGTGGAGCCTCCGGAGCTTATTGGAACGGGAATAAGCGTTAGTAAGGCCAAGCCCGAGGTAATCACAAATAGCGTTAAATTGATTAGAGAAGTAAATAGCGAGGTAAAAATACTAACGGGAGCGGGCATCTCAACCGGCGAAGATGTCTACGTCGCAATTAAACTAGGGACAGTAGGAGTGCTGGTAGCCTCGGCAATTGTAAAAGCAAAAGACGTATACCAAGTAATGAGAGAAATGGCGGAGGCCGCGGTAAAGGCGCTCGAAGAAGCGAGCGAGTAGATCACCGTTGCCTGTTGAAACGAAGCCAGGAGACCGTGGACCCCTGTAAGCTCTTTCCTAGCGTAGAGGAGTGGGCTAGAATGGGGTAACTAGGGGTTTTCCACGTACTTTCTGTACTCTATGCATACTTAGGCTATTAGGCTACACTGACCGGCGACCCAGGGCCGGGTCCTGGCTTAAAAACCATAGTTGAAATCCCGAAAGGATATGGCTTTTTGACACAGGTAAAATATAAAAGGGGCTTAATCAATGTTAGCATTCGGTGGTGACACGTGTCAAAAAATGTAAGCAGTCGAGTAGAGCTAATTAAAAGCCTACTAAAGGAAATACATAGGGGGGCGAGCTTACTTGAACTGAGAGAGAAGTACAAAGATGAACTGGGTAAGATATCTCCTTTCGAAATACTTATGGCTGAACAGCAACTGGTTAAAGAGGACGTTCAAATCCAGGAAATACTTGGTTTATGTGATCTACACGTAGAGCTGTTTCGCGAATCACTATTAAAAAGGGAGTTGAGGGGGCTGAAGAAGGGGCATCCCATAGACTTGCTGATGAGGGAGAACGAGTGGATATTGAAAAAAGCCGAAATACTGAATCTATACGCGCAGGCAGTGTTAAACGCCACTGACGAGGAGAGGGCTAGACAAGCACTAAAGGTGATTGAACAGACCCTATTAGAGCTGAAAGGGATCAGGATCCATTATAGGAAAGTGCAGATGCTGATCTTCCCCTACCTCGAGAGGATGGGCATTAACGCCATTCCACGAGTGATGTGGAGTCGCGAGGACGGCGTTCTCGTTAAGTTAAGATCACTGCTACTGGACATTCAGAGGGATGAACGCGGCGCGAGCATGGATAAGATGCGCGAACACGCTATGAGAGCCGTTGAAATCTCGCGTGAAATTAGCGAACTAGTTTTCAGGGAAAACAAGATACTGTACCCTGCTACCTATGCTTTATTACCGGAAGGTGCTTGGGCCGCTATACATGAAGGTGCCGGCAAGATTGGATACCTAGTTGAAGTAGTCGAGTCGCAGTGGACGCCGGGAACAGAGCCCATTTACCCGTACGAGTGGACACCTCTCATTAACGGAGAGCAAGTAGAAAAGCTACCAGATGAGTTTAGGCGGGCCTTAAACCAGCCCCTTAATATGGACGATTACAGGATCAGGCGGGAAGGGGACATAGAGCTGGATACCGGGTTCTTGAGTAAAGAAGAGATCGGGGCCATCTTCAGGAACCTACCGCTTGAACTAACATATGCTGATGTAAACGATAGAGTGAGATTTTACACCGAGAGCGAGCTCTCAAGAGGCTTCGTGAGAACGAAGACCATACTAGGTAGAAGACTTCTTTACTGTCATCCACCGAGGCTCGAGAAGTACGTGATGATGAACGTTGAATCACTCAAACAAGGAAATCTAAAGTATAGGGAGTTCTGGACGGCAATGGGGGAGAGAATCCTAAGGGTTATAGTTGTACCCGTGAAGAACAGGAACGGCGAGCTGCTGGGAGTACTGGAAATAGTTGAGGACTTAACAGATGTGGTGAAAAAACCGGAGGAAATAAAGAAAAAGATCATGGTGTTGTAAGCCTTGAAAAGCGTTTTTGAACTCATTGCAAAACACGTTGAACCCTCTATAAAGAGAAGCCTCGTTGAGTCTTTAACCAGGCGCGGGCTGTCGAGGTCAAGTATTGCGAGGTGTTTAGGTATATCCGTTCCGCTCGTTACCAGGTACGTTAAGAAAGAAAGGGGATTGCATGATTTTACCAGTATCAAGGATGTTGCTTTAAGAATCGAAGAACTAGCTAACAAAGTAGTGGACAGCGGGATCTGCGGTAATGATCTTTACTACGAAATAGTAAAGCTCACTGTATACGTACTGGCTAGAAAATACGCTTGTGGAGTGCACTACTCACTAGATAAATCAATTAATCCCGCTAAGTGTGGTATTTGCCCAGGGTTATTTGAGAACCTGGTTAAAGCGTAGTGCTATTCCATAACCGAGAGTTCGTTGAACCTTTTGGCAGTTACTTAAAGAAACCCCTACTACCCGTTGTTATTTATGCAGCCTGTCCATTAATGTGCCTGGCTATTACGTCCTTTAGGGCGCTTTGACCTATAACCTCGGCCGCTTACCGCCGAGTAGCACACCTCACTGCTTTTAACTACCAGCTACAACACCCCAAAAAGACGGCCCCTTGATCTAGGCATGGGATACACGTACTTTTAGTTCTGCACTCCACTTTTAACCGGTAAAGCGCACTATCCCCGTTGAGATTTATTAGATTCTTACAGATTTGGTAACATGGATAAGGGCCGCCGTAGCTCAGCCTGGTGGAGCGCCGGCCTCGTATGGTTGCGTAATAGACCGAGGTCGAGAAAGCCGGTGGACGCGGGTTCAAATCCCGCCGGCGGCTTACATTATTATTTCAACTCTTATCTCATGAACGTTTAACCCCGGCTTAACGTAGGACTTCACTATTACTTCGCCCGGCCTCAAGTAACCCTTACTCCTCGCCTTCAAGTATAGTTCTTGAACCCCCTTTTCGTAGTCATCCGTCTCCGTTAATTGCATGGAGACATCTACGGGGTGTACATTGTAGTAAACAGTGTATTTCTCCAGTAGCCTCCTGTTCCAACTACCCACGTAGACGGGAACCCTGGGTCTGAGCCTGGATATTAAGGGGACAGTGCGCCCGGTTTTCGTGTACGCTATGATGGATCCCTCTAAGCTCTCCGCGAACGAAACCAGCCCGTGAACGTACTTTTCCAGTAGGCTTTGCGGCTTAATGTGCTTCCTCAACTGGTCGGTGAGCACGCCTGGCATGTTTTCAAACGCCGTATCCGCTACAATCCTAGCCCACTTAACCGCTTCTACCGGGTGCTTACCCACGGCCGTTTCATTGGTTAACAGAACGGCGTCGGCGAGGCTGTACACTACGTTATAGATGCCCACGACGTCGCTACGACTAGGCCTGCCGCTCTCGATCATCGATTCCAGGATGTCCGTGGCTATGATGACGGGCTTACCCAGTTCCGTTGCAAGCTTCGTTATTTGTTCTTGTAGAATAGGCACGGTCTCTATGGGGAAGTGGACTCCCAAGTCCCCGCGTGCAATTAATACAGCGTCGGAGACCTTTGAAACCCGCTCCGCGTTCTTCACACCGCTAGGCGTCTCTATCTTAGAGATTATACCCACATCGCTACAGCCGTACTGGTTTAGCAAGTCCTTAACGAGAAGTACGTCCTGCTCGTTGCGCACGTAGCTCAGTGCGATGTACGTGAACTTCTTCTCGCATATGTACTTGACTAGCGCGAGTTGCTTCTCGTCCAGGAAGGGTAGTGGTACCTCTTTACCCAGTACTACCACCTTCTTTCCGGGTATGAAAGTGCCCGGCGCGGTTACAATGCAGTTTGCGTAGTCTCCACCCGCCTCTATTACTCTTAACTCCACGTCGCCGTCTCCGTAAAGGATGGTATCTCCGGGTTCGAGTACTTCAAAAAGCTCTCTGCGTGAAACCGGCACTTCGGCCGTGCTCGCGCCGGGCCTGCTGGCACCCCTAAAGGTCACGATCTCGCCTTTTTGGACGTTAAAGGGCTTAAAATCACCGCTCCTGATTTGGGGTCCCGGTACATCCCCCATTAGGGATATTACTGCATCGAATTCGGAGGCCGCGCCTCTTACGTAGTCTATATAAGTATTCCACGTATCTGCATCCCCGAAGGACATGTTTATCCTGAAGCCGGACGCGCCATACCTGATCATGCCTTTTATTGCATCCATGTTAGCTGAGGAAGGCCCTATAGTCGCCAGTACTTTTATTCCTTTACTCAACCGGCCCTTTTGAAAGTACATGGGCTGGCCCCGAGAGCTAGATACTCGGAGCTAAGTTATATGTGTGCAGGGTAGCACCGGTCTTTGCACCTGCTCGCAACGGCCAGCGCTTTGATGGACACAGCGAACGCGAATGCTTAAATATTTAAAAACCGGCACAATATACGAGTTGGGGGATAAAGTTGAAGTGGATGCTAGAGGAGGAGTGGGAAGAAGAGTGGGAGGAAGAAGAGTGGGAAGAGGAGGAGTGGGAGGAGGAGTGGTGATCTTAGGTCAATGAGAGTGCAAGCCTAGTATTTTTTACGAGCGCTCTCAAAGACCTACTCTCCGCCCCCGTGACGTCGACCTCCTTACAGCCTTCCAGGTCTCCGGGCAGCGCGTCAACGCCAACCAGGTAGTAGTCTACCCCCTTCTCCAGCTCCGAGCTAAACAATTCTATTAGCTCGTCCAGTTGCTTCATCCCGGTAATTAGAAGAGCTAGTAGTAGGCCTTGATTTTTAATCCTTGAAACCCTACCTGCGTAGAACTTGTAGTGAAGCGCCCCCTGTACTAGTTGGAGAGGCGTCTCCACGAGCGTAACTGGAATTAGCGTGATAGGCTTTGCGGGGGAGGCCTTTCGTAATTGCAGTTCGCTGTTTAGATTTCCCGTCTCGTTCTTGCAGTAGTAAAGGTAGATGCTTAGGTGAAGGCCTCTCCACCCTATCTCCACGCGTAATTCGTCACGGTAATTCTCGTAACTAAGCACCACTCTCACTCGCAGTTTCGGGTTTCGTCACGATAACTTCCTTCCTCCTCGCTGAAACGGTGACTAAGTGTGTTATGTAGCCTGCTACCTGGTTTCTCAGTTTTTTCGAAGACGTGCTCACTAGCTTAGCGACTACTAGCTTGTTGCGGTTAAAGTCACGCGTAAACAGGTAGGGGTACTTTTCGAGTAGCTCTCTTGCAATCCTCTTAACGAGCTTTGTCCTGACCTTACCCATGTAGTACACCTAGTTCAATAACGTGCCACTAAATGCTCATTAGTAGAGAGGCTTATAAAACTGGGCTACCAGGGCCTAGACCGGTGGCGACGACCACTAAGGGGGAGCATGACCTCGCCCTGCGGAGCTGAGAGTTGTCTTGCAATGTTTCAGTAGCTCTCTTAGCCTTTCAACCTTCTTGGCCGTGCTCTCGTCTACACGTAGAATACTTGCAATCTCCTCGACACTGTAAGGGTGGTCTGTAAGCACTTCGTAGTAGAGTAGCTTCTCGTAGTATTCGGCGGGCAGGGACCAGTAGTGGACTCTGCCCTTCCTCACTGTGAGCACCACGTACACCCTATCGAGTAGTAGCACGTGAACCCCGCCCAGGTTGCAGTGATCGCGGTGAAGCTCCTCCATGGCCTTCATGTACTCGGTTTTCAAGAAGTATCTCCCACCCTTCTCCTCAATAACACTGTACTTTTTCAACCACCAAATGCTCCTCTTCAGGGCATCCATTACGAGTCCTGTCAGCTCTTTCAAGTCCTCCATAGCTAGGCCCGGGTTACTGTACAAGCTACTAGCTGTAATGAACAGCCACGGCCTGGCGGCGAACACGCTTTTGAGTACCCTACTACGAAACGGCAGGCGCTCTGCTTCTCCCGTCACGCCCAGTCCCTTCCCCCGCCTCCATACTAGGTGTGGGTTAGGTCAAAGAAGCTTATTAAAGAAGTAGACTTTACTGCTAAGGGGGGCCCGCCGTGGAGTTTAAAGTGAAAGACCTGTCCATGGCTAGTAGCGGCGAGTTGAAAATAGCCTGGGCTGAAAGGAACATGCCCGTTTTAATGCTCTTAAGGAGAAAGCACCGGGGAACACGGATATTCGATGGTGTTCGCGTAGGCGCGGTATTGCACGTAACTAAAGAAACGGCCGTTCTTGCCTTAGCGCTGAAGGAAGCTGGCGCGGAAATAGTGCTTGCGGCAAGTAATCCGCTTTCAACGCAAGATGACGTGGCTGCCGCCCTCGTGACGAGGGGTATAAGAGTCTACGCGTGGAAAGGCCAGGCGCCGGAAGAGTACTACTGGTGCCTAGGCAAAGTCGCGGAAAACAAGCCCGACATCGTGATAGATGACGGTGGCGACCTACACGCACTGCTACACGAGAGGTATATCAGCGTCGTGGAGCAGGTTGTTGGCGGAACAGAGGAAACGACAACGGGTGTAAACAGGCTACGCGCGCTAGAGGCAGGCAACCTGCTCAAATACCCTGTAATAGCTGTAAACGACTCGTACACGAAGTACCTCTTCGATAATAGGTACGGTACCGGTCAAAGCACCTTTGACGGCATACTCAGAGCGACGAACATGCTCGTAGCTGGAAAGGTGGTAGTTGTGGCTGGTTACGGCTGGGTTGGGAGAGGAGTAGCCACGAGGGCGCGGGGCCTGGGGGCTAGAAGGGTCATAGTAGTAGAGGTTGATCCCATCAAAGCGCTAGAAGCTGTGTACGATGGCTTCGAGGTCATGTCCATGAGTAAGGCAGCCGAGGCGGGGGATGTGTTCATAACGGCAACAGGCAACATAGCCGTGATCAGGAGAGAGCACTTCGAGAAAATGAAGGATGGAGCGGTATTGGCAAATGCAGGTCACTTTAATGTAGAGGTGTGGATCCCCGACCTCGAAGAGCTCGCAGTGGAGAAGAGGCAAATACTACCTCACGTAACCGAGTACAGGCTGAGAAACGACAAGAGATTATACCTGCTAGCAGAAGGCAGGCTCGTAAACCTGGTTGCGGCGGAAGGGCACCCCAGCGAAGTCATGGACATGAGCTTCGCCAATCAATTCCTCGCGGTCAAGTACATTCTCGAAAACAAAGGCAAGTTGCCGAGAGCGGTGCTGAAGCTGCCCAGAGAACTTGACGAGATGGTTGCCAGGCTTAAACTCGAATCTATGGGTATTGAAATAGATACTTTAACGCAGCAACAAATAGAATACCTCGCGTCGTGGAAGCACGGTACCTCCTAGAAGTAGTTTTTATGGGCCCGCGGGGATTTGAACCCCGGACCACCCGGTTATGAGCCGGGCGCTCTACCTGGCTGAGCTACGGGCCCACCAACTAGATAATAGGACCTGTTAAGGGTTTAAATTTTAGTGTGCGCGGTCGCACCGTGACTCGCCTTAACCGCTATTACGTACTTCGCAGCTGCATCTGCCGATATTGCCCCTTCCGCGGCCGACGTTATGATCTGCTCTAGTTTGTACTTGTAGGGGCCTCCCGCTGCATCTCCAGCGACGAATATTCCGGGTAAGTTAGTACTCCTATCTACGTTTACCTTGGCGCGCCCCTCCTCGTCTACCTCGATTCCTATCTTCTTGAAGAACTCCGTGGAGGGTTTTAAGCCTATTTCCACGAATACTCCGTCTACTCTCAGTAGCTTTTCCTCGCCCGTCTCGACGTTGACTACTTTAAGGCCTTCTACCCTCTCCAGGCCTACTATTTCTTTCACCACCGTACTGGTTAGAACCTCTATTTTGGGGTTGGACTTCGCCGCGTTGACGTACACTGAAAATGCGCGGAAAGAGCTTCTCCTGTGTATTAAGTAAACCTTTGACGCCGTGTTACTTAAGAAAAGCGCACTTACGAGCGCGGAATTCCCGCCTCCTACCACGGCTACTACTTTGTCCTTGAATAACGGGCCGTCACAGACGGCGCAGTAAGACACTCCTTTACCCGCAAGCCTATCCTCGCCAGGCACACCCAGTTTTCTCTTTTCACTGCCAGTAGCTAAGATAACTGCATATGCGCACAGGCTTTTCTGGCTATTCTTAAGTTCCACGCACCACAACTCCCCGTTCCCGCCCCTGCGCACATCTACGACCTCGTCTAGTACTATGGGCACGCCGTACTTCGCTACGTGCTTGGCGAACCGGTCTACTAGGTCGTTTCCCCTGATTTCAGGTATTCCCGGGTAATCGTCTATTAGCGGTGCCTCGGAAACCAAGCCGCCGACCGTTTTCGAAACGATCACGGAATCCAGCCCGTACCTCGCCAGGTATAGAGCAGCAGTTAAACCCGCGGGGCCGGCCCCCACCACTATGGCGTCATACCTGTCTTTGAGCGCCTCCAGCCTGAAAGCCATCGTAGCCGTTCTTAGCCTGAACACCGGGCTACACCTTCCCCGCTAAGTCAACGGAATGCTTCAAGTATTTAAATATCTCGTAAGCGATTATTCCGGTTAACGCCGTACACGGCATGCCGGTGGGGACTCCTTTTAACCATATCACCTCAAATCCCTCAAGCTCTTTACCACTGGGCTCCCGGTCTCCAGAGCCCATTACCAGCGCCACCCTCTTGTTGAGGGCCTCGCCTACTAGTTGCGAGAAATCGACTTCTTTACCGTCTTCGGTTAAGTAGTAAAATGCATCACACCTCAAGACGTAGCTTAGATCAGCAAGCTCGGGGAGCACTATTAACGGCTTGCCGAGCCTGTAAGCTACTTTGTGGGCTTCCGGTATCCCGATCTGCGCGGCTGCGCCGAACGGCTTGACAATAACCGGTACAGGACGGTTTACGGCGTATACGGTTTTGAGGAAGTCCAGTAGCTTCTGCACACTACTGGGGGAATAGAGAACTATGTACAGCTCTTTCACGGGTGTTCACCTTCATCGAGGTGCATTGCAACGAACTCCGCAACGCTCTTCGCGAGGGGCACGGGCACGGCTTCACCAACCATGTTATATTGTGAATCCCTTCCTCCAATAAAAATAAAGGTGTCTGGAAACCCCATTAACCTCGCCTGCTCCCTCACGGTTAAGAGCCTGTTTTCAAAGGGGTGGATGAACCTGGATGAGCCGAGAACCGGTGGGGCAGAGCTCCAGGGTTCTAGCTTCACTAGGTTTGGTAGTAAACGGCTAGCCCCCTGGTAATGCACCAGGGCCTTACCCGCTTTTAACCGGGACGCTCTTCTCAGCTTCCTCCAAGGCAACTCTGGCGGCGGCTCGTGATTTGGCACGTATGGTGTTCCAGGCGGTGGTAGCCCTCTCAGAGCCTCAGCTACCGTGATAGTGCGGCTCAGCGGCCTCGGGCTGATCGGCACGTTTGACACGAACACCCGCGTCCTCCGGCTGGGCGAACCATGCTCTTCCGCTCTGAGGACGTTGAAGTACACCCTACTATAACCTACTCTTCTAAACTCATACAGTAACGCGTCTCTAAGCCCGTTTTCCATAATTGCCGGTACATTTTCCATCACGAAAACCCTGGGCTTATAGAGCCCGACCACCTCTACGAAGTGAAGCGTTAGTTGGCCTTGCGGATCCGCGTAAAGCCGGTCAAGCGGGTTTTTCTCTCTGCGGGGATTAGCGCCTGTGAACGGCTCGCATGGAGGGCTCCCGATAACGACGTCCACCTCGTCCGGCCTAACTAGCTGTAGTAGTAGTTTTCTAGGAATCCCCTTCACGTCCTCGACTAGGACGAGGGTGTGAGGGAAGTTCGCCTTATAGGTTAGTGCGGCGAACTTGGAGTTATCGACCGCTAGTAGCGACTTAAACCTACTCGTTAAGTGAAATCCCAGGGAGAAGCCTCCTGCCCCGGCAAACAGGTCGATGAACCTGTAAACCTGTCTAGGCACTTTTAGTCCGCTCTATTCTGAGTATTAGAATGTCGAGTTTCTTGATAATTCCCTTAACCGTGCGAAGGGAGGTGGGGTTGTTCACTTCGACGAGTACTTCCCCATCGTGGGGGCACTGAAAGCCGTACGCGTACGCGTCGTCGAGTAGAAATCTCCGTCTGCACGACCTACACTCGTATATCACGTTCTCGCTTTCACCTTTCAACAGCACTTCTAGCTTTTCCCGGGCTCTTTTCAGCCTGTTGAGTACGAATGTCTTGAGTGCGGGCTTGTTAAGACGCCATATGTGTAGCACCTCGTTTTCGACCCTTACCTTGTCCGGTATTACTATCGCCTCGTCTGAAAGCTTTTGGAGTATTTTACGGGCTTCATTCGACCTGAACTCCAGGGTACCCGCTATCTTCTCTTCCGCGACGTAGTCGTTTTCCGCGAGGTGCTCTAGGAGCGCTCTCGCGTGCTCGCCGTACAGCTTTCCGATAATTACCTTGGCGATACTTAATAGATCTTCCTCCAGTGGGGGCTCGTTCTGCGCCAAAAAGCCATCTCCTGCATTACTATTCAACTGGGCATCACCGCCGTCGTCAGTAGTGAAACCACTTTCAGCCTCACTCATGGTAATACTTGTTTTAGGGTTTAATCAACTTAAAACCCACGTCGCCGGAAGATCCTCAAAGATCATTTTTATGTGTGTTTTAAAAAAGCTTATATAGAACCCCTTTACATTTCTAGCTTATGGTTAGTCACGGGGTATTAACATGACCACTGTAGAGCCTACGGGTATACCCGTGTTAATACTCAAAGAGGGCACGCAGAGAACGGCTGGTAGAGATGCGCTTAGAATAAGCATCATGGCCGCGCGCGCTGTAGCGGAAATGGTCAAGACAACCTACGGGCCTAAAGGAATGGATAAGATGCTAGTTGATGCATTAGGCGACGTGACCATAACCAACGACGGTGCGACGATACTGGACAAGGCTGAAATACAACACCCAGCTGCGAAGATGCTCGTTCACGTAGCTAAGAGCCAAGACGCGGAAGTGGGTGATGGTACTAAGAGGGCTGTCATAATTGCAGGCGAACTACTGAGGTACGCAGAGGACCTCCTCGGCAAAAACATACACCCAACCGTAATAGTATCCGGGTACAGGAAGGCAATGGAGGAGTCGTTAAGAGTCCTCGAGCAAATAGCGACACCGATAAACATAGAGGACGAGGAAGTGCTAAGGAAGGTGGCGAGAACCGCCCTTACGAGTAAAGCAGTGCACGATGCGAGGGAGTACTTTGCAAATATAGCTGTTAAGGCCGTCAAGCAGGTGGCAGAGCCACGGGGCGACAAGATCTACGTTGACATAGACAACGTGCAGATAATTAAAAAGTATGGAGGCTCCTTGATGGACACTCAACTGGTTTACGGGATTGTACTGGACAAGGAGGTGGTACACCCAGGCATGCCTAAGAGGGTTGAAAAAGCCAAGATCGCGCTACTCGACGCACCGCTAGAAATCGAGAAGCCGGAGATCGACGCCGAGATCAGGATTAGCGACCCCACCCAGATGAAGGCATTCCTACAGCAGGAAGAGGAGATCTTGAAGAAGTACGTTGACAAGATCGTAGAAGTGGGTGCCAACGTCGTTATTACGCAAAAAGGCATTGACGAGATCGCACAGCACTTCCTGGCCAAAAAAGGCATTCTAGCCGTGAGAAGGGTCAAGAGGAGTGACCTAGAAAAGCTGGAAAGGGCTACTGGTGGAAGGATTGTAAGCAACGTCGAGGACTTTAAGGCCGAGGACCTGGGATATGCGGAGCTTGTAGAGGAGAAGAAGGTCGGAGAAGACAAGATGGTATTTATAGAGGGGTGCAAGAACCCACGATCAGTTAGCATAGTGATCAGGGGAGGCCTGGAGAGGCTGGTAGACGAGGCTGAAAGGAGCTTTAGAGACGCGCTATCAGCGGTAGCTGACGCGCTCAAAGACGGCAAAATCGTTGCAGGTGGCGGGGCCATTGAAATGGAGCTGGCTAAGCACTTGAGAAGGTACGCTGTCAAGGTTGGAGGCAAAGAACAGCTGGCCATAGAAGCCTTCGCGAAGGCCTTAGAGGGGCTCGTGGTAACAATGCTCGAAAACGCGGGCCTCGACACCATCGAGATGATAATGAAGCTTAGAGCGGCTCACGAGCAAGAAGACGGGAAGTGGATAGGCATCAACCTATCAACGGGCGAGCTCGTCAACATGATGGAGCAGGGGGTGATCGAGCCGGTGAGCATTGTGGCAACGGCCATTAAGGGAGGCACGGAGGCGGCAACGATTATCCTGAGAATAGACGACATCATAGCGGCAAGTAAACTAGAAAAGAAGGAAGAAGCCGGTAAGAAGCCTGGAGAGGAAAAAGAGAAGAAGGAAGAGGAGTAGGGTTAACGTAAACCCGCTACTCGATTCTTATCAATACAGGTTTTTTAATTGAAGGTGAAGAGTACACCGCTTCTCCCGGGTCAATGTACGGAAGCGTGGATATTATTTGCTGATCCAGGTAGAGGGCTCTCTCAACGAGCTCCAAGTCATGCCTCGACTTAACCGAGTGTATTACCTTGGTGTTGGCGTTGGTCATGGCGTCTTCTACTAGTTGCTGAATTGACTGGGATACTACCACTAATCCCACGTTAAACTTCCTCACCTCCCTGAGCATCTCGCAAATGGGCTTTATGGCCTGGTTCCGTGACAGGTAGTTCTGGGCCTCCTCGATCACGATCATAACGGGCCTCCTCGTCGTGGTAACGTGGCTGACCAGCCTCTTCAAGAGGAAGGCTGAGTACAGTTTTCTAATACTCGTGTCGGTAATTCCGCTTAAGTCGACTACGCACGGCACGCCACCTTCAAGCACGCTAGACATGTCCTGGTGAGGTCCATGGAGTTTAAACAACGAGCCGTAGTTCTCCCTAGCCAGTAAACTGAGCTTTCGGTGTAGTGCGAGCTTGGATTCGCGTATCCAAGTAGACTCATCGGGGTAGTTCTCGAGGTAGTCGAGGAAGACGTCGATCGTTTTTAGCCTTGAAAGGTCGACTTTCTTGAGTACCTTTTCGAGCACGTACTCCTGGGGCGGCGTCAACTCGAATACGTTGGACACTACGGCCAGGTCGCCGGGATCGCCAGTAAATACCCGGAGAGGCATTTTATAGGGATCCACAACGGTGCAGCGCGGTATTAAAGCGGCGTACTCGCCATGCCAATCAAGGATTACCGTGCTTATTCCCAGCTGCTCCACGACCCGTTTAGCCATAACGGAAGCCGTGTAGGATTTCCCGGAGCCCGTAGTCCCGGCGATCAGTATGTGCCTGAAAATACTGCTCTTGAAAAGCTTAGCGGGGTACTCGGGAACGGTGTTGATGACCTTCCCTATGACTACGTACTCTAGTTCGTTAGTGGACTCTACCAGTACGTCTTGTACTGGGTACTTAACCTTACCCTCAAGGCCTATTGGCGGGACGTAGCCTATGGGCCTCCTTCTCATAAAAAACTCTTTAATTCGCTGATAATGGCGGTATACGTGCTTTTGGGTGAAACGTTTTCAACGTCTATTGACTTAAAGTCAGACTTTACTAGGGTTGTTATGAGCTGGACCTCGTTAAGCACCCTTTCCCTTTTACCCCTTATGACTATGAGGCCTTTAACATCCCCCCTACTAATCCTAGTTACGCTGAGATACTCCACGTCGCTGTTTAGCTGCGACCTTGTCCTTATGATCTCTCCAAGCCTCTTCAGCTCCGATTCCACGTCGTGTTCCCTTCCATTAATTAGCCTATAGAGCCTAAGAACGGCTTCGAACTCGGACATCGCGAGCCCCCTTAATACTTACGGGTTAAAAGGCGTTACTCGAGTAAAGCGTTAAAAGCCGCCTTAGAAGATGGGAGGAAGAGCGGGCTCAACGACTAAACGACACTCCTAGGTATACTTGCTCCATTACGTTCAGGTCTACTTTCTGCTTGCCTTTAATTACTGCCAGGAATCCGTGTAGTGATATCACTACGCGGTAGGCGTCTCCCAGTCGCGTGTTCGATACTACATAGCCTTGTGCACAGAAGTAGTGCTTTAAGCACTCGTCTTTACTACTCGTTATTTCCACCACGAACTTGGAGTCTTTCTTGGGCGCTTCGACCACGTCTTCGTGGAACTCCACTTCCACTTCAACATCGTTACAAGTACCCTTCAACCTGTACACTTTGGGTACTTTAATTGCCATTATATCGGAGACGCGGCATTCCAGCACCAAGAATCACACCTTAATTAAACTCTTGTTAAAATTATTGCTAGGGTATATAAAAGTGTAGGTGGTTAGAAGTGGCCGTGCCAGAGGCGTCAAGGAGGCTTGTACAGGAACTCGCAGCACTTTTAGATAAGAGAGTAAAAGTGGTGTTAAATAGCGGTAAACTGTACGAAGGCCTTTTAGCGGGCTTCGACCATCCTGGGCTGAACATCTTATTGAAAAATGCTGTCGACGACACGGGGAATAGGTACTCGAGAATAGTAATTAAAGGTGAAAGGGTGTCGGAGATCATAATCATGGAAGAGCCCCTCTTCGATCCCGATGAGTTCAAGGAATTTATACTGAGAGAAATGAAGCTACAAGAACACGCGGTAAGGGTGCTACACGATATCAGGGCAGTGGAGATACTGGGTAGGTATAGAGTGAGCGAGGAGGGGGTCATGGGGTCAGGCCCCATGGCGGAGACCCTGTACAGCCTTTACAGGAAGTACATTGACCAGCGTAAGAAGGCCCTGCAGGGTTAAGTGAACTTGTTTGAGGTTAAAACGAGGGACTTGGGAGGGCGCATAGGAAAGCTCGTAACCCGGCATGGCGTGCTCGAAACACCTTTTTTGTTCCCAGTGATCGATCCTCACAGGCAGGTGCCGGGACTGCCTAAGATCAGGGACATGGGCTTTAATGGGATAATCACAAATGCCTATCTGTTCTATAAGCGGAGTAGGGGTTTAATTAAACCCATACACGACGAGTTAGCGTGGACAGACGTCATAATGACGGATTCCGGGGGTTACCAGATACTGATATATGGCGACGTAGAGGCCGACAACAAGACCATCGTGATGTACGAAAAAAGCATAGGGTCGGACATAGCGGTAATACTGGACGTGCCGACTGGCAGTAAAATGAGTTTCGAGGAAGCGCAGAAGGCGGTCTGGGAAACGTATAGGCGTGGCATCGAAGCACTGCCGCTGATAATGGACGCCGATCAGCTGTGGGTATACCCCGTACAGGGGGCACCTTACAAAGAGCTGGTGGCGCGCTCTACAATACTTGCCAATAAACTCCCTTACGACATTTACGCAGTGGGCTCTCCAACAGTAATGCTCGAGAAGTACAAGTACTCGGAGCTCGTGAAGCTAGTGGTAACGGTTAGGGCACGCCTACCGCCGGGTAAGCCCTTACACGTATTCGGTGTAGGGCACCCTATGATAATACCGTTTCTCGTAGCCGTGGGAGGAGACCTCTTCGACTCGGCAAGCTACATACTTTACGCGCGCGGTGAGAGGTACATGACGGAGACGGGGACCAGGAACATTAGGGACCTAGTGTACTTCCCATGTAACTGCCCCGTGTGTTCCAAGTACACGCCGCAGGAAGTACTGGAAATGCCCCGTGAAGGGAGAGAAGAGGTCATAGCAACCCACAACCTGCACGTGCTAATCAAGGAGATTAAAACGGTCAAAGAGGCAATAAAAGAAGGTAGGCTGTGGGAGCTCCTAGAGTACAGGTCGCGGGCACACCCTGCACTATACGAGGCTTTCAATGTGATTAAGAAGTACGTTAAGCTACTCGAGAAGACGGACTCCACGACCAGCCCGAGCGGTAAGGCGCTACTACTGTTTAACGCGGATTCCTGTGTAAACCCTAGATTGAGGGTGAACGTGCGGAAAGCCCTATCGCGAGTAGGGGTTACGGGCAAAACAGTTATACTCATACCGGCTTACAGAAAACCCTATACTCTACAAGAAGAGTACAAGGCTATTGCAGGGCTTACTGGTACGCGAGCCGATGTAGAAGCTCTATTTATACACCCACTGCTAGGGGTATTTAAACCAAGCGTATCGTCAACGTATCCCTTTTACCAGCACGAATGCAGGATCACGAGAAGAACGGCTAACCCAGCTAAAATAGCGAAGCTGATCGACAAGGTGGTTGAGCTAGGTGCACGTAAGGTAGTAGTCGTACAAGCAGGCTGGTTTACCGAAGACTTGTTTAGAAAAACAACCAAGTACCTCTCGGAGGGGGTCTCTCGCGCTCCCTTATTTATATGTAAGTTAAACGAGATTTCCTCTCTGCTTCTTCAATAGCCTTCTCCATCTTTTCACGCTCTACTTCAACTGCCTCAATAATGGCGGCCTCCTCCATCAATTTCTGTACGCTTACCTTTACGCTCAAAACTCTGGACACTACTTCAACGGCAACGGCGCTCGCCTTGGGGTCGGGTCTATAGGGCTCCGTGAACGGCAGTATGATGACGCCTCTCAGCCCGTAAGCGTGCATGAACATCATTGTAAGTGCAAGCGGACCTATTATGTGCCTATCCTCTAGTATTTTTGCGTCGTTTAGTACTATGCTCGTATCATTTATCGGGATCCACCTATACTGCTCGCTGGGGTCTTCGCGGAGTTCTTGGCTTAATCCACCTATTAGTATGACTTCTCGCGCTTCAAGCTGCTTGGCGAACACAGCCAAGAACTCCGCGTAAGACGTTCTCTCGCGCTCTACTGGCGTACTGTTATGTACCACGACTACCACGTTGCTAGAGCCGGCCCTACCGGCGTACACTTCAAACGGGTACTGTAAGCCGAGATCTCTATTGTACGAGGTAACCTCGGGCATGAACCTCGTTCTTATAAACCCCACCTTTTCGAGCCTTAGCTCCCTAGCAAGGTGCCTGGTGGAGAGGTAACCTACGAGCCCGAAGCCCTGGAACCCCGTTATGAAAAACGACCCCTTTAGCTTACTTAAATCCGCGCCCTCTAGCTGGATGAGCTTTACCACTTCAAGGCACCCTCTCTCACTTTAACGGCCTCTCCCCTATTATAAAATACCATTTCCCATCCGGCTAGGCGGGAGCGGCCCACGGCTACGAGCCTGCCCTGCGGATCAACGGCTAAAACCTCGTCATCGGGCCGAATGTCGGGGTCTGCCATCAGTACGTGCTTGCAAAACAGCGAGCCCCCCCTCGACACGAACTCTACGTAGTCGCCCTTAACGTACACCCTTAATCGTGGGTGGGGTAAAATCCCGTTTAAAACCTCGCCTGCAGCTACGTAGAGGTTGAACCTGTAGTCTTTTGAGCGCAGTGCGAGGTACCTTTTACCGTTTAAAACTAGGAACCGTATTTTCCCGGTATTGGGACTAACAGCCACTTTTACCGTTTCAGGTATCAGTGATTCCCCGTTAACGTCAAACTGCAATTCCGCGATTTCCCGCAATTCCTCTAGTTCGCTCCTTGTAGGTCTTCTTATGATCAATGCGTACACGACCCGCCGGGATTCGCGGCCCTTTCAGTAACTAGACAAACAAGTACCTTTAAAAACCCCGCCAGTAGAACGCAACGGGCTAGGTAGCCGCGTGGTTGCCGATCCCGCCTCCACGCAGGTAACTCCGTTAAAGTATGTAAACAGGCCTCCTCTCTCCATACGTCTGGCTTTGCAGGCCTCTAAGCTCCTTTTTAACCTTGACCTTCTCAATGCCGCTGATCAGGTCGCTCAACGTAACGCGTCTCCTCCCCTCCCTGAGGGCACGGTAACCGGCTTCCGTAATGGCTAGCCTTATCTCGGCACCGCTAAACCCCTCACTGAGCTCGGCTAAGAGCTCGTAGTCTATGCTATCAGCTACTTTTAGCTTTCTCATGTGTATTTTGAAGATCTCGATGCGCCCCTTCCTGTCTGGTAGAGGTATCTCTATTATCCTGTCTAGCCTACCGGGCCTCAGAATGGCGGGGTCTAGTATGTCTATTCTGTTAGTAGCGGCGATTACCTTCACCCTGTCGAGGGGCTTGAACCCGTCGAGCTCTGCTAGTAACTGCATGAGCGTTCTTTGAACTTCCCTCTCCCCACTCGTCCCTATTTCCAGCCTTTTAGAGGCTATGGCGTCTATCTCGTCTATGAAAATTACTGCGGGGGCTTTTCTCCTAGCGAGCACGAAGAGCTCTCTCACTATTCTAGCTCCCTCCCCAATGTACTTCTGTACGAGCTCGCTAGCTACCAGCGATACGAACACCGCACTACTCTCGGCTGCAACGGCCCTTGCTAGTAGTGTTTTCCCGCATCCCGGTGGCCCGTAAAGTAGTACTCCTTTAGGGGGCTCTATGCCGAGCTCTTCGAAGAGCTCGGGGTGCTTTAATGGGAGTTCCACAACTTCGCGTATTTCCCTAATCTGCTCCTCAAGCCCTCCGATATCGCTGTAACGGACGCTCGGTTTTTCGATGACCTCCATTAACTGCACGTATGGGTCTGAGTACTCTGGAAGCACGTCGACTATTACCGAGCCCCGCTGGTTAAGGGCAACTCTCGCACCCGGTCTAAGCTTGGACTTATCAACAGTGTCCGCGACGTAGACGACTAGGCTGGGACCACTACTACTCTTAACGACAGCCTTGTTATCTGTTAGCATGTACTCTAGATAGGCCTCTATGAGCGGTGGAGAAAGCAGCTTTTCTATCTCCGACCGGTAGTACTCTAGTTTGAGTAAGAGCTTTTTCCGCTCTTCTTCCAGGTACTTGACCTTCGTTTCGAGGTACCTCACGTAGTCTTCGTCGTTCTCTATTAGGGCGCTCACGTTCTTGTCATCAACGTTCTCGGAACCCTTGAAATCACCACTCATGGTGAAAACCCACACATATAATAGCCTTCAGCTAATGTTTTAAGAAGTGAGAGGGGTTCATGGAGATGTCCTATTATTGCGAAATGTGCGGCAGAGAGCTAGACCGGAAAGAAGCCAAGAAGGCGGTAGTTGAAGGCTCCATTCTCATCCTCTGTCCCAGTTGCTACTCTAGGCTTTCAAAACAGCATGTAGTGAGGGAGGCCCCACCCTCCCTTGCCCGAAGGACCCCCACGAAGACTACAAATAAGCAGCGAGGTGGTGTAAAGAGCCCCGTAAGGCGGGTAGAGGAGTACGAAGTTGTCGAAGACTACGCCATCAGGGTTAAGGCTGCTAGGGAAAGGCAAGGCTGGCCCCAGGAAGTACTAGCTCAGAAGGCCGGTGAGAGCGTGAATACCATTAAGCGGATAGAGGCCGGAAAGCTCAAACCAAGTATTGAGCTCGCGCAGAGGCTTGAAAGGCTACTCGGCATTAAACTACTGGAGCCCGTGGTAGAAGAACCTGGTGTTTCTTCCTCCAAGCACAAGGAGGAGTTTTTAACTATAGGTGATATTCTAAGTACAGAGGAATCAAAGAAAAAGCAGCATAAGGGAGGTAATTGAAGGTCCTAGTAGCCATCCCCAAGAAGTACGCTCCCTTCCTCGAAGAGGAACTAGCACTCGTAAGGACCGTTTACAACGATATAGTGGATTACTTCGTCGTCGGGAACACTAATACGAAGGCTTACTTACCGCTGGACAAGACGAAGGAGTTAAAGGGCGTGGATTTCGACAAGCTCGTAGTAATGGACAAGCTCAAGCCATCCCAACTCGTAAACCTTGCACGGGAACTCAGGAAGGAGGTCGTCGACAGGATACTGATCATACTGGAGATCTTCGCCAACCACGCAGGTTCTAGAGAGGCCCTACTCCAAATAGAGCTGGCGAGGCTAAAGTACACGCTCCCGCTGGTAAAAGAGGCCATAAGGTACGCTAAGCTAGGTGAACTGCACGGTTTCCTGGGCGCTGGCAGGTACGGGTACGAGAAGTACTACCTGGTGCTCAAGCGGAAAGAAGCTAGAGTAAGGCGGGAGTTGGAGAAACTGCGCGAAGTGAGAAGTACGAGGAGAAAGGCTAGGAGAGAGGCTGGCTTGCCGCACGTCGCGATCGTCGGGTACACGTGTGCTGGCAAGACAAGCCTGTTCAACGCGTTAACGGGGCTTTCCAAGCCCGTAGGCCCTGAACCGTTTACGACCTTGACCCCCAAGGCTTACCGCGTAGAGTACAAAGGCCTAAGCTTCATAGTTACCGACACGGTAGGCTTCATAAGGGACATACCTCCCGAGGTCATAGAGTCCTTCTACGCCACGCTCGAAGAAGTGGTCGAGGCAGATATAGTAGTGGACGTGGTGGACGCGTCTAAGAGGCTCAGTGACGTGATCGCAGAGGTGGAAATCGGTAAAGAAATACTTAGGAGAATCGGCGCCTACAGTAAGCCAGTAATATACGCCCTCAACAAGGTAGACCGGGTAGGGTCCATAGGCTTGGTGCTAGCGGAGGTGTCGAAGCACGTAAGGGAGCAACAGGACGACGTGGTGGCCATCTCCTGCACTAAGAGGATAAACATAGACCTCCTACTCGATAAAATGTACCAAAAGCTGAAGAGCAGGGGGTTGCGACGCCGTGAGGCAGAAGATATACGTGCTTAGATATGGGCACAGGCCTGGACGAGACAAGAGGGTCACTACACACGTTGCACTGGTCGCTAGGGCTTTTGGCGCTCACGGCTTCTTACTTGCCGACGTGGTCGACGAGGTGGTCTACAGGGCTCTAGCAAAGGTTTTAGAGACGTGGGGGGGAAGCATGCACTTCGAGATGGGCGTTAGCTCGGTGGAGTACTGTAAAAGGTGGAAAGCAGACGGCGGGTTAATAGTGCACCTGACAATGTACGGTCTTCACGTAGATGACGTCTTAGAAGATATTAAGAGGGATCCCCGCGACGTGCTCGTAGTCGTGGGGGCTAGGAAAGTGCCCAGGTTCTTCTACGAAATTGCCGATTACAACGTCGCAATCGGCCACCAGCCACACTCCGAAATCGCAGCATTAGCTGTGTTCTTGGACAGACTCAACGAAGGCAGGGAGTTACACTTGGAGTTCACTAATGCTAAAATAAAGGTAATACCTTCACCTAGAGGAAAGCTCGTGAAAAGGCTTAAGTAAAGGGCAGCCCACTTAACCTCTAACCGTACTTAGCCAGTGCGGCGTTAGGAGTCCGAGGTAGCGGCCAGGCCTCATGCTATACAGCGATCCATATCTTTACATCAGTGACGCTCTTGCTCCTTACTTCATCCACCACTGCCTTTCCGCACCTCGATGTCCCGCTTTTTTCAAGCTCGACGCTCACACCGTTTGCCTGAGAATCGTATACTACTCTGAGAGCAGCGCCCGTAACGTTTCCACTCAAGTAAATGTACTTGGGCTTCTTCTCCTTAATCATGCCTTCAATTCTTTCGAGAACAGCGGGGCCGGGCAATTCCCGCGCCGACTCTACGAGTTGCGAGGACTTTATGATCATGTAGAGAGTTACGGGATCAACACATTCATCCATTATTCGGACTCCAACCTCCCTGACCACGGCCTCCGCAACTGGGGCTTTCGCAGCCGCCGGGGGGGCTGGAGGTTGCGGTGTGGGAGGTGGAGCAGGGGGCTTTTCCGCCACGCTCACGGGCGGTTTAGATGGTGGAGGCGGTGTGGGGGGCTTCGGCGGCGCTTTTACCGGGATGCCTGCTCCAGTGTTTAATGCGCTCGCCAGTATTACGCTCTCCTCCGTTCTAGACTGCGGGAACGTTAGTAGGTCCGCTATGATGATCTTGCGGTCTAGGCTATACACTTCTACGACGCCGTCGATATCACTGATATACTTCATCGCCACTCCACAGCAATCGACACCATCGTAGATTATGGTTCTGGCGGCAGGGGTCTGCCTTATAGACCTGCACGCGACGATGTTACCGTCTATCATCGCTACTAGTATATATATACCCGCGGACATGTTCCTGTAAACTACGTACCCCGTGAACCTCTTTTCCACGTACTCGCTCAGAACGCGCCCCAAAGACCTTACCTTGGTCTCGACGGATTCTACGAGTGTGCCGCTAACCCAGGACATCCGCGATTCCCTAACTTTAAATTAGCAGTAGTACTTAAAATATAAACTCTACAGTCAGCACATCTCGCGGAGTTGAGTTACTTAATGGGTTTTTAAGTACATCTTAACTTAGTATTTAAAGGAGCGTGATATGGTGGGCTATTATGTCAATGACTGTAAGAGAGTTTCCGAGCATAGGTGAGTTCGCAAAGAGCCTGGATGACTCGATCGCCGAATACAGGAAGATGCTAGGTGACCTACTTAGAAAACTCGAGGAACTGAGGATTAAGAGCGAGCAGGAGAAGAAGCTGAAGAGCATCTTGACAAAGCTGGGGGTAACGGAGGCGACTCCGCCGAACGTACTAGAACTACGTAGCTTAAGAATAGTGGTAAACCCCTCACCTCACCAAGAACTCTCAGCCATGGAGGCCCTCGTAGAAGCTCTCAACAACAAGATTTCCACGCTAGCAGCTATCAGAAAGGACCTTGAGGCTCTGAGCGGGCTGGATGTGGGTTTAAGAATACTCGTTGTTTACATAGATGACGTACCTAGAACCGTTATGCTGAAATTTAGCTAACACCGTGTACGAGCGAAGCCTGTAATGGAAGAGGCGTAAGCGGTGAGAAAACAGCAAAGTTATCGTTTTTTGAATTTTCGCGCTTTCGACCTCGTTAAAACATCTCTTCCTCTACAAGCCTCCTCGCTATAATTGTTCTAACCCTCATTGCAATATACGTTCCAACGCCCACGCCTATCAAGACAGCGATCACGGGCACGTACCTCCATAGTATGGTCAGCACTGTGGGCCTCAGTGCGACAATCCTATTGATGTCTTTGTCCACGGCGAGAACGGGTATTTCTTCCCGGATGTACTGTCCGTGCTCTACTACTACCTTGTAGTTTCCGTAGGGAAGGTTCGTTTCAATGGTCCCACTAATGTCCGTTGTGAGTATGGTGATCAGATCGCCTATATCCAGGCTGTAAATGTATACGATCGCGTTACCCACGGGCTTTTCTTCCTCCACTACTACTACTCTTAAGCGGTACGACTTTCTATTAGCGTATATTGTTACCGAGGTATCGTTCGTCACGGTGATGGTTAGGGGTTTAGACGCATCATATGCCTTGTCCCATCCAGGTACGGGTACGAGCTTTAGAACGTATGAACCGTAGGGGATCTCAACGGTGATCCTTTCCCCGACGTTTTCCGCGATCTTGGTTTCATTCGCGTACAGTTCAAACCTCCCTACAACTCCAAACCTGTCAATAACGTTTACATTGAGCTTGTAGCTTACGCGCTGAACGGTTACAACGACACTTCGCGGCGAGTCTAAGAGTAGGGTCATAGTGTAGGGTATGTATATGGAGGTGTTGTGCGGGATAATCTTCAACGAGTACTCTCCATAGGGTAGTAGTAACTGGATGGGCAGGCCAGTGGATTCAACGGTCTTAGTTACGCTCTCCGGGCCTTCTACGACGAGGTCCACTGGTGAAATGAGTTCTCCGTACACGTCTGCGACCTTAATGATCATGTAGTACGCTGCCCTCGTGATCCGCACGTTCAGCTCCATGTTGTCGTTGACGATCACGGGCACTTCAGAGACCTGGTATACGCCTTCAAAGCCCTTAGAGGGTGAAACGGTGATGACGTGTTCGCCCCAGAGCACTCCGAACACGTGTTCGCTTCTATTCGTAGCTTTCACGAGCTCCTTTCCATCAACATATATGTCCACGGGTGCGATTAGCTTTACGCCCGAGATCTCGTCTAGTATTCTCAGCTTTACTGTGAATTCCTTGTACAACATGTTAGCTACGAGCTTGCAGCAAGCTTGCGGTACCTCCACGGTCACGTTTCGATAACCTTGCACGCTCACCTTCATGGTATCGCTGAGCGTAAACGTCAGTGAGCCGTTGTAAACGTAAGGTACCGGGGAGTAGATGTTTACAGTGTACTCCACGCCGGGTATGATGTTCTTCAAAGTCGTGCTGTTACCTTGAAGCCTGTACTCGGCGGATCCTCCAGGGTAGTTGAGTACCACGAGCGTTCCACCGACCTCCTCGCCTCTGGGCATGTTGACGGCGAGCTCAACATCTTTAGCCATGAACCTGTCCATCGTTAGTACGAGGCCGTTCTTCACGGCTATATCGCTGTTCTTAACGACGATCATGCCGTGCTGATCGGCCAGTGATACGGCCTTAATGTTCGCCGAGACATCTCCGTGTATATACCCCGGCATTGACAAGTAGAGTGATGCTAGGTTTCTGTACACTGGTAGAGGGTATGGCTCCACCTTGAAGACCTGGATGCCGCTAGCCGAGATTGCTACGTAGGTGTAGCCCTCGACGCCGGGTATAGTCACTAAGTTGACTAGTGGTGAGCCCATGGTGTAGATGTTCCTAAGCCTGTAGCCGTTTTCCCCGGACACGTATATTCTCAGCCTTCCGTCCGATAAACCAATTATTACGTAGTTTCCATTACTGTACGTGCCGCTTGCGGTAATTCTCACGTTGGAGCCCACGTAGTCGTCTACTGCGTTAATTTTACTAATACCGGAAGGCAAGAGAGAGGTGGTAACTACGTTTAGAAGCCCTTCGGTGGTGTCCATGTACGTGACGCTAGCTTTAATGTCATCCCTACCCCGCATAAACGCTATATCGACCGCGGAGGGGGTTAGGTAAAAGTCTGCGGAACCCTTACGGGGGCACCCAAACGGCGCGTACGTCATATCAACGAGGTCTAGTTTAACCGCTAGGAAGGGGGGCATCCCGTAGATCTTCATCGCGGGCCTCCTATCTACGTTGCTCGTTGGAAGCACTGCGGTTGGGAGAGGTATCTCGCTGGGTACTTCTACGTACTGCTGGGGGTCGTAAACGAACGTGTAATTCCAGACAACGCTACCCTCCAAGTTACGTATGGTTAAGTTAATAGTCAGTTTTCTATCCTGCTCCACGGGTATTGGTACGCGTGCTACGCCCTTCTCGTCGGCGTTCACGCCGTATACTACTCGGGTTTCTTTCAAGTCGCCGTAGGCTAGTGAAACCTCCACGAGGGTGGCAGGTAGTGGTATGAGTTCTCCCGTGGTTTCGTTAAGGTACGTTACGTTGAATACGAGGCTGATTACCTGGGGTATGTGCGCTACTAGTACGTTTGAGGCGTCCCAGTAAAAGCCATCCGGCGCGTACACTACCAGGGGGGCAACATCTTGTACTTGTATGTTCTTCAAGCCTTCACACGTCGGCGTGGCCTTTCCGACCTTAGGGCCTATTCTAAGTATACCCTGGGCCTCCTCATCTAAAACGTAAACGTAGCAGTTTAGACACGGGTATCCACGGCTCCCCCCTTCAACGGTTAGTGCCACGATTTTCACGTTTCCAGCGGGGTCTTTAGCCAGGTATAGCTTATCTACGTAGAAGTCTGCTCCGAGAACCAGGTACAGGTGTTTCGTGATCCTGCCTCTATCGACTTTGAAGAGAAGCACCTCACCCTTGTCAGTCCCAACGGCCATTCTCGTAACGGGGTAACCGTCCTTCGCTACGTACGTTGGAATACCGGTTAACGGGTATAGGTCCTCTATTAAGGGATCTACGTGGGGGCTGACCATTCTAAGCACTGCAACGCCGTACACCTCCCCTATCAATCCTATGACAGCTACTCTAGACTCGTCTACTATGCTCACGTATTTCGGCACTATGCCCAAGTTAACTAAGTCTACTTTAAACCCGTAAACCCTGTCACCAGGCTCTATGAACGCAGCCGGCACTATTCCCTGCGGCAATGCTAGCGGTAAGGCTACGACTACTAGAAATAAGCCCAGCAAGCACGCCAAATACAGCCTACCGGTACTCATCACCAATCCCAGCGCCGTTCAGTAAAGCTTTATTGGCAGGCACCCTTATTATATTTTTACAATATTCTTAATAACGTTACATCGTAGCGGTTGATCGCGCCTTAATGGGGCTTAGGTTTATAATAAGCATTTAAAATATAATATATATGTGATAAAACGGGACCATCAAGCTCGTTAAAGAGGTTCAATGCCTTGAGCGAGAAGAGTAAGTGGTTTAGGTTTTTCGGCAAGTTACGAAGGGGAAGGGACAAGGCCGTTGAAGAGCGCGTAGAAGGGGAGGGGGAAGCTGAAAGGGAGGTCATTACCAAGGCCGTTGAAGAGCGCATGTTCACTCATAAGCTTTACAGCATGATACCCGGCTACCAGGTTATAGAGAGCTACCCCGTGTACGAGCCCTTCGCCTACATAAACATAGTGGAAGACCCCAACGGCAAGCTGATCTACGAAATACAAGAGATCTCCCTTACACCGGAAGAGGAGAAGATATACTCGGAGATCAGAGACCACCTGGTGTGGGAGCTCAAACCCGTAAAGAGCCTGGACGTGGACGTAGCCAACGAGATCAAGAAGAGCGCGAGGAGGATCATCAGGGAGTTCCAGATCAGGTTTACGAGAACTCCCAGCCTCTCGTGGAGCAAGATCATGTACTACGTGGAGAGGAACATCATAGGTTTCGCCATGCTAGACCCGGTTTTCCGTGACAGGTTCATAGAGGACATATCGTGCAATGGGCCCCGGAAACCGGTGTATGTTTGGCATAGGAAGTACGAGTCCGTACCAACAAACATAGAGTTTAAGTCGGAGGAGGAGCTAGACGAGTACATACTCAAACTAGCACACATGGCGGGTAAGCACATATCGGTGGCGTACCCCATATTAGACGCGATTCTACCGGGTGGGCACAGGCTTGCCGCAACGTTCAGAAAGGAGGTCTCCACCTCCGGGTCTACGTTCACTATTAGGAAGTTCAGCGAGTCTCCCATAACCATAGTGGACATGGTGCTGTTCAAGACGATATCGCCGGAAGTGGCCGCGTACTTCTGGCTGGCAATGGACTACAAGATGACTACGTTAATCCTCGGCACGACGGGCGCGGGGAAAACCTCGACGCTAAACGCCATGGCAACCCTCCTAAGGCCAACGTACAAGATCGTGACCATAGAAGACACCCCGGAGTTGAGGTTGCCCCACGAGAACTGGGTTCAATTGGTTTCGAGGCCCTCCTACATAGGTAGCGGTGTCGGCGAGGTATCGCTATTCCACCTGGTTAAGCTCTCACTAAGGTACAGGCCTGACGTCATAATTGTAGGCGAGGTTAGAGGCGAGGAAGCGTACGTCCTCTTCCAGGCAATAGCTACGGGGCACAGCGGCATAACGACTCTACACGCAGAGAACATTGACGCCGCCGTTAAGAGGCTCACTTCGCCGCCGATGAACATACCCCCATCCTACATACCCCTAGTCAACATGGCGCTGGTCATAAGAAGGGTGCAGGTGAGGGACGAGAGGGGTAGGATCAGGCCTGCCAGGAGAATAACCAACGTGTGGGAGGTGAGGGGCCATGAAGACTACGTCGAAATCGCCCGCTGGGACCCCGTGGAGGATAAGATGGTCATAGACCTCGATAAGAGCATCGTTCTCAGGAAGATACGGGAACTGTCAGGGCTACCCGAAGAGGGCGTCCTCGAAGAGGTGGAGAGGCGTAAAATGATTTTGAAGTGGCTAGCTGATAGGAAGCTGAGCGATTACAGCTCGGTGTCAACGCACGTTTACCTGTACTACATGAACCCGCAGAGCATCTTAGAGAAAATTGGGGTTGTACGTAGATGAAGAGGCTTATGAACCTCTTGAAGAAGCTGAGCGGGAGGAAAGAAGAGGCGAAGACGCGGGAACAATTAGCTGTAACGAGAATCACCAAACCCGTTGGGGTCAGGATCACCGTTAGAGATGTTTTCACGGCGTTCTCCCTATCCTTCTTCGAGCCCGCGGGTAGATGGCTTGCTAGAACATTTGAGCTGGAAAAGCAGTTCACCAGGGCCGGCATGAACATCCACCCGGTCAAATACGGTGCCGAGACGGTATCCCTGGTCATGATCGCGGCCGTTTTTTGCACCCTAGGCTTCATCACCATGCTACTAACAACGAGGTTAACGCTTGTAGAAACCATCGTGGGGGCCACCATCACGGTTACCGCCCCCATAATGGTTTTCGTACTCAGGCTCGCGCGGCCGTACACGGCCACCTTGCTGAGAAAGAGTGAAACCGAAAACGAGCTACCCTTCTTCATGTCTTACGTAGCCACGATGGTCAGGGGCGGGTACAGCCTTGAAAGGGTCATAGAGAGGGCTACGCAACTCAAAGTGTTTAAGGCCATTAGAGAGGAAGCTCGAAGGATCGTGACCAGGATCAAGATGATGGGGGAGGACCCCGCAACGGCCCTCGAAAAAGTGGCTCTACACCACCCAAGTACTAGGTTTAGAGACATCATGCTAGGCTACATCACGACCCTGAGAAGCGGTGGAGACGTAGTACACTACCTCGAAGTGAGGACGCGCGAGCTGGTTGAGTCCAGGATAGTGGAGATCAGGAACACCATCGGCAGGCTCATGTCCTTCCTAGAGGTTTACACCATATTCGGTGTCGTCGTATCCATAACTTTGTTCGTCTTCTTCGCCGTGTCAGCTGCGATAACGGCTGCACAGGTGGCTAGAACCCCTGAAGGACTTACAGTACTAAACGTCGACGTAACAACTCCAGCCATCTACAACTTCTTCTTCCTACCCCTACTAGGCTCAGCTATAACGCTCGCAGTCCACGTAAACCAGCCGAGGACCCCGGTACGCTACGGGGAGGTCTACTTGGTACTACTGGTGTGGTTACCCATATCCGTAGCTATATTCGTGCTAGTCCTGGCACTTACAAATGGCATAAGCATCTTCGCCGGGAAGGTGGGCATTAAAGAGGTTAAATCGCTGGTTTACGCGATATCGGCAACACTCATAGGCGCCTCCCTGCCACCGGCAATTAAGTACAGGCTCATGGCTAGGAGGCAGCGCGGCTTAGTGAGGTCTGTAGCGGACTTTCTCAGGGATGTCAGCGAGGTGAGGAAGACGGGGTTGAGCCCGGAGAAGTGCATAATACTGGTTTCGAGTAGAAGCTACAAGAACCTGACTCCAATAATAGAGAGGGCGGCCGCATCGCTGTCCCTGGGTTTAAACCTCGAAGAGGCGCTCAGGAAGGCCCTTAAGGGAGTCAAGGAGTGGTTTGTAATAGCCTCGTTGAGGTTTCTCACAGATTCCATACTTGTCGGTGGGGGCGCCCCCGACGTAATAGACACCTTAGCTAGGTTTACGCAGGTCTTAAGCGAACTCGAAGAGGAGACCAGGAGGAGGATGAGGTCGCAGGTAGTGCTACCGTATCTAGGCGCCGTCCTCCTGGCCTCCACCCCCATGATCATACTCTACATGCTGCTGTCGCTGGCGAGAATACCCATAGCGACCGTGACCCCGCTACTACTGGTGCTTTCGCTGGGGAGCCTGATAAACTCATACATCATGGGCCTGATCGCCGGGAAGGCGTCGCAGGCGACGATGGCCGCAGGCTTCCAGCACGCGATAGTGCTTACGCTGGTAACGGTGCTTACGCTGTCCGTGACGTTCACGTTTATTGGTGTGTAGCTTGCACAGACTCTTCGCCGTAATAGTGCTCCTGGGGGTGGCCATAGCCATCTCGGCGGCAGCGGTCACCTGGATCATAACAACCTACCGCTCCATGACTTGGAAACCCGAAGTACTGAGAATACTGGACATAGAGATGTACCTTAACGAAACGGATGGCTCCTGGTGGTTGAGAGTGGTGGCCGTGAATGAGGGTGAAGGGGTGGCGGAGATATACAGGGTGGAAGTGCACGGTATGGAGACAATAGAGCTGGATAGCCCGGAGACTATTGGGCCCGGAAACCAGCGGGAGGTTTACTTCAAGCTGAGCAGGGAGTACACGCACGGAACGATGTACACTGTAAGACTTTACCTGAAGTCGGGGACGGTGTACCCCGTGCTTGAAAGGGTTATAAGGCCGTGAGTGGGCTAGACATAGTAGACATACTACTCGGGTAACGGTAACAGTACTAGAAGTACCCGTATGTAGCGTATTACGGTGGAATGTAGCACTATAGGTTTAAGCAATATAGGCAAAGTTTATAATAACCCCTAACAAGAGGATATAGTAAGAGAGGGAAAACTATGAGCAGGCGCTACAAGGGCATAGAACCGATCATAGCAGTAGTAATACTGGTAGCGGTGACGCTGGTAATAGCCATTGGAGTAATAGGCTGGATAATGGGGTGGTGGGGGACATTCGGAGCGACCGAGAGCATAAGGGTATACCCGGACAGTTACATCACGAATACTATGCTCTACCTGCACATCAAGAACGAAGGATCGGCCGCAGCAGTAATATACAAGATAGAGGTATCGGGGTTAGGAACAGCAAATATCACTGATACCAATGGCACCCTTGATAAGCCTAGCGATGGAGAAGTAAAAGTAGATCCGGGCGCTGAGGGGTGGATAGAGTGCAGTTTAGGAACAGCAGCCGTTGCTGGCACCAGGTACCAGGTCACCATATACACTAG